>Ga0187782_10001385_pt1 | contig 17548 bp, 14 predicted proteins | sample 0715_SJ02_MP15_2_FD_132454 | JGI IMG/M metagenome (GOLD analysis project Ga0187782, IMG submission 132454) | Tropical peat soil microbial communities from peatlands in Department of Meta, Colombia - 0715_SJ02_MP15_20_MG | ecosystem: Environmental > Terrestrial > Soil > Wetlands > Peat | place...
AACGCGTTTCCAGCTCTTTGAGAGGGAGTTCGTTGGGCGAATCTCCATACACTTTGTTGGTAGAGAGAAAAACGAACACCGCTTTCGGGCAATGTAGCCGGGTAGCTTCCAATAGGTTCACGGTGCCGAGCGCGTTTACCTCGAAATCAAGGATAGGAATGTCGCGGGCCTTGTCGTGAGAAGGCTGCGCGGCACAGTGAACGATTAGATCGAACGAATGGGAACGGAAAAGAGTTTCGATAGCGATGCGGTCCCGGATGTCCACATTGTGGTGCGTGAAATTCTTGGTGATGCGGCGCAACCGATCAAGGTTCCACGTAGTGTCGCCCTGCTCGCCGAAAAACACGGCGCGCATGTTGTTGTCGATGCCGTGAACTTCGTGACCCTGGCGATCGAAATGCTCCACGGCTTCCGAGCCGATCAAGCCGCTGGAACCCGTGACGAGAATGGTCTTCGCCGACAAAGCAGGGTCCTAACTTTTCGAAAAAGCATGCTGTTTAAAACGCAAAAAAAACAAAACTTATTCTCGCTCATCCGCCGAACGAATAGCGAACCAATCGGCGTTCGTGTGACACACGTCCAACAGCAACGCCAGACACCTACAGTGTAGGGGCGTAGCGCGAGCGCAATTCCGCTTCGTTTTGCCGAATCCAATCGAAGACGCGCGTGAAGCCAGTCCGCAAGTTGGTTTGTGGCTGCCAGCCCAGTTTGTTCATCGCCCTGCGGTTGTCCGTCCAGTAAAGGAGCACATCGCCCTTGCGGGCCTCGTCCGAAATAGTGATCGTCGTGGAGCGCCCTGAGATTTCCTGCATGCACTTTGTGGCTTCGCACAAGGAAATCGCATTGGCCGCGCCACCGCCAAGGTTAAACACCTCGCCACGGAACGATGCAATCTTCGCCAGTTGGCAATCGAGCAAAGCCAGCATGTCTTCCACAAAAAGAACGTCGCGAACCTGTTTGCCCTGCCAGCCAAAATAGGTGAGCGGCAGCCTCAGCCAATGCGCAATGGCCCACCACACCACCCAGCCTTGATCGGCGTGGCCAAACTGGCCCACACCGGAAATCACCGCAAAGCGATTGACCACTATGGGCAAATCGTAGGCTTGCGCGTACTCCTGGCAAGCAGCGTCGGCAATGAGTTTGCTCAAGCCGTAAATGCTGCGCTGGCCACCGTCGATGGAAAACTCTTCCGAAACGCCGTGAATCGGATCAAAGCCGCGCGGCCGCTGCTCGACGGGAAGGCGATTCCAAGCATCGGGATCGTATTCAAAGCGCGTTGGCGTTCCGCGGCGTGGAAGGGCATTCAGGCGGTCGGCGCCGTAAACCCGGTTAGAGCTCCAGAAGATCAGGGGGAGACGCCGCGCTCGAACGTATTCGAGGATGTGAATCGCGCCAAGCCCGTTGTTGGCAATGTCGAACAGAGGATTGGCGTAGCCGGTTACGACGGAAGGTTGAGCGCTGGTGTCGCAGACCAATTCAATTCCGGAAGGAAGATTGGCGAGGTCCTCGGGATTACGAACATCGCCATGAAAAAAGGGAATCCCGTGACGTTCGAGCACAGCGATGTTTTGCTCTGCTCCGCGGCGGACGAGATTGTCCATGACGCATACTCTGTTTCCTTTTTCGCGCAGATGCAGCGCTACGTGCGATCCAATAAATCCGCAGCCGCCCGTCACGAGAATATGCAAGAAAAAATCCTCCTTCAGGAGCCTTGCGGCGCACGAGCCGATTTGGTGCTCATCCACAAACGTAAATCACGATAAGGCAAATAGCCGAGGGCCAGAAGATCCATGGCAAATAAATCGAGGCGTCCCTGGCTCAGGTCGGTTTTCGCAGGCTCCAGAAAGTTATACCGAAAATGAACGAAAAGGGCATTTCCGAGCCAAGAACGCAACGTCACGCCGTCACGATAGGAATTGTTGCCAAACTTCCACCAGCGCCAATACATGTCCATGATGGATTGCAGGGTGTCGTGGCGCATGTGCGTGGCGCGCGCCCCAGGATCGTAAACCAGGTCCCAGCCTTTTGCGCGCAGGCGCATGTCCAGGTCCGTATCGTCACCCGCAGAGCGCAGCGTTTCATCGTACCCGCCCACTCCCAGCACTGCGGACTTGCGATACACGGTATTGCTGCCATACAGCACCAGCGGATTGCGCACCACGGTGGGACCCCATTGCTGGCCCATCCGTGCGCGGCGCCAGCGGTCCGCTAATGTGGTTTGCACGCCCTCGAAAAGAATTCCACCCGCACCGGCGACCTTTGGATCGTCAAAATGTGCAGCGAGCGAAGCAATCCAGGTTGGATCCGGAATCACGTCAGCGTCCACCGAAGCTACCAGGTCGTTGCGCGCCGCACGAATCGCGGTGTTCCGAGCCGCGGCGAGGCCACGGTTCACGGGATGCTGGATGAGCCTGATCTGGGGATAACGTGAAGCGATTTCGGCGCAATTGTCGCGCGAGCCATCATCGATCAACAGGATCTCGTCGAACGGCTGCGTCTGCGCCAGGACTCCTTCGATCGCACGGGCCAAGTGTTCGGAGACGTTATACGCGGGAATGTAGGCAGTAATGCGCTCCACTTCAGCTAGCTCCTCGGTTGTGGCCCATGGTAATCATCTCGCGCTCCCGGAAACCGCCGCCGGAGATGCGTCGACGGTCGCTGTCTGCCCGTAGGCTCGCGTCACGACCTCTAGACTGGCCATTCCCTCGTTGCCGTCGACAAGAACCTTCTCCGTTCCGCGAATGGCATTGACCAAATTCGTGAGTTGCAGCACGAAGGAAGCATCTTGCGGAGGGCGATGGCTGACATACGCATCGAGGTACGGTAATTTCTGAAAGGCCTTGCCCTTGTTGTTGCGTACGCGCAAGTGCTCACTCCAGAGGCCAACGTCAATGAAGCCCTTGGACCCGGTAATGCAAATGTGCTGCTGCAAATTGCGGGTGCGGCTGGCAACAAGCGTTCCTTGCGCGCCGTTGGCCAAACGGAATTGGACCTCGGCATCGCTCTCGACCATGGTCGAAGTGCCGTTGCCGCGATAATTCACGCCCTGAAACTCTCCAGCCCACCAGCGAATCAGATCGATGGAGTGAATGCCCACATCGATGAGCGCGCCACCCCCGGCCTGAGCGGGGTCGAAGTAGGCGGGAGAACGGTCCCAGTCCGCGGTGCTGCCTTCTTCCGCCTCGATGCGCGTAACTTCACCGACCACGCCTTTTTCCATGAGGCGCTTGGCGAGCATCGCGTTGGTACGAAAGCGCCGGTTGTGGCCGACGCAGAGCTGCGTTCCGCCGCGCTCGGCAGCTTGAATCATGGCGCGGCATTCGGCGACGTTGCGGGCCATGGGTTTTTCGCAGAGGACATGGACGCCATTCGAAAGAAGTTCGCAGGAGACGGACGCATGCGCCCCATTCGGAAGGGCCACAATCGCCAAATCGACACTGGCGAATAAATCTTGAAGCCTGGTGGTGTAGTGGGGAAAGCCCTGCTTTTCCGCGAACTGGCGCGCACGTTCCTCATTGAGGTCCACGACGACGGCGGGCGTGACCTCCGGTACGCCGCGGATGGCACGCAGATGATAGCGGTGCACCACCGGGCCTGCGCCAACCAAGCCGAGGCGGAGCTTACTTTGCATGGAGCCGCCTTGCCAGTTTCGGAATTGCTTCCGTTGCAAATTTCAGGGGTTCGGCCTTGAATCGCAGGAAACGATTGATCCATCGATTCGCGAAAATCTCGGAAGAGCGATGCCAACGCCGGTTCGCAAATTTTAGAAGAATGGCGCGGTGATCCGGGCCGTTGAAAGCAAAAGCGCGCGGCCGAATATCTCCAGGGAGGGTAATTTCAGGGATTTGCCGCCCCAAGTTTTTCGCGGTCTCGCGCAGATGCGGCACTTTATGAGGCGGAATACCCATCAGTTTGCACGCGGCCACATCGGCGGCCAGCGCATCGTTGGAGAAGATGATCGCGTCCATGGGAACCGGGTCGCCGAGAATCGGCCCGTGTCCTTCCAGGCCAATGCGCCCGTCCACGATGCAAAGGTCCGGCGGGCAAAGCTGATGCAAACGGCTGATGAGCGTGGGGAGGTACGGATGCATCGGAGTCAGGTCTGAACCCGTGAGCAGACCAATGGAATTCTTCAGAATGCCGGTCATGTACTCGTAGGCATGTACTTTCAGGTTCGCAATCGAAATAAAATAAAACTCCTCGAGAAACAGTTCGGAAACCAGGACCGGCAGGGGAATCCCCTCCAAGGAAATCTCAATCGATTCGGCTTTCGAAAGATTCATCAGCTCGATTCCATGTTGCCGCGCAACCTCGCGGTACCCGAGCCGGTCGAAGGTTTCCTCACACGAACGAAAATCCTTGTAAGCGCTGATGGCATCCGATTCGACAACCACTATGCGCACATCGGAACGAATGGCACGCAATTCCCCGGCAAGAATGGGAAGCCACGAAGGGTCTGTGGTAACGCCGGCTTCCCAGGACACGATGTCGCACAAATTCGGTTTGATTACCACTTTGGACGGCAGAGAAGCGGGCAAGAGAGAAGGCACGGCAGACCGCAGGCGCTGCAAGACTCCTTCGAGGCCTGCGCGATGATCGCAGCGGAGGATCGCCGTCGTGGGGGTCGCTGTACCCGAAGTCCCGTCAGCTCCTCCTAAATTTGACGACTTGCTCATGCAGCCTTGCCTCGAACCGTTCTTTCGCGCTGGGCGCTCGGGCGGGCGCTGTTTGTGAGAGGAACACTATTAGAGTAGCAGAGGCGGAGAGTCATTTGGGTGCATCCGCGGGGACGATTTCGAGTTTCGAGGGAATATTCAAGGCGCCAGCAGAATCATCCCGCGAATGGGAGACCGGCTGCGTGACCACGTGCATCTGTGGGACGCACTCCCAATCATCCAAAGGAACGCCACCCTCGTACAAGCCGATCCGCCAGGTGTACACACCAGGACGCAATGGCAGAGTGGGAATAATGTGCCGCATTTCGTAGAGACCCGGCTCGAGCGTCACGGCATCAAAATCGTTGCCCCAGAGCAGGCGGCGGTCCTGGTCGTAGAGATTGATGGCATGAACGACACTTCTCAAAGGGCGATTCACGCGAAGTAAGAAAGAAACGGTGGTCTCGGCATCCGCCGGCAGCATGTGTTCGGAGGTGCGGTTCTCTCCGACAAGCTCCCAGCGGAGGAATTGGCACGCGCCCTCGACCGGGCGAACATCGCCCGCGCCACTAGAGGTCATGTCATCCTCGTAAGCGCTGACCAGTTCAGGCGTAGACCCGACTTTCCGCACCATGCCAGCGTCGAGCCACACAGTACGCTGGCACAGGCGCCGGATTTGCGTGAGCTGATGGCTCACTAAAATGACCGTGCGGCCACCGCGCGCGACGTCACCCATTTTGCCGAGGCACTTCTTCTGAAAGCGCATGTCCCCGACGGCGAGCACCTCATCCACCAGCAGAATCTCGGGTTCAAGATGCGCGGCGACAGCGAAGGCGAGCCGCACATACATTCCACTGGAGTAGTGCTTCACCGGCGTGTCGATAAACTGTTCGAGTTCGGCGAAGGAAACGATTTCATCGAACTTGCGCTCGATCTCCTGTTTACCCATTCCAAGAATGGCCCCACTCAGGTAAGTGTTTTCGCGCCCCGTAAGCTCCGGATGGAAGCCCGTACCCACTTCTAGCAGGCTCCCCACACGGCCATGAATTTCCGCCCAGCCCTCGGTGGGTCGCGTGATGCGAGACAGTATTTTCAGCAGCGTGGTTTTTCCAGAGCCGTTGCGCCCGATCAAGCCCAGAACTTCGCCCTCTTGCACATCCAGCGAAACATCTTTCAAGGCCCAGAAACTCTCCTGGCGATCGCGGCGGAAAAACCTGTGCGGTTCCCGAACGGCCCGAGCGAGCGTATCGCGAAGCAGGCCGCTCGTGCTTACTATGCCTCGCCGATAGCGCTTACTGAGACCGTCCGCCTTTATTGCCGCCACAGAAGTAGTCAACCCTCAACTCCCTATCGCTTCTTTTGCCAAGGAATTCTGTTCCACGGGAACATCGGCAGGAGCCACGACTGCCTCCTTCCTCCACTCCACCGCATTCCGCGCACCCCGCACTTTAATTCTTCGCGCTAACTGGTGGGACGGCCGTTCCACCAGCGTGTAAAACACGTACGCAAATACCAAGGTCGAACTCATCGTCAGAAACCAATCTGGAAGCCCTCCCATGCTGGGCAAATGGAGGTCCCGAAAAACGCCGCCTCCTTGCGCGTGAACCAAATACAGCGAGTAACTCCACGCTCCGGCCGCCACAAGGTGCCGGTTAGGAAAGCGTGCTTTTCCGTGTGCCACCTCCTGGCGCACCCAAAAGTACGCCAGAACGCCGAACCACACCATGGTTTGCGTGAACGGGACACCCAGTTTGAAATGCAGCATTTCGCACGTCCAGCATCCCAGCCATGCCGCAAACCTCCATAGCCAAATGGAGCGCAAACTGCCCGCCGCAGTGAGCGACTCGGCCTGCTCTGCTAGCACGCAACCCAGCAGCCATACAGGCAATAGCATCATGGCCACCTCAAACGGCCCGAATGGCTGCCAGCGCATCGAGTGCGGATGCTGACTCGCGATGAGCACGCTCACTCCAAAAAAGGGCGGGAGCAGGAACTTCCAGCCAATGCGGTTACGCAGCCATCGCAGAAGGGGGTACTGAGCGTAGTAAATCTCTTCACAGGCTAAGCTCCAGAGAGGCGAATCCCACAAGACAGAGTGCTCACCCCAAAAACCATACGCATCCCGAACAGGCGATAAACGGCGAGCGCCGCAACAACTGGAATCAGAATGCGCGTGTAACGCCGCAGGTAATAGCGCCCAACGTCGATTTTGCCGCCACCGCGAAACGGCATGTGAATACAGAAGCCAGATATGACAAAAAAAACGATGACGGCGGGGGTGCCAAACACCATGGTGCTCCACGCATGCTTGAACAGGAGCCAGAGCCCCGTTCCCGTATGCGAGTCCCCGAAAAGCGGCATCATTCCGAAGTGAGCGACAACCACCCAAAACGCCATCAAGAAGCGCAGCGCATCCAGGACCGGATAGTACCCGGCCCGCGGGAGCAAAGCTGTGTTTTGAGATTTGACTACATCGCCCATTCTTGTCTCGCACTAGACTGCGGATGGTCCCACAACCCTAAACACGATCCGCAATGCTTCCCTCCATGCGGTTGAAAAATAGCAGCCCCCCGAAAAGCGTGACACAAACCATAACGCCCAAGGCAATCAGGACAGCGCCTGGCGCTTGCCCTTTGCCGGTAAGCGCCCAGCGGAATCCTTCAATGACTCCAGCCATGGGATTCAGCCCGTATATCCAACGATAGCGCTCCGGAACCATGGAACTCGGATAGGCCACCGGCGAGGCCAGCATCCAAAACTGCACGATGAACGGTATGAGATAGCGCACGTCGCGGTACAGAGCGTTCAGGGCGGACAACCACAGGCCGATACCCAGTGCCGTAAGAACAGCTAGGATCAAAAACAAAGGCAAAAGCAGAGCTGCAAACGTCGGCCGTATGCCGTAAGACAACGTAAAAATGACCAGAACAATAAAGCCGATGGCGAAATCAACCAGCCCGGAGAGCACCGCCGAAAACGGAAGAATCAAACGGGGAAAGAAAACCTTGGTAATCATGCGCTGGTGTTCCACGACCACGTTGGTGGCCGTAACCAGCGCCACGGAGAAATACATCCAAGGAACGACCGCGGCAAGATAAAAAACAGGATACGGCAGCCCCTGCGACGGCATCCGGGCGAGCTTGCCGAAGAACAGCGTAAACACCAGCATGGTGAGAAGGGGTTGCAGCACAACCCACAAAATGCCGATGGCAGTTTGCTTGTAGCGAATCTTGACGTCGCGCCACACAAAGAAATACAGCAATTCGCGGTAATTCCAGAGTTCCGAAAGCCTCAGGCTGAACCAGCCATGTTGCGGCTCAATGCGGGTAATCGGCAGAGTAGTCGGACGATTCGACAGGGGAGTAACTGCTGCAGAAGTATTTGAGGTCAGCGATGCCATAGACCGTTGATTGGTCCAACCTCCAACACGTTCCCACACAGGAGACGCAGCTTAGCTACAAAAAGACCGAAATATACCCGAAGCGATTCTTTATCTTATCCCGGAAGGCTAGGGCTGCGCACTCTTCTGCTGCTCGATGTCGCGCTCCTCGATCTGGCGCATCAGGTCACTGCGGCGGAACAGGTAGGAGCGGACCTGCGAACTCATCTGTCCCGGAACCACGAAAAGCTGATTATGCGCAGCTTCACGGAAGGAGATGGGCCCGCGCGCCGGAACCAGGTGTGTCCCCCACTGGTAAATCATCCCCAGGTTCCAAAGCACAAAGCAGGCCAGCACAACGGACGAAAAGGCCACGCTTGCGCCAACTCGCCGGAAACGCGCCGCGAAGAGTTCCAGTAAATAACCTAAACCGAGAACAAACAGCGCCGTCAACGAAACGAAAAACCGGTTGCCATACGAAGAAATTCCCGCCCAGTCCGGATAAAACGAAATGAAGAGATAAAATGTCACTAGACCGGCAACAAACGGAATTCCCACCCTGGGGACGCGCATCGCAAACAGGAGCAGCCCCAGAATGGCAAAGCCCACCAGGGGAGTCCACGAAAGAAGCCCATGGTTCGAGGAAAAGAGCACACTGAAGAAAACCGGAGAGTCCCAGAGGTAGTCGCGAATCGAAACGTAGCCGCTGCGGAAGGGCCCGCCATAGACAACCCAACGGGAAACAAATGTGGGAATCATCGCGAAGCAAACTGCGACGGCGAACACGATGTGCCGAGCGAACAGCCCGCGAAGGTTTGCTCCAAGCGGCTGCGCGGACCGCAAGCTTTGACCATACTGAACGGCGGCTTCGACCACCAGGATGCTGAGCAGCATCAGATTGGCGTAGTACACGTCAAGCATCAGACCCACGATCAGGCCCAGAAGCAGCCACTGCGCCAAACTGCGGTGCTCGCGGGTGGCATCCCAATAGCTCAAAAACAGAGCTACCGTGAACGCGGAGTGCGCGTGAGACCACGACGGATTGAAGTACATGTAAACGGGCAACGAGCTTGCCCACCAGATCGCGAGCGTGGCGAGAAACGCCCAAAGCGGCCCGACGTATTTTCGGGCCAGTCGGAAGGAAAGGAAGAGACCCAGGAAGCCATAAACACCGGTACCTAGCGCCATGGCGTAGCGGTAAGGCGCTGAGAATCCATCGGCGGCGATCTGGGCCCCCAAGGCGCGCGCAACCCATACGACAGCATGTGCGGCCAAGAGAAAAGGCGCCCAAAGCATTGCAGGCCCAACGCTGAAATGATTGTCGAGATGACCTGTGGAGGTGCGGTATTCGGGCTTGGGTTGCCCGTTTTCGTCGCAACGTACGTCCCGAAAACCCTCGTTAGCTGATTGATAGTCGTGTGTGAAATCAAGGGCGTGCTCAATCAAAGGAGCCCGGGCATAGGCGTAGTAGCCGACGCCGTCGCCACGCACCCAAGGATTGACTAGCGGAAGTGTCAGGAGGAAAACAACCAGCAAGATCCGCTCGAACCATTGCTGCTGGCGTTGAACTGTGGAACTCAATTTGAGAATCAGCTCGTCATGAACAAGAAGCGCCCGGCCCGGAACCCTGAATTGGACAGAAGACCAGCGCTACGCGTTTCCTTCCGACGATTCTACAGGAATACTGGAAGTAAAATCTCAGATCGTTCGCACTAATAATCTAGTTAAGCGATAGATCGTTGCACGGCCGCAGAGCCGGCCAGCGCGCTTTGTTTTTGCCGGTAGTAGGCAGCGACGCGATCGATGATTTCCGCGAGGCTGGTCTTGGGGCGGAAGCCCGTTAAGGTGTGGAGTTTGTCGATCGATGGAACACGCCGCATCATGTCCTCGAAGCCCGGTTCGTAAGCTTTCTCATACGGAACATAGTGAATAGCGGATGCGCTGCCCGTTCGCACCTTTACGGTTTTGGCGAGATCCTCGATCGTGATTTCCTCTGTGTTCCCGACATTGACCACTTCACCCACCGCATGCTCCAAAGGAATGAGCCGCAACAGCGCCTCGACGGTATCGCGCACGTCGCAGAAGCATCGCGACTGCTTGCCGTCGCCGTACACTTCGATCGGTTCATTCGCCAGCGCGCGCTGCACGAAATTCGGCAGCACCATGCCGTAACGCCCCGTCTGCCGCGGACCCACGGTATTGAAGAAACGCAGCACGATTACCGGCTGCTTCTTTTCTTTCCAGTACGAGAGCGCCAGAAATTCATCGAGAGCCTTGGAAGCCGCATAACTCCACCGGCCTTTCGTGGTTGGACCCAACACCAGGTCGGCGTCTTCCTGAAAAGGCACTTGAGAGTTTTTTCCGTAGACCTCAGACGTTGAAGCTAGAAGTACCAGTTTCTTCTTCTTGCTGGCGGCCTCGAGAACCAACTGCGTGCCGTTGACGTTCGTCTCGATGGTGCGCACCGGGCTTTCCACTATAAGTTTGACGCCCACTGCCGCGGCAAGATGAACGATTACGTCGGCATCGTCAACCAGTTCGGCGAGCAGTTGCTTGTTTTCGATGCCATCGAGGTGATAGTCCAGGTTCTCGCGGGCTTTCAGGTGCCGGATATTCTCCATGCTGCCGGTGGAGAGATTATCGAGCAGCACAACGTGATCACCTTTATCCAGCAGTCTCTCGGCAAGGTGAGAACCGATGAATCCGGCGCCGCCGGTGATGAGGTATCGCAAAAGAGTCTCCTAGAGTTTGTCCGAGTCGTCCGAATCCGAGGAGTTCACCGGGGCATGTTCACGGACTTCCTCGTGCTGCGGCTCCAAGGTTTCCTGAGGACCGTAGCCATACGAATACGGATAATAACGATAAGAATAATAGTAATCCGGAGCGCTGGCGTCAACAGCGTTCAGCACTACCCCCAGCAGACGGCATTTGACGCTGAGCAGCAAATCCCGGGTTCGCGTGAACGCTTCCTTGGGAGTTTCCCCGCTACGAACGACTAGAAGAACTCCATCCGCTTGAACGGACAGAATCACGGCATCGGTCGCCGCCATGATGGGTGGCGAATCGATGACAATGAACTTATATTTCGTCCGGAGTTCGGCGATGGCTTCCGCCAGCTTGTGGGAAGACAGCAGGTCCGCCGGATTCGGCGGGAGCGGCCCTGTAGGAATAGCCGCGAGATTAGGAATAGCCGGATGGGGAATGGTAACAAGTTCCAAGCTGGAGACACCGGCGAGATAGGAGCTCATGCCGGCGTACTTTCCCGTCCCCAGATTCAGCAAGCGACCTATGCCAGGCTTGCGCAAATCGCCGTCCAACAATACCGTTTTGTCCCCGAGTTGCGCCAAGGTAACCGCAAGATTGGCGGCAGCAGTGGTTTTTCCCTCGCGAGGCAGGGCGCTAGTCACGAGAATGACTTGCGGCGGATGATCGGGCTGGGATAGCAATAGCGCTGTGCGCAGCGCGCGGAACGCTTCCGAGGTCTGCGATTTCGGCAGATGTTGAGCGACCAGCTCGATGCGCTTCTCGGAACCGTTCTCGGAAACACCCTTGAGTAACCCAGCCCGCTTGCCCGCTAGGGCATTGCCGCCAAATGCGGGCACAACCGCCAGGGAGGGCAGACGGGCAAGCGTCTCAATATCGTCCGGCGTCTTCACGGTATTATCCAGGTACTCGCGAAGTAGCGCCAGCCCGATGCCGCCCACGAGTCCCACCAGAAATGCCAAGGCGATGTTGCGAGTCTTTGCGGGGCGCGCGGGACTCGTGGGAATGATGGCCGGATCCACGATGCGAATATTCGAAGACTTGAGACCCGAGGAAATCTGCGCTTCCTTCAGTTTGGTCTGCAGACTGTCGTACAGCGCCTTATTCGCTTCCGCTTCGCGCTTCAAAATGTTGTACTGAATCATCTTCTCGGACATTAGGTTGACTTCCGCTTTTTGCTCGTCCAACGCCCGGGTCAGAAGCTCTTCGTGCTGTTTGGCCTCGCGATAATCGCTTTCGAGTTGCGCAATGATCCCTTTGCGCTCCTTGACAATTTCTTCATCGAGTTCCTTCATTTGGGCCTGGAGCCGCTGCACACTGGGCCAATTAGGGCCGTACTGGTTCACAGCGTCGGTATATTTAGTGGCAAGTTCCGCGCGCCTGGTTTGCAGGCTCATCAGAACGCCGTTCTCACGAATCTGCGGTACGGCATCGACTTCACCGGCCTTGGCAAACTCAAACAGCGCTTGCTTCTTCAGGCTGTCGCTTTGCGCGTCGGTCAACTCTTTGTTTAAATCCGCGAGGCGTTGCGTAGTGACGTTATTGTTTTTGTCATCCACGGCCCAGATCTGGTTGTTGCGCTCGTAGGCAATACGCGCATCTTCGGAGCGGCGCACCTTGACGCTGAGTTCGTCGAGTTCCGACTGGAGCCACTTGGAAGCATCGGTGGTTGCCTCATAGCGGCTTTTGTAGTTCTGCTCGATGTAATTGTCGAGATGAGCGTTCAGGATACGCGCGGCGGCACCTGGATCGGTAGATTCGAAACTCACTTCCAGAAGACGCGTGCTGGGTATGCGCCGGACTATCAATCCGCCAAGAAAGGCACCGATTTCGGGCGGAAGTTTCTGGTTTTTCAGAGTCCCCGAGGCGACCGCTTCGGATTCTGCGGCTCTGGCAAACTCGGGATCCGCGCTCAGGCCGGCATTGCGGATCGTCTGGAGCGCTAGCGTCTCGCTGGTCAAAACACGCGATTGCGTCTCGATGTAATTATCCAGATCCATCATCATGTAGTCGTAATCCGCACCTTGAAACGGCAGGATATTCGTGTTTTCGCGGTCGATTTCGATTTTCGCGCTGGCGATATAAACGGGTTTCATCCGGAACGTGGCGATGGTCACAATAGTGACTACAGCCAGCAGAAAAGAAAGAATCAGCCACTGGTGCTTCCGCAAAATGAGCAGGTAGTCGTAAAGGTGCGGTTCGCGCGGAGAAAGATCGATGGTCGGGAGGCGCGACGAAGAGGGGACTAGCTCAATTCCTCCGTTACTATCGGGGTCGCGCGGCAAAATTCTGGAATCGTCGGGCATGCTCACTCTCTACTGGTACGCGACACGATAAAGGGCCACCGACGTGGCTAAGGTCGTCGATAGCTGCAACGCCCCGTACAGAACCTGCTTGCCTTTGCTGTCCGGTACGTAAAGGATGTCGCTGGCGCGCATCTGCAAGTCCTCGGAACGGCGCGCGATGATCTTCTTCAGGTCCACCCCGGTTTGTGTCTGTTTACCTTGATTGTCCTTGCGGATGATCACCGCGTGATCCAGTTTCGCCGTTTTGTTCAGTCCCCCGGCAAGCGACAAGATCTTTAGAGTCGTCAATTCCGTTCGGTCGTTCGACAGCACAAAACCCCCGGGGCGTGCGACGGCGCCCAGCACATACACGATCCCGGCGTGGGGCACGGTGACCACATCTCCGGCCTGCAGCGGGATGTTGTTCTGCATGTCGCCGCTCTCAAGGAGTTGGTTCAAGTTGATGGTGATGACATTACTTGGGACGCTCGGGACCGCGTCACTTTCCGGCTTGGATGCTGTTTGGGCAGTTGCGGCCTGGGCTTGCGCTAACTCGGTTGCGGTGGGAAACGCCGGGGGCTCAGCGTTGCCCCCCTTGCCTTTGTCGCTAGAGGCCGGCGCTGTCGGGTCTGGAGGCTCCGAACTTGTCGAGGATGCTGCAGCCCCGGGAGCTGTTTCCTTGATGGGTTCCGGGTTGGCTATCGGAATAAAGACAACCGCCCGCGGGCGCGTGACAATGATGGTGTCCCCTGCATCGGCGGCAATGCCACCCGCTTCCGCCAGCACTTCCAAAAGCGTGACTCCGTGGTCGGCCTCGTAAACCATCGGACGTTGAACGGCGCCCACGATGGTGATGGGTCTGCTGCGGTGCTCTTTGACGCTAACTCCCACTTCCGGATGGCTAACCAATCCGTTCGCTTCCAGGACATCTGCGATCTTTTGTTCCGCCTGGATCTCGGTCAAACCGGCAACATGCAGCCGCGCAGGCACCAAAGGAATACTAATGGTGCCGGATTGATTGACGCGCACCTCGCGCGTAAGTTCCGGCACGTCGAACACCGAGATACTTAGCAGATCGCCGCTACCGATGGTGTACTCGTGGGCAGAGGACTTGGAAGCCTGCCCCATGGACTTGATTTTTTCGTTGGCATCCTGGGGAGTTCCGGCGACACTGAGGTCCTGCGGAAAAGCAGACGATGCCGCAAGCGAAAACAATGCACTTAAGAGGAAGGGCGCAATATAGCGCAGGCCCCTTCCACTAGCTAGGACCTTCACTTCGGTATGACCCCCAAAAACCATTATACAAGCTGGGGCCAAAAGCCAGCCTAGTGTTTTCGTATGTGTCTATGGCTGGAATGGTTGTCTGCGGCGCCTGGTGAGGATGGTTCCAGACGCACAACGGCCAGGTGGGCGGACAGGAAGAAAAGCACGGCATTCGCGGGAATGTGGAGGTTGAAGTCTACCAGGCTATGGACCAGGATCCCGCAGCACGCGACCAGCCCGGACAGATTGAGCACCGAACCAAAGGAACTGCTTGGCTCTGCCCAGCGCCTAAGCGATGTAGTCAGCACCAAACCGATAAACCACGCGCAAAGTAGCCCGCCAATGACGCCGGTTTCCGAGAAGGCCTCCACGTAATCGTTGTGCGCATGATTGACGACTTTTCCATCGTAGAGCGTATCGTAAGGAGGAAACACCATCTCAAAAGTGCCCAAGCCCGTGCCGACAATCGGGTGGTCCAGAAAAAGCCGCCAGGTGTCCTGGCGCATAGCGGTTCTCTTGCCCCCGGACACCTCCAGGGACTGCATGCTCGAAAAGCGCTGCAGAACCTGCTGTACGCCGATCAATGACACAGCCATCACGGCCGTCATCACCACCAGACCACCGAGCATCATATGGCGGCTGCGAATGCGGCGAACCAGCAGCAAGAGAAACAGAAGGACCAGTTGCACAGTGAAGCTGACAATTCCTCCCCGCGAGGCGGATAGCAGGAGTGCCACTATAGGTACTAAGGCGAACAGGGCTACAAGAAACAGCCGTTCACGGCGGACTTTCCCTAGAAAAAGCGGCACCAGCGCCACCGGGATCACAAGCTCCGCAAAACCCGCAAAATGGTTCCGATTCACGTACGGACCGAAGGGAATCCCTCCATAGTGCATGACCCGAACCCAGTAAAGCTTGCCGTTAAAAGTCAAATACTGCAGAATTCCGAAAATCGAGACAAAAAATCCCAGAGACATGACAAACCAGACGTATCCCCGCCAGTGACTCGTGCGCGTGTAGCACTGGGCCATCAGGAACATCAGAATTACGTAGGTGCACAGGAGTTGAACCTCCATCCGCGTGGCAAAGCGCGAGGCGGTCAGGGAGAAAACAAATTGCAACACCCCAAGCAGGGCGAAAGCGCATAGCGGCACAATTTCCTGCGGAATGGAGATCTGTTCGGCATCGAGGATGTATTGGCGTAGCGCCCAGTAAACCAAAAGCAGCGCTGCTCCCACTGCGAGAACGGCTTGCGACCATTCTTCCACTGCGCCAAACGACAAAACAGCAAAGGCCAGCAGGCCGCAGATGCCGAAGCGCATGACTTTCATGGCTTGCGGCGCTCCGAGGGCTTCGCTACCAGGTTGACGTCATCGACCCACGCTGTCCCGGAGATACGCACTTCCGGATTGTCGCTGGGTTCGCGAGTTACGCAGACATTTACGCGGTGCGTATTCGGGCTTGAAATCCAATCCCCGTCCACTAACGTCCACGGAAGCGTGCCGTGAAACTCGTGGGTTTTCAAAACAGCCGCTTTGTAATCGTCAGGCGTATACACCCGGAACCCAATGCCGTTTTCCGTGGTGATGTCCTTGGTCTTGACCCACGCGGAAAAATAATAGGTGGTTTTCGGCTGCACGATGCCCAGGGTGCAAGCTGCATCCAGATTGGGGTTGTGTTTGCCGTCGAAAGCGAGCCGCAGAGACTGGAGACCGTTCAATTTCTCCGAGCGGTCCACACCCACGATCACCCCCTGAACGATCGGCCGGTAGCCCCACGAAAACGAAGCTCCATTGATCTGTGTCTCGAAGCTGGGGTCCCAGATCACCGAACCCACGGGCTGGAGCAGCGGCGGCAGATCCATGGTGTCCACACCTTGATCCCAGACGCGACGGGCCGCCGAGTAATCCCCAGAACTCAGCAATGCGGCGACCAGCCGATCCACATCGCGAATTGCCAGCCGCGGCCGCAGAGCCACTAGATGGGCCCAGACCGTCTGAGCGACGGCGAGCTGTCTGGCACTCACCGCTTCAGCAATGACATCCACATAGACGCTTTGTTTTGCAGGCAAGAGTTGGTCGAGAATCTCGTCAATACTTGGATTGGAGCGGTAGGCGCGCGAAAAAGCGGCGGCGGCACGGCGTGGATCAGCTTCCATGGCGCGGCGCAGCTCCGTGTAAGCCCGCACCTGGTCCCCTTGACGCAGCAGAAAATTCCCGTAGCGCCAGGAAACATCTGCCGACGCGGGATAGCTCTTTTTCGCGCGAAGGTAAGCGGCACGCGCCTCGTCGAAATTGCCGTCCAACTCGTAGCCTGTGCCGAGCTCCAGCCAAGCGTCGGTAAACAGAGGATTCAGAGCCACGGCCTTTTTGTACGACTCTTCCGCCAGCGCCGAATCGGGATTTTCCAGGTTGTACTGCTGGTGGCGCCCGAGTAGGTACCAATTCAAGGGATTTCCAGGCTCGAGGCGAACAGCAAGCTGCAATCGCCCATCGCTCTCGCCAGCCGCTCCGTACTGTGCAATGGCAGCGCGGATGGAAAAAAACGAAAGCCAAAGGCCCACCAGGACCCCGATAACAGCAACTATTCCTCTTGCCAGAGAATCCGAGAGTCGCAGGATCATCTGAGCTAACTCTGCCTAGGCATGCGCCGGGATGCAACAACAAAGTGTATCGAAAGAATACGTGGAGAACGGGGAGATTATTTGCCGCCGCCGGCACCGTGAGCACTTTCCTCGCCGCGCCCACGACGACGGACATCAATGCCCAAACGTTTGATTTTCTGGTTCAAGGTGGAGAGAGGAATCAGAAAGCGCTCCGCAGCTTCCGTTTGGTTCCAACCGCAGCGTTCTAACATATCGACGATGATGCGGCGTTCGACTTCGTCCATAATCTGGAACAGCGACGGGCTGGGACTGTCGGCGGCAGTGCGGGAGCCGGCCTCGCCGGGCAACGGCGGCAAGAATTCCGAAAGCTGCAAACGCACGCCACGTACAATCTCTTTGCTGCGAATCGAGTCAGGAAGCAGGTCCACGTCCACGCGCTCCTGCGTGGAAAGTACCACGGCGCGCTCCACGACGTTCTCCAATTCGCGCACATTGCCGGGCCAGTCGTAATCCATCAGGAGCTTCATGGCGCCTGGCGTGAAGTAGCGCAAAGGCTTGCCGTTTTCTTGGCAGAAATGCTCTAGGAAGTGGTTCAACA
>Ga0187782_10001386_pt1 | contig 17531 bp, 18 predicted proteins | sample 0715_SJ02_MP15_2_FD_132454 | JGI IMG/M metagenome (GOLD analysis project Ga0187782, IMG submission 132454) | Tropical peat soil microbial communities from peatlands in Department of Meta, Colombia - 0715_SJ02_MP15_20_MG | ecosystem: Environmental > Terrestrial > Soil > Wetlands > Peat | place...
CTCGATCGACAACGACGACTCGCTCGACCTCGATCAGCTCACCGTGTCCGAACCGCAGACCGACGGCCGTGTGAAGATCTTCGTTGCGATCGCCGACGTGGACGCGCTCGTGAAGAAGGGATCGCCGATCGATGCCCACGCCCGAGCCAACACCACCTCGGTGTACACGGCGGCGCAGATCTTCCCGATGCTGCCGGAACGGCTCTCGACGAACCTCACGTCGCTCGCGCCCGACGCAGACCGTCGCGCGGTCGTCGTCGAGATGCTCGTCGAGCCCGACGGCTCGATTGCCGAGTCGCGCGTCTACGGCGCGGCCGTGCGCAACCGCGCCAAGCTCGCGTACAACGCGGTCGCCGCGTGGCTGGAAGGAGCGGCCTCGGCGCCCGAACCGGTGCGCGCGGTACCCGGAATGGACGAGCAGCTGCGGACTCAGAACCGCGTCGCCCAGCAGCTTCGAACCCGGCGATTCGAGCACGGTGCTCTGACGCTCGACACGCTGGAGGCCAGGGCCGTGTTCGAGGACGGCACTCTGGCCGATCTCGTGCCGGAGGGGCGGAATCGCGCGAAGGATCTGATCGAAGACCTGATGATCGCCGCAAATAGCGTGACCGCGAAGTTTCTGGAGCAGAAAGGCGTGCCGGCGATCCGCCGCGTACTGCGCTCGCCGGAACGCTGGCCGAGGCTCGTCTCGCTAGCCGAGTCACTCGGCGAAAGACTGCCCGCCGCGCCGTCGAACCAGGCCCTCGCCGAATTCCTCGTCAAGCGCCGCGCCGCGGATCCCGGCCGCTTCGCCGACCTGTCGGTCTCGGTGGTGAAGCTGCTCGGCAGAGGACAGTACCTGCTGGATCTTCCCGGCCGCCGACCGCCGGACCACTTCGGGCTCGCCCTGAGGGATTACACGCACTCGACGGCGCCAAACCGGCGTTTTCCCGATCTCGTCACCCAGCGGCTCGTCAAGGCCGTCTTGACCAGCGGCGCTCAGCCCTACACGCGACAGGAGCTCGAGGCGCTCGCAACGCACTGCACGGTGCAGGAGGACAACGCCGTGAAGGTGGAACGCAGGGTCCGCAAATCGGCTGCGGCCCTCCTCTTGTCGACACACATCGGCGAACGCTTCGAGGCGATCGTCACGGGCGCTTCGATCAAGGGCACCTACGTGAGGATCGACCGGCCTGCGGCCGAGGGCAAGGTGGTGAAGGGGTTCGAAGGGCTCGACGTCGGCGATCGCGTGCGCGTCGAGCTCGTCGATACGGATTTCGAACGGGGCTTCGTGGACTTCGCGCGGTGCAACTGACCGGCGCGAGCGGTCGCGTCGGGACGTTGCGGCCGCCGTTGGCGTGCGAGCGGTCGGGTCGGAACGGCGCGGCCGCCGTTGGGGTTCGAGCGGTCAATGGGCTGCCGCACGCGCAGGCGTGAACCCGCGCCCCTGCTCGTCGAGGTCGAGCCAGCGCAGCATGATTGCGCGGGCGATGTGCGCGGCCGCGGGGCGGCGCATCGCCCGCCGAACGGCCTCGGCAGCCGCACGGTCTCCGCCCGCCTCGAGGCCAACCACCACGAGATACAGGTCCTCGACGTCGTCGTCCTTGGCAGGGTCTACGCGCTTCGCAGCCGCCAGAGCGGCGTCGCGCCTGCCGTCGAGAGCGGCGAAGTACGCTTCGAGCACCGCCACGGAGTCCGGAAAGCCGCGCACGCGGTAGTCGTCGAGTGCAGCCTGGGCATAGTGGACCAGCGCAACCTTCGCCGAGCCTCTGCGGGACTCGGCGAGCATCCGGGTCAGGTACGCGCGGTGCCACCGGTCCTTCTGGAACGCGAGCGTGTCCCGTCGCGCCGGATCCCACGTGCCGCGCGCCGCGGACAGGGTCGCCTCATCGTTTTCGGCCAGAGCCGATGCAGGGTCGCCCTGGGCCTCACGGATCATCATCATCGCGTTGTGAGCCCAGAACTCGTCCGGCAGCTCGGGGTGCTTCGCGAGCCCGGGGATCACCTCGACCAACGCGGCGGCTGCTCGGTCGAAGTCGGCGGTGTAGACGAAGCGCGTGGCGCGCACGCGCGCGACCAGGTACGCGAGGTGCAGTTCTGGTCCTGCGGCCGCTGCCGCAGCGGCGATCTGCCTGTCGCAGAGAGTCAGGTCGCCGGCAGCGATCGCCGCCAGGGCGGCGCCTAGCGCGTCCTGCAAGAAAGTCGGCAGCGAAGGGGACGCGGGGGCCGCGGACGCGGGGGCCGCGCTCGGCCCGATGGTCGCGCCGGACGGAGTTGCGGCCCCGGCCGCCGGCGGCATGGCGCTGGATGCGGCGCTTGCAGACGCGGGCGACGCGGGCGAGGCGGGCGAGGCGTTTTCGGGAACCTCGGCCGACGACCGCGTCATGGAAGGCGAACCCGCCGCGGGCGCCGACGCCGGAGTGGGCGCGATCGACCCCGAAGCGACGCAAGGTGCAACGGCGGTCGTCGCTGGCGTGGCGCCGCAAGCAAGCTGCAGTGTCGCGACGGCCCCAACCGCGAGGAAGTACGAGCGCATGCACGACAGGCTAGAGCGGCGTTCCGAGGGATGAAACGAGGGGGCGGTGGGGAACGCCGCTCGTAGCAAACGCGCGGGAGCGCGTTTGAGGGAGCCCGCGAAGCGAGCGCGGGGCAGAGCCCCGAGGAAAGAATAAAGCGGCGTTCACGCACGAAGTGCGCGGGCGAGCCCCAATGGCGTTCCGCGCCTGGCACGAGGCTTTAGTGGGGCTTTAGTGCGCTGGTTTCATCGACGCGATGACGCCGGCGAGACGCCGCGCGCCGGCCGTGCACGGTTCTGGGACCCGAGCTCATGAAAGCGATTTTCAAATTCTTCATTGACAGGAACATGATAATCATGTTCAAGAATGCGGGCCGTCGATGGGAACACCGCGCAGCATCGCGACGTGGGGCGCCCGCACGATCTCGGCGCTGCTCGTCGTGCTGGCGGTTTTTGCGTCCGCCCGAAAGGCAGCCGGGGAACCCGGAATCCCGCCGGAAGACGCCCGGGTAGCGCCCGACACCGGACCGGCGGTGGTGGGCCCAGGCACGACGCCGCGGGACGGGGGGGAGATCATTGCCATGGCAACGATCTCGCCCGCCCCGACCGACCCCAGCGCAGCGCCCAGCGACGCCGCCACGCCGACCGAGGCCGGCGGAGCCCCCCCTGTCGGGGGCACGGCAACCGAGCCCAGCGCATCACGCGACGCCCCGCGTACGCCCGCGGATGCCGCCGCGCCTTCCTCCACGCAAGCCCGCAGCAACCCGACGACCGAGGTATTCAGCCTGCGCGGAACGGCGCACGACGCCAAAGGCAACGCCATCGAGGGTGCCCTCGTGGAAATCCTGAACGCCTCGGACAGCCGGGTCGGACAGGTCCATTCCGGCGCGAACGGCGCCTTCGAGCTGCCGGCGATGGCCAGCGGGCCGTATCGGGTCGTCGTCAGCCAGCCGGGTCTCACGGGCAAGACGGTGACCGTGGACCTCGGGCCAACCACGTCGCCCATCGACGTGGTTCTGGAGGCGCCGCAGGAGGTACGCGTCCAAGGGGACAGGACGGCCCCACGGGGCCAGACCGGCAGCAGCGTCGTCGTGCTTTCGCGCAAAGACGTCCAGACGCTTCCCGGCGGCGACGCCCAGCCGCTGTCGCAGGTCATGCTCACGCAGCCCGGTTTCACGAACGATACGTTCGGGCCGGACGGAATCCTGCACGTCCGGGGCGAGGAGGCGGGTGTCCTTTACGTCGTCGACGGAGTGCCCATACCGGTCGGCCTGGCGGGGCAGTTCGTCGACGTGCTGCCGACGGGCCTGGTCCAATCGGTGCGCATCATCACAGGCGGCCAGCCTGTGGAGTTCGGCCCGAACGCGGGTGGGGTGGTCGACGTCGCGACCCGTCATGGCAGCGGCAGTCCCGACGGTGCGGCTCAGATGGTCTACGGCACCTACCAGAAGATGCAGCCCTCGGCCTGGTATTCGCAGAGCTTCGGCAAGACCGACGTGTTCCTGTCGGGCACGTTCCTCAGCACGCAGCGCGGGCTCGATCCTCCGGCCGTCAGCCCCATCCTGCACGACGCGCTGACCTCCGGCGACGGCTTCGCCCGGATCGATTACCGGCCCGACGATCGCCAGCGCATCGAGCTCCTGGCGAGATACTCCGAGTCCCACCTGCAAATCCCGATCGACCCAACGCTGTTGCCCCTCTCGGATGCGCCGCCGAACGCCGTGCGAGGCGACGACATCTACGGCAACAACCCACCTCCTTTCGTTCCTTACAATGCCAATCCCACCGACGAAGAGCGCGACCTGTTCGCCGCTCTGTCCTATTCGTACGCGCTGCCGAGCGGCTTTCTGCAGGTGACGCCTTACGTGCGCGTTTCGTACGGCGATCTCGACTGCGATCCGGTGGGATCGCTCGGCGCCACGGCCGATCCGGGCTCCATCTGCTCGACCGTCGTCCACAGACTCGTTCACGAGGGCCAGCACGCCACTTTTGCCTGGAACGCCGGCGAAGATCAGAGATGGAAGGCCGGCGTGACGTTCGACGTGGCGCAATCCCGGGTCGACTACAGTCAGTACACGCGCGACGACGCCGCGCCCTACGGTCCCAATCCGGCTCTGACGATCTCCGGACGGGACAACACGAACCTGTTCAGCGCAGGCGCGTTCCTCCAGGACGAGATCACCCTCGGGAAGTTCAAGCTCTTCCCCGGCGTGCGCGCGGACGTCCAGGATGCGACGTTCCTGGGCGCGAACCTGCCGAACCTGGTGCTCGCAGGCCCCAGCGCGAGGCTCGGTTTTTCGAATTCGTTTGCCAACGGCTTTCTGCTCCATGGATTCGCAGGGTATCTCTGGCAACCACCCAACGCTGTGGATGCGGCTGTGGCGGCTCGCGTCCTCAACGTGGCCCCCGGCCAGGCGCTTCCCGTGGACGTCAAGGCGGAGAGGGACGAGTCCGCGGAAATCGGCCTTTCGTACCGCATTCCCCGCCAGTTCGAGGCAAGTCTCACGGGGTACGGGCGGCTGTCGCAAGACACGATTGACGTTCTCACGGTGGGCTCGACCACCCTGGTCGAGGACTACAACTACGTGAGGGGCCGAGCCGTCGGCGCCGAGCTCGCCGTGCGTGGGACGCCGAGCCGGTACTTGCAGGGATTCGGCAACGTGAGCTGGGACATCGACCAGGGTCAGGGAATCGACTCGGCGAGGTACCTCTTCCCGCCCGACCAGGTGTACTACCCCGGCTGGCAGATTCTGGACCACGTACAGCTATGGACGGTGAACGCCGGCTTCGACCTGCACGACCAGTCCGAGAGAAGCCATGTCGCCGTGCTTTACCAGTACGGCAGCGGCCTGAGAACCGGCGCCTTCAACAACCAGACGGTGCCCGGACACTCCACGTGGAACCTGACATTGAGGCATCGGTTCGATTTCGCACGTTTTCAGCCCGAGGTCGCCGTCGACGTCTTCAATGTCTTCGACGCCGCCTACGCCATTCGCATCGCTAACGGCTTCGTAGGGAGCGCGTATGGCGCGCTGAGGCAAGTTGATCTGCGTTTGACGGTACCCCTGGGAGGCTGAGTCTTCCCGCCCTCGTGAGCGCGCATGAAACCTCGTCTCGTCATCGCCCGCATTGCCTTGCTCCTGCCGCTGTCGAGCTGCGGGCCCGTCTACGAGGACTCGGGCTCCCCCGATCCCGCCTCGTGGTGGCCCTGGGTCTGCGAAGACGGTGGCCTGGCGCCCGAAACCGGCTGCCCGCCTCCTCCCGGCTGCGCGGACGACGCGGGCCTGGACGGCGAGGCCGACGGCGGCTGCTGAGACTCGTGAGGGGCCTGGTAGAGCGGCAGGACCCGCCCCGCGTTCCACATTTCGGGACGCTGCTCTACGTGCCACCGCCGCCGCCGTGCTGCTGCTTGCCTCCTCCCCCTTCCTCACGCTCTGGCTCCCCATCCATCGCCGCCATGCCCGCGTCCGCGACCCCGGCGGCATCCACACCCGCGTCGACGACGGCGGCCACCGAGCTGCTGGAGCTCGATGTCGTGGTGCTCGAGCTGGCCGCGGTCGACGAGCTCGAGCTTCCGGCCATCGACGTGCTCGTCGAAGCGCTGGAGCCACCACCCGGCCCGGAGCTCGAAGCGACGGACATCGAAGCCCCGGAAGCCGCGCTTGCCGCTGCGTCGCCGGCGCCGATGCTGCTGGCGGAGCTCGAGACTCCGATCGTCGGCGCGAGCGATCCCGAGCCCGCCGATCCACCGGTAGGGGTGTCCGCCGGATCGAAGTCGACGACCTCGAGGCCACACGCCGAAACAAGCGCCCACGTTGCGCCGACTCGCCACAGGATTCGAAGCTTCTTCATGGCCAAACGAGCTCCGCTCGGAGCCCGCCCTCCGGAGTAAAACGGGACACCTGACCCTGATCTTTGCCGGCAACGTTGAAGCCCACCCCCAGCGTGAGAATCGTCAGGCCCACCCAGGGTGCCAGCCGGAGCCGGGTCCCGAACGTCACCGGGGCGGAGACGGCGGGCACGAGACCGGCCGCCGGACGGAGAGCGTGCACCGGCTCCTGATTCAGGGTCGCGTCGAGATCGATGAGGGCCACCACGGCGCTCATCGAGGGCTCCACAGCGAGAGAAGACGACACCGGGAGATGGGCGCCCAGCCCGGCCTCGAATGCGTACTCGCGCACCGTGGCAGGGAAAAGGGCGAGGCTGTGCAGCGGCACCCCCGTGCCGACCGATGCATCGATCAAAAAACCGAGGCGGTGTGCGAGTGCGGCGGGCCACGCCGACGCCTGCAGGCCGAAACGGCCCTCGACCCCCTGCCCCACGTGACCGGCCACGCCGCCGCTCAACCCAAGCCCCCAGCTCGGCTCTTCGGGGACGGACGGGGTGCGCTCGGGTGCTGGCGCGACTACGGTCGAGCGAAGCAACGCTTTGACCGAGAGGGCGACGGCCGCAGCCGTCGTGGGATCGAATGGCGGCGCCGCATCGACCGGTCGCGAGCTCGCGTGGTCTGAGGCGACGTCGTAGATCCAAACCTGATAGTGATCGCCGTCGGGCGAGACCCACAGCACGACGTCGGCGCGCGTGTCTTGAGCGATCGCGCGCGCACGGTCGGGAGCCATCACCGTGAATGCCTCCGCGTCGATGGGGTGAACCTCCGTGATGTTCGTGCCCCAGGGCGCGAGCGCCACGTCGAGGGCCCGTACGAGCTGCGGGTCGGGCGCGACCGCCACGACCGTGCGGCTCTCGGCCGACGCGGGCCGGACGACGAACAGCGATGCCAGCGCGACGGCCACCGTCGACGCAGACCGATACGACCGGTGAGTCATCGCAGTCGCCGCAGCAGCTCCCGGGCGTCATCGGCATTCATGCCGTGAGGGTATGCTGCGAGATACTCGTTCAGAAGACGAGCAGCTTCGGTCCGGTTGCCGCGATCCATCTGCAGCCTGCCCAGCGCGAAAAGCGCGTTGGGCGCCCATTCGCCGCCGCCACCGGCGATCCGGCGGTAAGCCGCCGCCGCTTGGTCGGGGTTCGTGCGCTCGAGTCGGGCCGCGTCTTCGAAGACCTGCTGGGCAGCCGGCTCTGGGGCGGTGGCCGGAGGCGCCGGACTGACCTCCGGCGGCGGCGCGTTGACCTCCGGCGGGGGCACCTCGTCCGCATCCGGTTCGGCGTGCGACGGCGCGACCCCCCGAACGCGCTTGCGCGACGGGTGGGAGGGCGCCGTCGATGCCGATGGCGGCGGCGCCGTGGAGCTCGGGACGGACGCCAGGGCCGCCGGTGGACGAGCATCGCGTACGACCGGGGGCAACGGCGCCGGTCGAGGAGGCCAATGGTCCCCGTCATGGAGCACGGCAACCGTTCCCGCAGCGGATACCTCCACCGTCCCATGATCGACGTCGACCGACGTCTCGGACTGGCTGTGCGTGACCGTGAAGCGAGTCCCTACGACACGAATGCGCACCTCGCCGGCATCGATCCGGAACGGGGGGCGTCCCCGGCGTGGTGCGACTTCGCACGTGACGGCTCCCCGCTCGAGCACCACGTCGACCCCGCGCTCGTCGTCGCCCCCGACCATCAGAAGTGAGTGAGCGGCCACCGCCAGGGCAGACTCGCCCACGGTGAATTGAGATTCACCGTCCGCAGTCGCAAGACGCATTCGCAGGTCCGAGCGATAGGCTCCCCAGGGACGCACGATGGCGCCAAGTGCGATGAGCACGGCGGCGGCGGCGGCGAGCCATCCGACCTGCACGCGCCTGGCCGCGATGACGGGCGGGCTTTCCCTCGGTTCGGGGAGCGTCTCCTGAAGCTTTGCGAACAGATCGCGCTCGATGCGCGTCCAGCGCGCGTCGCTGAGAGGCTCAACACGAACGTTCATCTTCTGCGGGAGCGTCATGGCTGCCCCTCGACTCCGCGCACCGAAGTCTCCGATGCGGCCTGAACCGGATTGGGCCGTGCCCCCGTGGCGGCGCGCGCCGACCCCCCCCCATCGACCGCCTTCGGGGCCGCCGACGCGGCCAGGTACTCGCAAAGAACCGGGTCGACGCGAGCCCGCTTTTCGAGGTAACGGCGCGCCCGCCATACACGCGCCTTCGTCGCCACCATGGAGGCCTCCATCAGGCTCGCGACCTCGCTGAGCGAGCGATCGTCGATGGCGAACAGCGAAAAGGCCAGGCGCTGTTTGGGCTCCAATCCTTCGAGCGCCTCGTACAGATGGCTCGCCGCCTCTCGGGCGAGCGCGCGCCGTTCGGGGCCGGGGACGTCAGCGGACACGTCCTCCGGGACGAGCTCCAGGTAATGACGACCTCGCTTGCCCCGGACGTAGGCGAATGCCACCCGGACTGCGCACCGGTCGATCCATGTCGAAAGCGCCGCTTCGCCACGAAACGTCGACAAGCCCCGGAACACTGCGAGAAAGACCTCTTGCAGCAGATCGTCGATGCCCTGGTTGGACCCGAGCACTCGAAAGAGCGTCGCGTGGACCCGTCGCTTCTCGCGCTCGAAAAGGCGCCTCTGGGCCCCGCGGTCTCCCGCGATGCACTGGGCGACAAGTTCGCGGTCGTCCATGGGTATTGCTCGAAGTGGAGCGGGCGGCGGCATGGCTCCCAATCGGGCTAGAGAGGAGAAGACTGAAGAAAGATGCACCGAAAGTCACGCCCGGCCCCCCAAGAGCCGGGCATCGGGCGGCGCTCGACCCGTGGCGGCGGATAATTGGAGTGACAACATCGCGCCGGTCCCGCCTCGCCTCGATGAACGCCCCGATGTAAGCACTCCGGGTGCTCGTTGCTCCGCGAAGGACGCTTGGACGCACCGGCTTCCTCGCGACGGCCGTGGGCGCAGGCGATCTCGCCGACCCGTCGATCGGGCTCGAAGCCTGCGCATCCACGCTCCGCCGCGCCATCGACGCCGGAGTCAACGTCGTCGACACGGCACCGGCATACGAAGACGGCCTCAGCGAACGGATCGTGGGCCGGGCCCTCCGCGGGTTGCGCGAGCGCGTGTTCGTCATCGACAAGATCGACCATCCCCATCGTCCCGTCAGCGAGCAGCTCGCCGGCAGCATCGCAAGACTGGGCTTTGCACCCGACGCCTTCGTGTTTCATTCCATTTCTACGCGTGATGCATGGGCGGCTCTCGTGAGCCCCGGAGGCGCGTTCGATCGTCTGGATGAGCAGCGCGGCCGTGGCGCTTGCCGGTTCGTCGGGGTGTCGACGCATAACCCGGCAGTTGCTCGCGAGGCGATCGACAGCGGTCGATGCGACGTCGTGCTGATGCCGGTGGGTCCGTTCGTCGATCTCGGGTACGTCGAGCTGCTGCCGAGGGCGGCCCACCTCGGCGTCGGGACAATTGGTTTCAAGGCGTTCGGAGCCGGGCGGCTGGTGGCGCTCACCGAGGGCTACGGCCGACCCCTACCCGAGGGAGGGCCAGTGCTTGCCGCACCGCGCCTGAGCGTGGAGGCGTGCCTGCATGCGACTCTGACCCTGGACGCGGACGTACAGCTTCTGGGCCTGAGCACGGTGGCGGAGCAAGACGCCGCATTCGCGGCGCTCGCCACGTTCTCACCTCTCGATGCGGCCGCACTCGAAGCCGTTCGCAAGGCCGCCGCCGCCGCCATGGAGGGAACCGGATCGGTCTGGTGGAACCCGTCGCGGTAGTCGACGGCCCTTACGGAACGAGGAGGTTGCTGTTCAGCACGTCGTCGTGGCGGCGGTGAATGGGCGTCGGCGAGGACACGAGGAAGACCTCCAACGTCGGGTACACGTGCGCCTCGAGCAAGTGGCCGCCGCGCATCGTGCCGTCCTCCATCCCGAGCCCGACGTGCGCGTGAAATCCAACTTTGTCGTCCGTCGGTGCGGCATCGCCGATGAGCGACACGACCTCCATGTGCTCGTTCAGCGAAGTGATCTTGTAGTCGCGTCGCTGCGCATCGTACCAGGCGAACTTCGCGTCCGAGCAGGCGCCGAATCCATCGAAATTCACTGCGACCAGACGGTTGGACGTGATGAACGACGACAGCGCGGACACGATCTCGGCCCCGGGTTCGAAAACGAGCTGGATGCGATCGCCAGCGGGGCTCGACCCCACGAGCTTGCCGCGAATCCCCGGGACCTGGACGAGCGTGTGGTCCGGAGCCGCACGCGGCTTTGCGCAACCGGACAAAATCGTTGCCAAAAGCGCGCAGGCAACCAGCACGGCTCGCGCGTTCGCGGCAGCGGCCGTGGTCCATCGCTCGATCCGCATGGGCGAGTGCGTAGAGGCTTTTCGACGCGAGGGCAACGGTCGCGGCCGGCGCGGCACCCGGGAGCGGCTTGATCGGGCAAGTCGCAGAGGCAATGCTTGGCCGCGGCCTGCGAAGCCGCAAGGCGATGATGGATCCATGGTAGGAGTCATCCTGATGACACTCTCGCTAGCGTCCTCGAGCTTCGAGCCGGATGGTGCGATTCCGGCAAGACATACCTGCGAGGGAGCCGACGTTTCACCGGCCCTCACCTGGTCGGGCGCTCCACCGGGGACGAAAAGCCTCGCCCTCATCGTCGACGACCCCGATGCTCCCGACCCACGGGCTCCGAGGATGACCTGGGTGCACTGGGTCCTCTACAACATTCCGCCGAGCGTCACGTCGCTGCCCGAGGGAGTCGACGGGTTGCCCGCTGGCACTCGGGAGGGACGCAACGACTGGAAGACGACAGGGTACCGTGGACCGTGCCCGCCCGTGGGTCGACATCGTTATTTCCACAAGCTGTATGCCCTCGACACGCTCTTGCCCGACCTTGGAAAACCCGACAAGGCCGCTGTCGAGCGCGCCATGAAGGGCCATGTTCTGGCCGAGGCCACACTCGTCGGCCGATATGCGAAAGGCGAGCGCCCGTAGAGTCGGCGTTTGGGCGAGGGTCCAGCGTCTGTTGCGAGCGGGCCTTGCCGGCCTGATCGCGACGGGAGTGGACCTCGCCACGCTGTCGCTTCTCGTGGCCGTGGGGCACTGGCGGCCGCGGGCCGCGAGCCTGCCGGCTCTGCTCGTCGGCGGAATCGTCAACTTCGTCGGCAATCGTGATTACGTATTCCGGGCGCGTGCGGGCAGCGTCGTGAAGCAGGTGCTCGGCTACACCATGGTGGAGCTGGGCGCCCTGGCGCTCAACGGAACGCTGTACGACACGGTGCTTCGCCTCATTCCGGAGGCCGGCCAAGTCTTCTGGCTCGTTCGTCTCTTCACGACGAACATCGTCTTTCTCGGGTGGAGCTACCCGCTGTGGGGCTGGGTATTTCACGTTCGATCCCGGCCCCGCACCCCGAGCCACCCGCTGCCGGACCGGCGCGCACCCTCGATGTGAACGGAATGCAGAGAGTCGTGGTCGTCGGCGCGTCTGGATCGGGCAAGTCGACCTTTGCCCGGGCCCTTGCCGAGCGGCTTTCGGCCGGTCGCGTGGTGGAACTCGACACGCTCTACCACGGCGCGGGCTGGATTCCGCGATCGACGTTCGTGAGCGACGTGGACGAGGCCACGCAGGGATCGACTTGGGTCGCGGATGGCAACTACGCGGAAGTGCGCGACCTTCTCTGGAGGCGAGCCGACACGGTGGTGTGGCTCGACTTGCCGCGATGGCTCCTCGAGCTGCGCGTGATTCGTCGCTCCCTCATGCGGTGGGCCATGGGGACCGAGCTCTGGAATACCAACCGTGAGCCGAGCCCGCTCGGATGGCTGGATCCCGAGCACCCGGTTCGCTGGTCGTGGAGCAAGCACGCCGAGTATCGCTCGCGCTATGCGGCACGATTCGCCAGTCCGGCGTGGACGCACCTCTGGCGGGTTCGACTACGAACCGACGCCGAGGTGCGCGCGTTCCTCGAAGATGCGTGATCGCCCGGGCGGGGCGCTCGGGCGGGGCGCTCGGGCGGGGCGCTCGGGCGGGGCGCTCGGGCGGGGCGCTCGGGCGGGATGGCGCTCGCGTCGCGGTCCTGGCAAGATTCCAGGTCGCGCGATCACCGCACACGCCACGCATGGCAGAATCCATCGCAAAGGGAGACGGACCTATGGCCATCAAAATCGGAACGCATGCCCCGCACTTCACGCTGTTCGATACTGATCGCAAGGCCGTGAGCGTGCCGGAGCACGGGCACGTCACCGTGCTCGCCTTCTTTCCGGCGGCGTTCACCAGGGTGTGCACGTCCGAGCTTTGCACGTTCCGCGACGCGATCGCCGACTACCAGAATCTCGGCGCGACCGTCTACGGCATCAGTGTCGATTCCCCCTTTGCGCTGGCTGAATTCAAGAAACAGCAGAACCTGCCGTTCGCGCTTCTTTCGGACCACAAGCACGAGGCGATACGACTTTACGGCGTCGTTTTCGAAAACCTGGCCAATGTCGGATTCACAGCCGCGGCTCGCTCCGTCTTCGTAGTCGATCCTCATGGCAACGTTTCGTGGGTGTGGGTCTCCCAGGTACCCACGGACGAGCCGAAATACGACGACGTCAAAAAGGCCGTCGAGGCGGCCGCGGCACACAACCACTGAGTCATGATCGGGGGTGTTGCTGCGCAGCGACACCCGCAATGGGACCTGCACTCCTTACTGCAGCAACACCGACCCGACCCATCCGTGCTCGGCGGGCTTCACGTGCGAGGCGGCGCTGCTCGTAGGCTCGGACCTGCAATTCCAGGTCTGCGTACTCCCAGCTCTTCAATGGCCCACGAGGTCCGAACGGCCGTCGACATCGGGGGTAGTAGTAGGGGATGGGCACTGACGTCTCCTTCTTGCGCGAGGCTCGCAGAGACCCTCGTCGTGCGCAATGATGCCCGCATGCGGCGCGCGATAGGAATCTCATGCCTAGTGGCCACTGCGGGTTGCGGACTTTTCTTCCCCGCGCCATCGCCGATGCCCACTCGCGCGCGATTTGCAATGGACGCGACGCACCCGGCCCGCTGCGCCGTCGTTTTCATGCCCGGCTTCTGGGACGACGATCGAGGTTACATCGACCACGGGTTCGTGGACGATCTACGCGCCCGGCGCTTGGACGTGGACACGGTGTCCGCGGCGGCAACCTTCGGCTACTACCTCGACCGTAGCCTCCTCGTGCGCCTGCGCGAGGACGTGATGCGGCCGCTGCGGGTGAAGGGGTACAAAGAGATCTGGATCGTGGGGATATCGATGGGCGGGCTCGGCACCGTACTCCTCGCCCGGGATCAGGCTCCGCACGTCGCAGGGATCTATTTGCTCGCGCCCTATCTCGGAAAGGACGACGTCCAGAACGAGATCAACGCAGCCGGCGGGCTGCAGCGTTGGGCGCCGGCAGACGCTCCGCCGGACGACGACCGCGACGTCTGGCGGTACCTGCAATCGGCCACGCGCGGAGGAGACGGGGCCCCCGAGATTTATCTCGGCGCGGGAGATGGAGACCCTCACCGTAGCGTGAGCCCTCATCCGCTGGCCGAGGCCATCGCTCCCGATCACCGGTTTCATGCCCCCGGCGGGCACGATTGGGACGCCTGGAAAATTCTGTGGACGAGCTTTCTCGATCGCTCCGACTTCCGAGGTCACTGTGGCCCTTCGGGCTGAGCCGAGGTCGCATGGACGGTCTTCGGATCCAGCTTCGATGGATCCCCGACGATGACGGTGCGCCATGCGGTCATGTACTTGCGCGCCGCGGCGCGGATCTGCTCGGCGGAGACGCGGCCGATGGCATCGCAGTAACGCCGAGCGAAGCGCCAGTCGCCAGCGTAAAGCTGCCCGTCCGCGAGCAGGGACGCTTCATCCACGCTCGATTCCCGGGACTGCTCGCAGCGCGTGCGGAGCACCGCCTTTTGACCGGCGAGCTCGTCCTGGGCAACGAGATCGGTCTGGATCCGGCGCGCCTCCGCCATCATGACCGTCATCGTCGTGTTGGGATCGAGCGTGCTCACGTAAAAGCCGGCGTAGGGCGAGGCGTACCACCATCGAAATACCGCCCACGGCGCGTACGAGAGGTTTCGCTTGCTGCGAACCTCTTCCCAGACGCGATGGGAAAGCACGTCGATCGCAAGGCGAACCGCCACGTGATCGGCGTCCCTCCACGCGGGCGCCGCGAAGAACGAGCCGATGTAGTTGGTCGCCAGGGGGTGAGCGTCTCCCATCACTTGCGACGCCCCGAACTCCAGAGGAGGGATCGGTGTGTCGACGTAAAGACCGCGCGGCGTCTGCGCGAACGCAGCGCGAGCGCGACCGATGACATGGGCGGCGTCGAGGTCACCGACGACGACGAGCAGCATTCGACTGGTCTCGCGCAGCTTCGCAAGGTGCGCTGAAATCGCGTCGGGGGTCAACGCGGAGAGCGTTTCAATCGTGCCTTCGGGACGCGCCGCATAGGGGTGATTGGCGAACACGGCGCGGCGTTCGAGCATGCCGAGGAGGCCGTCGCCGTCCTCGAGCTCGTGGCGTCGATCGGAAAGCGCTCGCGACCGCGCGAGCGCGATCTCGGTTTCTGGCATCGCCGGCGCCAGGACGATATCGGCGACGATCCCGAAGGAGTCGTCGAAGCTCGCGGTAGGCGCAACGCCGATGACCGCCGAAAAATCGGCGCGCGTCCGCGTGGCAAGCGTCGCGCCGAGGGAGGCGAGCTTGCGTGCCAGCTTCTCCTTGGAGAGAGAGCGGGTTCCGCCCCCCGCCGCCGCGGCGAGAGCCACGTCCTCGATGCCCGCCCGATCGGCCGACCAGTTTCGTACTCCGCCACGGATGACGAGCTCGATGGCGCAGAACTCCGCGCCGGCGACCCGCTCGACGATGATGGGCATGCCCCGCACGGATGCGACGGTCACGTCGCCTTCGGTCTCCGCCGGGGGATCGACCTCGCGTGCGGGGGGCGCGGCGACATCGGCGACCGGAGCGCCGGTCGGCGCCTGCGAGGGGGCTGATCTCGGCGCAAGCACGCCCGGGGCACACCCTGAAGCGATGAGCAATGCCGTGCGCGCGAGCGACGCCATGAGCCCCCCGCAACGGACGGGTTTCATCGCCCGCCACGATCGGCGCTCGTGCGCACGGCCCCGTCGAGCCCGGCGAGATTCTCCAGGTGCTTGCGGTCGACGCCTGCCGCGACCAGGTTCGGAGAAGCCATGGCGCCGAACACGAAAGGTTTGCCGAGGACATATGCGCTCAGGAAACGCGCGACGTCGTCTGCGCCGACCGCGCGCAGCCCGGCAACGTACGCCCCGTAGTCCTCGAGGCTGCGGGTGGCCCAGAAGTACGTGAGCATGTGGGCGTACTCGCTCGTGCGCTCCCGCAGCCTCGCGAGGTCGCTCTCCGCGCGGTCGGCCGCATCGCGGCGGTCCTCCTCCGTGAAGAAGCCGGGCTCGGCCATCGCCCGCAGCTCGGCGAGGAGCGCGCGTATGCAGACGTCCACCTTCGCCTGCGCCGCTTCGGCGCTGACCACGATGGGACCGACGTGGTGCTCGGGCTCCCATTCGAACCCCGCGCGCACGCACGAGCTCGAGTCGACCAGCTCGCGCTGGAACCGTGACGCGGGATCGCTCGTGAGCCGCCCGAGCAGGTCGGCGACGTAGGAGTCTCGCTTGGTGGGCCCGCCCGTCGACGGCCCCTGCCACTCGACTTGCGCCTGGAAGGTCTGCACCGGCTGCTCGACCAGCACGACCTCGGAGCGGCCGAGGGGCGGGGGCTCGGGCACCGGATAGGAGAGGAATGGATCGGCCGTCTTTTTCCAATCTGCGTAGACCGAATCGGCCATGCGAAACACCTCGTCGGACTCGACATCGCCTACGACGACGAGCACCGCGTTGTTCGGGACGTACCATCGCCGCGCGATGGTCCGCATCATCGCCGGCGTGGCGGCAAGCACGGTTTTGCGGGTTCCCAACGGATCTTTTCGCGTGGGGTACTTCGCAAAGAGGTGGCGTGTCGTCTCGCGCCAGAGAAAATAGCCAGGGGTCGACTCGTTGCGATCGATTTCGCCGGTCACGACGACGCGTTCACGGTCCAGCTCGCCGGGATCGAACAGCGGCCCGGTGATCGCGGCGTGCATGAACGTGAACATGCCTTCGAAGTGATCGCGGGTCGTCGTCTGGAAATAGTTCACGCGTTCGACGTCGGTGCTCGCATCGCCGGTGATGCCGAGCTCGCGTCGCCGGGCCATGTAGGAAACCTGGTCCGGTACCTCTCGATTCGCCTTGAAGAACATGTGCTCGAACAAGTGAGACAGGCCGCTGTACTCGGGCGGCTCGTTCATCGCGCCGCTGTGTACCGCAATCTCGGCCGTGACCAGCGGTCTTGCGTGGCGCTCGGCAACGACGACCTCGAGACCGTTGGGGCAAACGTGCCGCGCGAGCTCCGGTGACGGCCCCGCCGCCGAATTCGCCGCCAACAAGAAAAGCGTGAGCCCAAGCACGTGGTGCCGCCATCTTCCACCATACCGCGGCCTTCGCGAATCGCGATGGACGGACTATGGCTGCGAAAGGGCGAAATGCGGAGACGAGGGAGCGGCCGTATCGTCGCAGCCTCAGCGGTCGTGGTGGTGCTCGCGGCGCTGGCCGTTGCGGCGTGGGTGTGGCGGCGGCGCGCCGGATCCGCGACGCCCGATTGGGGGCCGATTACCTCCCTCTTGCCGTCGTCGCTGGCCAACTTGCCGTCATCGCTGCAGCCGGCTCCACCCCCTTCCGCGGACGCGGGGGCGAAGGATGCGGGGGTCATCGTCCACCGCCAGGCTGCTCCTCTTTCGAGTGCGCAGCTTGGTGCCCCGCTCGTCCACGGCAAATTCGTGTCGGCGTGCGGCGCGCCCGACGACATGAAGGTGGTGGTGCACCTGGACGTGAAAAAGGGACGCGCCTCGAAGATCGCCGTCAAGACGGAGCCTGCGAGTTCGGCCGTTGCATCGTGCATCGAGCGCGCAATCCGTGACCTGCAGTGGGACGTCAGCCCGCAGGTTGGCCACGTGACGGTGACCTATTGAGTCGAGGCGGCGCCTTCACGAGGAGATCATTTCGCGAACGACGTTGCGGAGCAAGCGCTCGCTTACGCCTTGGAACTCGGAGAAATGACGCTCCGTGTCCCGCCGGATGCGCTCGATGCC
>Ga0187782_10001387_pt1 | contig 17526 bp, 12 predicted proteins | sample 0715_SJ02_MP15_2_FD_132454 | JGI IMG/M metagenome (GOLD analysis project Ga0187782, IMG submission 132454) | Tropical peat soil microbial communities from peatlands in Department of Meta, Colombia - 0715_SJ02_MP15_20_MG | ecosystem: Environmental > Terrestrial > Soil > Wetlands > Peat | place...
ATGTGCCTGCATCCTTCTTCTGCTTAGTTCGTTCTAAGCCCTAACCATATGGACGGGTTTCGTGCGGGAAAGGTTGCAAGACCTACGGGGGCTAAAGCCCCTTCTCCATCACGCGCGTTGGGCGGCGGGGCTGAAGAGGCTGTGGAAAAACTCTCGGGGTCTGACCCTGCTCGATCCCCGCAGGGGATACATTTAGTAGCCGGGGGCAACGCCCCCGGAAAACGTTCCCCGAGGATGCCCGACCCTGAAGGGGTCGAATCTCCTCGCCGTCCACAGGTCAGCGGGTTGTGGGACCCCTTCAGGGTCGGGATGATGAACAATTTGCTTTCCGGGGGCGCTGCCCCCGGCTACTATGTTCTGCCCTTTCAGGGCAGCAGAAGCCGAAGCTTTTTGCGGAGCCTGTGAAGCCCCGCCCTTCGGTCTCACTTTCATTTCCATGGGTGGGTCGCAGGCCCCAGTGCACTCGGAATGACAGCCTGGGTGGGGTTGTCAAACAGGCTACAAAAAGGAGAGCAGTGGCGCCCAGCGTCAGGCCGCGCCTACCCTGACCAGTTCGATGCCATCCGGCTTGCCAAGATTCCTGCTGTATTGCTTCGCTTGCGGGCTGTTCCAGTGCTCGTGAACTCCCAGGCTCGCCAGGCGAGTGGTGCCGGTGGCGTGATCAGGGTCGTAAAACGTGCCCGAGGGTGGACTGTCTGCCAGCGCTGCTTCGTGCAAGTAGTCGTCGACGCCCGACATGTGCGGGTAATCGTTCCACTCGGCGCGCAGAAAATCCAGCGCCACGGAATCGATGGCTACCGGATCCTGGGAGGCGAGAAGGCTGGAGGCCCATTGCCCGTTGAAAGGCGGGCTGGAAAACTTGCGGGGAAGATGCCCGCTGGGGTGCACACCGGGGTACAAGCCGTCGATCATCGAGAGCAAGGTCTTGCCGCCGGTGTGCGCGTGCCCCATCAGGTCCACGAGCGTCCGGTAATGCCCGGAGCCTCGCGAAATGCCGGGCAGGCTGGAGTGCAGGTCATAGTAGCCTCGATCTGAAGGCCTCCTGATCAGCGAGCCGTAATGGTTCTTGCCGCACAGCGTGACCCCGGCCAGGGTGTGGGCTTTCAAATTCGCCATATTGATGATGTACTTGGCCTCCGCATAAGCAACCGGGACATAGTCCTGCGCCGCCCCGGAGGGACGAGAACTCCAATGGAAGGGGACGGTAGAGTATTTCACGGCGGTTCGCGGTGAAGACGAGTTACCGCCATTGTGGTCCAGGTAATTGACGTTCGGGAACTCGCTGTACAGGGGGCCATAAAACTGGTTGGGAAACTGGGCAAGCGGATCTCCCACCGAGATGTCCTGCTGACGCACGCCCGCGACGTGTACCAGTTGGCGTATTAGCGCCAGGATTACCTGGGGCGAAGCGTTCATATAGTCGAGATCGTGGACCAGATCATAAGTCTTCGCGTCGACCGCTCCTCCCGCGAGGCAACCCACCAGGTTCACTTTGATCGTGACTTTCTCGCCCTGCCGATATCCAGTGCTCCCGTTGCCGTGGCTTTCGTTGAAGTGTTTGATTACGGCATCCCACGCTTTGGCGTCGCCGGACTTGCCGGCCAGGTTTTGGATGGTCCCGGAAAGCATGTGGTCGACGACTGACTGATTGGTGTGCTCGCCCTCCCACCAGTGCCCCTGGCCCGGCCCCGCCCACGCGGTCGCCTTCGGATCGTAGGTCCAAACCACGCGGCCCGGATGCAGCCCACTGGGCACGCCAATCGGCAGATTAGGAATCGCCTCGGGCCCCAGCACCAGTTGGTCGCTGGGCTCCGCAAAGGCGCTGCTGATGCCCATCGTGGCCGCGCCCGCGGCCCGGAGCATGCACGGGGCCACCACTGCGCCCCCGATGATCTTGAAGAATTCACGACGATCGCTGCGATGTTTCACAAATGCCTCCTGCAAGGTTTGAGCGGAGGATTCCACAACCCGCCAAGCTAGAACGGCGGGGGAGGAGTGTCAAGTGGTATTTCTGCGACTTTTTGTCCTTGTGCTTTGTTTTCAATAACATTCCCGGATTGTTCCTGGCAAAAGACGTAGCGCGGAGGTAGCCGCAGTCTGGCTTCCTCCGCGGCACTTTGGAAATCCGGATCCTTTGGGCTTGAAAAACCGCGGAGGAACGCCAACAACGCGTACCTCCGCGCTACCTCTCTCAGCGATCGGCAATCGCCACCGACACACGCTCACTGATAGCTGAAGGCTGACGGCTGACAGCCTAGACATTCTGTCCTTGCGCTTTGCTTTCAATAACATTCCCGGATTGTTCCTGGCAAAAGTCGAGAAGTCGAGGAGTCCAGGAGTTGCTCAGGGTTTGGATTCCCGCGGGCTGGCGCAGACTCCGCCTTCTGGAGTCTGTCGGGATGGGCCGAAGGTCCATGGGGACCGACATCAAAAACCGGATGTCTGCGCCAGCCAGCGTACGTAGTACTGCACAAGACTCAAAACGAGGTAGAATACCGCGCGCATGACACGAAGGCGCGGTTCTGCGCTTAGCGTTTACCAGCAGCAGTGTTCCTGAAAAAGGGGGCTTGGCATGGAGCGGACAAAACGATTAGGAGCCGTGATGATCATGATGGCCGTTGCGATTGGGTTCTGCCTTCCGGTCGACACAGCAGGGCAGGGGACCGCGGCTGACTATGCGCGCGCCGTGGCCCTCGAGGCGAAGTACGAGGCGGCCGCCATCGACCTCGCCGGGCCGGCGACCTGGATCGGCAAGACCGACCGGTTTTGGTACCGCAAGCAATCCCGGGGCAAGAAAGAGTTCATCATGGTGGATGCTCAGACGCTGAAGAAGCAGCCCGCCTTCGATCATGAAAAGATCGCCGCTTCGCTCTCCAAGGCCACCGGCAAGACCTACAAGGCGGACGATCTGCCCTTAAGGTTCATCCGGTTTGACGATACCGCGTCGTCGTTCTTCACTTTCGTCGAAGGCAGCCGGATTCGTTGCACGGTGGCGGACTCGGTTTGCAAGAAGCTGGCGGCGAATGAGCGCGGCGAGCCGGACATGGAATCTGCGGAGCGCAAGCCCGATGAGCGCCCACGCGTCTCGCCGGACGGCAAATGGGAAGCGCTCATCGATAACTTCAATGTGGCACTGCGGCCGGCCGGAGCGCACGCGCTCTCACACCTCAGCACCGACGGCTCGGAGGGCAACTATTACACGCTCGCCTCGATCGTGTGGTCGCCCGATTCGAAGAAGCTGGCTGCCTACCGGATGCGGCCTGGTTACCACCGCGAAGTTCACTATGTGGAATCCTCGCCGGACGACCAGATCCAGCCCAAATTCTTTTCCCGGCAATACGACAAGCCGGGCGACGTTCTCGACCTCAACCAGCCGGCGCTGTTCGATCTGGCCGCCAAAAAGCAAATCAACATTGACAATGCTTTATTCCCCAATCCGTTCGAACTGTCGGAGCTGGCGTGGCGCAAGGACAGCCGCGCCTTCAGCTTCGAATACAACCAGCGCGGCCACCAGGTTTACCGCATTATCGAAGTGGACGCCGCCAGCGGCAAAGCCCGCGCGGTTATTTCCGAGGAGGCCAAGACCTTCTTCACCTACAGCCCTGCCAACGGCAGCCAGTTTGACACCGGCAAAAAGTACCGATACGAAGTGAACGACAGCAAAGAAGTGATCTGGATGTCGGAGCGCGACGGCTGGAATCACCTTTATCTTTACGATGGCGTGAGCGGCGCGGTGAAGAACCAGATCACTCGTGGGAATTGGGTGGTTCGGGCTGTGCAGCGCGTGGATGAATCGAAGCGACAGATCTGGTTCAGCGCCGGCGGTATGGCTTCCGGTGAGGACCCTTACTTCGTGCACTTCTACCGCATCAACTTCGACGGCTCAGAGCTGACGTCACTGACGTCCGAAGAGGCCAATCACAGCGGCTCCTATTCCTCCGACGGCCAATTCTTCGTCGACAACTATTCCCGCCTCGATTTGCCGCCGGCTCTGGTTTTGCGCCGCACCGCTGACAACTCGCTTCTCGCGACTCTCGAGCGCGGCGACACGAGCGAACTTGTGAAGACAGGCTGGAAGCCGCCCGAGGTGTTCATGGCCAAAGGACGCGACGGCAAGACCGACATCTGGGGCATCATCATACGGCCGACGAACTTCGATCCCGGCAAGAAGTATCCCGTCATTGAGAACATTTATGCGGGACCGCAGGGCTCCTTCGTCCCCAAGTCGTTCCTGAGTTACTCATCGATGATGGCGCAGGCGGAGATTGGGTTCATCGTGGTGCAGATCGACGGCATGGGCACCTCGAACCGATCCAAGGCATTCCACGACGTGGCGTGGAAGAACCTCGGCGACGCGGGCTTCCCGGACCGCATTTTGTGGCACCAGGCCGTCGCCGCCAAGTACCCGTGGTACGACATCACTCGGGTGGGTCTCTACGGCGGCTCGGCGGGCGGCCAGAGCGCTCTGGGCGGATTGCTTTTTTACCCTGAGTTTTATAAGGCGGCGGTGGCCTACGCGGGCTGCCACGACAACCGCATGGATAAAATCTGGTGGAACGAACAGTGGATGGGCTGGCCGATCGGCCCGGAGTATGCCGCCGCATCCAACGTCGATAATGCCTACCGCCTCGAAGGCGACCTTCTGCTGATTGTGGGCGAACTCGACACTAACGTCGATCCTTCCTCCACCATGCAGGTGGTCCATCAGCTCCTCAAACACAACAAGAATTTCGACCTGCTCGTCGTCCCCGGCGCCGACCACGGCGCGGCCCGCGGCGACCAGTACGCCGCCTATGGCGACCACAAGCGGTTCGATTTCTTCGTGCAGCACTTGTTCGGCATCTTCCCGCCAGCCTGGAATCAGGTGAGCCCGCCGCCGGCCGGCGCACCGGGGGCGGATTAGTACTTGCCGACAAAAGTCCGCGTGAATTCGGAGAGCGCCGGGAAGGGCGGGGCTTCAGCCCCGCCGTGGGAGGATCGCCTATCATCGGGGGCTTTAGCCCCTGAAACGACGTGGCTTCAGGGCCTAAAGGCCCAACCAGTTGGGATTCCTCCGCCGGCGGGGCTGAAGCCCCGCCCTTCCAAAGCGCCAAGATATGACGGCGATATTCGTTATGAAGAACCAGTCGCGCATTCGAGGAGTTTAGAAGTTACCGTCGGCGGTGGTCCCTGCCGGCTCGGCCGAAGTCATCTATGCATGCAACAGCGGCGGTACCTTTTGCCGCTTCCGCAGGGGCAGGGATCGTCGTACTTCATTCCTCAGAGTTCGTTAAAAGCTGAATCCAGAAACGACGCCATGTAGTAAGCGTCCAGGAACTTGAAGGGAGTTTCTCCCGACGTGTAGTGGCCGCAAGGCAGCACCGCCACCTTGGGGTCGAGTTCGAGACGCAGCGATTCGGCGATGATCCGGCGCGAGAATTCAGGCAGGAAAGTCAGATCGTAGCGGGCATAGATGAAAAGCGTTTTCTTGGGCCAACGCGCCAGCTTCTCCGCATAGGCGATGGGACTGATCACCATCCAGAGCCGGCGCAGCCGCTCCAGATTCAAATTGGCTTCGAGCCCAGCGCGTACGTGCCGGGTGGCTTGGCCCGTCCAGACGACCTCCGCGAAGGTCGTCGAGCAATGGTTGAACACATTCACCTCGAGCCGCGGGTCGTGCGCGCTGGCCAGGTAGGCGTAACAGGAGCCGAGGCTGGTGCCCACAATGCCCAGTTTTCGATATCCTTCGCCTTCCAGCCAATCGAGGCACGAGCGGATGTCGGCGACGGCCTGCCGGCCGGCGTCCAGCGTGCGGCCTATATTCGAGGAAACCGCAAAATCGGCTCGCTCCGTCTCCGCAGGCTTGCGCAGGTCGTGATACGGCAAGCTCAGGCGCAGAGCGGAAATCCCCAGCAGGTTGAAGACGCGGCAGAGCGCGTTGTGGCTTTCCAAATCTGCATTCCACTGCGGCAGCACCACCACCGCCCGGCGCCGGCCCGAGGGAAACCAGCGAGCCCGTACGCGATTGTTGCTGGGGACGGGAGTACTCACGGGGGAAGTGAAAAACAGGCAGTCCCCCTCGAGACGGAAGTCGCGAGGAGTCTGGTACGAGTAAAAGCGGTCACTGGCGGCGAGGACGGCGTCGTTCAGCCTGGCGAGGAATTGTTCGTAGTCTCCGTTGCTCGAGGGAAGGCGCGAAAAACCTGCCGGCCAGCCGGACGTCCATTCCAGGCCCCATTCGAAGGGACGGACCACGCGATTCTTGTCCCTCTCCGTCAGGCGGGTCTCCCACCGGTACATCCAATGCTTGTACCACTCCATCATGAGATATCGGGCGCTGTAGCGGCGCTCTGTGAGCGCCGCCTGGGAGCGCGGGCTTCCAGCCCGCTTGCCCGTCTGCGAGAAGCGGGCTGGAAGCCCGCGCTCCCAGGAAGCTAGCGGCGACGCTCCGCCACAATGGTGACCTGGATGTCCTGAGCCAACCGCACGACCCGTTCTACCAAGCCGCGCCCGAAAACCACCGGCCATGTCTTCTGCTGGGGCCGGGCGATGAAAATCTGGGTGACTTTGTGGGAGCGGGCGAAGTCGACCAGGGTCTGGGCAACATCCTCGCCTTGCAAGACGCTGGGCTCGATTTGCAAGTTGCGCGCGAATTGCATGTGCTTCTCGACCGCCTCGCGCTGGCCGGCAGGAATCGCGTGGAGGTTGCCGTCGCGAAGGATGCAAACCGCCAGGCAGGAGGCTTGCAGATAGTCGGCCACCCGCCGGCCTCGGCGGATGAGGGCCGCGGAAGAGGGGTCCTCGGAGATCAGAATGAGAATGCACTCCGAGGAGCGCGGCCCCGGGGCTGAAAGCACATCCAGGTTCGCGTTCCCCGGTCCCACCGCCTCCAGTTCGTTCTGCACCGAGTGGCGAATATCCACCTCATGCGCGGTCTGGCGAATCGCCAACTCGCGCAGCGCCACCAGCGTCGACTCTTTGAAGAAATTCTCCATAGCCTGGCGGGCTTTTTCCGGTGTGTACACGACGCCGCGCATCAGCCGGTTAAGCAAGGCCTGCGGCGGCAAGTCGACCATGACGACTTCGTCGGCCTGCTTGACCACCCAATCGGGGATGGTCTCGCGCACCCGGATGCCCGTGAACTGCCACACCTGGTCATTGAGGCTCTCCAGGTGCTGCACGTTCATGGTGGTCAAGACGTCGATGCCGGCGCGCAGCAAATCTTTCACGTCTTCCCAACGCTTGGCGTGCTGCGAACCCGGAATATTGGTGTGGGCAAACTCGTCGATGACACAAACCTGGGGGCGGCGGCGCAGGATGGCCTGCACATCCGTCTCCCCGAACGTCGCCCCACGGTACTCGATCTGGCGCCGGGGAACCAGCTCGAGGCCCCCGGCCTTGGCGATGGTGTCCTTGCGCCCGTGCGGCTCGAAATAGCCCAAAACGATGTCGACGCCCTCGTCTTTCAGTTTGTGGGCTTCGTCCAGCATCTGATAGGTTTTTCCGACACCCGCAGCATAACCCAGGAAAATTTTGAGCTTGCCTCGATGGGGGGACTCGGACATGTGCGGCATCTTATGCTGGAAACACTCGAACGTCAATATTCTCCGCCGCCCGGATGAGGTGATCCAAGGGCCGCCCGACAATGCGGTCCCACCAATGGCTGCGGGTTCGATTGGTGAGGAAAATCTGGGTAACGCCGTGGGCGCGGGCAAACAGCATGATGGTGCGCGACGGATCTTCTCCGTCCAGGGCTTCGATGCGCGCGCTGGCCTCCCGCGCCAGGGCTAAATTTTTGTCCAGCACCGCCTTCTCTTCCGGCGTCAGATCGGGCTGATTCATATACGCCACAAACAGTTCGCCATGGAAGCGGTCGGCGTTGCGCTTCCCGCTGGCGATCATTTTGGCGGCATCGGCGTAGGGGGAAACACAGACCAGAATGCGTTCGTGAGCGCCCCAGAGCTGCTCGATGCCGTGCCGCACCAGGTAAGCCTCAAGCTGGTAATCGACCACGTCTGCGGCCAGCAGTAGGGCAATCTCTCGTAATTCTGAAAGGAGTTGCGGCAGGCTACGGCCGGGGCCTGTCCCATTGGCCCCCAGATCGCCGGAACTGCGTTGGAGACAAAAATCCGGCGGCGCGTCCACAATCTCGATTTCGTCCGCGTTGCGCAAAAAGCTTTCCGGGACCGTGTCCGTCACATGCTTGCCCGTAATCTTTGCCACCTGCTCGCGCCGCTCTTCGATGTGCTGGAGGTTGACCGTGGCAACTACGGAAATGCCCGACGACATCAGATGCTCAACGTCTTGCCACCGCTTGGGGTGAGCACTGCCGGGCGGGTTGTCGTAGGCCAGTCCGTCCACGACGCAGACCTGGGGATGGCGGCGCAGGATGGCATCCACGTCCATGGTGGGCACGCCATTCACGCTGCGCAGGGGAATGACGACCATGCGTTGCAGCAGGGCCTCGACTTCGGGCGAGACCTTGAGCTGCATCGCGCCCACTACCACATCCTCGCCTCGCTCTCGCCTGCGCCGCGCTTCATCCAGCATGCGAAATGACTTGCCCACACCGCCGGCGTATCCGAGAAAAATCTTCAGTCGTCCACGCCGGTAGAACTGCTCCTCCGCCTGAAGCTGGCGCAAGAGTTGTTCGGGATCCGGACGTCGGTTGTTTGACATAGTTTTCTCAATCAGGGTGATTGTATAACAATCCAGTCTCTATTATGGGCGAGAAAGGCGCAAAACGGAAGAACCCACACAAGGAGTCAGAAGCTTCTGACTCCTGACTTCCGACACCCTACTCTGCTAACATGGGCTCGATGAGCCTGCCGACCGCCGACAAACTACGCGAGTTGCTTTCGCAAGGGCGTACCGAGCAAGCCGTGGGGCTGCTTCAGCGGCTGGGTCCCGATGCCGCTGCCGATCCGATGATGCGCCTGCCCTTCGAAGAGCAGCAGACCGTATTTCGCGCTTTGCCGATTGAGTACGCGGCGGCCCTACTCACCCGCTTCCCTTACTATCATTCCTACGTCCTGCTTCATTCCCGGCCCCTGGCAGACCTGCGCGCCATCATGGCCAAGACGCGGCCGGAGGATCGTCACCAGTTTTTTGACGAACTGCCGGAAGAAGCCTGGCAGCAATTGATGAACGAACTCGCGGGGGAGGGGATCGGCGAGGCACACGTTGAGGAGGTTGAGGCGGCCATCGCTCGGGCGCCCGCGGTCGTCAAGCCGATTATCGTGGCTCAACAAATTGAGAAGAGTTTCAAGCAGCCGGACGGCAGGGACATTCAGGTCATTGCACCGGTGGACTTGTCAGTGGAGCAAGATACGATTGTGGCGCTTCTGGGCCCTTCCGGCAGTGGCAAATCCACGCTCTTGCGAATCCTCACGGGGCTCACTCCACCCTCGGGCGGCACGATCCTCTGGCACGATCAGCCGATCGGCGAGGCAAATCCCAATCTCGCCATTGTCTTCCAGAGCTTCGCGCTCTTCCCCTGGCTCACCGTTCTGGATAATGTCGAGGTTCCGCTTTTGGCGCGCGGTATGGCTCACTTCGAACGGCACCATCGCTCCCTGCGAGCTTTGGATAAAGTGGGATTGAAAGGCTTTGAGACCGCCTACCCCAAAGAACTTTCCGGAGGCATGAGGCAGCGGGTCGGCTTTGCACGCGCACTGGCCGTCGAGCCCGAGATCCTTTTCATGGACGAGCCCTTTTCCGCGCTCGATGTGCTGACCGCGGAGAATCTGCGCGGCGAACTGATGGAGCTCTGGCTGGGAAGGAAGATGCCCACCCGAAGCATTTTCCTGGTGACCCACAACATCGAAGAGGCCGTGCTGCTTGCCGACCGCATCATCATTCTGGGCCGTAACCCGGCCAGGATCCGCGCTGATTTTCGAGTGCCGCTGCGACAGCCCCGCGACCACACCGCCCCCGAGTTCCTCGTTTATGTGGACTACATCTACAAGTTGATGACCCAGCCTCAGCTCGAGCCCGCGCCGCCCTCTGCCGCAGGCCTCCCTGCCAGGAAACCTTCGCCGACGCTGCCTCATGCCCGGCCGGGCGCCATCGCCGGCCTGCTGGAAATACTCAATGACCACAGCAACCGGGAGGATTTGTACCACTTGGCGGATGGGCTCTTGATGGACGTCGGAGACCTGCTCCCCATCCTCGAAGCGGCTACTCTGCTGGGCTTTGCCAAATCTGACAAAGGCGACGTGGAGATTACCCCGGAGGGAAAGGCCTTCGCCCAGGCTGACATTTCCTCGCGAAAGCTGCTTTTCCGCGACGCCGCGCTGGCGCATGTCACCCTGTTCCAGCAGATTGTCAATAGCCTGAAGAGCAAGTCAGACCGGGCCATGCCGCTCGAGTTTTTCCGCGACCTCGTCGAGGAACATCTCTCGGAAGAGGACGCCAAAAAGCAGATCGAGACGGTCCTCCACTGGGGCCGCTACGGCGAGCTTTTCAGCTACGATTCCGAGAGCGACAGGCTTGTGCTGGAGGATGGGGCAGGGAATAGGGAACAGGGAGTAGGGAACAGGGAATAGGGAATTCTCGACTCTTCTCTTCAACGTTCCCTGACTTACCGATGAGTGCAAAGACCGAAAAAGCCGCACTTCCGCCCTGGGGGATCATTCCTGCCAATGTCCCGCCTTTCCTGAGAGACCTCCCGATTTATGTTGCCGCTCTGGCGATTCTCTATGGCGTGCTTTCGTTCAGCCGCTACGGGATTGGTCCGGCGACTACGCAAGCTGAGATTCAGCTCCATCCCAGCGTATTGCCCAAGTACGCCGTTTTCTCCCTGATTCGCATTGCCCTCGCCTACGTCCTCAGCCTGATCTTCACCTTCGTCTACGGATACATTGCCGCTTATAACGCCAAAGCGGAACGATTCATGGTTCCACTTTTGGACATTCTCCAGTCGATACCCGTTCTGAGTTTTCTTCCCCCGGTCATGGTCGCCATGGTCGGCTTGTTTCCGACCCGGCAATTGGGCGCGGAATTGGGGTCGATCGTTCTGATCCTCACCGGCCAGGTGTGGAACATGACGTTCAGCTTTTACTCGTCACTCAAAAACATTCCCCAAGAAATGCGTGAAGCGGCGAAGGTCTATCGCTTAAGTTGGTGGCAGAGGTTCACGCAAATGGAATTGCCCTTCGCGGCCATCGGGCTGATCTGGAATTCCATGATGTCGGTAGCGGGCGCCTGGTTCTTTCTGATGGCGTGCGAGATGTTCGTCCTCAATAACCGCGACCTGCGTCTTCCCGGCCTCGGTTCTTATCTGCAGACCGCGGCCAATGCGGGCGACACGAGAGCCATTGTCTGGGGATTGGCGACCATGGTGGGAGTCGTCGTGCTCGTTGACCAGATCATCTGGCGTCCCACCATTGCCTGGGCCGAGAAATTCAAATTCGAGCAGGTGGAATCGGCGTTCCCACCCCGCTCTCCTGTGCTCGATCTGCTTCGCCGCTCGAAGATTCTCTCTATTGCCGAGCGTACGTCGATCCGGCCCTTGCGTGAGGCCTTGAACCTGCACTTTGCCCGAGCGCAAGCTCCCGCTGCCCGGCACGCCTGGGAGCGCAGCGCAAGGCGATGGGTCGTATGGGTGCTCCTGGCAGTAGTTCTCGTGGGCATGACCTATGCGGCCGCAAAGATGGGCGCCCTGCTGGCGGCGCTGTCGCGCACGGAAGCAGGCGAGATTCTGCGGGGAGCCGGAGCGACCTTTCTGCGCGTTGAGGCGACTCTCTTGCTCGCCGCGATCTGGACGGTTCCCGCCGGCCTGTTTATCGGATTAAGGCCCAAGTTCTCCGCCTACGCCCAACCTCTGGCGCAGATTGCGGCCTCCGTGCCCGCAACCGCTCTGTTTCCGATTATTCTGCTTTTGCTGATCCGCCTGGGCGGGGGACTGGGAATCGGCTCCATTGTTCTCTTGCTGCTGGGCACACAGTGGTACGTCCTGTTCAACGTCATCGCCGGGGCCAGCGCCATTCCGACGGACCTGCGAGAAGTGTGCGGGGTGTTTCACCTGGGGAGTTTCGAGCGTTGGCGCACCCTGCTCTTGCCGGGTATCTTTCCCTACTTGATCACCGGATTGGTGACGGCGTCGGGCGGAGCATGGAACGCCAGCATCGTGGCGGAATACTTCCATTTTCGCGGGCAAACCTTCTCAACGATAGGACTTGGAGCGCTGATCAGCCGCGCCACCGACAGCGGTGATTTCCCTCTCCTTGTGGGCTCGACGGTCTTTCTTGCCGCCATGGTCGTGACCATCAATCGGCTCGTTTGGCGCCGGCTCTATACTTTGGCGTCTACCCGCTTCAAGCTGGAATGATTCTCCTCGCAGCGCCTCCAGATTTTCGCCAGCGGCGCATACCAGATACTCAAATGATAGATCCCGGCTCCGATGCCGGTGCCCAAGGTGTTGGTGATGAGATCCGTGGTGCCGGAATCGCGCGTCGGCAGCCACGCTTGAGTGCATTCGATGGTCAGGCTGAGCGTGAAACCTAACAGAAGGGTGATCAGAGCCGGCCTGGCGACCGGTCGGGCCAGTGAGAAGTACGCGCAGACCAGAATTCCAAACGGAATAAAGCCCACCACGTTGTACGCCACGTCGCCTAGCCAATAGCCCGAGGTCGGTTCAAACTCCTGCCAGAAAGGGGTTAGGAAAGCCTGATCCACCAGCCCATAGTGCTCGGGGATGTCCAGGTTTATTCCCGAGGAAACCTGGTTATGAACGATGCGTCCTGCCCCTTCGTCAAACCGATAGACCGCCACGGGCCGGTCCGCCTCGCGGACGTCGGGTCTACCTGTTTTGGTCCATGTCTCATAATGATGGAGGACCTGCGCCGGAGAGAGCGCCTCGGCGTAGATAGCCAGTCCCCGCCAAACCCCTTTCCAGCCATCATTTTCTCTGGGTAGGGTGGCAAGGATGAGTTCGCCGCTCAAATCGCGGCTGGAAAGCGGAAAATTGGAGGAGGTTGGGGCGGGCACGCCACTTACATAAGCCAACGTCTTCCTCCCGTCGGACGTGAGCGTCAGGAAGCATGACTTCCCCTCCCGAAACACGTCCTCGACATAGGAATGGGTGGTTAGAAGTCGGAAGCGCCCTGGGAAGACATCGCGTTGCAAGCCAAGGTCGGTCGTGCATTGGTGCAGCGAAAACTGCCTACGCTTATCCGGCGCATACACGGACAGCAGAGTTCTCGAGGCCTTCGGGCGATCCGGCTTGATCCAGATCTCCAGGCTGCACGGGCCGTCGGCCGGGGCACTCGCCGGGCTGAATTCGCCTGAACTGACCGCCGTGCCGTAACGGCCGAAGTGCAGGCCCTGGCCGCCGGCCAGCCAGGTCACCTGATTCCTGGGAGAGTGAAAGGGCCAGAGCCCTGCAACCAGCATGCCGGCGGTGACCAGCAGGCACGTCAGGAGGAGAAGCTTTCGCCCTGTCGCTTCCCAGTCGACCTGGGCGGCCTTGTTTCGCAGGTCGGAGGCAAAGCGCGTCCGCCCCGGCTTAACGTCCCCGTGCTGAGTCGTCGGCGTCACGGGCAAGCTGGCCTGATCTCAACGAATGTTGACATAAGTTCCACCATACCATGAAACGCGCGGTCAGCCCACCTGGATCGACTGAAAGGAAGCTCTTTCTCTGCTTGGCGACTTTCGCATGCTTTGCGCCTTGGCGTGAAACCGGTTTGTACTTCCGTCGATCCTCTGACAACGTCGAACCTCGGAACATCTCCTTTTCGCCTCACCCGTTCGCCCTGTTCTCTGTTCCCTATACCCTTCAGTTGGGGGCTTGGCAAAACGCTCGATCGGGAGCAGAATGCTCGTCTGGCCAAGCGAAATTCAGGCTGAACGCCTGACGGAAGGAGCCGGAGCAATGAACAAGGAAGAAGTCCGCGCTCGCCTCGAAGAGATCGGGATCATTCCAATCATTCGTGTGGGTTCCGCGGAAGACGCGTGTTTTGCCGCCGAGGCGGTCGCGAGCGGCGGCATCCCGATCGTGGAAGTGGGCATGACGATGCCGGGCGCCCTCGAGGTGATCTCCCAACTGGTACGCAATGACCCGAAATTGATCGTGGGCGCGGGCTCCGTCCTGGACTCGGAAATGGCGCGCCATTGCATAGGTGCGGGAGCGAGATTCCTGACCAGTGAAGGATTCGACCCGGAGGTGGTGAAGTTCGCGGTCCAGGAAGGGGTGGTGGTTTTGCCGGGAGCGTTGACCCCCACCGAAGTGATCACCGCATGGAAGGCCTCCGCGGACTTCGTCAAAGTGTTTCCCTGCGCCCAACTCGGCTGTGACAGTTACATCCGCGCGCTCAAGTCGGCCATGCCCCAGGTACCTCTGATCGCCGCGGGCGGCGTGAATCTGCTTACCGCCGGCAATTTGATTCTGGCGGGAGCTTCCGCGCTGGGCGTGGGCCGGGAACTGATGCCCAAAGAAGCTATCCTAGAGCGTCGCGCGGGATGGGTTCGCGAACTGGCGCGCAGGTTCCTGGGTCATGTGAGAGACGCGCGCAGCCAAACCGCCGCCCTCAAGCAAGCGCACTCACCCGAAATTGACGCGCACCGGCCGAAGCGGAAAGGCGCGGTGAAGTAAGGGGGAGAGACAACGCTAGCCCCGCTTGCTCATCACCGTGGGAAGGGCGGGGCTTCAGCCCCGCCGTTTCAGGGCGCCAAGAACCATTTCCAGTTTCGCGGACCGCACTGTCCGTCGGCCGACGGACGGTGCGGTCCGCGAAACTGATTCCAAGGGAGAGCCGCTCCGGCGGCGGGGCTGAAGCCCCGCCCTTCCCACCGTGGTGACGGGCGTAGTGAGAAATCCAGGCTAAGCCGGGCGCCGTCCCCGACCCGGCGTTGCTCTGGAATTCGGGCTGGACGGCCGTTGCCGCGGAGGTCCGCCGATCTGTTCGATGGCAGCCTCCAGGTATCGCCGCACATAGGGACGGTCCAGTTCACTTTGGTTGCGGATGGTGATGTGGCGGATTGACTTGCCCTTGCCGGTCAGAACTCCGTAAGGGTCGGGCAACAGCGCGCCGCGGTTAAAGCCGAGGTTCACGTAGCTGGGGTAGGTTACGATGTGGCAAAACCCGTCCTTGAGCGGTTTGCCCGTGAAGGAGAACCCAATCGCGACGGCGTAACTTTTGACTACGGATTCGATCGCTTCCGGGGCCTCCTCGAGAACCACCTCGCGCAATGCCAAAGTCAAACTGGAAATGTGGGGATCGTACGACGCGAGGTAGCTCAGTAGTTGGCGATCCGGCGGCCTGGTCATTTCTCAACAGATTAGCACGATTCTCCCGCCCGGGACCGGATTCTACGACCTGAAACGCCGCTTTCTTGACTGATTGATCGTGACGGCCGCGGTTCATGACCCTTGTTTGTTTGCTTTTGGGCCTCGTCCGCATCAGAATGAGCCCAGTGCGGGGCTAGGAGTGTTCGAGTTGAGCTTAGTGGCACTTGGCCCGATAGGCGCACGCAGGAGGTAAAGATGGATAGGGACATGGTTAACTGTGTACATTACATTTACCAGTGGGGCAAAATCACCAAAGTCCAACTCAACGACGGGAAACTATTCTGGTGTACCCCGGACACTCAGGGGCCTTTGACGAGTTCAAAAATCCTGTGCCTAGAGTCGCAAAGTGATTCCTTGACGCTCTCGCCTGGAGTCTGCGAATTGGTTGATGAGGTTGAGAATCAATTGCGGACCATGCCCAGACCCGATTACGCTTTCGGGTACCCGATTAGCGCGGCGATTCGCCTCGAAGGTAAGCCGCGTCCAGCTTTCCTCGCGATTTCATACAAACCAACCTTCGAACAGGTAAAGGAGACCGTGCAGCGCGCCGCAATGCGTGCCAATTTCAAATGTGAAGTTACAGGGGACCTTGCAGCCCCGGGTGCTATCACGGATCAGGTCTGGCAGGGTATCAGAGGTTCTGACGCGGTGGTCGCCGATATCACTGGAAACAACCCGAATGTGTTTTACGAAGTCGGGCTGGCGCACGCCTTGGGCAAAGAAATTATTCTTTTGTCGCAAGAAGCGGATGCGCCTTTCGATATTCGGTCGTTGAGACGGATTCGCTACAACCCGACTGATATGAGGAGCCTGGAGGAGCAACTGGTCAGTGCTTTTGGGGCGGTATCGCCCCGGTACCCTTACGAGGGGTTGGAACCGAGGTTTTAGCGTTTGGATCGCAGTCGTCAAAGTGGACCTTAGCGCAAGCCAATTATCCCAACTGACGTGTGACGAGCTGCTCGGAACTAATTTGGTTGCCTGGCGGGCGGCGGATCTGCCAAGCCGCCTTGACCTGCGCGGCTGCGACACGCGGTATCGTTCATTGGGCTCTTCTGGCCCAAGCGTCGGGGTCGGATGACTTACATTTTTCACTTGCATTTTTCACTTGACAAACGCCTGGGGTCGTGATAGCCTATTATCGTGTCAAATGGTCGAGACGTTGTCGGGGGTGGGAGCTGGGGCTCGCGCTGGTGGGTGGGAAAGCAAAATGGCCCCGGCAGGGAGGGAAAGAGACACCTCAAAACAATAGAAATAGCACGAACGAAGCCACTAACTTATTGAAAACAAAGGAGGGCATGTCGAAAACGAAGCTAAGACGACGCCAGGACTAACCCCCATTGAGCGCTTGTTAAGTGGCTTTAGCGCGTGATCTGTCATTTCTAAAGCGGCACGCCTTCCGGCTAGGAACCCGCAGCGGCAAGGCGGGCCGGCTGCGGCCCAGCGTCGCCCCCTCGCGCTGTGCTCCCGGTCGGAGAGCGGAGCAGATCCCAAATTCCGAATTCCAAATTCCAGATCGCAAATTCCAAATCAGCAATCACAAATCGCCAATCGCCAATCACAAATCTGCTTTCCTCATCGCCCGCCGTCCCTGGAATCTGACCTTGTCTTCAACCAGCAGGCAGACGGCTTCAGAGTAGATGCGGTGCTCCTCTTTCAGAATTCGCGCGGAGAGCGATTCCGGCGTGTCATCATCGAGAACCGGAACCACCGCCTGGCAAACGATCGGGCCCGAATCGACGCCCTCGTCGACGATGTGGACGGTGCAGCCGGTGAATTTCACGCCGTAATCGAGCGCCTGCTTCTGCGCGTCGGTGCCGGGGAAAGCCGGCAGCAAGGCGGGATGAATATTCAGGATGCGGCCCGGAAAGGCGCGCACAAAATAAGGGCTGAGGATGCGCATAAAGCCGGCCAGGCACACCACATCCACCTGAAAATCTTTCAGGACGGAAACCACTTGGCGGTCAAAAGCCTCTCGTTCCTTTCCTTGCGAAGGAATGAAACGGGTTTCGAGGCCGAGTCTCCTGGCTGTGGCGAGGCCCGCCGCATCCTCTTTGTTGCTGATGACTACGGCTATTTGGGCGGGGACTTTTCCGGCCTGAACGTTGCGGGCGATCGCCTCAAAGTTCGAGCCGCGCCCGGAGAGGAGAATGCCAAGGTTCTTCATCGCAAATCACAAATCACCAATGTATTGAACGCCGCGCTTGCCGCGCTCGATTTCGCCGATGATCCAATGCTTTTCGCGCGCGCGCGCGAGCAGC
>Ga0187782_10001388_pt1 | contig 17520 bp, 15 predicted proteins | sample 0715_SJ02_MP15_2_FD_132454 | JGI IMG/M metagenome (GOLD analysis project Ga0187782, IMG submission 132454) | Tropical peat soil microbial communities from peatlands in Department of Meta, Colombia - 0715_SJ02_MP15_20_MG | ecosystem: Environmental > Terrestrial > Soil > Wetlands > Peat | place...
CGTGCGCCGGTATGAAGAGAATTTCCTTCTCGAGTGCGGTGGTGGCGCCAGGCTTTCGAGGCTTCGGAACCAGCAGCATCATGGCTCCCGGTTCATTCCAACCGGTAAGGTAGTAGAAGTTTTCATTCTGATGGAAGGTCGTCACGCTGGCGGCCAAATCCGCTTCCCGATAACCGAAAAGCACGACAACGCCGTCACCGCCGATGTCCCGCACCAGGCGCTCGCGCCGCTCATGAAAAACCGCAAGCGGCTCGCGCTCCCACGCCAGAGAGGAGAGCACGCCAGGCGGCAGAAACAGGGCCAGCCATACCCAATAGAAACTGCGCAAGTACCGTGTTCGCACGGAAACCTCCAGTGAAGTCAAGAGTGTAGCATGGCGCTTGAAGTGCGGCAGCCGGGCTTGCGGAGTGGCCGCCTTGGGCCGTCGAAATCAAGCATCAGCGAGGTAGCGCAGACCGCCGCCGTCGCGGTCTGCGGCTCCTCGACGGTTGCAAGCCAAAAGCCGCGGACCCCAAACACGGGGGTCCGCGCTACCAGTGCTATGTCTCTTGTGAGGCCGGGTGCGATCGGCCGAAAGCGGGCAGGGCATTCCAGAGTCGGCGCAGAGGCGTCTGGAAAAGCGACATCATCCCCATATAGGAATAGCCTATGAAGAAAAGGAGCAGAAAGGGAACGGTCAGATAGTTTTCGACGCGGAACGAATAGGCAGTGGCAAAAACGAAATAAGCTGCAAGGCCCAGCTCGACAAAGGGTTTCCAGCCACCCCCGCGGCGGACATACTTCTTGCGTTCCCAGCCTTCTTCCTTCAATTCCACGCGGTACTTGGGAGTGCGAACAAATTCTGACCGCTTCCCCCACAGCGCTTCCATCACCGCCAGCGAGTTGGTGACGGACAGGCCGATGCCGGTGGCCATGAGGAAAGGCACAAATCTTATGCGCTTCCACCAATCCTGCGGATACAACTCCCGCTGGGCCACCATGTAGAAACTCGAGACTGAGCATGTGGAGGCCAAAAACAAGGGCAGGTCCAAATACAGCATCTGGAACCAGCCTTGGTAAAACCTCACGATCATGGCGGGCAGAAGGATGACCGAAAACACCACCATAAGGGGATACGCAATGTTTGCGGTCAGGTGAAAGGTGGCCTCCAGCTTGACGTGCAGGGGTTGGGGGCTCCGCCAGATGCGCGGCAGCAGTTTCTTGGCCACCTGGATCAGCCCCTTGGCCCAGCGAGCCTGCTGGGTTTTGAACGAGTTCATCTCCACAGGCAGTTCAGAGGGACACTCGATGTTGGGGTCGTATACGAATTTCCAACCCTTCAGTTGCGCGCGATAACTCAGGTCCGTGTCTTCCGTGAGCGTGTCGTGTTGCCAGCCGCCCGCCTCATCAATGGCGGCGCGCCGCCACATGCCCGCGGTGCCGTTGAAATTGAAGAATCGGCCGGAGAAGTTGCGCCCGCCGTGCTCAATGACGAAGTGGCCGTCCAGGAGGATGGCTTCGACCTCCGAGAGGTTCGAGTAATGGCGGTTCACCCAGGTCCAACGGCCCTGCACGACCCCGACCTCGGGATCGGCGAAGTAATCGACCATCTGGCGGATGACGGGCGGGGGAGGAACAAAGTCCGCGTCGAAGATGGCGATCAGTTCGCCGCTCGCGTGCTTCAACCCCTCGGCCAGCGCGCCTGCCTTGAAGCCTTCTCGGTGGTCGCGGTGGTAGTAGGATACGGGGTGGCCGGCCTGCGCATATTCACTCACCAGCCGCGAGGCCACAAAACGCGTCTCGTCAGTGGAATCGTCGAGGAGTTGGATTTCCAGCAGGGCACGCGGATAGTCAATGCGCGTGACGGCTTCGAGCAAGCGCTCAACCACATAGCGTTCGTTAAAAACCGGGAGTTGAATGGTGACCCGGGGGAGTGGACCGGCGTGCTTTTGCGGCTTAGGCGCCTTCTGCTTGTTATGGAGGTAAAGATAGGTCAGGAAATAGCGATGAAGCCCGTAAATCGACAAGATGATAAGAATGGTAAAGTAAGGGATCAGGATGGAAAGGTCAAAAGCGTTGGCCCGGTAAATACCCCGAAACGGGTCTTTGTGGAAAACCAAGTACAAATATCGCGCCAGGGGGTTTGATGGAAAAGGCAAAAGTGATAGAAACAGATGGTCCATAAGAGGTCAGCTTATTGCGCGGAACGTTGGGTCTCGCAGTAGCAGAAGCTCCAGAGTGGATTAGATGCTCCCAAGCGCAATTTCGGTGCCGAAAAAGCCGTCCGCGTCGCCTTTGCTTCCGACTCTCGGCTTGCTGGCGTTGTCAGGCGGCCTGGGGGTGATTTTCACCTTCATCGGGCGTTGGCCGGACCTCGACCACTCAGTCCCGGAATTCATCGCCTTGTTGTTGGCCGCCGGAGTATTATACGCGGCGGGCGTTGGCCTTGTCGAGCACTTTATCCTGCCCCCCTCCGCCTTACTGGTGATCGTGCTGGGGGCGCTTTTCTTTCGACTTTGCCTTCTGCCCCGCGAGCCCGCAATCTCCAACGACCTTTACCGCTACCAGTGGGAGGGCCGTGTGGAGCGCCTCCACATCAACCCTTATACCTTCTACCCCGACATGCCGGCTCTGACGGCTCTCGAAGATCGCCGCCACCCGCTTGAAACAGGAAGGACGGTGTCGACGCTTTACCCGCCTCTCGCCGAATGGTCATTTTCCTGGGTCAGCACGCTCGCCGGATACAAACTGCTGTATACCGGCTTCGACCTCGCCGCCTTAGGCGTCTTGGCGGTCTTACTGGCGATCGCGCAACAACCGGTACACCGGCTTCTCATTTATGCGTGGAATCCCTGCGTGCTTGTTTCTTTCGCGATGTGCGGCCATCACGACTCGCTGGCTATCTTCACGCTCCTGGCTGCGATCCTGCTCATTGCAATGCGCGAGCCTGCGCTGGCCGTCTCCTTTCTGGCGCTGTCTGTGATTTCGAAATTCTTCTCCGTATTATTGCTTCCTACCATCTTGAGGCGTACCCGCTGGGCGTATGCGGCCCTTTTCGTAGCCATTGTGGGCATGAGCTATCTGCCCTTTCTCGGCGCGGGAAGGCGCCTTTTCAAAGGGCTCTCTGACTACGCGTCAGGCTGGGAAGGCAACGACAGCCTGTTCCGCCTTGTCCGATTTGCCGGGAATTCCAAGCAGCAGGCTGAACTCGTGGCCGCCGTGCTCGTTTTGATCCTGGTCGCCTACACTCTGAGACGCCGCCTTGAGCCGGCTGCGGCAAGCCTCTTGCTGATTTCCGGCCTGCTCTTTCTCTCGCCCAACGTTTTCCCCTGGTACTTTACATGGATCATTCCCTTCCTCTGCTTTTACCCCCGCGCGCCCTTGCTGCTGCTCACCATAAACAGCGCGCTTGGTTACGCGCCCGTGGTGGCTTATGCTGCGGGGCAGCCTTACCGTGATTCCACGATCATTTTGTCACTTGAGTACGCCCCAGTTGTGGCATGGCTGGTTTACGAGGGGCTCCAGGGGCTCAGAATGACAGGATGCAGGTGTTTATCAGCAGCCGATTAGCAGATGAAATATCCGGTCCTTTCTTCCGGCATAAATGTCATGCGCTCTGTTGCCTAGCTTCCCTTGGGCGTGGGATACACGAGTCATGATCAGACGTGGAGGGTACCAACGGTGATGAAAAAGCTTCCGAACGGCCCTTTGGCCTAAGCGTGGCGCAGGCGCCGAACGTGGAATAGGCGGGACAGGAGTCAGGGAACGGACAACACTCGGCGTTACCCGAGGGCGGCCACAAGGAGCGCCCCTACAAAGCGGGCAGGAATGTAACCACAGGCAAAATGTGGAAACGCAATACTACCGGTTGGACGCCGCTTGTGGGGAGACCACCGGTGTCGAGGTGGGGCTGGCCTGCGGGAGCGGTTCTTCCGGCATAATGATCCAGGCGATAAGGTAGGCGAGCAAGCCACAGCCGCCGAAGATCACCAGCATGACCCACAGAATGCGGATCAGAGTGGGGTCCAGGTCCAAGTACTCTGCGAAGCCCCCACAAACGCCCGCGATCTTCCGGTTAGTCCGCGAAAGCGAGAGAGGTTTTCGGCGCGCGGCAGGGGTAAACAACGCCGTTCCACATTGGCAACAAAAGTTGGGCCGGTCGGCATACTCTCTTCCACACTGTGGGCAGAACATGATTTAGCCTCCCCTATAAGGTCTGTCTCCAACACTGAATACGCATTGGAGGGCACGAAAGTTCCCGCCTCGCTCGACGGCGACTCTTTCCCGGGATAACGGGAGGGCATAATGCAGAGAGTAGGGCGGTTCGCGAACCGCCCTGACGTATGCTTGCGGAGTGGATCGGCGCCTGCGCGTGTGACGGGTGTTCTGAAAGGGAGTCACCCCACATGACAGCTTGTCGCTCTCGGTGCCAATCGCCTGCTCTCAAGAGCTTCTTCCCTCAGCTCTAGAGAATTGTCTCCGGGAATTCAATTTTAGGGTACAATCTCACTCATCTTGATTAAACGGAGTTGAGGGATAGAACACGTGGGTACGTCCTGACATATGCACGCGCAACCGAGGATGACTTGGGTCGCCCGAAAACCGTTCACGGTGTTTGCTCGCGGCACTTCCTTACGCCGCCGGGTGGCGTACAGCCTGGGCATAGTCCGGTTGATTCTGGCGCCCGTCATTTTTCTTGCGGTTTACTACCTTTTTGCCATGGGTTGGATCGTGGACCGCATCGTCAGCGTGGATGCCCCCTTGGCCACGCAGGCGGAACGAATCACCGTGGAAATGCTGGAGGCGCGCAGGGCAGAGCGGAATTACTTCCTCCTCTATGACTCAGCGGAACTGGAAGCGAACCGCCAGGCGCTCTCCAGGATGCAGCAAATCATCGACGCGTGCCTCAAATTGCAACCGGAAGAGCGCAGCGCTCTCGATCATATCCGGGTTGAGGCTCAGTTCTATCAGCAGCGAATGGCGGGGGCGGTGGCTCGCCGGGGGGAAGCGAACGAGGCCCCTGCCCAGCACATCCGTGAAGTGATTCGTGCTTACACTCGGGATCTGAATGAGCTGCTGAGAAATGCAGGCCATACCAACCGGGCCAAACTGGTGGAAGAACTTCACAGCCGCGTGGGCTCGCTCGACGAGCAAGTGGCCGCCACCCTCGAGGCCGAGGACCCCGCCTTCCGCAAGATCTCCGTAGACCTCCGTACCTCCAGCGACGCGATTGTGCAGGAGTCCTCCGACCTGGAGACGCGAAGCTGGAGCCGAGTCCAGCGGGATCATGAAAGGGCGCGACTTTTGCTGCGGCGCGCAGAGTGGGTGCTGAGCATTGTCTCCTTGTTGACGATCCTTTTGAGCGTCTGGGTAAGCTTCGTCTTGCCGCGTACGGTGGTGGAGCCACTGGTGGCTCTCAAAGCGGCAGTGGATCGCGCCGCGGAGGGGAATTACGCCATCGAGTTTGACGTAGAAGGGCAAGGCGAAGTCGTGCAGCTTGCCAATAGTGTCCGCAATTTGTTGGCGCATGTCCGCGAGAAGGAGGAAAACTCGAAGCAGTCGGGCGGGCCGTGATACAGTATTTGCACGGGAATGACATTGATTTACGCGGGAGATGAAGACCTATGAAAGGTAAACCGGAAGTCTTAAAGGTTTTGCAGGAGATGCTGACGGAAGAGTTGGGTGCCATTCTCCAGTACATCATGCACGCCGAGATGTGCGAGAACTGGGGCTACGAACGGCTGAGTAAGCAGACCAAGAAAGAAGCCATCAACGAGATGGGGCACGCCGAGAAGCTCATCGAGCGCATCCTCTTTCTGGAGGGAATGCCGAACGTCGGCGAGTTGCCCAAGCTAAATATCGGGAAGGATGTGAAACATCAGTTTGAGAATGACCTGGCGCTGGAAGCGAGCGCGGTGGCGGCTTATAACGAGGCCATCGCCGCCTGCCGTAATGCGGGGGACAACGCTTCGGCCGACTTCCTCGAGCCCATTCTCGCCGATGAAGAGGAGCACGTCGATTATTTCGAGGAACAGCTCGGGCTCATCGAGCAGCTCGGCTTGCAGAACTATTTGGCTCAACAGTTGGATGAAGCGTCGGAGAAGTGATGTCCTGGGGGACGGAGTCTCGTCCAAGTTGACAACACACTCGAGCAGGCCTCGCCTGCAAGGCTGAACGACGCTGCCCATCTATCGAGGAAAGGAGAGAGATGAAAAGTAAACCAGAGGTCTTAAATGTCTTGCAAGAGATGCTGGAGGAAGAATTGGGGGCCATTAACCAATACTTCCTGCACAGCGAAATGTGCGAGAACTGGGGTTACGAGCGCCTGAGTAAGCTCATCAAGAAGGTATCCATCGCTGAAATGAAGCACGCCGAAGAGCTCATCGAGCGCATGCTCTTCCTGGAGGGAACGCCCAACCTGAGCGAGTTGCCCAAACTCAATATCGGGAAGGATGTGAAACATCAGCTCGAGAACGACTTGGCTCTGGAGCACGGCGCGGTGACTGGTTACAATGAGGCCATCGCCACGTGCCGTAAGGCGGGCGATAACGGCACGGCCGATTTCTTCAAGGGAATCCTGAAGCAGGAAGAAGAGCACGTGGATTTCTTCGAGGAACAGCTCGGCCTGATCGAGCAGCTCGGCGTGCAGAATTATCTGGCGCAACAGCTCGAGGAAGAAAAGCAGTAGGCTTCGCCCTCCCACTTCATGATAATGGCTGCTCTTTTCCCCCTCCCTCCGGCTAGAGTCTGAGTTTTGGGAAGACCGCCCTCTCCCGTGGGGAGAGGGTGACCCGCGAGGGCGTATTCATCAGCCCTTGCGGGCCGGGTGAGGGGTTTGTTGCAACGGGCTGACGGGTGACGCAGGTATTGGCTGCCGTGACTGCCGACCGCAGGCTATGGAGAACACCATGAAGCGCCTGTTATGCGGTGTGCTCTTTCTTCTCGTCTTCTCAGGGGCCTCCGTTTCAAAAGATCGGGCATGGACAACGGGAACACTGGTGAACGCTGAAATACAAAGGGGAACGAGAACTGTCGGAATCCCGTCCCTGATCGGAAGCGGACCGATGATCGCGACGCTTCCGAATGACGTAGTGCTATACACGATCGACGACGGGAAGTACGCGTGGGTCGTCAGCATGCGAATGATCAAGAAACATGACAAGCCGATCAATGGGACGATCAACGCTCCGGTAAAGTTCGCCGTCGACAACGAGGATTGCTATTTGCTGGATGACCAAGGCAGGGAACACAAGTTGGTGGTCGAGAGGAAGACACTGAAAACCCACTAACCGGGACGCGTGTTTAGGATGCTGGACGTTTTTCAAGAAACCGTAAAGGGGTTTCCTCGCGGCTCGAGGCTGCCGGGAACCGGATATACGATTAAGGGCCCCGGCAAAAGGCATGGCGGAGAGGAGATCGTCTACCTCGTTCCAAACAGGAAAGAGCCCGACAGACCATTCCAGAAGGGCTTCGCTGCGTCTGAACTGCGGCGCGCGTACCAGAGATTACTAAGTAGCGGTGAGTTCAGCCGGGCCTGGTTCGAGTCAGAGATGAAAGAGTGCGCCAAGGGTGCGCCGTGTAATTTCCTTGCCATCGGCGCGGTATTTGTTGGACTCAAGGCTGCTAATAAAGAGCGCCGTATGTTTACTCTTAGAGCGCCCCTGTAGGAACTGACCTCTCACCCGTCCCGCTCCGGCTGGTGAAAGCGCCGGCAGCGGGACACCCTCTCCCCAGGGGAGAGGGCTGCCATTTCCCTCCAGACTTCCGTGTCCACTCCCGCACGCGGCCAACGGCGGGCGCAGGCCCACCAAGTCTCAGGACGGTTCGTCCCAGGTCTCCTCTTGCCAGACCTCTCGAGCCATTTTCTCGCCTAGCTTGCCAACCGAAGGACTCTCGGGTTTGCGCTGATATCCCTCCACGTGCTTCTGTTCGAGCGCTTCTTCGTCAGTCTTGTGCAGGACTGTCCCGTTCTCGCTGTCAATCATCCTTTAATTACTCCAATCGGTCTCAGCCGCGCCACCCGCTTCGCCAATCCTGCGTTGTGGACCACGTCGATGACCACGTCCACGTCTTTATAGGCTTCGGGGATTTCCTCCGTGATGCCGTCGCGGGTCTCGGCGCGCACCATGATGCCCTGTTCTTCCAGCCTCTGCCGGGCGTTTTGAGCGAAGGGAGACTTCTTTGCGGCGGTGCGGCTCATCACCCGGCCTGCTCCGTGGCAGGTGGTGCCGAAGGTCTCTCGCATCGCACCCTCCGCGCCCACCAGAACGTAAGATGCTGTCCCCATGGAGCCAGGTATGAGTACCGGCTGCCCGCAGGACTTGTATATATCCGGCACTTCCGGTCGCCCGGCGGGAAACGCCCGCGTAGCACCTTTGCGGTGTACCATCACTTTGCGGTCCCTTCCATTCACCCAATGGCGTTCCAGTTTCGCGATGTTGTGGCAGACGTCGTAGACGACGCGCAGTTCTTCCTGCTGGCCGAAGATACGCTTGAAGGCTTGGCGCGCAAAGTGCGTGATCCCTTGACGGTTGGCCCACGCAAAGTTCGCCGAGCCCCGCATCGCCGCAAGATATTCCTGCCCTTCTTTCGAGTGGACTGGCACGCACGCCAGTTGCCGGTCGGGCAGTTCGATTCCGTAGCGGCGCATGCCCTCGTCCATGTCGCGAAGGTAATCGGTGCAAACCTGGTGGCCCAGGCCGCGTGAGCCGGAATGGATCAGGATCACGACTTCGTTTTGGTAAAGCCCGAAAGTCTGAGCGACTGCGGGCTCGAAAATTTGCTCTACGTACTGAACTTCCAAGAAATGGTTGCCAGAGCCGAGCGTCCCCACCTGCGGCAGCCCTCGCTTTTTCGCGCGCTCACTGACCGCGGCCGAGTCGGCGTTGTCGATCGTGCCATTTTCTTCGCAGGTGTCCAAGTCTTCCGGCCTGCCGTAACTCTGCTCGACCATCCAGGCGGCGCCGTTTTGGAGCAATTTTTCGAGCTCCTGACATGAGAGCCGGATATTCCCGCTCTGGCCAGCGCCCGAAGGAATGTCACGGAAAAGCTGGTTCACCAACTCCTTGATCTTCGGCCGGACCTCGTCGAGCGTCAGGGTGCTGGCGAGCAGCCGCACGCCACAGTTGATATCGAAACCTACTCCTCCAGGTGAGATCACGCCGCCCTCATCCGGTAGAGTGGCCGCTACACCGCCGATGGGGAATCCATAGCCTTGGTGGATGTCCGGCATGGCCAGGGAGCGTCCCACAATCCCCGGGAGCATTGCCACGTTGATGGCCTGCTCGAGGGAGAGGTCTTTGAGCAAATCCTTCAGCAGGCGCTCGTTAGTGTAAATGAGGGCACCGGTGAGCATGCCGGGCTTGGTCCCTTGCGGCACCAACCAGCGGTAGTCGTCGAGCTTTTGAAGTTGGTGGAGTTCAAGGGGCATATGGTACCTCCCAGCCACAATACGGAAGAACAAAGCAAAAGGCAAATCGTAAAATGCAAACGAAAAAGCAAATGCGGCTCACGTCCTTACTTGGACTCAAGTGGACCCCTCGGGCCAACAGCCCTCTCCCTTGGGGAGAGGGTGTCGGGCTCCGGCGCTTTCACCAGCCGGAGCACGACGGGTGAGGGGTTTCTTGCGCCGTGAGGAAGAATTTCGCTCCGCCCCTGAGATTTTCCTTGACAAACGATTCTGACTGTGCTATAAACAAGAAAGGTATAGGTAGGTAAGGATACGCGGGAGATGTGGATGGGACCTCCAGGAAACAAAAGGCTTAGGCCTCGGCGCGAGTCGAGGAGTACGGCTTCAACTTCCCCGTGTCCACTTGTTGTGATGGATGCTCATTGCCACTTGTACATAACACACATCTTGTTCTTAAAATACCTATCATCTTCCCAATCGTAATCGCTTCACAATATATCCGGAATTTATTCAGTTGTCGGCGCGGGGCGCGGCCACGCGCTGCCTCAATATGGGAGGCCTTTTGTTCGACCGAGGCCATTAGAAAAATTGAAGAGAGGAGCAAAAGCCGCATGCTATACGGACAAAACAACAAATGGTATGAGTGCTTGAAGGATTTTTCCCACCTAAACGGGCGAGAAAAACAACATTTAGCTATTGGAGACACTGCCGACGCTCAAACCGCAAGATTTCTGCTTTTGGACCGGGTTAAACATAATTGGCCGTCTCAATGGCATTCACGATACAAGCACGGCTATATCGAATTCTTTGAGTATCACAAGAAATTTGATCTCCAGAATCAAACAATCGGCGGCAAAAAGGTGTTTCTCTTCACTGTCACTCCGGAAATATACAATTTATATTCGAGAGAGACCTTTGAAGAGAGAATTATGCGTGCAATGAACGAGATGGCGCGAAGCGATAGGTCCGCAGCGGAACGGCTGATTCATGAACTCGCCGATCCCAAGGGCTGCAACCAATTCTTCCGATGGTCTGGCGCACATACTCTGTTGCCTGCCCTCAGCCTGTCTGAACTGGGCGACCTTGCGGAGTTATTCGAGATGCCAGCCGGTCGGCTCAAAGGCGTGTCGCAGCTAGGCGCCCAAGCTGTGCAGACCGCTCCTCCTGTCTTTGCAACCGAGTCCTCACCCGTCAAGTTGCCTGCGTCACATGCTCTACTGCCGGCCGTTAGCGCATCCGAACTGGGCGACCTCGCGGAGCTATTCGACATGACGGCTCATAGAACCAAAAGCGTGCCGACGGCGGCGGCCCAGAGCGCGGAGGCTGCCCCGGTGTCTCTATAACCGACCCCTCACCCGTCAGGCTCAGGCTGATGAAAGCGCCTGAGCCTGACACCCTCTCCCCAAGGGAGAGGGCAGTCTATCTGACGTGGTAATCATTGCTCGAGAAGATTGACCTCCTGGATTTCGCCGCCCGCAAGCGGCACGCGGAGCGTCTTAATCTCCAATGGCCGGAAGTTTCCCGTCCAGCGGCGGTTCACCAATCCCAGGTCCAACGTAGCCGTCGTCGGCCGGCCCGCAGTTTCGTAGCAGCGAACGATGAGGTCATCGCCGTCTTCAGCTTTCTTTACGGCCGAGACCACCACGTTTGGAGCATCCACAGAGAGGAAGGAAGCGGAAAGCGGTCGACTGCCCGGATGGATTCCCTGGTAGATAACTGGAATGGGAGCCGTAAACTCCTCCGCCATTCGCACGATGCCCGCATCCTGCCATGGGCCGGAATGAGGGGCCAGCAACATGCGAAAGGTTTGCCAGCCCTGGTCCTGCCAGATGTACACTCCGTTAGGCTCCAGTTTGCGGGGCCGGTGTTGCGCGTACACGGCGCCTCTCACGATCGAGATTCGCATATCGTTACCCTGGACGCTGTAGCCGTACTTGGCGTCGTTAATGACGGCCAGCCCATATTCGCCACTGGCGCGCCGGCCTGAAAGGTCGATCCAGCGTTGCCCGGGGTCTTCATCGCCTTCCGCCTGGCGCACCTTGTATCCGTAGGCAATTTCGTAAGTGGGCCGGGGCTCTTGCACGTCCACCGGGAAGGAGAACTTCAGCATTTTAAGGTGCTCGTGCCAATCGAGCGCGACTCGTGCCTCCAGAGTGCGGGCGCCGGAGTAAAGCAACCAGTCCGTCTCGAGGGAGGACGATCCGTAGCTTGTGCGCACTCGTACGACCGCGCGCAACGGGCCATTTTCAAGCACTCGAAAGCGGGCGTTACGGAAGGCGCCGATCTCCTTCGTGTAGGCGCGCACGTCGTGGCTCCAGGTATCGCTGGGGTCATCCAGCACAATCGCTCGCGCGCCTCCCTCCCCGCCTCGGAAGGCTTGCGCTCCAGCGTCCTTGTCGAAAATCGAGAGGCTGCCATCATCCCCGAAGCTGACACGAAGATGTTCGTTTTCCAGTTGGCGCTCGGTGGCGCGTACGGTTGAAGCGGGCTGCGCGACAGGCTGAACACTTCGCAAACGGAATTGCCGGTATCCGAAGGCCGGCACCGGCGCCTGGAATAGCACTCTCATGCGATCATCCACCACAGTCGTAGCCTGTGTCCATTGATGAGGAATGCTTTTGCCGTTCTCGTCTTCCAGCACCGAGCTTACTTGTGCGCCCGTCTTGTACTCAAAACCCCAGCCCACATCATATTCGACGTTGAGCTTCGTTTCCCAGGCATGGGGATTGAACACTACCAGGTATTCAGAGTTTGGATCTTGCGCCGGAACCTGCCAGGCAATCTTTTCCGCCGCCCTGTTCATCGCTTGATTGGCTATATCCAGAGCGCGTCCGTGCTCTTCCCGTGCCACGTCATAATGTTCGGGGAGCGCAGTCCCCGCCATGCTGTCGTGGAACTGTATGAACAGCACCCTCTTCCAGGCAGTGGCGAAGTCGGCTTTGGGGTAGTCAAATCCAGCGACCACAGAGCTAAGGGCAGCCAGTTTCTCACCCGTAGCAAGAGCGGCTTCCGTGGATCGGTTGTTTTTCTTGACTTCGGACATGGCCGTGTAGCAGCCCACGGAGTGGTGCTGGAGATCATCAGCCACCACCGGCAGGTCGCTGAGCTTGCTGACTTCATCAAAGTACCGATTCGGAGTGCTGAAGCCTAATGTCGGCGCGCCCGGCGTCTTCTGCATATCCAGGATCGCTTGGATATTCTCCTTCGCCGGTCCGCCGCCATGGTCGCCGGCGCCGTAGAAGATCATGAGGTCCTTGGTGGGTTCCCGTAGGTCCGTGATGAAATGACGGACCGCGTCCTGCATATGCTCATCAATTCCGTAGCTGAACGGAATACGATAGGTAAGCACGCGGGTCCCATCGACGCCTTCCCACCAGAAAAGGTCGGCGGGGAGTTTTTTCTCGTGCGCCTGGGGTCGCATGAAAACATAAGCGTGCAAGCCCTGGAGCTTGAGAATTTGCGGTAACGTACCGGTATGACCAAACGAGTCCGGGTTGTAACCGATCTGGGCGATGCGGCCGAATAACTGTTGGAACAATCTTTGGCTGTAAAGGCCGTGGCGGGCCAAAGACTCTCCATTGGGGATATTCACATCCGGTTCGACCCACCATCCCCCCACCACTGCCCACCGCCCCTCTTCCACACGTTTGCGGATCTCTTGCAGCATCCCTGGATCCGATTCCGCTACCCACTCGTAGAACTGAGCAGAACTCGCCGTGAAGGTGAAATCTGGGTTCTCGTTCATGCGGTCCAGCGCGGAGCGAAAGGTACTCAGCACAACGGACATGGCCTCCTGCCAGGGCCAGAGCCACGGCGCGTCAATATGGGCATTTCCGATCATGTGGAATCGGTATTGTCCAGCTTGAGGAGGCCAAGAATCTCCAGACTGTGCGCCGGCCTTAACGGCCGGCAAACAAAATGCGCAAAACATGATGCCAACGAGGTAGCAGCGGATGGCACGTGATTTCACGGGTTTGCTCCTGTTTGAAATTAAGGAATCAAGGTTAATGGATAAAATGTGAAGGGTAAAGGATAAAGACCAAAGGACCTTGGAAAATCGCTTGCTTCATTCCTACCGATCTCGATGTGGATCGTCCCAGAGTCAAGGCCTTGGTTGATAGCAATAATGAAGCAGTACTTGGTGCGCTTTATCCTTTACCCCTTACCCTTACCCTTTCGGCTCGCTTGCAAGATGCGGCGGAGCCTCATATACTAACGCCGCGTAACACTTCCAAGACTTCGAGGAGGATTTATGGCTTTAATCTCACGTCGGGATGCCGGCAAGCTCCTGATTTCAGGTTCCGCCGGTTTATGGGCGGCCAGCCGCAACGGTTGGAGCGCCGACTACATTGACTCCGTGGTTCGCGGGGTTCAGATCGGGGCGCAGAGCTATTCGTTTCGCGACATGGACTTGGATCGGTGCATCGAAGCTTTCAAGACGGTGGGTTTGGGCGAATGCGAGCTGTTTGATGGGCACGTGGCACCGCCTAACCTAAAGTGGCAAGAAGAGAAAAAATGGTGGCTCTCCGCGCCTGCTAGCCATTTTCACGAGATCCGCACCAAGTTCGATAACGCGGGTGTGATGATTTACGCGCTCACCTACGCTTTTCGGAAAGGATTTACGGACCAGGATATCGAAGCTGGCTTTAAGGCGGCGGAGGCGCTGGGGGTGAAATACATTACCTCTTCATCCAATGTCAGTGTTGCCCCACGCGTAGACAAGTACGCCCAAAAATACAAGATCATGGTAGGCTTCCACGGGCATGACGATACCCGCAACCCTGACGAATTCTCCACTCCGGAAACCTTTGCGCGGGCCATGAAAGGCGCCTCTGAATATATTGGGGTCAATCTTGACATCGGCCACTTCGTGGCGGCTAACGGTGATCCCGTTGCCTACATTCGCGAGCACCACGAGAAGATCGTCACGCTGCACATCAAAGATCGCAAGAAGAACCATGGCGATAACCTGCCCTTTGGGCAAGGCGAGACGCCCATTAAGGAAGTCCTCTGCTTGCTGCGTGACAATAATTATAAAATCCCCGCCAATATCGAATATGAGTATGGCGAGGACAAGAAGCTGGACACCATCGAGGAAGTTAAGAAGTGCTACGCGTATTGCCGGCAGGCGCTGGAAAGTTAGGGTCGGTGACGTCCTGGAGCGCTCCAGGGTCGCATTCAATGTTCCAGGCCAAGTTCTCTTCGCACCTGTCGGCTGATGAGAGGGGGGCGGCGCTTCTCCAGGCGCGCCTCCGCAAGATAACGGTCTTCGAGGTCTTCAATGTTCCCCTCGATGAGTTCGCGGACATAGTAGGACTTGGTCCGGCCCGTGCGCCTTGCCAGTTGAGATAGTCGCCTTTCGATGTCAGGGTTCAGCCGAATAGTAAGCATAGTGTCCTCCCTGCAATACACATCATACATGTATGACAGGAAAAATGAAAGCCCGCAAGTGGTTGGCAGCTCTTGAGACGTCTCGAAGCTTAAATCATTCATCATTTGTCGCGTGGCGTCTCGAAAGATGGGGTGGCCCGCGCGGATCTCTCTTCGGTACCGATCTCGAAAGCACCTTGCCCGCGTCGATACACGTCAGGTAGATGATGTCACTGCGTGCGGTCGACCCGTCAACGACTTCCCACATCGGGAAGGAAGAAGGGACAGGGAGCAAGACGCAGAGAGGTCGTACTAGGGATACTCAACAGGGCAGACCAGAATTCAAGTTTCACAATTGCCATCCCCCTTGATGCGAGTTTTGTGGTATTCTCCCCATCTCAATTTTATCGCGTGCTTTCACGGCTTGGGGGCAGCCGCCAGGCCGGTGTGACTTTACGAGGAGCCTGCCTATGAACCAGAACAAATACATCTTGCTCGAAAGTGAATTGCCGAAGAGTTGGTACAACGTTGTGCCCGACCTGCCGGCGCCTTTGCCGCCGCCGCTTCATCCGGGGACGCTCAAGCCGGCGGGCCCCGGTGACCTGGAGGCGATATTCCCGCCGCAGTTGATCGAGCAGGAGGTTTCCGCTTCGCCGACAATTCCTATCCCGGAACCTGTGCTCGACATCCTGCGGATGTGGCGGCCATCGCCCCTGTGCCGCGCGCGCCGACTCGAGCAGATCCTCGGTACACCGGCGAAAATCTTTTATAAGAATGAAGGTGTCTCGCCGGCAGGCAGCCACAAGTTGAACACCTCGACTCCTCAGGCTTACTACAATAAGGTGGCGGGCATTAAGCGCATTTGCACAGAAACCGGGGCGGGGCAGTGGGGAAGCGCTCTGGCGTTTGCGTGCAACGTGTTTGGCCAGGAGTGCATGGTCTACATGGTCAAATGCAGCTTTTATCAGAAGCCGCACCGGCGCACCATGATGGAGTGCTGGGGGGCCAAATGCATTCCTTCACCCAGCGATCAGACTGCTGCCGGAAGACAAGTTCTTGCAGAAGATCCCGATTGTCCCGGCAGCCTCGGGATTGCCATCAGCGAAGCGGTTGAAGATGCCGCACATCGCAAGGACACCAATTACTCGCTGGGCAGCGTCCTCAATCATGTTCTGCTCCACCAGACCGTTATCGGCCAGGAAGCCATCGCACAAATGAAGCTTGCGGGGGCCTTTCCTGACATCGTGATTGGTTGCTGTGGGGGGGGAAGCAACTTCGCGGGATTGGCATTCCCCTTCGTGCCGCTCAAGGCCGCCGGAAGACAGATTCGGCTCATCGCGGTCGAGCCTGCGGCATGCCCCACTATGACCAAAGGGGTCTATGCGTATGACTTCGGCGACAAGAGCGGGATGACGCCGCTGCTGAAGATGGATACCCTGGGGCACGACTTTATTCCAGCGGGCATTCACGCCGGCGGCTTGCGCTATCACGGCATGGCGCCCCTGGTCAGCCTGCTGCACCGGGAGGGCGTGGTCGAAGCGGTGAGTTATTTGCAACTGAAATGCTTTGAGGCGGCCATAACCTTTTCGCGCGCAGAAGGAATTATTGTGGCCCCAGAGACTTCCCATGCCGTCGCCTGCGCAATTGACGAAGCCTTGAAGGCAAAGGAGGAAGGCAAGGAGAGGACCATCCTCTTCAACTTAAGCGGGCACGGCCACTTCGACATGGCCGCTTACGAGAAATACTTCGCCGGCGAACTTGCCGATTACGAGTACCCGGAAGAAAAGATCAAGGAATCGCTGGCGCATCTGCCGAAGGCTTCTTGAGAACTCACCACAGAGGTCACAGAGTTCACAGAGAAAATCCATAGCGATAGTCGTTGTGTGCTCTGTGGTTATTTGGCCACTTGACTTTCTGCGGAAACTCCCGGCAGCAGGAGGCGCAGGACCGTTCCCTCAGGCCCCGTACGTTCCACGTGGACCTGCCCCTGGTGCTCCTGAACAATTTTGTGCACCGTGGCCAATCCCAGCCCGATGCCATTGTCTTTGCCTGAGGTCACGAACGGCTGGAAAAGCTTGCCGCGAATTTCCATCGGAATACCGTAGCCGTTGTCGGCAACGCGAATCTCAAGTCCCGCGGCGATCTGATGGGTTGTCACCTCGACGCGGCCCGATTCGGGCGGCACGGCTTCGCAAGCGTTGAGCAGCAAATTGTGAAAGACGCGCTCCAGGCTGCTCGGGTCAAACCAGCCCTCGCTGCCGCCGGCAAAAGAGGTTAGCACTTGAATTCCGCCAAACGCCGGGTGTGCTTTCACACTGCGAACTGCGCGCTCAATCACCGGCGCAATATTCGCGTGTACGGGTCGGTTGACCATCTTGGCCTTCGAGAACTCCAGCAGGGCACGCAATTGGTCCGTCATTTGGTTCACCGCTTGCTTTATCTCTTCGTAGAATTCGAGACGCCGGCGTTCGGTGAGCCTCCCTTCCGAGAGAAACTCCGCGTAGGCGAGAATGGTTGTCAACGAGTGACGCAAATCGTGGGAGACCGTGCTGGCCATGCGCCCGATGGTGGCTAGCCTTTCCGCCCGCAGCAACTCTTGTTGGGTGCTCTGCAAGGTGTGGCGCATGGTGACGAAGGAGCGAGTTACCTCTGCCACTTCATCATTTCCTTGCGCCTTGAGGGGGTAGTCGAAGTTGCCCCTCTCGAGAGCATGCACACCCCCTACCAGGTTGGCGAGCGGACGAGTGAACGTGTCCGAGATC
>Ga0187782_10001389_pt1 | contig 17519 bp, 22 predicted proteins | sample 0715_SJ02_MP15_2_FD_132454 | JGI IMG/M metagenome (GOLD analysis project Ga0187782, IMG submission 132454) | Tropical peat soil microbial communities from peatlands in Department of Meta, Colombia - 0715_SJ02_MP15_20_MG | ecosystem: Environmental > Terrestrial > Soil > Wetlands > Peat | place...
GACGAGCGGCTGATCGACAACATGTGCATGCAGCTCGCGAAGAAGCCCGAGGAGTACGACGTCCTCGTCACGACGAACCTCTTCGGCGACATACTTTCCGACCTCTGCGCCGGGCTCGCGGGTGGCCTCGGAGTCGCCCCGGGCGCCCTCTACGGAGACACGCTCGCGGTGTTCGAACCGGTGCACGGCTCGGCGCCGAAGTACGCGGGGCAGGACAAGGCAGACCCGGTCGCGGAGATCCTCTGCCTCGAGCTGATGCTCCGACATCTCGGAGAGAAAGAGGCCGCCGAGCGGGTCTTCCGCGCGGTCTGGGAGACGATCGCCGAGAAAAAGGTCGTGACCTACGACCTCGCCCTCCCGGGCTATACGCTGACCCCCGTCTCCCCGTCGTCCTGTTCCGCGATGGCGAAGGAGATCGCCCGGAAGGTCCCTCTCGTCGACCCGCGCGCCCCCCTACCGCGCCCGAAAGGCGTGGGACCGGCGGACGACCCGCACCTCGAAGCGTAGCCCCCGGATCCTCGGGAGCCTTTCGCGTGCCGGACATCCTCCGCCCGTAGGTTTAAGCGGTGCGAGCGACCCTTCCTCGCCGCGAGGAAGGTCCTTGGCGAGCCCGCGTGCCGTCCGGATCGCTCGTTCGCCATCGACATCCGAATCTGGGTCCGAACGTCTCCCTCCGGCCGGCCGAGCGGCCGGGCGCTCGCCCGGGGAGGTCCGCCGGAACGTCGGGGGATTCCAGCGGGCTTCCCGGCTCACGGTCCTATTCGTGGTGGCCCTCACGGTCCTCTACGCCGCCTTCGTTCTCTACGACCGAACGCTCCCGGGCGGTACCTCGCCGGCGGTCGGGAACGGCATCCTGGTCCTAACGGTCCTCTTCCTCGTCTTCCTTGTCGTCGGGACGCTCTATACGCTCACTCCGGCCCCACGGTGGGTCGAGCTCTTTCCGGACGGAGTGACGGTCGTGGGTCGATGGGGGCGCCACCGGACCCTCCCGCCGCTCGAACGGCTGACGGTGGTCGTCGTGCGCCGGTACCCGGCGAGCTGGCTCTCCGACCACGACGTGGAGCTGGTCGAGCTCTCGGGGGGCGGCAGCGCCCGGCGAAGCTACCTCGTGGAAGCGAACCTGTTCGACGGCGCGAACCCGTCGGTTCTCCCGCCGGCCCGGAACTAGTCGACCAGGTCCTCGAGTTCCCCCGCGACGAGCGTGAGGAGCTGGTCGAGCGACCGGTTCTTGAACTCGGTGATGTGGCCGGAGTCGGTCTCGAGACGGGCGAGGAACTCGTCCCCGTCCCGAACGAACGAAAGCGACAGGACGTGTCGGCGGCCGCCCGGGAGCGGGACCTGAAGCTCGGGTTCGGGCTCCTTCGGTTTCGCGGGCGCTTTGGGCGGCGTCCCCTTGCGCGCCGGCGCGGGCGCCTTTTTGGGAGCGGGTACTCCCTTCTTCGCCGTCTTGCGGGCGGGCTTCCTCGCGGGAGCCGAGCGAACAGGAGGCCGTTTCCCCTTCGTTTTCTGACGGGCCGCACTGGGCATCGAGAGAACCCTCGAGTCGGGCGCACCAGCCCCTCCTATTTATGCCCTTGGTGGGCGAAAGGCGCACTTTCGGCGACGCACGGCTGCGGGGGCACTTCTATAGGTCGACCCCCGCCTACTGCGGCCCGGATGGCAACCTCGGTGGCGCCGGGGGTCTCGGGGACGCGCGACCCCGCTCCGCTTCGTCCGGAGACCCTTCTCCTCCTCACGGGACTCGCCTTCCTGCTCGTCTTTCTCGCCCTCGAGCCGTTCCTGTCCTACGCGCTGTTCGGTTCGGACACGGGGGAATACTATCGGCTCACCGTGGACCTCGTCTCAACCGGCACGCTGCCCCACGGGTCCGCCTACGCGGGCTGGGGCTCGGCGTACCCGGACTTCCCGGGGATCTACCTCCTCGGTGGCGGCGCCGCCGGAGCGCTCGGGATCGGCCCGTTCGACGCGCTTTCGGTCATCATCCCGGTGGTCGCCGTGCTCTCCGTCTTCCCGCTCTTCCTCTTGTTCCGGCGGCTCTATCCGCACGACACGGTCGCCCTGCTGGCCGCGGCGATCGCGTCGCTCGTCATGCCGCGCCTCTTCTCGATCGCGCACCCGGCTCCGCTCTCGCTCGGCGACTTCCTCTGCGTCGGAGCGCTCTGGATGTTGGTCGAGAGCCGTCGGGACGTCCGGTGGTTCCTCCCGCTCTCGGTCACGGGCGGGGCGCTCATCGTGACCCATCATCTTTCGTCGTACTTCTTCGTCGTGAGCGCGCTCGGAGGGATCTTGCTCCTCGAAATGTGGAGACCGGGACTCTGGAGCCGCCGCTTCCCGACGAGGGAGCTCGCGTTCGTCGCGGCGTTCATCACCGGCACGTTCGCGTTCTGGTTCTACGGGACGACGACGTTCGTCGCGAAGGTCCTCGACTTCGCCTTGGGAAACCGGACGTACATCGGCTTCGGAGCGTTCGAGGCGCTCGGCATCCTCGCCGTCGTCGCGGCCGCGCTCTTGATCCGCTGGCGACGGGGGCGACCCCGGTCGGCGCGGGCGTGGGTCCGGCTTCCGACCGACCGCAGCCTCGCCCGGGACGCCGCGGCGCTCGCGGTTGTGATCTTCGGGGCGATCGCGGTGGTCCTGGTGGTGCCGGTCCCCGGAACGAGCCAGGTCACCACCCCTCAGGCGATCCTCTGGTTCACTCCGGTGCTCGCGCTGGGGATCCTGTGCGCGGGGAGCCGTCGGGCGCTCTCGCCGTCCCGGGTCGGGCCGTTCGCTCTCACCTGGGTCGGCGCGCTCGGCCTCTCCGCGGGCTTCTTGATCGTCCTCTCGCTCGTCGCCCCGGCATTCCCCGGGACCCCCGCTCTCGCGGGCGTCTCCTCGACCCTTTCGCCGTACCGCCACGTGGAGTATCTCTTCATCCCGATCGGACTCCTCGTCGCGGTCGGAACCGCCCGGCTCGTGACGCGCCTCGGCGACCGGTCAGGCCGCCGAGCGTTCGCGGCCGGCTGTCTCGCGGTCGCCGTGCTGCTCGCGGCGAACGCGGCGATCGTCTACCCCCCGCAGAACGACTTCGGCGGGTTCGAAGAAGGGCTCACGACCGGCGACGCGGCCCTGTGGATGTGGGTGGGGATCGCCGCCCCGCCGACCTGGGCGGTCGCGACCGACCACCGTCTGAGCTCGATGATCTTTGGGTTCGACGGAAATCCAGCGACGTGGTCGACGACCCCGGCGCTCTTTACCGGGGACAACTGGTCGAGCGCCGCGTCGGAGCTGCGGGGCGTGGGGGCGCCGTACGTGACTCGGCCGATCGCCCTGGTCGCCGTGGATTCGGCGATGTACACGGGGGTCGCCCTCAACCCCTCGGCCCCCGCGGTCCCGTTGAGCGCGAGCGCGATCGCCTGGTTCCACCAACTTCCGTTCGTGCCGCTCTACGAGAACGGAGAGGAGGTCGTCTACCTGGTCGACTCCTCGTACTTGCCCGGCGGGTAGCGCTCGAGCGTGCCGTCCGGACGCCACTGGAACAGGGGAACTACCCCGTCGCGCGCGAGGTCTCCGAGCACGCGCTCGGCCCAGGTCAGCTTCGCGAGCTTTTGTTCGTGCGCCACCGGGTCGGTCGGCGCGGTCCGGGAGAAATCGAACCCCCACAAAAGGGTTCGTTCGGCCCGCAGGTGGTCCGCGAGGAACGCCGCCCGGTCGCCGTCCGTGAACCCCCCGACGTTGAGGAGGCGACCGCGCGGAGGGCCGGCCCACGAGCCGAGGACCTCGCCGGGGAACTGGCCGACCCATTCCCGCAGGGCGGACTGGTTATCGCCGTGGGCGTGGACGACCACGACGCTCCCTCGGCGGTTCGCCGCGACCTCCGCGGCCACCGGGCCGTCCAGGTCGGTGACGACGATCGTCGGAACGAGTCCGGCATCGAGGCAGGTCGCGGTCGCGCCGTCCGCCGCGAGGAGGGCGGGGGAGCGTGGGCTCGGAGGCAGGCGCCAGAGCGGAGGAGGTCCCGTCCGGGGCGCGAGGCCGACCACGACCGCGGTGCGACCCTCCACGAGCGGACGCAGCCGATCGAGAGGGTCTCCTTTCGCCGAATCCGGCAGCAGCGACTCTAAGAGGTCGGCGGCTGCCACCTCCCGCTCGAACGGGAACCCGAACTCCGTCCGGATCTGGTCGTAGCGGGACGACCACGCGCTGTACTCCACCGGCACCTCGGCAGTCCGCATTAACGCTTTATAATGACGACCCTGCTCCCACCGAGAGAGGAACTGTCGTGATGCGACCGCTCGCCCAGGAGATCCTGGCGCACCTTCCCGGAGAGCCGAAGAGGACGCCCGAGACCCCACCCCCGTCCAACGACGACGCCGAGCTCGAGGCCGTTCTTGCCTCGCTGAAGACGAACATCAAGGTGGTCGGGTGCGGCGGGGGAGGCTGCAACACCATCAACCGCCTCGCGGAGGAGGGCCTCCAGGGCGCGGAGATGATCGCGTGCAACACGGACGCTCAGCACCTGCTCGCGATCCATGCCCCGCGCAAGATCCTGCTCGGCCGGCGGCTCACCCGCGGCCTCGGCGCCGGCGCGCTTCCCCAGGTCGGGGAGCAGGCGGCGCACGAGGCCGAGGACGAGCTCAAGAAGACGCTCCAGAACTCGGACATGGTGTTCATCACCCTCGGGCTGGGCGGGGGCACCGGTACCGGGTCCGCCCCCGTGGTCGCGCAGTGCGCGAAGGACGCGGGCGGCGGGAACCCCCTCACGATCGCGGTTTGCACCCTCCCGTTCGCTTCGGAGGGGCTCGTCCGCTCCGAGAACGCGATGTGGGGGCTCGAGCGGCTGCGGGAGTCGATCGACACCGTCATCACGATCCCGAACGACCGCCTTCTCGAGCTCGTCCCGCGGCTTCCGATCCAGACCGCGTTCAAGGTCGCCGACTCCGTCCTCGCCCGCGCGATCCGCGGGATCACGGAGATCATCACCCGCCCCGGCCTCGTCAACCTCGATTTCAACGACCTTCGGACGATCATGAAGGGCGGCGGCGTCGCGCTCATCGGGATCGGAGAGTCGGAGAGCGACAACCGCGCCGAGGACGCCGTCCTCGAGGCGATCAACTCCCCGCTCCTGCACGTCGACATCGCGGGGGCGTCCGGCGCGCTCATCAACGTCACCGGAGGGCCCGACATGACCGTGAGCGAGGCCCAGAAGGCCGCCGAGGTCGTCCAGAAGACTATTAGTCCGACCGCCCGAATCATCTGGGGGGCCGCGGTCGACCCCACGATGCAGAGCACGATCCGGGTGATGCTGGTAGTCACCGGAGTTAAATCCCCGCAGATTTTCGCGGGCGAGTCCAAGGGAGCCGGTCCGACACGCAAGCCCGGTCCGGACCTGGACGTTGTGCACTAGGTAGTACCCCCATGGCGTTCCTCGACCGGGCGAAGCGCGTCCAGGACAATTTCGACAGCCGGCTGCGCAACGTCGGCCACGGCAAGTACGGCCGTATCCTCCGGATGGCCCGTCGGCCCACCTCCGAGGAGTACGTCAAGGTCCTCGAGGTCACGTGGCTCGGAGCGGTGCTGATCGGGCTCACCGGGTTCGCGATCTACATCCTCTTCACCCAGGTCGGGCCGTGGCTCTGGTCGAACTACCTGGGTGGCCTCTAGGACCGGGGTCTCGGACGATGGCCAGCGGTGGGAACGACGAGGGCATCGGTCTTCTTTCCGGCGAGCCGACGGAGCCGGCGGCGAAGAAGCCGGAGCCGAAGGGCGTGGGACCCACGCCCATCGTCGCGCCCGCGGCCCCACCGACCCCGTCGAAGCCCGAGGCCGCGACCGTCCTCGCGCTCAAGGCGGCCGACGACACCTCCCGCGACGTCACGGCGGGCACGGTCACGACCCTCTCGGCCGTGCTGACGAGCCGGGCGGCGGAACCGATGACCGCGTCGGTCACGATCGAGGTCGCCTACACGTCGACCTACCCCGGGGAGGGCGCGGAGTGGCCCGTGACGTGGGTCCCGCCCGGTAAGAAAGGCTCGGTCGAGCTGTTCCCCCGGAAGGAGACGTCGCCGGTCCCCCTCGCCCCGAGCGCGGGCGTCCCGCTCTCGTTCACGATCACCGCCCCGGTCGGGGTCCGGTACGGCGACCGAGTGGAGGTCCGCCTCGCGGCGACGACGCCCGAGGGAGGAGCCCCGGTGCGCCTGACGCTCGGCTGCGTCGCCCGCCAGGCGACGCTAGCGATCAAGACCTCGCGAGGATACGAACGGGAGGTCGCCGACACGCTCCTCGCGCGGGCGGAGGAGAAGCCGGACGTCGTCTTCTCGCTCCTCGTCCCGTCGTCCCTGCGCGGGTACGTCTTCGCCGAAGGGATGAGCTCGGAAGGGGTCCGAGAGATGCTGAAGGGCATCCGTAAGGCCCGCGGGCTCGTGGAGGGCGAGACGACGCTGAAGGAGGTCGAGCCGCTCCTTGTTCCGAAGATCACGGTCGAAGGGTTCGTGGAGGGCGCGATCGTCGAGCTGATCTCGGGGCCGTTCAAGGGCGAGAAGGCCCGCGTGAAGAAGATCGACCAGGCGAAGGAAGAGATCACGGTCGAGCTCATCGAAGCGGTGGTGCCGATCCCGGTGACGGTCCGCGGCGACCACGTGCGCATGCTCGAGAAGGGAGGCGGGAAGAGTGGCGGTTGAGGTGAGCATCCTCGTCGAAGGCGGCAAGGCCGCGGCCGGGGCGACCCTCGGTTCGGCGCTCGGCCCTCTCGGGGTCAACGTGGGACAGGTCGTCGCGAAGATCAACGAGCAGACGAAGGAGTTCGCCGGCATGCGCGTGCCGGTGATCGTGCGGGTCGACCCGAACACCCGCGAGTTCACCCTCGTCGTCGGTCGGCCCCCGGTCGCGGCCCTCCTCCTCAAGGAAGCGAAGAAGGAGAAGGGGTCGGGAAAGCCGAAGGGCGAGGTCATCGGCGACGTCTCGATGGACGCCGTGAAACGGATCGCGGAAGCGAAGGGCGACGACCTGCACGGTCGGTCGGTCGAGGAGAAGATGAACCAGGTGATCGGCACGTGCGTTTCGCTCGGGCTCTCCGTCGGCGGAGAGGACCCCCGCTCCCTCCTGAAGAGTCGGCTCGCGGCACGAGGCGCGCGATGATGGGCCAACCGGGGGCTCCTCCTCCCGACCTCGCGAACGCCGAGATCGTCGACTACTCGATCCTGGAGGGAGACGGCAAGGTCCGTCTGAAGCTCAAGGACGGTTCGGTCGTGGAGGTCCGTCTCGAGATCATGAACATCCTGCGGGCGGGGAACGACCCGAACACCGGGCTGCCCGCGTACATCGTCCAGTCGGCGCCGCTCGTACGGCTCGTCGAGTGCCCGAAGGAGCTCAGGAAGGCGCCGCTGCGCCCCGCCGCGGGCGGGCGCGACGGAAAGTCGATCCCCGGCTTCGGCTGAGCCGCCTCCGCGTTTTGCTCCTGGCGCTGTAGGGAAAAAAAAGGGGAACCCCGGGAGAGTTCCCGGGGCGAGGGAGTCCCCGTCCTACTGGACGGAGACCTTGACCTCTTCTTCGGTAGGGGTGGGGTTCTGCTTCGGGAGGTCGAGCTCGAGGACCCCGTTCACGACCTTCGCTTTCGCGTCCGCCGCGACGACCGGCTCGGGGAGCTCGAGGGCTCGGTAGTAGCCCGAGTACGTCCGCTCGCGATGGAGGAACTGCTCTGCCCTCTGCTCGGTCTCGCTCGAGGACTCGCCGCGGATCTCGACGACCGGGCCTCGGATGCGGATGTCGAGCTTATCCTTCGGGATCCCCGGGATCTCGGCGCGCAACTTGTACGACTTCCCCGCGTCGGTCACGTCCGTGCGGGGGGAGCGGAGCGCGCTCTCCCCGTCGAAGACGCCGAACGGGGAGATCCCGAACGCTTCGGCGAAGCGGCGCCGCACCGCGTCGAACGCTCGGTCAAGGTCGGTCCATGGCTCTACTGGGCTCTCTTTCGTCTGGATTTCGCTCGTCATCGGTCCACCTCGTGGATTACCGTAAAAGTATGTTATCGTTAGTATAAGAAGATAACTCACTTCTTCCTCGAGAATCGTTCGCTCCTCCTCGCCCGTCGACCCCACGATCCCAGGGTCCGGGAGGTCCGGACGGGGCGACGACCCCACGTCAAAGTCGCTTCACCGCTCGTTCATCCCCCCCGGCGCTTCCTCTCCGACCAGAGCCACGGTTTCTCCTCGCAGGGAGGGAGCATGGATTCACTCAAGGTCGGTGACCGGGGCATCCTCGAACGCCGTGATTTTCCCACGCTCTTTCGCGCCCTCCACGCGAACGGCTACCAGGTGGTCGGTCCGACCGTTCGGGACGGAGCGATCGTCTACGACCATCTCTCGGGGGTCGACGACCTGCCGATCGGCTGGACGGACCGGCAGGGGCCGGGAAAGTACCGCCTCGAGCGGCGGTCCGACGAGGCGCTCTTCGGCTACACGGTCGGCCCCTTCTCGTGGAAAAAGTTCCTCTACCCGTCGCACGAGCGGCTCTGGACCGCCACCCGGGACGGCCCATCGTTCACGGTCTCCCCCGAGCGGAACGACGGACCCCCTCTCGCGTTCTTCGGCATGCGCGCGTGCGAGCTCGCGGGGGTCGCCGTACAGGACCGGGTCTTCCTCGGGGGACCGGTCGCGGACCCCGGCTACGCCGCGCGCCGCCGGCGGATCCTCCGGATCGCCGTCCAGTGCGGCCAGGCCGGCGGGACGTGCTTTTGCGTCTCGATGGGAACGGGCCCGGGAGTCCGCTCGGGCGCCGACCTGATCCTCACCGAGATCATCGAGAAGGGTCGTCACCACTTCCTGGTCGAAGTCGGGTCGCCCGAAGGGGCCGGGATCCTCGCGGAGGTGCCGCTCTCGCCGGCGAAGCCGAGCGACTCGACCCGCGCCGAGGAGATCGTCGCGCGCACCGCGGCGTCGATGGGTCGCTCGATGAACACCGAGGGCATCCACGAGGCGCTGATGACGAACTTGGAGCACCCCCGCTGGGAGATCGTCGCCCGGCGGTGTCTCTCGTGCACGAACTGCACGATGGTCTGCCCGACCTGCTTCTGCAGCAACCAGGAGGAGGTCCCGACCCTCTCGGTCGAGAAGGTCGAGCGGTGGCGGCGTTGGGACTCGTGCTTCAACCTCGGCCTCACCGAGATGCACGGCCAGGCGATCCGCAAGTCGACGCTTTCTCGCTACCGGCAGTGGCTCACTCACAAGCTCGCGACCTGGCAGGACCAGTTCGGCACCTCGGGGTGCGTCGGCTGCGGCCGATGCATCACCTGGTGCCCCGTCGGGATCGACCTCACGGAGGAGGTCGCGGCGATCCGGACGGTTCCCACCCCCACCGCGACCCCGGAAGGAAAGAAATGAGCGCAACCTCGAGCGAAGCGATCGCCGACCGTGCGATGGGCCACCCGTTCTTTGTCGGGATCGACCCGACCCTGATTCATGCCATGCTCGTGAACGCGGAGGAACGGACCTACGAGGTCGGCCAGATGATCGTTCGGGAGGGTCGGCCGGCGGAGGAGTTCTTCCTCGTCTTCGAAGGCAAGATCGCCCTCGAGGTCGGTTCTGCCGGTGAGACCGGTATCACCGTGGAGACGATCGGCCGCGGGGAGATCCTCGGGTGGTCGTGGCTGGTCTCGCCGCACCGCTGGCGGTTCGATGCCCGTGCGACGAAGCCGACGTCGGTGATCGTGATCAACGCCGCGGCGGCCCGCTACGCCCTCGCCGCGCACCCCGCGTTCGGCTACGGGTTCCTGATGAAGCTCCTGCCGGTCATCGCCGAACGGCTCGAGAACACGCGAGTGCAGCTATTGGACATCCATGGACGCTGACACGCTCCACCCCTGGGGGCATCCGCGCGGAATGGGGGAGACCCCGCCCCACCCGTACGCTCCGCGTCCGTGCGTCGTGGAGTCGAGGACCCAGGAGACGGCCGACACGGTCACGCTCCGGCTCGCGGGCCGAACGAACGGGGACCGGTTTCCGTTCCGCGGAGGGCAGTTCAACATGGTCTACGTCTTCGGCGTGGGAGAGTCCGCGATCTCCATCAGCGGAGACCCGGCCCGTCCCGAGGAGCTCGTCCACACGGTGCGGGCCGTGGGCAAGGTGACGAACGCGCTCGCGGCGCTCGAGCCCGGCGCCACGGTTGGGATCCGCGGACCCTACGGGCGCGGCTGGCCACTCGACTCGGCGCGGGGCCGCGACGTGGTGATCGTGGCCGGAGGACTCGGGCTTCCGCCGCTTCGGCCGATGCTCTACGAGCTCTTCCGCCACCGGGAGGCGTTCGGGCGGGTCGAGATCATCTACGGAGCCCGAACGCCGAAGGACCTCGTCTACTACGACGAGGTGCAGACCTGGAGGCAGCGAACGGACCTTCGCATCCAGACGACCGTCGACGCGGCGGGACGGGAATGGTATGGGGACGTCGGGGTCGTGACGACGCGGATCCCCGACGCCCGCTTCGACGCGCCGAATACGTCGGCCTTCGTCTGCGGACCCGAGATCATGATGAAGCTCACCGCGCAGGCGCTCGTCCAGCGGGGGGTACCGCCGGAAGCGACGTGGCTCTCGATGGAGAGGAACATGAAGTGCGCCCTCGGATTCTGCGGCCACTGCCAGTACGGTCCTTCGTTCGTCTGCCGGGACGGCCCGGTCCTGCCGTACCGCGTGCTCGCCCCGCTGCTCGCGGTGAAGGAGGTCTAGCACGATGCCGCCGGCCGCCAAGCCGAAGCTCGGCGTGTTCAAGTTCGCCTCGTGCGACGGATGCCAGCTCTCGGTCCTCGATTGCGAGGACGAGCTCCTCGCCATCGCCGGGGCGGTCGACGTCGCGGACTTCCGAGAGGCCTCAAAGGCCGTCCTCGAGGGTCCGTACGACCTCTCGCTCGTCGAGGGTTCGGTGACGACGGCGCACGACGTGGAACGGATCAAGGAGATCCGCGCGCAGTCGAAGGCCCTCGTGACGATCGGGGCGTGCGCGACCTCGGGCGGGATCCAGGCGCTGCGGAACTTCGCGGACGTCGAGGAGTATCGCCGGGTCGTCTACGCGCGCCCCGAGTTCATCGCGACCCTCGCGACCTCGACCGCGATCGCCGACCATGTCAAGGTCGATTTCGAGCTGCGCGGCTGCCCGATCAGCAAGTTCCAGCTGCTCGAAGCGATCGGCGCGTTCCTCGGGGGCCGTGCGCCGAACCTCCCGACCGAGAGCGTTTGCATCGAGTGTAAGCGTCGCGGCAACGTCTGCGTGTTGGTGGCCCACGGCACTCCGTGCCTCGGCCCCGTCACCCAGGCCGGCTGCGGAGCGATCTGCCCTGCGTTCAACCGCGGCTGCTACGGCTGCTTCGGCCCGCAGGCGACCCCGAACACGAGCTCGCTCATTCAAGAGCTGAAGACGCTCGGCATGGCCCCCCCGGCCGTGCAGCGGCTCTTCCGCACGTTCAACGCCAACGCCCCGGCGTTCAAGGCGGCGAGCGAGGCCGCGACGGCGGAGGCGGTCGCGCCATGACCGAACGGACGATCGCCGTCGACTACCTCGCCCGCGTGGAAGGCGAGGGGGCGCTCAAGGTCCGCATCCAGGACGACCGCGTCGAGGAGGTCGAGCTCAAGATCTTCGAGCCGCCTCGGTTCTTCGAGGCGTTCCTGAGGGGGCGCTCGTATTCCGAGGCGCCGGACATCACCGCGCGCATCTGCGGCATCTGCCCGGTCGCCTACCAGATGAGCAGCTGCCACGCGATGGAGCGCGCGCTCGGGATGACCGTGGACGGGCCTGTCCGCGAGCTGCGTCGGCTGCTCTACTGCGGGGAGTGGATCGAGAGCCACGTTCTCCACATCTACCTCCTGCACGCTCCCGACTTCCTGGGCTACCCGGACGCGATCCGGATGGCGAAGGATTACCCCGAAGCGGTCCAGCACGGGCTCGCCCTCAAGAAGGTCGGCAACTCGCTCATGACCCTCCTCGGAGGGCGCGAGATCCACCCGATCAACGTCCGGGTCGGCGGCTTCTACCGGGCCCCGACCGTCGCGGAGCTCCGAGCGTTCCGTCCGGAGCTCGAGGGGGCGATGCGGCTCGCCGAGGAGACGGTCCGATTCGCTGCCGACCTCGATTTCCCCGAGATCGAGGAGGATTACGAGTTCGTCTCCCTCCGCCACGAGCACGAGTACCCGCTGAACGAGGGGGATATCGTCTCGAGCAAGGGCATTCGCGTTCCGAACGACCGCTGGGATGACGTCTTCGAGGAACAGCAGGTGCCGCATTCGCATGCGCTGCACTCCGTCCGCAAGGGCGGCGGCTCCTATCTCGTGGGACCGCTCGCGCGCTTCGCGCTCAACCGCGACCGGCTGACCCCGCGGGCCGATAAGCTCGCTCGGGACGTCGGGCTCTCGAGCCCCGAACGCAACCCGTACCGCAGTATCGTCGTCCGCGCGATCGAGGTCGTCTACGCCATCGAGGAGGCGCTCCGCATCATCGACGGGTACCATCGCCCGGAGCACCCCTCGCTCGAGCCCCCCACGCTTCGGGGTCCTTCGACCGGCGGCGCGACCACCGAGGCGCCCCGCGGGATCCTTCACCACCGGTACCGCCTGGGAGCGGGAGGACTCATCGAGGACGCCAAGATCGTCGCGCCGACCTCCCAGAACCAGAAGCGGATCGAGGACGACCTTCGCCACCTGGTCGAGCGGTCCCTTGAGCTCGACGAAGCCAGCCTCACCGATGCGTGCGAACGCGCGATCCGCAACCACGACCCGTGCATCTCCTGCGCGACCCATTTCCTCAAGCTCGACCTTCGGCGGGAGTGAATTTCCGATGACCGGATCGTTGCGGCCCACCGAAGCGCGGTCGGCGTCGCTGCCTCTCGTGCTCGGGCTCGGCAACGAGCATCGCCGCGACGACGCGGCGGGTCTCGAGGTGGTCCGCGCGCTGCGCGACCACGTCGAGGGTGTCGCTCGCGTCCTCGAGTGCGCCAGCGAGGGCATCGGGATCCTCGACCTCTGGCGGGGAGCGGACCGAGTCTTCGTCGTCGACGCGGTCCAGTCCGGTTCGCCCGCCGGGACGGTCCATCGGCTCGAGCCGGAGGAGGGGTTCCTACCGGGGTTCCGGACAGCGACCTCCACCCACGGTCTCTCACTCGCCGAGGCGCTCGGCCTCGCAAAGGGCCTCGGATATCTCCCGCGATTCCTCGTGGTCTACGGTATCGAGGCGGAGGACGTCGAGGTCGGAATCGGCCTCACCGCGGCGGTCGCCGAGGGGGTCGAGGAGACCGTAGAGCGGATCATGGTCGAGCTCGGTGTCGGGTCTCCCCCGGTGCGATGGTCGGTCCCGGAGGGTTCGGTCCATGCATGAAGAGGCGATGCTGCGCGACGTCGTCCGCAAGGCGGAGGAGGTCGCTCGTACCGAGGGCCGCGCCCGCGTCACCCGGGTCCGGCTCTGGGTTGGAGCCCGCTCGCACCTCGGGGGACCCGAGCTGAAGGAGCGGTGGGCGGACGCGGTACGCGGGACCGCGCTCTCGGGCGCGGAAGTGGAGGTCGAGACCTCGACGGACCACCGTGACGCGAACGCGGAACGGGTGATCCTGCGCAGCCTGGACGTGGATTCGGGGGACGGACACGGATGAGCGAACTACCGAGACCATTCGACGCCTCGCGCGATGACCACATGACGAACTCGACGCACCCGGCCGCCACGTTCAAGGGGGGACCGTGCGTGACGACGGTCGACATGCCCGTCTCGCCGGAGGAGCGCCCATGTGCCTGACCACCCCGGGCCAGATCCTGCGGGTCGACTCCCCGTCGCCCGAGGTCCGGCTCGCCGAGGTCGATTTCGGTGTGGCCGTCCGCTCGGTGAACCTCGTGTTCACCCCGGAAGCGAACGTCGGTGACTTCGTCATCGTCCACGCCGGTTTCGCGACCCGTCGGCTCGGTGAAGAAGAGGCGCGGGAGGCGCTCGCGTACGCGCGAGAGCTGGCCGCGGCCTCGAACCCAGGACCCGCGACCGCCCCGTCGGAGGCCGCTCCATGACCGCTCGGTCGTCCTGGGTCGGGCCGGGCGTGCTTCTCGTCCTCGTCACCGCGTTCATCAGCGGGGTCTCCACGTTCGTCAATGCGTTCGCGGTCCAGGGGACGAGCTCGGACGCGTTCGTCACGGTCCGCAACGTCGTCGTCGCCGCCGCCTTCCTCCCGGTCGCGTTCGTCGCGACCCGCTCGCTGCGGGCTCCGGCCCTCCGTGCGGTCGACTGGGGACGGCTCGTCGTGATCGGGCTCATCGGAGGCGCGATCCCGTTCCTCCTGTTCTTCCACGGCCTGCAGATCGCGACGGCCGCCGGCGGAGCCGCGACGGCCTCCTTCGGCTACCGAACCCTGTTCCTCTGGGCGACGGTCTTCGGCGTCGTCTTCCTCCACGAGAAGTTCCACTGGCGGGTCGCCCTCGGTGCGTCGCTCCTGCTCGTCGGGAGCGTGCTGATGCTGTCGCTCACCTCCCCGATCTGGACGGACGGAACTGCCTACGTTGTCGCGGCCACCGTGCTCTGGGCCGCGGAGTACACGGTCTCGAAGCGCGCCCTGCGCGACCTCCCTTCCGCGACCGTCGTGCTCGGCCGGATGGGCTTCGGGGCGGTCTTCCTCGTGGGGTACCTGTCGTTGACCGTTCAGTGGGGGACGGTCGCCGGCTTCACCGGCCCCCAGTGGGCCTGGGTAGGGATTAGCGCGGCGCTCCTCGGAGCGTTCGTGGCGAGCTTCTATCCGGGTCTCAAGCGGGTCGACCTCGGGACCGCGAGCTCGGCGCTCGTCCTGGGGTTCCCGGTCACCTTCGCGCTCGCCGTCCTCGTCCAGGGGAGCCATTTCACGCTCACCGAGGCGGCGGGAGCGCTCGCGGTCGTCGCGGGCGTGGGGATCGTGGTCGGGCTCTCCCAGCTGCGGGATGCGTGGACGTTCCTGAGGCGCCTCGCGCGCCCGCAGGCCGACCTCCTCTGAGAGAGATGGACGGCGTCGCGCTCTGCGCCCGGTTCAGCATCGCGACCAACCGGCTCCAGTACTGCGGACCGAGCGACGCCGAGCCGATCCTCTACCGCGCGATCACGGAGAACGCGGCCCTCGACCAGGCCCGGGACTCCCTGCGCCGGTTCGAAGCACTGAACCCGTACCTCGAGGCGATCGCGGAGAAGCACGGCCTCGACCCGTTCGACGAGCGCGTCGTCGAGGCGTACTGGGTCGGGAACGCACTGCTGGACGCCTTCGATCGGGAGGATTTCCGCCGACTTCTCGCGGCGCTCGTCCGCCGCGGTCTCCCGCGGACGACCGCCGAGCGGCTCGGCTCTCTCCTCCCGGACCGGCCCATTCCCCACCACGTCTTCCACGTCGCGTTCGTCGGAGTGGGGGAGGTGACGGGACACGTCGAAACGACGCTCGCGAACATGGAGGCGTGCCGTCCGGCGTGGGCGGAGGTCACCGAGGTCGGTAGCTCGACGATCCGGGTGCGGGGGCCATCGTTGGGGCTCGACCGCGGTCGCCTCACCCTCGACCACGAGCTGCTCCGGACCCTGACCTACGACCCGGCGATGCTCCCGGGGGTCGTGCGCGGCGACACCGTGGCCGTTCACTGGAGCTTGCCCGGGCTCGTCCTGAGCCACGACCAAGTCCGAGCTCTCGCCGGTTACTCGCGGCGTTCCCTCGAAGCGGTGAACGCGGCGCTGCCGAAGTTGCGAGCGCTCGGCTGAGGCGGTCGTCGAGCGCCGCGACCCGGTCGGCGAGCCGCAACCCCTTTACGGGGTGTCCGCGTGGTCCGTCCGTGGTCGACGTCCAGGAGACCCCGGCCGTCCCGCCCACGGACTACGGAGGCGATTCCCGTTTCGGCTACTTCATCGCCGGCGGCCTCTTGATCGCCGTCGGGTGGGCGATCGCGGTCGGGCTCAATCTCCTGCTCCACGCGTACGCGGGAAGCGGCGGGATGTGGCTCTTCGGCCATCGGGTCACCTCGACCCTCGGGCCGTACGCGTGGGCGACGCTCGGCTTCGGGCTCTTCACGGGCGCGATGGGAGTCGTGCTGATCGCCCTCGGGCGCGTCTCCCCGAAAGGCCGGTTCGTCCTGCCGGGGTACGATTACTGAACCCGGCCGACCCGCGTCGAGGGGCGGTGGATCCGACGAGACGGAGGGGGACGGGCCTCGACCGGGCTCCGCGCATGCTTCTGTCCCTGCAGGCAGTCCGAGCAGGTCCGCTCGTCCGAATCGAGGCAGTTGCGACAGAACGTCCGCCCGCACATCGTACAACCGAGCGTCGCGGGCGCCCCGCATCGCGCACACACTCCGACGAGCACGTTCGGTCCCTCCCGGTGGAACCGCTCAGTCGAGGATGTGACTCGTTTTAAGCCCTTCGACAAACCCCGCGGCGAACTCCGAGTTCGTCACGTAGTCGGCCGCCCGTCGCGCCCGCGGGCTTGCCGAGCCGAAGCTCACGCCGAACCCCGCGGCCCGCAGCATCGCGACGTCGTTGTCGCCGTCCCCGAGCACCAAGCAGTCCGCCGGGGTGAGTCCGACGTACGAAAGAGCCCGCGTGAGCGCGGGGAGCTTCCCCCCGCCCGCCGACATGAGATGAAGAGCGTAGCCGGTCGACTCCACGAACACCGTGCTCCTCCCGAGCGCTCGGCGGACCGCAGCGACCGAGACGTTCGGTTCGAGCGCGACCTCGCTGACGCGCCAACGGTCGGTGAACAGCCGGCGGACCGGGAGACCGGCCGAACGGAGTTCGCGGTAGGCGGCGAGAGCGAGCCTGCGGTCGGTGAGCCGTTCCACGACGTCCCGCCCGTTCTCACCCCGGTGGTAGACGACCCCTCCGTTCTCGGCGACGATCGGGCCCGAGAGCCCGAGGAAGCGGTAGAGCGCGAGCGCGATCGGAAGGACGTTCCCCGTCGCGAGGATCACCGGGATCTTCCGGTCCTCGAGCCCCCGCACGACCTCGACCGCCCGAGGGTCGAGACGCCGACTCGCATCGGTGAGGGTCCCGTCGACGTCGGAGACGACGGCCCGTAGTCGCGGCCGCACGGCGCCTGTTCGCCGGCCGGAAGCTCGCCTCACCCGGACGCCTCCCCAAACTAACTCTTCCCGCCGCTGGAGCGCACGCGGGCGATCTCCGCACGAAGGACGTCCGATATCTCGCGTCCGTCCCTTCGTCCGCGCACCTCGCGCATCACGTCCCCCATCAGAGGTGAGAAGGCGGCCTCGCCCCGGGAGCGGACTAGTTCCGCGTTCGATTCGACCACCGTACGCACGAGCGCGACCAGCTCCTCTCTCGAAAATCCGGAGAGGCCCGCGCGCTCGATCGCCTGCGAGAGGTTCGGCGCCCCCGACGCGAGTGCGGCGAGCACCGCGGGAATCCCCTCCTTGCCGATCCGTCCGGACTCCGCCGCGGAGAGAAGCTCCCCGAGCACCGCGATCGTCGGCTCGAACGGGGGAGCGTCGGGCATTTCCCGGGGTACCGCCGGGAGGTCCTGGTTCAACAGCCGGGCGACCAGTCCCGCCGGATGGCCCTCCCGCGTCAGCGCC
>Ga0187782_10001390_pt1 | contig 17510 bp, 11 predicted proteins | sample 0715_SJ02_MP15_2_FD_132454 | JGI IMG/M metagenome (GOLD analysis project Ga0187782, IMG submission 132454) | Tropical peat soil microbial communities from peatlands in Department of Meta, Colombia - 0715_SJ02_MP15_20_MG | ecosystem: Environmental > Terrestrial > Soil > Wetlands > Peat | place...
CGCCTCACCAAGACCTGGGTCGCCGCACACATTCATCTCGGCGGCGCCATCCCCGTCGTCCCCCGCGTTCTGCGCATCACGCACTGGACCAACGAGGGTGCGGCATTTTCGCTTTTTGCCGACACGGCCTCGCCCAACACCGTCCGCTGGGTGCTCGTCGCCTTCACCCTCGCCGCCGCTCTTGGCGTCTTCATCGCCCTGCTGCGCCTGGGCAATCGCTTCACCGTTGCCACGGTCGCCCTCGCGCTCATCCTCGGCGGAGCCATCGGCAACGTTCACGACCGCATCCTTTACGGATCGGTCGTCGACTTCATCGAGGTCCACATCTTCACCTACCACTGGCCCGACTTCAACGTGGCCGACTCCTCCATCGTCACCGGCGCTTGCCTGCTCTTTCTCGACACGCTGCTGCCGCGAAGGAAAACCGCGTCCTGAGCTCCGGCGGAATCTCGCGGGTTCGCGCCAAACCCCGGCCGGTATAATTGGTCAGACCACTGATTGCCGGAGTTCCACGCAATGCCGCCCGAAGTTGGCGTATCGCGCACGCCTATATTGAACCCCGTCCATGCCGATCGAGCGTCGCACCAGCGCTGGATCGTCTGCGCGCTGTTGTTCTTCGCCACGACGATTGCCTACGTCGATCGCGCCGTGATTTCGAACTTGAAGACCACGCTCGAAGGCGTGATTCCCGGCCTGGACAACATCACGTACGGCATCATCACTGCCGCGTTTCAAATAGCTTACGGCATTGCCATGGTGGTGGCCGGCGGAATCACCGACAAGCTGGGCACGCGCAAAGCGTTCGCCATCGCCATCTGCCTGTGGAGCGTTGCGGCCATGCTGCCGGGCGCGGCATTTTCCGTCGCCAGCTTTGCGATTGCGATGTTCTTGCTCGGCCTGGGCGAAGCCGCCAACTTTCCCGCCTGCATCAAGACCGTGGCCGAGTGGTTTCCCAGACGCGAACGCGCCGCCGCAACGGGAATCTTCAACTCCGGCGCGAATGTGGGCAATATGGCGGCGCCTGTGGTTGTGGCCCTGCTTGCGCCGATTTTCACTTGGCGCGGTACGTTCGTGGTCGCCGGCTCCTTTGGCTTCGTCTGGCTCGCGTTCTGGCTCGCGATCTATCGCCGGCCGGAAGAGCACGGCCGCGTTTCCGAATCCGAGTTGGCCCTGATCCTGAGCGATCCGGGCGAAAAGATCGAGAAGATTCCCTGGAGGCGCGTGATTCCCTGCAAAGAAACCTGGGCCTTCGCCATCGGAAAATTCCTCACCGACCCCGTCTGGTGGTTCTATCTTTTTTGGATTCCCGGCTACCTGCAGACGACGTTCCATCTGAGCCTGAAGCAAAGCCAGGTTCCGGTGATGCTCGCGTACGGCATTTCGATCTTCGGCAGTGTGGGCGGCGGGCTGCTTTCATCGGCGCTGATTGCGCACGGAATGAGCCCCAATGCCGCCCGCAAATCTACGATGCTGGTTTGCGTCGTCTGCATCGCTCCCATCTTCGCTGCCCCGTTCATTCATCATTTATGGGTAGTGGTTGGGCTGCTGGGCCTGGCCACCGCCGGCCATCAAGGATGGTCTGCGACCCTGTTCACCTTGCCTTCCGACATGTTTCCGAAATCGGCCGTGGCCAGCGTCACCGGTATCGGCGGAATGGCGGGGGCTGTCGGCGGCGTGCTGCTGCTTCTGGGGGCGGGAGCGATCGTTCAGTTTACCCACAGCTACGTGACGCTGTTCATCATGGCCTGCCTGGCCTATCCGCTGGCCCTTGCTGTCATCCACGTTATCGCGCCCAGGCTGGCGCCCGCCCAGTTTCACGGGCCAGCTATGTAAAAATCGGTTCAGTGGATGCGCTGAAATTCGCTCTTTGCTCACTTACTATGGATCGCTATTGCTCGTCAAACAGGTGAGTTCTTCTGCGCCGGTTTTCAATTCTGCGAGGACACCCATGAGATTCTGCCTCCCTTCCCCCTCCGCGCGCGCGGCCGTTGCCGCGTTTGCTGTTGTTACCACATTGTCCATGGGCACTTCGCCGGCCCAGCGGCTGCCGTCGAACGTCGTACCCACGCACTACACGCTCGCGTTCGCGCCCGATCTCAAGGCGGCGACCTTTTCCGGCGAGGAATCGATCGATGTGACCGTTGCGCAACCAACCACCTCCATTACGCTCAACGCCATCGAAATCGCCTTTCAATCTGCGACGATCAAAGCCGGTGGAAAAGAACAGACCGGCACAGTCAGCCTCGATTCCGGCAAACAGCAAGCTACATTCACTTTTCCCGAAACCGTCCCCGCGGGCGCCGCAGTGCTCAAAATCCGTTTTACCGGAATCCTCAACAATGAGCTGCGCGGCTTCTATCTCTCCAAAACCGCGAAGCGAAATTACGCCGTCACGCAATTCGAAGCCACCGACGCGCGCCGCGCCTTCCCCTGCTTCGACGAGCCGGCCTTCAAAGCTACGTACGACATCTCGCTCGCGATCGACTCCGGCGACACTGCCATATCGAACAGCCCGATCGTCTCCGACACGCCCGGTCCCGGTAACGGAAAGCACACTCTGGTCTTCGCCACCACGCCAAAAATGTCCACCTATCTCGTCGCATTCCTGGTCGGCGACTTTCAGTGCACGTCAGGCCGGCAGGATGGCGTCGATCTCCGCGTTTGCTCCACGCCCGACAAGATTGCGCTCACCCCTTACGCGCTCGACGTTGCCAAGTATGTGCTTCATTATTACGACAACTACTTCGGCATTCATTACCCGCTCAGGAAACTCGACCTCATCGGTATTCCCGACTTTGAGGCGGGAGCCATGGAAAACTTCGGCGCCATCACCTATCGCGAAACGGATTTGCTGCTTGACCCTAAGACCGCCTCCATTGACTCTCAAGCAGAGGTGGCGCTGGTTGTCGCGCACGAGATGGCCCACCAGTGGTTCGGCGATCTGGTGACCATGCAGTGGTGGAACAACATCTGGCTCAACGAAGGCTTCGCCACGTGGATGGAGAACAAACCCGTCGCGGCAATGCACCCGGAGTGGAACGTGCCTCAGCACGTGGCCGGCGACGAGGAAGCCACGCTCAACATCGACGCGCAGCCCACGACGCGGGCCATCCGCGCCGATGCCGAAACTCCCGACGAGATCGACCAGATGTTCGACTCCATCGCCTACGGCAAGGCCGGCGACGTGCTTCTGATGGTGGAGAATTACCTTGGCCCCGAGACTTTCCGCAAGGGCGTACACGCTTACCTGGCCGCCCACAAATACGCCAATGCCACCGCCGAAGATTTCTGGAACGCACAGACCGCGGTAAGCGGCAAGCCCGTGGACAAGATCATGGAGTCGCTGATTGCGCAGCCGGGCGTTCCCATTGTCCGTTTCGGCGCGCCGGCGGGGGGCGAAGTGCCCGTAAGCCAGACGCGGTTCTTTCTCAACCCCGGCATCAAACCCGATCCCACGCAAAAGTGGACCATCCCGGTGTGCTTCAAATCCGCTGCCCCGCAACAGGCCGGCAGCGGCGAAGCGGATCGGGCCTCGGGCGAGGACGCCGATCCGCCGGTTTGCGAGCTTCTTTCGCCCGCAACATCGGACCTCAAAGCCCCGTCCGGCCTCTTTTTTGCCAACTTCGGCGGCAAAGGCTATTACCGCACTGCCTATTCGCCGAGCGACTACGCGGCGCTCGTCGACCATGTTGAAACCGGGCTCACGCCTCCGGAGCGCATCAGTTTGACCGGAGACGAGTGGGCGCAGGTGCGCGCCGACAAGGCATCCGTTGGCGACTACCTCGATCTCGTGGCCGCTCTCAAGTCCGACGCCAATGCCGGCGTCATTTCGCTGGCCTTCGTCGGCGTCGGCGCCATCGCCGACCAGGTAGCCTCCAGTGACGCGGAGCGCGAGGCATTGGCGCCGTGGATCGAACGAAACTTCGCGCCGGAGTATGCAAAAATCGGTCCTCCCACGCCCGGCGATTCTGCCAACACGCGCGAGCTCCGCGCCAGCCTCTTTGCGATGCTGGCTAATCACGGTAACGACGCAGATGTTCGGGCGCAAGCGCGCAAAATTGCCGAGCAATATCTCGCCGATCCGGCATCGGCCGATGCGACGTTAGGGCAGGCCGCGCTAACTGTGGCCGCCGAACACGGCGATTCCGATTTGTTTGACAAGCTCCAAATCGTCTATGAAACCTCCACCAATCCCGAACTCCAGCAACTGGCGCTGCGTTCGCTGGTTCAGTTCAGCGACCCCGCCCTCCTCGAACGCGCGCTCGAATACTCGGTTTCAAGCAAGGTGCGCAACCAAGACGCAGCCATCCAGTTCGCAATTGGGCTGCAAATTCCCGATAACCGAGCGGCGACGTGGAACTTTATCAAGACGCATTGGCCCGAGGTGCAGGCAGATCTGACCGCCAACCTCGGGGGCTATCTGGTCAACCGCGCCGGCAGCTTTTGCACCGTCGAGGCCCGGGACGACGTGAAGAATTTTTTCGCCGCCCATCCCGTGCCCGCCTCCGATGCTTCTTTGAGGCACGCACTTGAGCGAATCGACGGCTGCATCGAACTCCGCCGCCTGCAGGAGCCGAATTTGAAATCGTGGCTGGCCGCGCACTCCGGATCGTAGGCGGCCGGCTCAGAGGGTGTGCAAGACAAAAGCCCTCGCAGCCGCTCACGCGAGCGGTCGAGTCTTGGCGCCGCACTTGGCAAAGGAAAACCGCATCAGGTTGTCCCCGTGCGGGGCGCGAGAATGCTTGCGGCCGCCGGGTCAATAACGCCGGCGGCGTAGTATCGAATCTATGCACGAGCTTTCCATCGCGGCCAGCATCGTCGACGCGGTCGGCGAAACGGCTGCCGCCTATCCCGGCGCCCGCGTCAAACAAGTGCGCCTCAGGATCGGCGTGCTGTCCGCAGTTATTCAAGACTCGCTTCAGTTCTGCTGGGAGCTCGCAACCGAGGGCTCGCCGGCCGCCGGCGCGACGCTTGTCATCGACACGCTTCCGGTCATCGTGCATTGCGAAGCCTGCGGCCAGGATTCCCAACTCGACGGCGTGCAGAACTTCCGTTGTCCGCGCTGCGGCGAAATCGCAGCCGATCTTCGCCAGGGCCGCGAGCTCGAAATCGAATCCATCGAGATCGAAGACTTGGAGCCAGACGAATCCGCACCGAAGAAGCCTGACATTGAAGCGCTGGACCCTGTCGAGGAGCAGAGATGACCACCCGGATTGTCGAGTTGCGGCGGGGAATCCTGAAGAAGAACGACGAGCTGGCAGCCGGCTTGCGCGAACGGTTCGCGTCCGCCGGCGTGCTGGTGCTGAATCTGGTCTCAAGCCCCGGCACAGGCAAGACCGCGTTGCTTGAGCGTACCCTGCGCGATTTGCGCTCGCGCGGGATGCGCGTAGCGGCGCTGGTCGGCGACCTTGAGACCGACCACGATGCGCGGCGGCTTGCCGCAAGCGGGGCGCCGGTTCGCCAGATCAATACCCACGGCATTTGCCACCTCGATGCCGAGATGGTCGGAAGGCATCTTGACGCCTGGCCGGATGTCGCACTCAGCAGTCTCGACTGCCTATTCATCGAAAACGTCGGCAACCTCGTCTGCCCCTCGAGTTACGACCTCGGCGAGCGCATCCGCGTGGTGTTGCTTAGCGTCACGGAAGGTGAAGACAAGCCGCTCAAGTATCCGGGGCTCTTCAATTCGGCCGACGCCGCCGTTATTACCAAGATGGATCTCGCCGCTCCCTGCGGCTTCGATCGTGAACTCGCGACCGGGAACGTCAACCAAATCCGGCCCGGCATCCGCATCTTTTACACCTCCGCCAAAACCGGTGCGGGGATAGAAGAGTGGCTCAATTACCTCGCCGGGCAGGCGCGGTGCCTATAAGCGCGACTTACTCCCTCACTGCACGTTTAGCGGTCCGGCCAGCAACCCTATGATTGCCAAACATCGGCCTGGAGCAGTAGTCTCGATCTTAAGGTCGGTAGCACAATATGGGTCCCTCGGATTCCCCAGGGTGGGTCAAGGCTGCGGAAGAACGCATCGAGTCGGGGTTCGCCCAAAATACAATCGAGAGGCTGTTTGAATTCTCGCCGGACGCGATCCTCGTCGCCGACGAAGGGGGCGTAATGCGCGGCGCCAACCCCCGCGTCGAGGAACTTTTCGGCTACACCAGCCAGGAGCTTATCGGTCAGCCGGTCGAGATGCTCATCCCCTCGCGCTTTCGCAGCGTTCATCCCCGTCATCGTGAGGATTACAACGCGGCTCCGCGGCCCCGCCAAATGGGCGCAGCTCTCAATTTGTTCGGCCTGCGTAAGGACGGCACCGAATTTCCCGTCGACATCATGTTGAAGCCCATCCGCACCGATGCCGGCCCGGCCGTGGTCAGCTTCATTCGCGACGCCACCGAGCAACGGGCCGCGCTGGAAGCTCTCCGCCTCAATGACGTGCGGCTTCGCTCCATCGTCGAAGGCATTTCCGAGTTCGCCATCTACTTGCTCGACTGCGACGGCCATGTCATCACTTGGAACCCCGGCGGCGAGAGGATCAAGGGTTACAAGGCCGATGAAGTGCTCGGCCTTCACTTCTCGCGCTTCTTCACCCAAGAGGACATCGAACGCGGGCATCCGGCTGAGCTTCTGCGCCGCGCCGCCAAAGCTCGCGTCGAAGAGGAGGGTTGGCGCGTGCGCAAGGATGGCTCGCGCTTCTGGGCTAGCGTCGTGCTCACCGCCATCCGCGACAGCGCAGGCACGATTACGGGCTTCGCCAAGATCACTCGCGACATAAGCGAGCGCAAGCTGGCGCAGGAGTCGGTCATCGCCGAGCTCAGCGGCTTGCTGCTCGCCAACGTCGATATTCGCAAGCTGCTGGGCGCTTTTTCCGCCAGCATAAAACAAATGGTCCCGCACGACACAGCCACGTTCGCGCTCTATGACGAGGCCACGGGAAAGCTGCGCGTACAGTTCCTCGGCGACGGCGAAAGGGCCGAGACCACCCACGGGGAAGTCTTGCTCGACCCCGACGCCTCTCCGGCCGGACGAGCGTTCCGCACGCGCCAGCCGCTCATCCTGAACAAAATAGACCAATGGCCGTTTGCGCCGGAATCGGTGAAACACCTTACGTCGCTGGGCATGCAATCGGGCCTCTGGGTTCCGCTCATTCACCGCGAGAATGTGCTGGGCGCGATCGCAGTCGCACGCCGCGCCGAACATGCATTCTCGCAGCACGATGCCGAGCTGCTCATTCAAGTGGCCGAACAAGTCGCCATGGCGGTCAACAACGCACTCGCATTTAAGCAGATCGCCGAGTTGCGCGACCGCCTCGCCCAGGAGAAACAGTATCTCGAAGAAGAAATCAATCTCGAGCACCGATTCGACGACATCGTCGGCGAGAGCACGGGCCTGCGCAACGTCCTGCGCCAAATCGAGACCGTCGCGCCAACCGATGCCACTGTGCTCATCCAGGGCGAAACGGGTACAGGCAAAGAACTGCTGGCGCGCGCCCTCCATCGCTTGAGCCCCCGCAGCGAGCGCACTTTCATCAAGCTCAACTGCGCAGCCATTCCAGCCGGGCTCATCGAGAGTGAGCTCTTCGGCCACGAAAAGGGCGCGTTCACCGGGGCCATCGCGCGCAAAATCGGCCGCCTCGAACTGGCCCATGACGGCACCCTCTTTCTCGACGAGATCGGGGAGCTGCCACTCGACCTCCAGCCCAAGCTGCTGCGCGCATTGCAGGAGCGCGAAATCGAGCGCCTCGGCGGCACGCGGCCCATCCCAGTCAACGTGCGCCTGATCGCCGCCACCAATCGCGATCTCGCCAAGATGGTCGCCGAAAAGCAGTTTCGCAGCGATTTGTTCTATCGCCTCAAGGTCTTTCCCGTGTTCGCCCCGCCGCTGCGCGAGCGTGTCGCCGACATTCCCATCCTTGTGCGCCATTTCGTCTCGCGCCACGCGCGCCGCATGGGCAAAACCATCGAGACCATTCCGCCGGAATCGATGGCCGCGTTAGTCGCGTGGAAGTGGCCCGGCAACATCCGCGAGCTCGAGAACTTCCTCGAGCGCGCCGTCATTCTTTCTCGCGGCCCGGCGCTGTACGTACCTCTCGCTGAGCTGGAAGCTGTGGAGCAGGAGCAGGAAGAGGATCCGGCCGCGGCCTCGAATCCCACTCTCGAAGCCGCCGAGCGCGATCACATCCTGCGCGCGCTGCGCGAGGCCAAAGGCATTATCGGCGGACCCGGCGGCGCAGCCGAACGCCTCGGCCTCAAACGCACCACTCTTAATTCGAAAATCAAAAAGCTCGGCATCGAACGCAGCGACTATATGTAGTCCGGGCTGCCGCACACGCTGCGTCTGGGTCTGCACTGCACGCCCCTCCCCCCGCGAAAATCTCATGGTTGGCGACTCTCCATCGTCTCCGTGACGAAATACCGTCTTCGTCGTCTCGTCACTCCGCGCAATTCGTCGCCGAATGCGCAACAGAACTCATCAACTTAAGCTCTTTACTTTCAATCTCGCAGCCGTAGTTTTGCAGTCATGCTGTGAGTTTGGCGAGCGCCGTGCTTTCTTAAGGGCGTGGCGCAGGACGGGCCGGCAAGTGCTGAGAATCACCGTTGATGAGAACCCGGAAGCGATGGTCATCAAGCTCGAAGGGCGCTTGGCTGGCCCATGGACGGCGGAACTTGACCGTCTCTGGGAGGAAACAGCTCCATCTCTCGCCGAAAGAAAACTATCTCTCGATTTGCGCGGAACGACTTTTGCCGACGCCGGTGGAATCAAGGTTCTGAAAGCCATCTACTCTCAAACACGAGCCGCAATTCTCACTGGAACACCCTGGACCCAATATCTTGCCGAAGAGATAGCGTGCAAGACCGCTCAACAAACAGAATTGGAGGGCTGAGATGTATAACGGAAACGAAGCAACGAACAACGCAGGCTATCCCTCTTACCGGAAGGGTGAGTTTTTCAAAGCATTGCCGGCTGCGGCGCTGGCCGACATCGAGCCGCTGCTCGCGCCCTCCGCTTACCCCGCCAACATGGTGCTCTTTTGCGAGACACAACCGGCTTCGGGCATCTATGTAGTCCTCGAAGGTGAAGTCAAGCTCTCTATCAACTCGAGCGACGGCCGCCGCCTAAGCTTTCATATCGCGAAGGCCGGCGAAGTCCTCGGCCTCTCGTCCACCCTCTCCGGCGGCGCATATGAAATGACCGCCGACACGCTCTACCCATCTAAAATCGCGCACATCTCGCGTCAGGTGTTTCTGCAATACCTCTCACGCCACCTCGACGTTTATCCCATCGTCACCCGCGAAATCAGCCACAATTTCAACCTGGCGTGCGAGCAATTGCGCATGGTAGGTCTCTCCGCTTCGGCGCCCGAGCGGCTGGCTCGCCTGTTGCTGGTGTGGAGCGACGATCCCGGGCAAAAGTCCGACCGCAGCGCGCGCTGCCGCCTGTCGCTCACCCATGAGGAGATCGGCGAATTCATCGGAGCATCGCGGGAAACCGTCACGCGCACGTTGAGCATCTTCAAAAACCGCCACCTTGTGGCGCAGCACGGTTGCACTCTCACCATTCCTAACCGCGTTGCTCTTGAAAGCTATGCGCGCGGATAAAAAACTAGGCTAATCGCTCGCAGCGCAGGTCTTTATACTTATCTACTCTTCCTGTGCTGTGAGCGGTTCCGGACAGAACGCTCGAAGTAATTGCAATTTCGGTAAACACTGCTTGACTGTAAGCTAACTGGCCGCTCATCTCGGCTGCGCGATGTGGAAGGCATTGCGCATTTTGGGTAAGCGGCCTAAGTTTCTTTGAGCAGTCGTTCAGAAGCCGCTACCGCATCCTGCGCAGCGCAAGCCGCGCCGCATGATACCCGCACATGCCGTGTACTCCACCGCCTGGCGGCGTCGATGCCGAGCACAGATACAGGTTCGGCGCACTGGTCGCGTAACCGCGGAGCGTCGGCCGAAACAGCATTTGCCTTATCGTCATCGCGCCGCCTCCGATGTCTCCGCCCACAAGGTTCGCGTCCATTTGTTCAAGCGCAGCGGGCGGCATACCGCGCCGCGCCAGCACGCAGTCGCGGAACCCCGGAGCAAACCGCTCGATCTGCGCGTCAATTCGGCTTTCCATTTGGGCGCGCCCGGTCATGTCGAACCTCGATCCATTCGGAACGTGACAATACGCCCACAGCACATGCTTGCCCGCAGGCGCGCGCGTTCGATCGAAAAGCGTCGGCTGTGCAACCAGCACGAACGGCCGCTCCGCTTCCCGGCCATGTGCGACGGCGTCCTCTGCCTCTGCGATTTCTTCGAAGGTTCCGCCCAGGTGCACTGTAATCGCTCGCCTGCACTCCGCTGCGCGCCACGGAACAGGCTCCGAAAGCGCGTAATCGACCTTGAACGCGCCCGGCCCATGCTGGAACCGCTCGAGTGCTCGCCGATATCCAGGTGTAAACCGGTCGCCGGCAATCGCAGCCAACTGTCTCGGCGCGGTGTCGAAAAGCACGAGCGGAAAACTCTGCTCCAACTCGCGGAACGCTTCCGCGTCAATTCGGCGAGACGTGTGTACCGTTCCGCCAAGCGCAATCAATTGGCCAATAAGTGCGTGCGTAATGCTGTGCGCGCCGCCGCGTGGAATCGGCCACCCCACCGCATGGAGGGTTGCTCCAAAAATCAATCCTACTGTCGCCGTTAACGGCCGGTCGAGGCTGAGAATGGAATGACCCGCCAACCCGGCAAACACCGCCCGCGCTCGCACACTTGAAAATCGCCTTCGGGCAAGGCTTCTTGCCGATTCAAGCGCCGTCAGGCCCAGTCGCGCCATCGGCAACGGATGCCGTGGGATGCGAATTACGGGTCCAAGAATACCTTCCGCAAATTCTTTCCAATGTTCCACTGCGGGCTCGAGCAAACGCCGCCATTCTTTGCCGTCCGCGCCCAGCGCATCTTCGGCACGAGCCAAATCGCGCTCCAACACGACCGCCGAGCCGTCGTCGAGCGGATGCGCGAGCGGCGCTTCGCCATGAATCCATTCCAATCCCAAATCCGCCAGAGGCAGTTCGGAAAAGAACGGCGACCCGGCAGCAAATGGATGCACCGCCGATCCCACGTCGTGCAAAAATCCCGGCAGCGCCAGCGGCATGGTTCGCGCCGCCCCGCCGGGCTCGGCCTCTGCCTCGAAAACCTCGACCTGCGATCCCGCTGCGGCGAGCACAATCGCCGCGGCCAGTCCATTCGGGCCCGATCCAATTATGCAGGCGCGACTCATCTTTCATGTTCCCCCTGCCCGTTTACGCGAGCAGTCGAGCTCCCTGCTCCCGGGCCCTTTTCCGTTCAATCGTGCGGCTCCAGCTCCGGCGGCCATTCCACTACGGCAAACTTCTCGCCGGCAACTAGTGTCAGTTCCGGCGCGTACAGGCCAATCAGCTCGCGCCGCCACCAGTTGCCTGTGTGCCGCTTTTCACTTATCGAAGTAAACCAATATTGCCATAGTTCAGCCCGCACATAGCGCGGCGGCGTTTGCGGAAACGGATTGCTGCGGAACAGCGCGAGCACATCCGGTGCGCCGAGCAATAGCCGCTCTTCCGTTAACGGAACCATCTCGTTCTGCCGCCAATCGCCGAGCGATGCGAACCACAGGTTCCAGTCGAAACGCGGCTGATATGGCGCGTAAATCCCGGGCGCTTCGTTCAGCGCCTGCGGCTTGTTTCGGAACGGGTAGGCAATCCAGTTCTCGCCGTCGTCCGACCCTTGAAACTCGATTTCATATCGCCCGCGCGTCATCACGGCAAACAATCCATACTGGTTGGCGATGCGAAACGGCTCCAGCGCGGCGAGCGGCAGCGTAAGCGCGGGCGGCATGCTTCGCGCCACCATGCCTATCATTTCGGCCGTCGTATCGTAGGCGATCCACGTCAGCATCGCCGCTGCCACAGCCAGCCTCGCCGCTCTCCAGTGGAGCGCAATGCGGACGCGCAACGTTGCCGGCGCCTGTCTGCTCGGCCCTTCCTCGACTTTATCCGCCGGCGCGCTCTCGTCTGCCGCAGCCAAAATCGAAAGCGGCTGCTCCTCTGTCCTTTCGCGCTCCGGCTCCGGTTCCGCGTCGCGCGGCCGCCGGCGTGCAGGAACAAGCCGCCTCAAAAACTTGTCATCGAGCAGCAAAATCCCCAGCGAAAGGACCAGGTAATTCAGAAATGCGTAATTGGCAGTGAGAATCACCCCGATCTCCCACGGCGTAACGATGCAGAACAAAGCGAGGCGCACGCGACGCGGAAAAAACATCATCCACACCAGGCCCAATTCCAAGGCCAGCGTGCCTGCGACAGTTGCCGCATGAAACCGATGCGGCAAATGCTCCGCGTACCATCCGATCCACGTGGGCAGCGGACCGTTCTGATAATACTCGTCCATCGCCGTGAAGTTCCGCCACTCGGTGTCGCCGCTGAGCAGTTTCACTATGCCCGATTCGAAGTAGATCCGGAACCACTCCCATTGCAGCAGGAAGTAGCTCGCGCGCGACGGCGGATTGCTCTCTCCCCATCCCGGCCTCAATCCCGGCGGCGCGAGGAACAGCGCCAGAAAACCGGCTTCGAGCAGCATCCCGTCCGACTGATAGCTCGAGAACACGCTGGACGCGCCGATGAAGGAGAGAAAACACACCAAGCAGGCGAAGAAACTCAGTCGCGGCCACAAATTGAAAAACGCCGCCAGCGACGCCAGCAGCCCAATCCACGTCAGCGCCATCAGCATCGCCGAGCTTGAAGAAATCCAGTAAAGCGAGGGCGCATACCAGTAGCGCGACGGTCCGGCCTGCTCCGCGACGGCGCGCAGAAATTGGCGCGCAGGCAAGATTCCATCCGGCCCAATCAACCCTTCGATCTGAAACAGCAGCGAATAGAACGCCGAAAAGTAGATCGACGCCACGGCGCGAAGAAGAATCCACCGAGGGATCAGCCGCCCTCGCAGTCCACGCCGCGAATCGAACAGCCACCTTACGACGCCGATGGGACCGGCCGGCTTCATCTCTCGAACAGCATAGCGGCTGAGCCGCTGCAGGTTACAAAAGAATTTCTCCCGTAGTCATTGTCGGTTGAATCCCGTTGACCGGCCGTCCGGCGAAACGGTATCAAGGCAGTACCATGAATCGCGCCCGGTTTGCCGCCCTCGTTTTTGGGGCTGTGCTCTTCTTAACCTACCCTGGGGCCGCGCAGCATTCGGCTGGGCCGCCCGCTCCGCTGCAAGATGCCCCCGCAGCACCGTCCGGTCACTCCGCCAACCCGGCCAACGCCGGTCGCGTAGCACTTGAACACTACCTCGACGGCATCGCGGCGCAGTTCACCTCCGCTCGCACCGCCGCAATTGCCGCCGTTCAAACACGCGCACAGGCTGAGGCGCGCCAGGCCAAAGTGCGCAGCCAGATCCTCTCACTCATCGGGCTGCTCCCCGAACGCACGCCGCTTCACGTCAGATTCACCGGCGAAACGCAAGCCGACGGCTATCGCATTCGCAAACTCGTCTTCGAAAGCCAGCCCAACTTCTTCGTGACAGCGCTGCTCTACGTACCGACTGGCAATCCCGGCTCCAGTAAGCACGGGGCTCCCGGCGACGGGTCTTCGTCGCTGGGGTTGAAGCGCGCCGCCCTTCTCATCACTCCCGGCCACGCCCCGTCCGGCAAAGCGAGCGACGCTCCTATTGCCGCGATCTTCGCCCGCAACGGCTTTATCGTTTTGTCTTACGACCCCATCGGCCAAGGCGAACGCCTGCAGTATCCCGATCCGGCGAAGACGGGATCTTCCTTAGCCGTGCGCCCCACAGGCGAACACGGCGAAGCCAGTCTCCAACCCATGCTCATCGGCGAAACCTTCGCCCGATATGAAATATGGGACGCGATGCGCGCCGTGGATCTACTGGCCTGGCTTCCCGAAGTCGATCCGCAACGCATCGGTGCGTTCGGCTGTTCCGGCGGAGGAACCGTTACCGCGCTCGCCGCAGCAATCGACACGCGTATCGCCGCCATCGGTACGGCCTGCTACATCACTTCCTTCGACGAGCTGCTTTCGTCGCTTGGGCCCCAGGACGCCGAGCAATCCACGCCGCGTTTCATTTACTCGGGCCTCGACTTTGCCGATTGGATCGAGCTCGCCGCCCCTCGGCCTTACGCCGTAATCTCCACCTATTCCGATATGTTCCCCTTCGCCGGGGCGCGTAGCACCGTGATCGAAGCTCGCCGCTTCTATTCGCTCTTCGATCCGGCCAGCGCCGGAATTCCCGACGTCGGCTCGCCGCCATCCGTGCCGCCCACTCCCACTGTGCCCGCGCTCAATTCCGACACCAGCAATCGAGTCTCGCCGCGCGCTCACCTTCAGTGGATCACCGGCCCCGGCCGCCATGGCGCACTCCAGCCCATCATGGGCGATATCGTCAGCTTCTTCATCCGCAATCTACAGCCAGGCGCCGACGCAAACCACCCCCTTATTCCCGCTGCGGACTCTTCGCAATCAGCGGCCGCGGCAATCGCCAGCCTTCCCAAAAGCGCGTTCCAGGTCACGTCCACCGGGCAGGTATCGACGAGCTTTCCCGGCTGCGCCACCGTCTTCACGTTGAACAAGAGACGCGCCGCGCGGATCGTTCCCGCTCACCGCCCACTCATAGCGTTCGAGCGGCTCGGCGCACTGATTCGCGAATCCACCGGCGCGGACGCCAAACCCGGCGAATCGAAATTCGCCGCCGAGCTCCTGACAGCGAGATCCGGCCCACTTGCCCTGGCCTCTGCCGGCGGCAGCGATCTTGAAGCCGATCTCGCCGTACCACCCGCACCGGGGCGCCACCCCGCCGTTGTGTTACTGGTTTCAAATTCGATCCACGGCTCCGATGAGATCAATCGCGCCAAACGAATTGAATTCGATGCCCTCGCCGCCCAGGGCAACCTGGTTCTCGCCCTCACGCCCCGTCCCTCGCCTCCGGGAACCGATGACATGAAAGCCCCGCTGCTCGGGCCTTTTTACTTGCTCAGCCTCCGCGCCGATCTGGTTGGCCGCACGCTCGTGGGCTTGCGCGTCGACGACGTAATTCGTGCCGTCGATTACTTGAGCGCGCGCGCCGACGTCGATCCCCTGCGCATCTGCGCCAGAGCCAGCGGCCACTTGGGCCTTGTTCTTCTCTTCGCCGGCCCGCTCGACCGTCGCATCGGCCAGATTGAAATCGACCATGTGCTCCAGAGCTACGCGAGCCTTCTCGCATCACCCATGCCCATGGGCGCGCCCGAAGACATCGTCCCCGGAGTCCTTCGCCACTTCGACATTCCGGATCTCGAGCGCGCACTTAAGCCGCGCCTAAAGGAGAGAGATCCGCTTGCAGGCTCAGACGACTTGAGCCGGCTCTCAACGCCTCCCGGAGCGCTCTAGATCGCACACCCCTCGATCGCCACTTTCCTGCCCGCCGCGCACGAGTTATATATGCTCTGCACCAATTCGAGCGTCCGGTAGCCGTCGACGCCGGAAGACGCAGGCGCACGCCCCGCCTCGCACGCCTCGCCAAAGTCGGCCAACTGCCGTTCGAACGGAGTGAGTGAAATCGCCATCGGATCGGATGCGCCCGACTTCGCTTGCTGCGAAACCGGCGCTGCTTCGCCGTGGTCGTCCCGAACATCCCACGTCGTCAACCGATCGCCGGTCGCAATCGCGCTTCCTTTCGTTCCGTGGATCTCGATTCTCTCGGGATAACCCGGCCAGAGCGCGGTTGCTGCCTGAATCACGCCCGTCGCTCCAGACGCATAGTGCAGCACTGCGCACAGCAGGTCTTCGGATTCGATCTTGTGCGTCGCGCCCAGGTGCCAGTAGCCGAACACCTCGTCCACCCGGCCAATCAGGTGCAAGAGCACGTCCACTTGATGAATCGCCTGGCCGATCAGCGCGCCGCCGCCTTCGCCGGCCCAGCTTCCCTTCACCGGCCGCGCATAATACTCGTCCGTGCGGTGCCACTTCACGTACGCATCCGCTTCGAGAATTCTGCCCAGCCTTCCAGCGGTAATGGCCCGCTTCAAGAACAATGTCGAATCGTCGAAACGGTGCTGGCTCACCACGCCCAGTTGAATTCCTGCCGCGCGCGCCGCCTCGACCATGCGCGCCGCAGTCTTCAAGTCAACGGCCATCGGTTTTTCCACCAGCACATGCTTGCCGTGTTGCGCGCCCAATTCCACGGCGGCCAGCCGGTAGCCGGGAAAAGTGCACACATCGAGGGCGTCCACATCGGCGCGCCGGGCGAGCTCTTCCGGGGTGGCCACAAACTCGGCTTCCCAAGTCTCGGCAAACTTGCGCCCCTTTGCTTCCGTTCGATCGGTCACCGCCGCAACCCGGCAGCCGATGTTCTTGTAAGCCAATGCGTGCTTTTGGGCGATCCCGCTCGCGCCGACGATCCCGACATTCATAATGTCTCCGAATCCAAATACCGCTCCCGTTTCCGAAGAGCGATCTTACAAAACATTACGGGGCGTCCAGTCCCTGCCGAACGCCCCGCGGTCGCGTTCCGAATTGAGCAAACGTGAAGTCCTGCCGGCCGATTCCCCGCCGGCGGGCCGGTTCAACTGTGCGCTATCCTGGCTATCTCAAGCGCGCGTTCTTCTCCTCGAAGATGGCGCGGCGCAAAATCCGCCTGCTGGAACAGCACCTTGTGCAGCACCAGAGCCGCCGCTCCGCGCAGCCTCGCTGCATCGCCGTCCATGGCTGCCACCACGCGCGGCGTGTGCGGCGTAAACGCCCTGGCGATCAGCTGGCTCTCCAGCAGGGGACAGATGCGTGTCCACAGGGCTGTGCAATCGCCCACGATGACGATGGCCTCGGGCGCCAGCCCTGCCGCCAGCATGCTCAGACCTCGCGCCAGGTAGGCCATCATCTTGTCGATCGAGCGCAGCGCGCGCAGGTCGCCCTTGAGCGCCAGATCGAGCAATTCCTGAAACGAGGTGAGGGTGCTTTCCGGAACAAGCTCGCGGTAATATCGCAGTCCTGCGCGATTGGATGCAAACGTCTCCCAGCAACCCACGTTGCCGCAGCCGCACACTGTAGCATCTGCCGCCGAGGAATCGAGCAGCATATGCCCGAACTCGCCGGCCATGTCGTCTCTGCCGCGCAGCACGCGGCCGTCCACCAGCATTCCCGCGCCAATGCCCTCCGACACGGAAATCACCAGCATGTTCGACGCGTCGCTGAAGTTCCCAAACCAGCGCTCGGAAAGCAAACAGGCGTTGGCGGCGTTTTCCATTTCTATCGGAGTCTCGAGCACGCGCTGCAACTCGCTGTAAAGATCGATCTGCGTCCACGGTGTGTTGGGCGAAAACAGCACACGCCGCGTTTTCCGGTCCACCCGCCCCGACACGCTCACGCCCAGACCCTGGAATATGCGGTCTGCGTACGCCGCCTTCAGCGATTGCGCAGCGCCGGCGATTTGCGCTATCGCGGCGCCCGCTTCGGCCGCCGAGCCGGCCTGCACCTCGTATGCAACCGTTTCCCGGCCAAGGATCTTGCCGTTGATATC
>Ga0187782_10001391_pt1 | contig 17509 bp, 20 predicted proteins | sample 0715_SJ02_MP15_2_FD_132454 | JGI IMG/M metagenome (GOLD analysis project Ga0187782, IMG submission 132454) | Tropical peat soil microbial communities from peatlands in Department of Meta, Colombia - 0715_SJ02_MP15_20_MG | ecosystem: Environmental > Terrestrial > Soil > Wetlands > Peat | place...
AAGTCGTCAAAGGAAGAACTACAATGACGATATTATCGCCCACCCAGTACACCAGCAAGTATGAAATGGACGACGGAAAGGGCGGTTACACAACCATCGTAGAAGGCAAAGCCACCAAAGTCGGGCCTTAGAGACGCAATCAGGAAATCCATCGCGCGATCCGGCCCAGTCATCTACGACCTGATAACGCGTTATCGCTGCATTCAGAACTCTCTCCTCCGCAGATTGGGAAGGTGCTCTCTTTCCACTATGCTATTCCGCGACATACAATGCTGAAACTAATACGAGGATATGGATGACCCTTTCCTCGGGAACAAAACTGGGGCCGTACAAGATCTACACGCATGCACAGGACGAGGCAAAGAGGAAGGCGCTGGAAAAATTTGAGGCGCGGCTGGTGCAGTGAAGCGCATGCAGCTCGCACATCGAACCCAAACTGCAAAGATTAAGTAACAGTCCGGAATCTTTTCACCGCAAACGTTGTCAGGACAACAAAAAGCAGCAAGACGGTGATTTGCGCGATTGCAAATGGTGGTTCCTTCTGCGTCGGGGCAATAGCTTTCAGGAAAGGCAGTTTCTCAAAGGACTGCGCCACAAGAACGAAGATGTTGAAATACAACGCGGCGCAGGCCGCAATCACGTAGGTCTTTCTCCACGCGAGGTGCAGGACGTAGCGTGTCACAATCGCAATAGCGAGCACCACCAGTGAGATGATTCCCAACTTGATGGCTGGCGTAGCTGCCGTGAACGGAAAAAGAAAACCCGTCAGGCTGGTCAACGATGTCGTAAGTAAAAACACGGCTGTCCAACGATCGAGCCTTCTGTTGGTGAGAAACCCGTAAAGCACAACCAGCCCCGAAGCAATTCCGGCGAGGCTGATCAACACGTGAATCAGCGTGAAGGTTTCTAAGCTCATTCCCAGAACCATGGTGGCTCTCCTTTGGGATCACGGTTTTTCAGAAATTTACTGTTGCTCCGATTTCCTTTGGTTCTCCGGATCGTCCGCAGGGTTGAAATAGCGGGTGTCGGTGGGGCCAAAGCCAGAGATATTCACGACGACGGGATCTTCAGCCGTACGCGCAAAATGATTGACGCCGCCGGGTTCTGAATAGACGCTGCCCACAGGGAGTGTCTTCAGAGCCTTCTCGTCAAAATGCGTTCCATATCCAAAATGCCAAGTTCCGGAAACGACGGTCGCCATGCGGTCGTCACGATGCGAATGAGCTTGAATGGTCGTGTGTGGAGGGACAAATAACAAAATGGAATAGAACCCCGCAGCGGCGGGTTTGCCAGCCAGAACCTTGGTATGCACTCCGGCGAGTTTCGAACTCCCGATCTGGCTATCACCCTTGTCTCCGCTCGTGATCTCCGTTGGAGTCATACGAAGTTCGGGAATAGACGGCGCGGTCTCGCTGCAAGTGGCGACGAGAATCGTAAGCGCAAACAACGAAATCTTCTTCATAAATACCCTCCATATCAGCTGCAACAGTGGCGACTTACAATCTCAGAGAAACTCCACGAGCGCGTCCATGGTCTCCTGCGGTCGCTCTTCCATCAGCCAATGCCCGCTCCCTTTCAACTCGATTACCTTGACATCAGTTGCCACGCGCTTCATCTGCGGGCCAAGGATCGCGGCGCTGGCCTTTTCGCCTGCGATGGATAAGACAGGCATGGTCAACTGAGTCTGAGACATTTGGGCGAAGTCTTTTGCTGTATCGGGCCAAGAAGCGAAGTATGCCCATCCAGCACGCATTCGCCCCGGACGGGAATAAGCAGCAACGTACGACGCCCGGTCTGCTTCTGAAAGCGAGCGAGTTCCGTCTGCGGCCAAGTCGTTCCAGAAATAAGCGAAATAAATCTTCTCTCGGCCTTGGACCAGAGCTTCGGGCGTGGGACCGTGGAATCGAAAGTGCCAGAAATTCGGACTGTCGTAGGCCACCTCCCACCCCGGCACACCGGGAAGAAACGCGTCCATCACCACGAGCTTTTCGACCTCGCTTGGGAACTGCGCGGCGTAGGCGTATGCCACCATGAGGCCGATGTCGTGCCCAACGACCCTCGCTTTGTTGATGCCGAGTGACTTGACGAGCGTATGGATACGAATGGCTGCGTTCTTCATATCGAGACCGGCTTTGGGAATGTCGGAATCACCAATTCCGGGTAGGTCGGGAGCGACCACAGTGAACTTATCAGCTAGCTTCGGAATCAAGGGCCTCCACATCAGAGAGGTTTGGGTATAGCCGTGAAGAAGGATCACGGCAGGGCCGTGTCCGGCTGTGAGGTAGTGAATCTTGATCCCATCGACTTCGCCGAATCGAGATTCGATCGTTTCGGAACCGGCCTTGGCTTGGCTCATAACTGCAACCGTCGCTACCAAGAGAAAGCCGAGACATACTCCAAGTTGTAGTTTCAGATTCACCTTCATTGATCTCCCTCCAAGTACAGCGATTCTTAAAGGCGCGGCGGTTAACAGCCCACTTGTTTAGTGATTCCAGACTATACAGTCCAGAATAAGGCTCTGTCAATCGGGAGCAGTTGTAGACTGGAGAGTCTAGATATGGCCCGGCAAAAGGAATTCGATCCCGAGCGCGCTTTAGCCAACGCGATGAATCTGTTCTGGCGGTTGGGGTATGAAAATACTTCCCTGGAAGCGCTGATGAAGGAGATGGGCATCGCTAGGCAGAGCCTCTATGACACCTTTGGTGATAAGCGCGCCCTGTACTTGAAAGCCATGGCGCATTACCGGGATGAAACCAACAACCAGACGCAAAGGATGTTGAGTGGGATTCCGTCCGTCAAGGACGGTTTCGCAAAACTTCTATACGGCATGGCAGCAGAAACACGCGAACAACATGAAAGAGGCTGCTTGTTGTTGAGCGCCAACATGCAGCGCGGCCCTAAGGACGCGGTCGTAAGAGACTTCCTCCGCGATAACCAAACCAGAGTGGAAGCGATCTTTGTCCGTGCGCTAGAGAGGGCCCAAAAGCAGGGGGAACTGTTGCCTAAGGACGATCCGGCTGCTCTGGCACGCTTCTTTGTAGCCACTATTCAAGGCATGCGAGCAATGGCTAGGCTCAAGTCAGATAGGAAAGCGCTGGAACAGGTCGCTCGCGTCGCGCTGGCTGTGTTCCATTCATTCGCTGCAACAAAATCTGAATGAAGTCGTTTGCGTTTGCGTCCAAACTTCGCACGGTTCTCGGAAAACCAGAACACAGGTAGGAAATCACAGGTAGAAAACTGCGTCGTAATTTCGCAGAGGGCGCTAAGTGATTGAAAATGATGGTAGGCCCGAATGGACTCGAACCATCGACCTCTTCCGTGTCAAGGAAGCGCTCTAACCAGACTGAGCTACGGGCCTACAGTGATAAAAAATCATACCCTTGCCCCGCTGCCTCCGTAAAGCACAAGGGGCAGCTCTACCCCCCGCCCGCTCCAACAAACCACGTCGGGACAGCCGCCCTCGGCTGCCCTGAAGAATTCCTAAGGGGCTGTCCGGCGGAGCGCAGATCGGCAGCATGCAATCCCCTTCATCTTGACACCGGCTCGACTTGGCAGGACGATAGAAGCGTTATTAAATGCTTTTAGTAAAGGGAGAAAGCCATGCCCCGCTCCCGACCTCGCTTTTCCGTGCATCTTTCGAACCCGTTCATCATCCTCTGCCTGTTCTGCGCCGTCCTCGCGCCGGGGCAATCTGCATACATCCGCGTCAACCAGGCCGGATACGAAAGCGGCAACGCACCCTTCCGCGCTTATCTCATGTCCGCGGTCCCGGAATCCGGAGCGACTTTCAGCGTAATCAACTCCGCAGGGACAACCGTTTACTCCGCTGCTATCGGCTCTCAACTGGGCACATGGAGTCACAGCCCCGAGTTGGCCTACAACGTTTACGCCCTCGACTTCACTGCTCCGGGCGCCGACACCTACACGATTCACGTCTCCGGCCCCGCGCCCGCCTATTCGCCCCGCTTCGCCGTCGATCACCCCGATGTGCTTTACCCCGGATTGCTGCTGAATACGCTGTTTTTCTACGAGACCGAGCGCGACGGCCCTGATTACATCCCCAACGCGCTCCGCACCGCTCCCGGACATCTCAAGGATAGAAACGCGCGCGTGTACCTTACCCCTCCGCTCGATAACAACGACTTCATCGACAACGTGCCTCCCGTGCCGCCATTCGTGGCCGCCGGCCTGCCCAACATCAACGCCAGTGGCGGCTGGTGGGACGCCGGCGACTACATGAAGTATGTCGAAACCCTCAGCTACACCACCGCGCTCATGGAGATTGGCATTCGCGATTTCCCCGGACAAATGGGCGAGCAAGCGCCACATTATCCCCCGGCTCCGCCAGTTTCGGTTTCCTATTCCGGCCAGAGTGGGCCGGGAGAGCCAGTTTCGTCTGACTTTCGCGACGAGGCGCGCTTCGGCATCGGCTGGCTGCTGCGCATGTGGGACGACAACACCAAAACGCTCTACTACCAGGTCGATAACAGCCAGGATTGGGACTATTACGGCCAAGGCAATCCCACTTCTTCTGCTCCGGATTGCGGCGGGACCTACCCCAGCCCTTACTGCCTGATCACCGAGTACGACATCTGGACTTTGCCGCAGGCAGCCGATAACTATTACGAATCGGGCGACCCGCAGCCGTGTTACCAGTACACCACCTACTTCATCTGCAATCGTGCCGTGTTTCCCGCAGGGCCGGCCGGTTCTACCATCAGCCCGAATCTTGCCGGACGCCTCGCGGCTGACTTCGCCGTCTGTTATCAACTCAACCGCGTGGCCGATCCGGCGCTCGCCGCGCAATGCTTGCAAAATGCCGAAGATATTTTCGCGCTTGCGGATACTTCTTATTCGGATCCAGCCCCCTCCGGAAACGGCTCGGGCAATTGCATCGGCTGCCTGCTCACGATTCTCCCTTTTGACGGATATCCCGAAACCGTCTGGGACGATGACATGGAGCTGGGCGCAACCGAGCTATATCTCGCCCTTGCCTCTGCGGGCAGATCGTCCAACTTGCCGCCGGGAGTGCCGCACACCAACGCGCTCGACTACCTGAATCAGGCGGCACAATTTGCCAGAAACTACATCACCCGCATTTACGATACCGGCGCTGCCGATACTCTGAATCTCTACGACGTCAGCGGGCTCGCACACTTCGAGCTTTATCGGGCGCTGGGTTTGGCCGGTGATCCCGCGGGACTGGCGGTTTCGCAACAAACCATGCGCCGGCAATTGCTCGCTCAGCTCGCCGCCGCCATCGCGCAAAGCCAAACCGATGTCTGGGGCTTCGGAGCAAATTGGAGCAATGGCGACACCACCTCTCACGGCGCCGGCCTTTCCGTGATGGCCAGTGAAGCTTATCTCCTCACCCACTCCCGCCAATACGACACCTATTCGCAAAGATGGCTGGGCAATATTCTGGGAGCCAACTCCTGGGGATCCTCGTTCATCGTTGGCGACGGCAGCACGTTTCCCAATTGCATTCAGCATCAGGTGGCCAACCTGGCTGGCGCTCTGAATGGGACCTCCGGGGGCACGCCTATTCTTTGGGGTGCGGCTTCCGAGGGACCCGCCGGATACGCCACTTCCGGCGTTGTGCAAGGCATGATTTTGTGTCCGGCGAACGGCCTCGACACTTTTCAGCGGTTCAACGGCAACGACGGCCCATACAACCCATCGCAAACCGCGGTGTACCGCGACAACATGCAGTCCTACAGCACCACCGAGCCGGCGATCGACCTTACCGCGACGTCGTTTCTGATGTGGTCATGGAGACTGGCGCTGGCCTCTCACTCGTCGATCCAATGACTACGCGAACCGCGCCGCCAATGGGCAGCGGCTCGGCCTGAACTGTCATTCCGAGCGAGCGCTTTTTGCGAAGCGAGGAACCTGGGCGAGCCGCGCGCGGTTTTTGCGCCACAGAAATCGCGCGTTTGGCTCGCTTCCCTTCAAACTAACCGTTTACCATCAGCCCAAGTTGCAAACCCCGGCGCAGGCGGCGACAATCGATTTATGGCGAAAGTATCCCGGCTGGCGGAAGAAAGCTCTGCCTTCACGCCGCAAAATCCTTTTCTCCCCGGCTGCATTGTGGTGGCCACCCTGGGCAATCCCCGCGACAAATTCTGGGGAATGATTTTGGCGCTGGCCCCCGAAGGACTCAGCATGAGCGGAATCGAGCTGGCGGGATTCGAAGATTTTGTGCTGATGGTGAAGGAAGGCGAACTGTTCCGGCCGTCTGTGGTTTTCTTTCCCATGCACCGCATCGAGCGCCTTGAACTCGATCTTCCCGACGGCAATCTGCCCTCGCTCTCTGAGCGCTTCTCAGGAAAAACCGGACTTGATCCCGCCGCTGTGCTGGGCTCACAGCTGGCGAGTCGCCCCAAGCGGCAGGGAGGCGCGGCCAATCATCCGCCCGGGGACCGCAAATGAGACTGGCACAAATCTTCACCGCGCCCAACCAGCTCACCCTTCTGCGCATGGTTTTTGTGCCGTTTATCGTGATCGAATTGGTCGACCATCACTACTTCTGGGCGCTGATGCTCTTCGTAATCGCCGGCCTGAGCGACGGACTCGACGGCCTGCTGGCCCGCAAGCTGCATCAGCAGACGCTGCTGGGCCAGTACCTGGATCCGATCGCCGACAAGCTTCTGTTAAGCACGTTGTTTCTGGTGCTTTCCATTCTGCACAAGATTCCGTGGAAGTTCACGGTTCTGGTTTTCAGCCGCGACATCTCCATTCTGGCGGCGAGCGCCGTGTTGTTTGCCATCGCCGGATTGCGCAACTTCCGGCCGAGCATCTTCGGGAAGGCCAACACTTTTTCGCAGATCGGGGCCGTTTTCTTTGTAATGCTGTTCGCCATACGGCCGCTGCGCTGGATTTGGATCACCCGCACGGTGTTCCTGCGGGCGACATTCGCGTTCACGATCATTTCGGCTCTGCACTATGTTTTTCTCGTGCAGCACCGTCTGCGCTCGCACACGCACGTGCTGACGCAGCATTCTTCCCCCACCCTGCCGTGAGAGAGCAGCGCCCGGTAGTCAGCCGCTCGATTTCAACGCTCGCGAAACATAACTATGCGAATCTGGATGTCATTCCGAGCAAGCCTCTTTTGCGCAGCGAGGAACCTAGGCGAGCCGCGCGAAGCGTCGCGTCTTTTGCGACGCAATAGTCGCGCGTTTGGCTCTTTTCCTTAACTGCCGCCACCGCCACGCCGCCCCCCCCGATTTGACCCACTTTCTCACAGCCCCCTAGAATTGATGATTCATTTCTGACCGGTTACCCACACTATGGCTTTGCATCTTTACAACACCATGTCAGCCCAGGTTGAGGAGTTCCAACCGCTGCGCGACAACGAAGTTCGCATGTATGGTTGCGGCCCCACGGTCTACGATTACGGCCACATCGGCAATTTCCGCACCTTCGTCGCCGTGGACCTGCTCCAGCGCTTCCTGCGGCAATCCGGCTACAACGTTCGTTACGTGATGAATATCACTGACGTTGATGACAGGATTATCCGCAACGCCGCCAGCGACGGGGTGAGCGTGCAGCAGTACACCGCAAAGTACGAAAAAGTATTTCTTGAAGATGCCGCCATGATCGGCATCGAACAGCCGCGGCTGGTTCGTGCCACTGAGCACATCGCGCAAATGGCGGATTTCGTGGCCAGGCTGGTCGAGAAGGGAATTGCCTACCGCACCGACGAGGGCTCCTACTACTTCAGCATCGCGAAATTCCCCGAGTATGGAAAGCTCTCGAAAAAAGATTTCAGCGGCATGCTGGACGGCGCCCGCGTCGACGTTGACAACTACGACAAAGACAGCGCCCGCGATTTTGCCTTGTGGAAGGCGCCCAAACCCGGCGAAGCCTTCTGGGAAACCGTCATCGGCCCGGGACGCCCGGGCTGGCACCTCGAGTGCTCCGTCATGTCGATGAACCAACTGGGCGACAGTTTCGATCTCCACGCCGGAGGCGAAGATCTGGTTTTCCCGCATCACGAGAACGAGATCGCGCAATCCGAATCGCTCACCGGCAAGACCTTCGCCCGCTTCTGGTTTCACGTGCGTTTTCTGCTGGTCGAAGGCGAGAAGATGTCGAAGAGCCTGGGCAACTTCTACACCTTGCGCGATCTGGTGTTGAAGGGATACAAGCCCTCCTCCATCCGCTACCTGCTCACTTCGGTTCCCTATCGCAACCAGCTCAACTTTACTTTCGACGGGCTGAAGCAGGCGGCGGTGTCGGTGGAGCGCCTGCGCAATTTCCGGCAGCGGCTGGGCGAGCAGAGTTTTCCCGCCGGCTCCAATCCAAAACTACAAACGCTGGCCGCGCAAACCATTGATCGCATGCGCGAGTCGCTGGACGACGATTTGAACACCGCTCAGGCGCAAGGCGCTATTTTCGAAATGGTGCGCCACGCCAACACCGCGCTGGACGCGGGAGAGATCAGGCGCGACGACGTTGCCCCGTTGCTCGCGGCTCTGGCGAAGTTCGACGAGATATTCGCCGTGCTCAAGGACGACGACCGCCCAAAGATGAAAGCTGTTTTCGATTGGGCGATGCACGAGGGCCGCGAAAAAGACATCAGCCCGGAACTCCAGGATGCGATACAGTCGGGACAACTCTCCGACGCAGATATCGAAGCGAAGATCGCAGCGATGGAAGCCGCGCGCAAGGCAAAAAGCTTCAAAGTCTCCGATTCCCTGCGTGCAGAGTTGGTCGCTGCGGGCATCGTCATCGAGAACACGAAAGATGGCGTACGCTGGAGAAGAAAGTGAGATGAATTTATCGTACGCCAAATCCGGTGCGTCATCCCGAACGCCCGCGCTTTCAGGTAGACCCTCGGCTTGAGCCGAGGGCGGCGAAGCCGCGGGCGGAGGGATCTAGTGTGGAGCGCGACTCGGATGAACGGGCATTTCAAGGTGTTAAGCTGAAAGCCGACAGCCGACGGCTGAAAGCGACCATGAAATCCCTCGACGAATATCTTCACGATGCCGCTCAGGCCCACGGACATCTCTGTGCCGGCCAGGTCCTCGGCGTCCGCCTCGCCATGCTGGGCTTGGCAAAGCTCGGCATCGACGACCCGCGCGGCAAAGACCGCAAGCGGCTGGTTACCTTCGTTGAAATCGATCGCTGCGCCACCGACGCGGTCGCGGTAGTCACCGGATGCCGGCTGGGAAAGCGGGCGCTGAAATTCCGCGATTGGGGAAAAGTTGCCGCCACATTCGTGGACGTGGAAACCGGCCGGGCGATCCGCGTTGCCGCCAAAGAATCGTCCAAAGCGCTGGCACGCCAGATGCATCCCGAGATTGCGGATAAGAATCAGCAGCAGATGCTGGCCTATCGTGAGATTTCCGACGAAGATTTATTTGCCACGCAGTGGGTGAAGGTCGATCTGCCGCCCGAAGAATTTCCCGGATACAAGGGCGAGCGCGTGGTCTGCGAGCACTGCGGCGAGGGAATCAACTTCCGTCGCGAAGTCCGCCAGGGAAATAAAGTTCTCTGCCGCGCCTGCGCCGGGGAAAGCTATTACCTTCCGATCTGAGACCGGCTTGTCTCCGCGCTCTCCGCGGCCTTTCTCGGCGCCCTCCGCGATTCGACGTTCTTCTGTTGGGAGCCTTTTACGATCCCGCCTGCTCATACGCGTGGGCGATCCGCAAGATCGTCGCCTCATCAAAATGTTTTCCTAGAATCTGCAACCCAATCGGCAACTTCTCGCGTGTTTCGCCGCAAGGGATCGAAATGCCGGGAATCCCCGCCAAATCCGCGGTGACGGTGTAGATATCGGCCAGGTACATGGCCAGCGGATCGTTCGACTTCTCCCCCAGACGAAACGCCGCGGTAGGGCTGGTCGGAGTCACGATGGCGTCCACCTGCCGGAAAGCTTCGTCGAAATCGCGCGTCAGCAGTGTGCGCACTTTCTGTGCCTTCAGATAGTAAGCGTCGTAATAGCCTGCGCTCAGAGCATAAGTTCCCAGCATGATGCGGCGCTTCACTTCGGCGCCGAAGCCTTCATCGCGGCTGCGACGGTACATTTCTGCAAGCGACTTCACCCCGCGCGCTCGATAGCTGTAGCGCACGCCGTCATAGCGGGCGAGATTCGATGACGCCTCCGCGGTTGCGATCAGGTAGTACGTGGGAATGGCGTAAGGAGTATGCGGCAGGGAGACCGGCACGATCTCGCAGCCCAGACTTCTCAATTTCTCGATCGCCGACTCCACCGCCTGCCGCACCTCGTCGTCGAGTCCTTCTCCAAAATATTCTCTGGCCACGCCCAGCTTCAGGCCCCGCACCGGCTTTTCGAGTTCGGCGACGTAGTCAGGAACAGCAATATCTGCCGAGGTCGAATCCATGGCATCGCGGCCCGCGATGGTATGCAGCACAATGGCCGCGTCCCTCACGGTTTTCGTAAGCGGGCCGATGTGATCGAGCGACGACGCAAACGCGATCAGGCCGTAGCGCGAAACGCGGCCGTAAGTGGGCATCAGTCCCACCACACCGCAGAACGAGGCCGGCTGGCGGATTGAACCTCCCGTATCCGATCCCAATGCGCACACCGCCATATCCGCTGCCACTGCGGCTGCGGAGCCGCCCGAAGACCCTCCGGGCACGCGCTCGAGCGCGCGCGGATTGCGCACGGGATGGAATGCGGAATTCTCATTGGAGGACCCCATAGCGAACTCGTCGCAGTTGGTTTTGCCCAGAATCACCGCGCCCGCGGATTCCATTCGCGCCACTGCGGTGCAGTCGTAAGGGGGAACGTAATGCGCCAGGCTTTTCGATCCCGCCGTAGTGCGGACGCCGCGTGTGCTCATGACATCCTTCACCGCAACCGGGACGCCGGCCAGCGGCGGCAAAGGCTTGCCTTCGGCGGCCATGCGGTCGATGCGATCCGCCTGCTCCAACGCGCGCTCCTTGCACAGCGTAAGAAATGCGCCGATTTCCTGATCTCGCTTCTCGATACGAGCGTAATGTTCCTCGGCGAGCGAGAGCGCAGTGCCCTGTTGCTCTCGAATTGCGGCGCGGACATCGCCGATAGTGATCGTCGTCGGCTGCATTTAATGGGTGTGGAACCGCCCGTAAGGATCCGCGGTGGGGCTATCCAGCTCTGCGTTGAATACTCTTCTTATTTCTGCAATGGTAGCGGCTTTGTCCAAGCCTTTGATCTCATGCAGCGCGTTCGCAACGTGCCGAGCCACATCGGTCAGGAGGATTCCCCATGCAATCAGCTCGCGGTCACCCCAGGCATCGACGTTAAGGCTGCAATGTAAACCGCCATGCGCCGCCCATGCACGGACTAACTCTTGTGCTCTTTTGTCCGACCGGGCACTGGGTGGGATTGGAAGTTCATTCAACATGGCTCGCCTATCTTTCAATGACTTTGGGCACGCGGAAGAATGTTCCGTCGGCATCGGGAGCGTTGGCCAGCGCTTCCGCCTGCGGCAGCGATTTGCGCAGTCCTTCGAGAAGATCGTCACGGCTGGCATAGCTGAACCGCTCGCTGCCCTGCTTCGCTTCGTCAACGCCGTACCGGTCCGACACTTGCGCCATGGGCTCGACGTTCGATGTGTCCAGCTCATTGAGCCGATCGACGTAGTCGAGAATGGAGTTCAGATCTCGCAGCAAACCGGCGCGCTCCTCGCTGGAGAGATCGAGATTCGCCAGGTGGGCGACATAGGCGACGTCTTTTTCCGTGACCTTCATTTATCCCTTTCACCGCCCAGCCGCACGACAAATTCAATTCTTTCGGCGTTCTTTACCAGATACCGGTTCAACTGCGCCAGGTAACGGGGAGCCAGAGCCTGCATCTCGCGTTTCCATCCTGCATTGGGGACCTCGACGCGCAGCACTGCATTCTTGAAGTCCAAAGCGCGCGTGCGCTCGGCCACGGCCGATCCGCACACCAGCGGCCACGCCAGCAGCGGAGCATCTGCCGGCGGCGCGCGCCGCAGCGAACGGGCGACGATCTTCTCCAGTCCCAAACCGGCCTGTTCCACAGATGCTCCCGGGAATTTATCGTGAAGGGTGAGTGCCGAACTCTGATTCTAGCAGGGTCAAGGCAGCAGCAAAGCGGCTCTGTGATTCTCTGTGCCCTCCGTTGTTGAGGTTTAGCCTGTGATCCTCTCTGTCCTCTGTGTTTTCAGAAGTTGGGCCGAACTATGACCTAGTCGCCGGAAACGTGCTCCTCACGAACTCCAGAGCCGACTCGTGCGACGACAATCGTCCTTCAAGCTGGCCGTCCTCCACAGCTTCCAGAATCTCGCGAAATCGCGGCCCGGGCGCATAGCCCGCGGCAATCAGGTCGTCGCCGGTGATGAGCGGTTTGGGCCGTATGTTTTGCGGCGGAATCTCTTCCAGCTTCTGCCGAACGAAGTTATAGGTGGCAAGACTGCCGTGGCTGGCCAGGCTGTCGGCGCGGTGCAGCGCGAGATGCTGATCGAAGCCGGGCAGGCGCATGAACTTTTTCAGCGTGGGCTGGCTCATGCGCGTGGCGTGGCTGAAACGCATGTGATTGTCGATCAGCGCAAGAATCTGCGCCGTGTCGTCGTTGGAAAAGCGCAGGCGGGCACAGATTTCCGCGGCAATTTTGACGCCGACATCCACGTGCTCGTCGAAGCGTATGCGGTCGGGAGCCCGGCGGAACGTGGCCGGCTTGCCTACATCGTGCAGCAGCGCACCCCAGGCAAGGGTCAAGGGGCATGGGTCGGGCAGATTGTCCAGCAGCAAAAGCGTGTGTACAAAGACATCGCCTTCGGGATGGAACTCGGGCGGCTGCTCGACGCCCTTCATGGCGGAGATTTCCGGGAGCACGTGTTTCAAAAGGCCGCATGCATCGAGCAGCAGAAAAGCCCGGCGGGCGCGGCCTTCGGTGAGCATGCGCGTGAGCTCATCCCGCACCCTCTCGCGCGAGACGACCTGAATTTCGTGTGCGTGGCGCTGGATCGCAGCCAACGTGCCGGCCTCGATCTGGTAGTCAAAACGAGCCGCAAAACGGACGGCGCGCATCATCCGCAGCTTATCTTCGGCAAAGCGCTGCTCGGCATCGCCGATCGCTCGAATGGTGCCTTCAGCAAGATCGCCGCGTCCGCCAACGAAATCGAGCACTTCACCGCTGACGGGATCGAGCATCATGCCATTGATCGTGAAGTCGCGGCGGACCACATCCTGTCGCGGATCCTCGGTGAAGCGCACTTGGTCGGGATGTCGGCCGTCGGAGTAGCCGTGATCGCTGCGGAAGGTGGCGACCTCTACGGTGCCTGATTTCGACGACGCCTCTGTAGAGACGTTGCTTGCAACGTCTCCCGCCGGCACCGGCACGAGGACAACTCCGAACTGCGCTCCCACCGCGAACGCTTCGGGAAAAATCTCCATGACTTGCTCAGGCTTGGCGCTGGTGGCGACGTCGTAGTCGGCGGCTTCGCGCTTCAGCAGCAGGTCGCGCACGCATCCGCCCGCCAGATAGGCCTGAAAGCCCCGCTGGCGCAGGGTTTGGATGATCGAGATGGCGGATTCTTTCAGCATGGTGCGTGCGCCACGCCCGCCGTTTTCCATGCCTCACGATAGGTCTCGGCCAGCAGCCGGGAAACGGCGGCTCGGTCAATCTTTTCCGGCAGGGACGAGCGGCCCGCGGCTTCCTCGCATTCCGTAAACAGCTTCGCCGCCATGGCGATAACTCCCTCCATCGTATATTTTCCCGTACGCACTCGAATCAGCAAGTCTCGTTCTGGCCGGGGAAGAGTAATGCTTCCAGTGGCCACCAGTTCCCGGCATTCGTACAGCAACCGCAGCAGATGCATGCCGGCCTTTACGTCGTATCCGTATTTTTGTTCCAGCTCGGGTCTCTGACCCTTCTTGCCGCGGCCGAGTTGGCCGGTCATGCGCCTCAATTGCGCGTCGGCAAAACCAATAAACTGCGGCACACATGAGCGGGATAAAAAGACATCCTTACGCTCCAAAATTCGCGACCATGCATCGCTGCGGATCGCCCGCTTAGCAAAAAGGAAATGCAGAGCTGTCGGATTCCCCTTGCACGCCAAAGCCGCCCACTTCTTCAGGGAATACAGAGTGATATCAACATCCTTCGGTCCGTTCCTGCGTTCATTTCCCGCCGTCGACCAGACGAAGTGCGGCATGGAATCGAGACCCAGAACCAGATCCGGAGGCTCGATGTAAACGCCGTAGATGTCGAGATCGTCTGTGCCGTGCACCTTCGCGCCATGCAGCTCGGAGCCGCCGACGAACACGTGGATCAACTGTCCAATCCAGGGGAACCCCGACTCGGCAACGTGTTTCAGCAGATCAGCCATCGACTTTAATAATATAAGGTGATGGCTGATGCCTTCATTCTCGGCATTGAAACTTCCTGCGACGAGACCGCTGCGGCGATCGTGCGCTCGGGAGAGCGGGTGATTTCCAATGTCGTGGCCTCGCAGATCGCCACCCACCAGCCCTTCGGGGGCGTCGTGCCAGAACTGGCTTCCCGCGAGCACTTGCGGGCGATCGTTCCGGTGGTGCGGCAGGCGCTGGCTGAGGCGAACCAGACCTACCAGTCCGTCGACGCCATCGCTGTTACCCAGGGGCCCGGTTTAGCGGGAGCGCTTTTGGTCGGCATCAGTTACGCCAAAGCCCTGGCATTTGGCCTCGATAAGCCGCTCATCGCCGTGAACCATCTTGAAGGGCACATCCATGCCGTGCTGCTGGAAGAGCGGCAAAAGGGCAATCACGAGCTGCAATTTCCCGTGCTGGCGCTGGTGGTTTCCGGCGGACACACCCACCTCTATCTTGCCGCCCGGAAAAATGAAGGCTGGACCTACGAGAACATCGGTCATACGCGCGATGATGCCGCCGGCGAGGCCTTCGATAAAGTCGCCAAGCTGCTCGGATTGGGGTATCCGGGAGGGCCGGTCATTGATCGTCTCGCGCAACACGGCGATGCGACGGCGGTCAAGTTCCCCCCGGCCCAGATCAAGCACCAGGACCGGCGGCAACGACGCGGCGGGAAAACAATCGAAACTGATCGCCCGCGCTTTGATTTTTCCTACAGTGGAATCAAGACCGCGGTCCTTCGCTACGTCGAAGTTCACGATATGCATGATGCGATCGAGAAACGGCGCCGGGCATTGCTGAACGTCCCGAAACCGAAGCTCGACGACTACCTGGCGAATTGCGACAAGAAGACTCTCGACCTCGTCGCTTCGTTTCAGCGCGCGATGGTGGAGGACCTAGTGGGCAAAACTCTGGCCGCCGCCCGTGCTTGCGATGCGGCTACGCTTTTTGTCACTGGCGGGGTAGCGGCGAACAACGAACTGCGAACTACATTCGAACGTCGAGGAGCGGAGCAGGGCTTGCCGGTGTATTTTCCCTCGCGCCCGCTTTCTACCGATAATGCAGCCATGATCGCGGCTGCCGCCTATCCTAAACTTCTAGCAAAAGAATTTGCCGCGATGGATTTTTCAGCCGAGGCCGGCCTGGCGTTGCGCTAGCGTCCTACCCAGCCGGCTCAAAAACTTCTGCCAGTTCCACACCCGCGAGCCTCAGTTCTGCCACAAAGCAAAGTGGATCGACCGCGCTGGCCAGGTAGTTGAGTCCGGGTTGGACTTGCCCATCGGAAATCATGCGGGCCACGGTCGCCGGAACCACGCCGTTGATCCAGTATTCTTTGCCATCTTTATAGATAAGTTGAACTCTCAACGACCGTTTTCGTCCCTGCGAACTTCCCTGCACTTGAACCACCACGAATCCGCCGACCGGCAAGCGATTTTTTCGGAAAGAATTTTGCAGGAGCCGCCCCGCCCGCTTCTCAGAAATCGGGAACAGCGAGATCAGACTGGATGCCACCATAGTTCGCAAACCGGGCACACAGGCGTAGGCGGATAGCGTGCAGTCATTGAGCCGGGAGCCGATCTCGCTCAATTCGGGATTGGAAAACAAATAGAAACGCTGGCGGCCAATGGGGTTGCCCAGGTCGGCTTCGCGAGCTGCGCTGAAGATGCCTTCCCGGACCCATTCGCCTTTGCGGAAATACCCTCGCCGGCTCTGGCCCAAACGCCGCATGAGCCACGCCGCTTCCTGAAAGGCATTATCCGACCAGTCGCTCGTATCGCCGAAGTACATAGTCGAGGATTCGATCGCATCCATTTTCGTTCCGGCCAGCGCGTGGGCATAGAGAGGCAGCAGCTCGCTCATGCCCGGAAGCCACCCCGCAGACATAACGAATGATAGTTTGGCTTCCTTGATGGTTTGGCTCTGCGGAGCCATGCGGTCCTTCACGATCAACAACGAGGCGGCATCAACGTAATGGCAGCGGGCTTGCCAGGCAGCTTGGGCCACGCGATCCTCAAGGACCATCACTGGCGACGCGCAATTGACGATGACGAAACAGCGGCAGCAGAATTCGTTCAGAGAATTGGGATCGAGTACATCCACGCGCGACGCGGAGACTCTGCCGTCAGATTCCGTGGCAGCGGCCCGCGCTTTCGCCTCGTTCCGCCCGCCGATCAGAATGTCTCCAGAAGTCGACCTTAAGAGTTCAGCTACAGCGTTTCTTCCGGTGGCGCCATAGCCCCCGATAACGCCGAAAGCGACCCGGTGACTCATGTGGAACTCGCAGTGAATGCGCGGGAATTGCGGACAACCTAGTGTACTTCCTTGCGCGAGTCAGATCGAGGCGGGAAGGGAAAGAATCTCGCAGTCTGAGCTACCGGGCGGCCGGGCTGCTAAAGCCGCGCTTCCTTTGCCTTCCCCATCACCGCATCGAGGGCTTTGGCGAGCTGGCTCTGGATGTCGATGTCCTTATAGATGGCGAAGTCGCCGCGCTTTTCCTTCTCGTCGAAGCCGCTGGCGCGGCCGGCGACGATGATGATGGGGATGGTTGCGGTTCGCTGATTGCTTTTCAGCGCAGTAATCAGCTCGCTGCCCGACATCTTCGGCATCTGCATGTCGGTGACGATCAGGTCGGGAGTAACCCGCTCAAGAATCTGCAATGCCTCCACGCCGTTGGTGGCCGACTCCACGGCAAAGCCGCGCTCTTCGAGAGAGCGGCACACAGTATAGCGAATCAGCATGGAATCATCGACAACCAGGGCTGTTGCGGGCATGAGCGCAGAGCTATGAGACAGTAGTCTCCGGACCGAAGAGTAGCAGGGGGATCGGCGGCGGGCAAGGCGTACCGCAGTGGCGAAGTTACGTTGGTGACCTGGAAACACGGTTTTCTGGAGTACGGGGGTTACGAATCTTGGGCGTCGCGTTCGGCTTTTTCCTCGATGCTCATGTCTTTGAGTTCGCTGGACTCGAAGATTTCGCGGCACTCAAGGCATTCAAGGAACTCGGCGTCTTCTTCCCGACTGACGATCTGGACCCGCGGGTGTTTGCAGGGCTGCCGGCTTGCGTGCGAGAACGGCTTAGGATTCATAAATGCGAGCGCCGTCCCCGGAATGCGCTAAAGGGGACGGATTCGCGGAATTTCCCGGTATTTTAGCCCGGAGTTGGCGCTTGTCAAGTCCTCTGGTGTTGC
>Ga0187782_10001392_pt1 | contig 17508 bp, 17 predicted proteins | sample 0715_SJ02_MP15_2_FD_132454 | JGI IMG/M metagenome (GOLD analysis project Ga0187782, IMG submission 132454) | Tropical peat soil microbial communities from peatlands in Department of Meta, Colombia - 0715_SJ02_MP15_20_MG | ecosystem: Environmental > Terrestrial > Soil > Wetlands > Peat | place...
ATCGCGGTCGTCGTCACGTTCTTCAGTCCCGGTCTCTCCAACTTCGGCCTGATCGCCCTCGGCGTCGCGATCGGTGGTCTCGGCGGCTGGTACTGGGCGCGCGTCGTGAAGATGACCGCGATGCCCCAGATGGTGGCGATGTTCAACGGGATGGGCGGCGGGGCGGCCGCGGCCATCGCCGGGGTCGAACTCCTCTCATCGCTCTCGAACACGGCCACTTCGTCCCTGAGCGTCGCGGGAGCGATCATCGGTTCGATCTCCATCGCGGGGAGCATGATCGCCTTCCTGAAGCTCCAGGGATGGATGCCGAGCAAGGCGATCGTCCTGCCCGCGCGGCAGGTCGTCAACGCCGCCGTCCTCGTGATCGGGGTCGCCTCGGGCGTCCTCATCCTCGTGACCTCGAACCTGTTCTGGCTCCTGCCGTTCTACGTCCTCCTGCTCCTCTACGGGATCCTCCTCACGCTGCCCATCGGCGGCGCGGACATGCCGGTCGTCATCGCGCTCTTCAACGCCCTCACGGGGATCGCGGTCGCGCTCGACGGGTTCGCGCTCGTGAACGGGCCGCTCGGCGATGCGGGCTACGCCGTGGTCATCGCGGGAACGCTCGTCGGGGCGTCGGGGTCGCTCCTCACCTTCCTCATGGCGAAGGCGATGAACCGTTCCGTCAGCAACGTCTTCTTCAGCGCGTTCGGCGCGACCGAGGAGACCGGAGTCACGATGAAGGGGTCGCTGAAGCCGATCGAGGCGACCGACGTCGCGGCGATGATGGAGTACGCGAACCAGGTCATCATCGCCCCCGGCTACGGGATGGCGGTCGCCCAGGCCCAGGGGAAGGTCAAGGAGCTCGCGGACCTGCTCGAGGCGAAGGGAGTGCCGGTAAAGTTCGCGATTCACCCCGTCGCGGGCCGCATGCCCGGCCACATGAACGTGCTGCTCGCCGAGGCGGGGATCAACTACGACAAGCTGTTCGACCGGGACGAGATCAACGCCGAGTTCCCGAACACGGACGTCGTGTTCGTCATCGGCGCGAACGACGTCGTGAACCCCGCGGCCCACCGGCAGGGGAGCCCGCTCTACGGGATGCCGATCCTGGACGTCGAGCAGGCGAAGAACGTCATCGTCAACAAGCGCGGCCAGGGAAAGGGGTTCGCGGGCATCGAGAACGACCTGTTCTACCGCGACAACTGCCACATGCTCTACGGGGACGCGCAGACCGCGGTCGGGAAGCTCGTCTCGGCGCTCAAGGCGAGCGGATAGAGGCACCCGCGGGGCCGGACGCCCGCTCGGCGAGCGCGCCCCGCCAGAGCTCGACGAACAGCGCGAGGAGGACCCCCGTCAGGACGACGTCGAACACCATGGACGGCCACGTGACGCCGTCGTCCCACGCCCAGACGTTGAGCGCAAGGTCGTAGTTGAGCGACCCCACGAACGCTACGCCCCAGAGCCACCATCGGGCCCGGATGCCGACCAGGGCCACGGGAAGGAGCCAGATGAGGATGTTGAACGAGAGGAACGGGGTGAGGAGCGCGATTCCGACGAGCACGATCGCGGCCGCGACGACGGGCGAGCGTACGTAGAGGAACGTAAGGACGACGAGGACGAGCGTGAGGCCGGCCTGGAACGCCTCGACCCCGACGCCGCCGGGGAGCCAGTTCTGGAACAGCAGGATCCCGTAGAGGTTGAGGGAGAACGAGCGCCGGCCGACCTGCTTCAGGAAGACCGGCGAGAGGAATGCCTGACCCCAGACCGCATAGCTGAGCGCGGTCAATCCGCCGAACACCGCGGCCGCGGTCGCGAAGGCGAGGTACCGCCGTTTCGGGAACGAACCGGAAGCTCCGAGGATGGGGAAGAGGTTCGGGAAGCGGGAGGTGGAGAGGAACCCTCCGACCGCGGCGCCCAGGAGCTCGCTCCGACGTGCGAGGTAGAGCGAGAGGAGGACGGTCGCGGGGACGATCGCGTTGGTCGCCCCGTCGATCTGCGAGGAGACGAGCGGGATCAGGAGGACGGACGTACCGACGAAGAGGAGCACGTAGCGTCGATCCGGACCGGCGACCGCCCAGGTGAGCGGGATGAGCGACAACGCGACCGCACCCCAGACGATGTAGATCCCCGGGATTCCGCCGAAGCTCCCGATGGCGCTCAGGAGCACGGAGGCGAGGCCGTACGGCACCTCGATATGGCCCCCGCAATCCGGCACGTAGAACGGGTCGTGGCCGGACCAGAACGCCCTACCGGAGTTCAGGACCCCGACCGGGTCGCTGACCCCGGGCGGGTGGCATCCGTACTGTCCGCTCAGGATGCCGTAGGCGCTCACCGCAGCGAACGCGACCCCTCCCGCGACCAGAACCGGCTGCCAGTCGAGCCAGTTGAGGTCCGAGCGGCCCGAGAGCCGTTGGAGCGTCCGAAGCACCCACGGACGCACTCGTGCGCCCCAGTCGGTGCGGTAGACCAGGATGAGGAGGTTCACGCCCGAGAGCGCCGCGAAGACGCCCCAGGTGACCGCGTTGAACCACTCCGCCATCGCCGGCCGAGTGCGGCGAGCGGGAGCACCCTATTTCAGGGCTCGCCCGCGGGATTGCCACGGTCCCTCTCGATGCCACCGGGGATGCCAGTTCCTTCGAGAAGGAATTTTTCTCACCCCTGTGAACCTTTGAATACCAGAACATCGTCCCCCTCGAGAAGGTGCGGCTCGAATCCACGGTGATCCCTGAGGGTCTTCGGCCCGGGGTCCGCGTGGGTGAGGGGACCGACGAAAAGCGGAGCGAAGGGAGGGAGACGGAGGAGAACTATGGCGTTCATCGACGACCTGAGTCTCGTCACCGACCTGCTTATCCTCGTCACCGCGGTCGTGTTCTACACCGGTGCGCTCGTCATCTTCGAGTTCCGGCGCAAGGATTCGGCCCGGGCCTACACCCACCTCCGGGAAGGAGCGTTCCTCCTCGGTGCGTTGGGCGTGGCTCTCGGGATCTTCGCCTTCTGGGGCGAGCTCACCTGGCCGATCAACGGGTTCCCGACCGCGCTCTCCTACGACCTGTTCTTCTTCGACGTACTCGTCCTGCTCTCCATCCTCCTGGTGGCGTTCTCGGTCACGGTGTTCCTGCGGCTACCGACGCATTTCGTCGGCATGCTCGGGGTCGTCATCGGGCTCGCGGTCCTGTTCTACGGTTTCCGCGCCTACCAGCTGACGCTCACGCTGGATCCCCTCGAGACCCTCCTCTTGTACCTCGCCTTCGGCACGGTCGCGATCGGCACCTATCCAGTGACGCTGTTCCTCGATTGGTTCGTGATCGGTCCGAACGTTCCCGGCGCGGACCCGCTGCCGTCCGGACCCGTGCCGGCATGGCCGAAGATGTGGTACGTCTTCCTCGTTCTCTTCATGCTGGTCGTGATCCTGGCGGGACTCGCGGCGGTCTACTACGGGGTCGACATCGTCTGGGGCCACCTCGGCGCCCCTCCGTGAACGGAACCGCGCCGGACCGTGCGGTCGCCGGTCGTCCCAGAGGCTAAGGGGTTTCCCGTGCATCCCGGGCAAGCCCCGCGGGCGGGCTCGACCGGATGCCGGGCAACGGGAACGAACGTCGTACCGGGCAGGAGATCCGCTTTCGCCTGAACGGGGTGGAGCGGTCGGTGCCCCTTCGGCCCGATCGGAACCTTCTCTACGTCGTCCGCGAGGAACTGGGGCTCACCGGAACGAAGTACGGTTGCGGCGAAGGGGAGTGCGGAGCGTGCAAGGTCCTCGTGGACGGGGTCGCGACCCGAGCCTGTAAGACCCCGATCGGGGAGGTCGCGGGCCGGTCGGTCACGACCATCGAAGGGCTCGCGAACGGGCTGGACCTGCACCCCGTCCAGCGGGCGTTCCTGGAGGCCGGGGCGTTCCAGTGCGGCTTCTGCACTCCGGGGATGATCATCGCGGCCGTCTCCTTGCTCCAGCGTGTCCCCGCGCCGAACGAGGCGGAGGTCCGGGCCGCGATGGACGGGAACCTCTGCCGGTGCGGCGGGTACCTTCGAATCCTGGAAGCGGTCGAGCGCGCATCGCGTCTCGCCCGGTCCCCAAGTGGGAGGATCCGGTGAGCGGGACCGCGCCACTGCCCTTCGACCTGCTGCCCCCGACCGAGCGGCCGTACTTCGACCGCCTGGGTCCGGGACTCGTGGCCGTCCTGCCTCCGTCCCGACCGGGACCCGGCGGTTGGGGTCGGGGCGGACCTCCGCACGGCGGTGCCTGGGTCCACGTCGGGGAGGACGGGAAGGCCCGGGCGTTTTCCGGCAAGGTCGAGGTCGGCCAAGGAACGCGGACCGCCCTCTCGTTGATCGTCGCCGAGGAGCTGCGCCTTCCGCTCGAATCGGTCGAGCTGACGATGGGGGACACGGACCTCTGTCCGTGGGACATGGGGACGTTCGGCAGCCGGTCGATGCCGGACGCGGCGGAGCACTTGCGCAAGGCGGGGGCCGCCGCGCGCTCTGTCCTCCGGGAGATGGCAGCGGACCGATTCGGCGTCGCGGTCGAGTCGGTCGAGCTCGCGGACGGACGCGCCCGGGTCCGGGGCCGCGACGTCGCCTCCTCGATGCAGTACGGGGACCTCGTGCGCGGATTGCGGCGCGTCGAGGTCGTATCCCCCTCCGCGACCCCCACCCCTCCCTCGGAGTGGACTCGCGCCGGCCACGCGGCGCTCGATGCCGGCGCCCGGGACGTCGTGACGGGCCAGCGGCGATACACGTCGGACCTGTCCGTGCCGGGGATGTTGCACGGAAAGATCCTCTTTCCACCGACCCTCGGCGCCCGACTTCGGAAGGTCGACCTCTCCCGCGCCCAGGCGATCCCCGGGGTCACGGCGATCCACGAGGGGGAGCTCATCGCGGTCGCAGCCCCGGACCTCCTCACCGCGCTCGCAGCGCGGAAGGCGATCCGGGCCGAGTGGGAGAGTCCGGCCCAGCCGTCCGAATCGGAGATCGTAGCGTACCTCCGGGCGCACCCGGCGGAAGGCGAGGATTTCTGGGACGTCGTGCACCACGCCACGGGCGACGTCCGCGCCGCGTTCGCCTCCGCTCCCATCTCGCTGCGGGAGACGTACACGACCGCCTACATCGCGCACGTCCCGCTCGAGACCCACGCCGTGCTCGCCTCTTGGGACGCCGGCCGGCTGACGGTCCACGTCGGAACGCAAACGCCGTTCCGCGCGCGGGACGCGCTCGCGGACGCGTTCGGCATCCCCCCGTCGAGCGTGCACGTCATCGTCCCCCCGACCGGCTCCGGCTTCGGGGGGAAGCATGCCGCGGAGCTCACGCGGGACGTCGCGTGCCTCGCGAAGGCCGCCGGACGACCGGTCCGGGTCGTCTTCTCGCGCGAGGAGGAGTTCACGCAGGCGTACTTCCGGCCCCTGGCCGTGGTCGACATCCGCTCCGCGATGGAGAAGGACGGTACGATCACAGCGTGGCAGTTCGAGGTCCTGAACGCGGGCTCCGCGGCCGCTTCGCTCCCGTACCGGGTACCGAACCAGAAGATCGACAACCAGCCGGCGGATTCTCCCCTGGCACAAGCGTCGTACCGCGCGCTCGCCGCGAGCGCGAACAACTTCGCCCGGGAGTCGCACATCGACGAACTTGCGGAACGCGTAGGCGCCGACCCGGTCGAGTTCCGGCTCCGCCAGCTCGCGGACGACCGCGTCGCCGCCGTCCTGCGTGCGGTCGCCGAGAGGGCCGGATGGGTCGCGCGACCCCGCCCGAACCGCCGGGGCGCGGGTCGGGGGGCCGGGATCGCGGTCGGCCTCGAGAAAGGCGGCCGCGTGGCGACCTTCGCGGAGGTCGAGGTCCACGAGGACCGCGCCCTCGAGCTCGTCCGTATCGTCACCGGCTTCGAGTGCGGGGCGATCGTCCATCCGACCAACCTCAGGAACCAGGTCGAGGGAGCGGCGGTGATGGCGCTGGGCGGCGCGCTCTTCGAGGCGGTCCACTTCGAGGGCGGACGGATCCTCAACCCGCGACTGTCCGAGTACCGGGTCCCCCGCTTCCGGGACGTGCCTCCGATCGAGGTCGTCCTGGTCGACCGGCGGGACCTTCCGTCGCAGGGGGGAGGCGAGACCCCCCTTATCGCGGTCGCACCGGCGATCGCGAGCGCGATCTACGACGCTACTGGCTCCCGGCTCCGCTCCCTCCCTCTGACGCCCTTCGGGACGGTTCCCTGACGGCCCGCGGCCGAGGTCCCGCGCGGGTCCGACCCCGTCTCCGCCGCCCTACCGACGGACGTGTCGCGGTCGGTCGGCGTCCGGCAGGCAACCCCGTTCCGTGCAGTTCCATACCGAAGAAGAGCGCGCCGGGGAACGGATGGTCCCAGCAGGGGGGAACCGGCGCGAACCCGAGGCTCCGGTAGAGCGCGATCGCGCGGGTCATCGCGGGCAACGTATCGAGGAGGAGCCGGTCGTAGCCGAGGCGGCGCGCTCGGGCCACGAGACGGAGCGTGAGCCGGCGGCCCAGCCCCCGTCCACGGTGGCCCGAGCGCAGGTAGATCCGCTTGAGCTCTCCCACCCCGGGACCGAGCGGTCGCAGCGCCCCGCAGCCGATCAGCTCGGTTCCCTCTCGGACGAGGAGAAGCGCTCCGCGCGGCGGCCGGTACTCGCCGGGAAGTCCTCGGATCTCCTCCTCCATCTTCGCGATCCCGGTCCGGAGGATCGAGTCGTCGAAGGCGGTGATCTCTCGATGTTCCATGAGCCACTGCCCGTACTCCCGGAAGAGGACGCGGGCCGCTTCGACGTCCCTCGCGCTCCGCGCAATCCGGACCGCGACGCGTAGGCCCGGCGCGGGTCGGGGGGGACGACGGGACGCGGACATCGCTCGCCCTCGCTACGGGGTGCGGACGCTCCCGACCGCGTTAGCGGTCCGACGGTTCGCGGGAATGCATCGCGACCTGGCGGTCCGTCTTCGCGACCGTCTCGGGCTCGACGCTCCGGTTGATCGTGACCTCGTTGATGATCACGAGCATCTCGATCACCATCAGAAGGTTCGAGACGACCCGCTGCGCGGCCACCGCCAAGCGCCGGTCGGAGACGCGGCGGGCGAGCGCATCCCCGAGCAGGTAGTCGGCAGGGAGCGTGCGGTCGATCTCGTTCAGCGTGGCGTTCGCGTCCACGACCGAGAGGCGGGTGAACGCATCCATCGTCCGATCGAGGAGGCTCTCGGCCCGGGCGATGAGGGCGGTCAGGTTCGAGACGGCCGACTTGGGCAGCCGCTGGAGGGCGACCAGGTTGTTCCCGAGCTCCTGTCCCACGCCCGACACGAGGTCCCCGGTCACCTCGAGGACCTTCGCAAGGAGCCGGTAGCCGATCTGGTAGTGGTGGCTCTCGACACCGATGTCCCGTGCGACCTGGAAGTCGTCCGAGGAGAGGAGGAGCTGCCGTACCATGAGGAGATAGAACCGGTCGATCTCGTCCTCCATCGGTCCGAGCTGCTGCAAGAGCCCACGGTCGCCCCCGGCGAGAACCGAGCGGCAGGCCTCGAGCTCGGAATGCAGCATCCGGACCACCTGGGCCATCAGGCGGTGGAACTGGTACCGACCCGGGTCGACGAAGTTCTGCACCTCCACCGCTCCGGACTCCTCCTCCACGACCGACATGCCGAGCACGTGGGCGACCGTCCGTCGGACCTCCTGGCGCTGTTCGGGAGTGAGACCGGTGCGGGAGGAGACGACGATCTGGTCCTGCCCGGTGATGTACGCCCCCACCAGGAGGCGGGCGAGGAGCTTCGGGGGAGCGTCGCTCGCGTCGATGCGCAGGAGCTTCTGCCGACGTTCGGCCGGTCCCTCCGCGTTCGCGGGGCTGATCTCGAGCCGTCCGCCGCCGATGTCCCGGAACCGGAGCGTATCCCCCGTCTCCAGGTTCATCGAGTCGGTCCACGCCTTCGGAAGCGTGATCGAGAGGGACGACGAGCCCGTCCGCTGGACCCTTCGGGTGAAGCCGGGGGCGGCGGGAGCCTCCTCGCGCTCTTTCCGAGCTCGGGGCATCGCGACCGTATCTTCTCGGATTCATTAACGGTCTGGCCCGGAAGGCCGCACCGCCCGGAGCCCGCCCCGGCGCGTCTCCTTACTCTCCTTACGGCCGGGACCGTACCCGCATCACACCCCACCCCCTTCTCCCCGCCAGAGGCGACACATGCGGCCCAGCGAAGAGTATCGAGTGTTCGACCGAGCCGACTGGAGACGAAAGGTGCGCGTGCCCGACTGGCAGCGCCGTGCGGAGACCGAAAAGCACCCCGCTCTGGAAGTCCAGAAGACTTCGGGGAAGTGGTAAGCATGGTGTTCATCGACATCCTCGCGTTCGAGGAAGTCACCCTGGTGCTCGCGGCGGTCATCGTGGGCTACGTGGGCCTAGTCGGGTGGTGGACGATGCGCCGCAACGACCCTGCGGGCGTGAAGAGCGTCATGAAGGGAGCGGCGGTCCCAATCGGCGCCGTGGGCGCCATCGCCACGATCCTCGGCATTTGGGGTGAGATGGTCTGGCAGTACCCAGCCCCCTACCTCGCCTCCTACAACATCCTGTTCAACGACACGTACCTGCTCTTCGGGGTGACCCTGCTCGCGTTCGCCATCTCGATGGCGCTCTCGCTCAAGCTGCAGTACGCGGGGCTCTTCGCGCTTGTCGCGGGCGGCACGGCGATTGCCTACGGCTACCAGTGCTGGATGATCGGGATGACGTTGGAACCGTTCAAGACGTTCCTTCTGTTCAGCGCCTTCGGCCTCGCGGGCCTCTTCGCGTTCCCCGCGACCGTGGTCGCTGACCACTATCTCGCTCACCCGGTGAGCTCGCCCACGGCCGCTCCCGCGGGCGTGGCGACCCCCTCGCACCGCCCCTCGATCCAGACCGCGAGCCGAGCCGTCCAGCCGATCGTTCCGGTCGACTCTTCGGGAAACGCGGCCGAGACCGAGACCTACACACCGAAGTTCCACCTGCCAATCTACATGACCCTCACCATGTGGATCTTCGTGGTCGCGATGGCCCTCGCCGCGATCGCCGCGCTCTACTTCCTGGACGCGACGCTCCCGGCGCACCTCGCATCCGCGCCGTAAAGACGAGCGAACGAAGGAAAGAAACCCGGAGGCCGCATGGGGCCGGTCGTGGTCGCGGAACGTCGCCGCGGACCGGCCGGCCCACCCCTCCCTAGGGTCGTGGCCGCGATGGCACACGAGCTTGGGGAGGGGCGCCTCGAACCGGGGATCCCGAACGGGCGACCCCAGAAGGTCCTGCATATCGACATCTCGGGCGCCCCGGCGAACCTGCTCGGCCGACTGCTGGTCGGAAGCTACATCACCGGCCAGGACCAGGTGATCATCACCGCGCGCCACGGTCTCACGGCGGCGCAGCGGAAGGAGATCCACCGCGCGGTCGACCGGATCCTCGGGATGACGGTCGTCGGGGATACCCCCACGCTCGTCGAGGTCCAGAACTTCATCGACCCGGGCAAGTACGAGCTCCCCCGGCTCATCCACCGGGTGGTCCAGCTCCTGAAGAGCGAACTCGAAGCGTGCCACACCGCGATCACCCAGAACGACCCGATCCCTCTGCAGTCGATCGGAGCGGCCGAGGACGAGGTCGACCGCCTCTACCTCTTGATGGTGCGCCAGCTCCTCCTCTCGTCCGACAACCCCCGGATCGCCCGCAGCATCGACGTGCAGAACCACCACTACCAGCTGGGCGACCGGCTCGTGGCGAAGGTGCTCGAGGTGACGGGCGACCTCGTCCACGGGATGGGCCAGGAGCTCGAAGCGAACCTCCCGCGCATCCGACGGATCCCGCGTTCCCTGTTGCGCGAGATCGCCCGACGGGTCGGCCGTCTGGAGGAACTGCTCGGCCGTTCGATGGACGCGTTCGGCCACCTCTCCATCGTCGAGGCGAACGCGACCCTGAACGCGATCACGGAGCTCCTTCCGAAGGACGCGAGCTTCGGCCAGGCGATCTGCCGCCAGGTCCGCGAACGGAAGGTCGCAGTCGCCGCTCAGCGGGTCGTCTACAACATCGACATGGCGCTCGAGATGCTGATTGTCGTGAACGAGGTCACCATCAACCGCAGCGTCGAACCCGAACCGGTGGAGCGGTCCGCGACGCGGGTCTCCATCGGACAAGCCCGCTCCTCCCGGGGCTCCCGGTCCTCCGATACGGCCATCGCCATCCTCGGTCCGACCCACCCGCTTCCCTTCGAGTCCGGAGCCTGAGCCGATCGGGATCCCCCTGCCCGAACCGTGGGGGCGCCACCGAATTCAATCAGTTCGTAGGACGAGGTCGTCACCGTAGGAGGCCCTGGCCCCCCGCGGCCTCCGGCGACCCACCGCTCGCGTCCCCGGGTCACGGAAGGGGTTTCCGTCGGGTCGGGCGTCGCCGTCTCACGTAGCGTGGGTCAGGGACAGCACGACGTCCGCCGAACCGTTCCGGTCGCTCTGGTCCTGACACTGCGGTGCGCTCGGCGGGTCGCAGCTCTTGAGCGTGTTCGACGACCCTCCGCCTCCGAACTCGCTCAGGCTGACGTACCCGACCGCACCCACGACCGCGACCACCGCGACGAGGCCGACGACGGCCATCACCGGTGTCACGCTCCCGCGCCGATCGTCGTTCCGGAACCGCGCCTTTCGCTCGCTGTTTCCTCCGTTCATTTTCGTCCGCCTCCGATGGGAGTTGAGTATCTAGGGCCCCAGAAGGGCAGAAAAACGCTAGGAGTTCTTCGGCCGAAAGTCGAGATAAGCACTAGCGACCGGACCCGGGCAGCTGAGTCCCCCGAGGAGCGGGGCGCCGGCTACTTGGGCTCGCTCGCCCGACCGGGCTCGGCGGACGGGAGGTACTGGATCACGAAGAGACCCGAGCCGATCGCGAGGGTGACGAATCCGACGAGGACGACGAGCAGCGGGTACCCCGAGAGAACCCACGGGTAGGTGCAGGCCGTGGGGCCGTGGCAGATCCCGAAGATATCGAGAGGAAGCATGAGGCCGAGCGCGAGGAGCGCCCAGCCGAGGAAGGCGAGGAACGGCGCCGCGATATGGAGGGCCGGTTCCGCCTCGGCCATCGGCGGGTTCGCCGGTCGGTAGAGGCCGAGACGGTAGGCGCCCCGCGCGAGGGCCCTGGGCGAGAGGCCGAGCGCGACCAGGAGCGCCTCCATCATGAGCAGGGCCACGACGACCGATAGGACGACGATCGAGTCGGGGCAGACCTGCGGCCCGGAGCAGCTCGACCCCACGCAGGCGCAGAGGGAGGCGCCCACCTGCAGGGCGGCCGCCGTGAACGTCGTGACCCCGAGGGCGATGATGCCGAGGCCCGTGACCATCGCCTGATGGATTCGCAGCGAACGGGGCAGCTCGGGGACCACCCGGTCGGCGAGCCCCTCCGAGACCGTGTCGGAAGGGGCCGGCAACGATGCGTCCATCCCAAGTACCACGCGGTTCGGGACGAATAGACATTGCGTCCGACGACCGGGGGTCGTTACCGCGCTCGGCCGAGCGCACCCGAGGACGGGCGAGAGGGCGGTGCCGCATCCTCTTCCGACGGTCAGCGCTTCGGACGAAGCCGGGGCAGGAACCGACCGGTGCGGGAGACGTACTCGAGATAGACCGGTCCGAAGCCCTTCTCCGACGCGAGCAGCTGCTCCTCCAATCGGGCTCGGTAGACCGCGAGCCCGAGGAGAACCGCAGTGAGGAGAGCGAGCGGAAGGCTGAGGAAGAGGGCCGTGAGCCCCGCCGCCCCGGTCACGATCGCGGTGTACGCGGGGTGTCGAACGAACCGGTACGGCCCCTCTTGGATGAGCCGGTGGCCCTCTTGGATCCGTATCTTGGGGGTCATCTGACGGCCGAGGGTGCGCGCGGCCCCGAAGAAAAGGAGACCCCCTCCGAGGGCGGCCGCGAACCCTGCGACCTGCAGAGCGGAGGAGCCCGGGAAGCCGGGGGCGGCGGGCCAGTCGTAGGCGTAGCGGGGATCGAGGAGGACGCCGGCGGGCCAGAACGCGGCGACGAGCGCCCCGACGATCCAGAGGATCTCGGTCCCGCGTCCCGGGTCGGTCCGGGCCACGATCGCCACTCGCCCCCGGGGCGCGCGGTCCAGGGCGTGGCCGAGGACGAAGCCCGCCCCGAGGGCGGTGAGGTTCAGTGCTGCGAGGATTTGGGCTACCCCGACATCCAGCACGGAGAAGGGGAGCAGAGAGACGAGGATTTACCCTGCTCGTCGGGGGAACCCCGCCTCGTTTCTAGGCGTGCTCCGAGCTCGCCCCTCCGGGGAACCCGCGCTCCCAACGGAATCCACCACCGGAGCCCGGAGGAACGGTTAATTCGCTCCTCCGCTCCCCCGGGACCCCGAGGATGGACGGACCCGCTCAAGCTTCGGGGTCGCCGCCGTCGACACGCGACAAACTGTCGATCCCGGCGATATCGAACCACCTGCGTGCCCCCCGACGGTGGCGGGGGGGTCCCGCGTGGCTCGTGATGATCGCCGACGTGGACGCCGCCAGCATCCTGACGGCGCTCGCGACCGGGGCGAGCTACCGGTACGAGCTCATCTGGTTCCTCGTCGTGCTCACGGTCCCGCTCTTCTTCGTCCAGGAGGCGTCCGGCCGGCTCGGCGCCGTGGCCGGTAAGGGCCTCGGACAGCTCGCGCGGGAACGGTACTCGCCCCGGCTCGCTTCCACGGCCGCGATCTCGATGGCCGTCGGCGACGTCGCGACGTACATCGCGGAGTACGCCGGCATCGCGCTCGGCCTCAGTCTCTTCGGGGTCCCGCCGGTCGTCTCCCTCCCCATCGCGTTCCTCGCCCACATCGGGCTCGTCGTCCGCGGACCGTACGCCTGGGTCGAGCGGGTCCTGATCGGGGTCTCCGCCGGAGTGGTCATCTCGCTCGCGGCGGTCGCGCTCCACCGGGGGCTCCTCCCGTACCCCCTGCTCGCGGCCTCCGTCTCCCCGTCGTACTTCCTGCTTCTCGCGGCGAACGCGGGGGCGGTGGTGATGCCGTTCATGCTCTACTTCCAGTCGTCCGCGACCGCGACGAAACGCACCTCGGTGGCGATCTCGCGCCAGTCGACCCTTCTCGGGGCGATCGTGAGCGAGCTCCTGATGGTCGTGGTCGTGATGATCGGCGCGGACGTCGGCGGGGCGTTCACGTTCGCCACGGGAGCCGGGTTCTCGCGTACGCTGACCGCGGGTCTCGGCCAGTATGCCACGTACGCGCTCGGCGCGGGGCTGGTCGCCGCCGCCTTCCTCGCGCTGGTCGTGATCTCCCTCGGGAGCGCCTGGGGCGTCACCGAAGCGCTCGCCCTCCCGCCGAAGAGCGTGCGCTGGATCTACGCCGCGGAGAGCCTGCCGGCCGTCTTCGTGCCGCTGCTCTTCCCGCAGCTCGTGACCCTGGTCCTCGCCCTGATGGTCGCGATGGTGTTCCTCCTCATCGTCCCGGGGGTGTTCCTCGGGCGCCTCGCCTCGGACCCCCGTGTGATGGGGTCGGAGGCGTTGCGGGGCTTCTCCCGAGGGGCGTACTGGGCGAGCCTCGGGTTCGTCGTCGCGGTGGGGTTTGTCGCGGTCGCCTTTTACCTCTGAGGCGGGCGGGAAGGGCATACCACGGCCGCGACGCGCGGCGCTCTCGGGTCAGCCGTTGCGGAACGCCCTCGCTCCGTCGATGAGGAACCGAACGTCCGAGGCGAGCGATACGAAGCGGAACCCGAGCTCGACCGCCCGACGCTTCTCCTCGGGGTCGATGACGAGCGTTCCCGGGACCTTCCCGTGCCGCTCGCAGGCGTCCACCACCTGGTGCATGGCGTCGCGTACTCTCGGATGCTTCCGGTCGTCGAGGAGGCCCAGGCTGAGCGTGAGGTCCTGCGGGCCGACGAAGAGGAGGTCGACGCCGTCCACTCCCGCGATCGCTTCGAGGTTGTCGATCGCCTCCTTCGTCTCGATCTGGACCCCGACCAGGGTCTCCGCGTTCGCGTTCCGCAGGTAGGAGGCAAGCTCCGTGCCGTACCGGGACGCCGCGGCTGCGGCAGCCCCGCGAACGCCCTCGGGAGGGTACTTTGCGAACGCGACCGCCGACCGCGCCTGGGCCTCGGTGCTCACGAGGGGCACGAGGATCCCGTGAGCGCCGGAGTCCAGGGCCTGCTTGATGAGGTACTGGTCCACGTTGCCGACCCGGATGAGCGGGGTCGGTCCGCCTTCGGGCAGGATCGCGACCATCGCGGCGATGGTCTCGGGGTTCAACTGGGCGTGTTCGGTGTCGATCATGAACCAGTCGAACCCGAGGTTCCGGAGCGCGTCAACGCAGACGATCGAGGAGGAGGAGATCCAGGTCCCGAACGAGGGGCTCTTCGACGTGCGGAGTCGGATCTTGAGCGCGTTCTTCATGGGAGCGTCCCGTGAGGGAACCCTGCGGGCGATAAGCTTTCCAGAGGACCGCAGCCCGCCGCCCTCGGGACGCCCGCGAGCCGGCCCCTCCCGGGACAGCTTGCCGAGAGCGGCGGGCCGCCCCTGCCGGTCCCGCCTACTCGAGGTCGAAGTAGATCCTCACCGTCGCGTGGTACTCGACGACCTTCTGGTCCTGGATGCGGCCCTCGAGCTCGGTCACGCGGAACCAGCGAAGGTTGCGCAGCGTCTTCGTGGCCGTGTTCACGGCGTTCTCGGCAGCCTTCGCAAAGCCCTGGTTCGACACTCCGACGACCTCGGTCACCTTCTGTACCATAGGGACACCTGCCGAGCGCAAGGGGCCCTCCCGTAAGGGGTTGCCGCCAAGCCGAGGAACCCGACGCCGGCTCGCTTCCGATCGTCCGCGGGAACGGTCGCCCCGGGACGCCGACCGCGGGTGCTTTCAACTCGGGCCGACTAGCGGGAACGGTCCATGTCGGCGAGCGGAGCGTACTCCCCGGAGGAGGAGACCCCGACGACCCCCGACGCGATCGACCCCGCGGCGAGGGCCGCGATCGAGTTCCTCCACGGGGAGAGGATCCTTCGGTGCTGGCGGACGGGGATCGGGTTCCTCGTCATGACGAACCTGCGGTGCCTGCACGTCTGGCACAAGCCGGAGCTGTTCGTGAGGTCGGAATGGCATACCGTGCCGAACTTCTTCTTCTACAGCCTCGCGGAACCTCAGGTCGTCGCCGGACGGTTCGTCCAGCTGGCCGAGGAGTATGAGGGGAGCCTCGAGGCGTCCCGCTTCCTCGTGCGGGACCCGCACGAGGTGAGCCGCGAGATCGAAGGCACCCGGGCCGCCGGTCGTGCCGAGTGGCGGGCGATCCGGTCCCGGGTGCAGAAGGAACTGAGTCGTCTTCGCATGCCGGCCCCACCGCCCGGTACTACCACGATCGTCCGCGAGGTCGTGAAGGTCCGTTGCAGCTTCTGCGGCAACCTGATGGACATCTCGGACGCGTTCTGCCCGGCGTGCGGAGCTCCTCAGCGATAGCCCGGCCCAGGAACACCAGGAGGTCCGCCGCCGAGCCGAACGAGACCCTACCCCTGCCGCGCATCCTGGCCACCTTCCGCCATCCTCGCGCCCGTTCTACCGGCGGTTCCGCGGGCGGGCGGGGAAGTCGCTTTGTCCCGCGATTTCGCCCGCGGCCGGCGATTGCCGGACGCCGGTGCCCGGGAGTTCCCCGATTGTCGAAGTCGCGCAGGTAGGGTTCAAGGGGGAGCACGACCCCATCCCCTGGCGACGCGCTCCATGTTGCCTGACGGAAGCCCGCGGCCGCCGATCGTCGGGGCCCGTGTATCCGGGCCGATTCCCCCGACCGATCGCGTCGAGCTCACGGTCCTGCTGCGACGACGCGCTTCCCCCGTCCCGTATCCCGACGTGGTCGGGCTCGGCCGTCTGCCTCCCCGGCAGAGAAGGTACCTCGCACGGGAGGAATTCGCGCGACGCCACGGGGCGCACCCGGACGATGTGCGGACCGTGACAGAGTTCGCTCGGCGGAACGCCCTCGAGGTCGGAGCCGTCTTCCTTGGGGCGCGCATCGTGCAGCTTTCGGGTCCGGCCGACCAGGTGGGCCGTCTCTTTGGCGTCACCCTGCAGCGGTGGACCTACGCGGGCGGCAGTTACCGAGGGCACGATGGACCGATCGAGCTGCCCAAGGAGCTCGAGGAGGTCGTGGTCGGAGTGTTCGGGTTGGACGACCGACCGCAAGCTCGACCGCATTTCGTCCGGCACCGAGCCTCCGCCTCGACCGACCAGAGTTACCCGCCCCCCACGGTCGCGGCCGCGTACGAGTACCCCGAGGGTACCGACGGCTCGGGGGAGACGATCGCAATTCTCGAACTCGGCGGCGGGTTCTCGCCCTCCGACCTCCAGAGCTACTTCACCTCCCTGGGGCTTCCGCTCCCTTCGGTCACTGTCGTCTCCGTGGACGGCGCCCAGAACGCCCCCACGGGCGACCCGAACGGCCCGGACGCCGAGGTCGAGTTGGACATCGAGGTCGCCGGCGGGTGCGCCCCGGGGGCTCGCATCGTCGTCTACTTCGCGCCCAACACCGACCGGGGGTTCCTGGACGGCGTAACCCAGGCGGTGCACGATTCGGTGAACCAGCCCTCCGTTCTGTCGATCAGCTGGGGCTCGCCCGAGAGCGCGTGGACGGGACAAGCGGAATCGGCCCTGAACGGCGCCATCGAGGATGCGGCGACAATGGGAGTGAGCGTCCTCGTCGCCGCCGGGGACGGTGGGGCGAGCGACGGCGTCCCGTCCGGCGCCCTCACGGTCGACTTCCCCGCTTCGAGCCCGTTCGCCACGGGATGCGGCGGAACGAAGCTCACCCTGACGGGCGATACGATCGGTAGCGAGGTCGTCTGGAACGAGCTCTCGATCGGGGAGGGGGCTACCGGCGGCGGGGTCAGCGAAGCGTTCCCGCTTCCCAGCTACCAAGGCGGTGTACAGGTCCCCGTCGCCCCGAACGGGTTCGTCGGTCGAGGGGTCCCGGACGTCGCGGGCGACGCGGACCCGACGACGGGCTACTCGGTCTTCGTGGACGGCGCGCCCGCGGTGATCGGGGGAACGAGCGCGGTCGCGCCGCTGTGGTCGGCCCTCATCGCGCGACTGAACCAGGCGCTCGGAGCGCCGGTTGGCTTCCTGAATCCGTCGCTCTACCGCGCCCCGGCCGATGCAACCTTTCACGGCATCACGAGCGGCAACAACGACGGGTACTCGGCGGGGCCGGGCTGGAACCCGTGCACGGGGTGGGGGTCGCCGGACGGGTCGCTGCTGCTCCAGAGCTTGCGGCCGGCCCCGGGCGCGGCTCCCTGACGGCTCGACGCGGAAGGCGTCGGACCCGAGCGGCGACCGTCGACCCGGTTCGGCGCGGCCCGCGCGGGGGAGCGGTCCCCCATTCCGTTCGCTGAACCCTTATGGCCGCTCTCGGTCTCCTAGGGACGTGGACGCCCGCGAGCGCGAACTGCTCACCGGGATGGGGAACTGTTACGCGGCCTGCGGGGAGGACTTCGAGGCGACCGTGGGCATGGTCGCGGAGAGCCGGCGGCGCACCCGAGAGGACGTCAAGGAGACCCTCGTCTCGATGGCCACCCGGTACGCCGCG
>Ga0187782_10001393_pt1 | contig 17504 bp, 16 predicted proteins | sample 0715_SJ02_MP15_2_FD_132454 | JGI IMG/M metagenome (GOLD analysis project Ga0187782, IMG submission 132454) | Tropical peat soil microbial communities from peatlands in Department of Meta, Colombia - 0715_SJ02_MP15_20_MG | ecosystem: Environmental > Terrestrial > Soil > Wetlands > Peat | place...
CCACGCTTTCTTCATTCCACCGGCCAGGACTACAAAGGAGGCCCCAACCTGGGCGTCTTTCTGCAGATCACTGCCGGCCATGCCAACGACGTCGACATTCCCGGCCAGAAGTACAGCTTCGGCGTGGTCATTGACGCTCAGGCGGCCGGCGACTTGGCGGTGTTAGAGTCGCGAGGCCGGCGGGTGCTTCGAGTGCACCTGGGCAGCGATGTGGCCGCCGGGCTAAGGGCCCTAAATACAGCCATCGGTGCGGCGTTGTTATAGGCAACTTTTGGCTCGCCGATGTGTCTTTATAATTAACAGGCTTAAAGCGGCTCGTCTGACCGTTTAAGCCGGAAAAACGGGTTCGAAACGTCGTTCGCAGTGGCCTTGAGCCTGCTGTGGACGGTGCTCAAGGAGAGATGAGGATGAATAGTACCTTGACAAAGACAGTGTTCGCGCAGCTCATGGCATGGACTGGGGTGGTCGTGCTGAGCACAATCGTGGCGCTCGCCCAGGACGGCGGCGCGCCCGCGGCGCAATCTCAAGGTCAGCCGGCCGCGCAGCAAGGCCCTCGCACCGATGGACAAATCGAAATGGATGTCGTTCACGCGCTCGACGCGTCCGATGCGCTCAAGAACGACCTGATAACGGCAGCCACCATCCAAGGCGAAGTCACGCTGTCTGGCACGGTTTCGAGCGACGCCTCAAAGAAGCTGGCCGAGTCGATCGTTTCCCACGTGGACGGCGTGACCAAAGTGCACAACAACTTGAAGATTGGCAACCCGGCACAGGACCCGCAAAACACGCAGCCGGCCCCGGACCAGGAGATGCCGGACAATCAGCCGCCGGCCTCGACCCCGGGCTTGGCGCCTCCGGGTCCTGCTCCCGATCAATCTCAAGACGAGAGTCCGTATCCGCCGAATCAGGGGCAGAATCCGCCCCCGGCGGCTTATCCGCAACAGCAGCCGTATCCCCAGCAGGCTACATACCCGCAGCAGTATCCGCAGCAAGGCAACTATCCGCCTCCGCCGCCGCGGCCCACGTACCAGAATCCGAATTACCCGCAGTATCCGCCTCAGTACCAGCCGGCTCCGCAGGCGCCTGCATATGAGCCTCCGAAGGGGCCAGTAACCATCCCGCAGGGAACGCTGATTTACTTGCGCACCAGCGAGCCCGTGGATAGTAAACGAGCCAAGGACGGCGAGCCGGTTCAATTCACCGTGATCCAGGACGTAAGCTGGGGCGGAGTTCTGGCGATTCCGCGCGGAGCTACGGTGCATGGCGTCGTATCTGAAGTTAAGAAAGTCGGCTCGGGCGATCTTGCGGGAAGCTCCTTCTTGGCGCTCACACTCAACTCGCTCGATCTCGGTGGGCGCAGCTACCCGCTTCAGACCGATCAATTCAAAGTGAAGAGCCCTAACAAAGCCGGGCAAACCGCGGCCAACACGGTGGGCGGAGCCTTGGTTGGCGCCATCATCGGTTGCGCCGTGGGCCGCGGCGCCGGTTGCGCCATCGGAGCCGGCGCGGGCGCCGCCGCAGGCACTGCGGCTTCTGCAGCGTCGCCGGGGCCGCGCGCATGGATTCCCGCCGAAGCGCTGGTCTCTTTCCACCTCACGGCGCCGCTCACGGCGGATCCTGTTAGCTCGCAAGAGGCGGCGCGCCTAGCCCAGGGATTGTACCCTGGCGGGCCGAATCTTTACCGCCGTTATCCTTACGGATCGCCCTACTACGGCTACGCTGCTTATCCGTATCCTTACGGCTATCCGCCTGTCTATTACAGGCCTTACTACGTGGTCGGCGGTTACTACTACTGGCGATGAGCCACCTTTCATCGCCGGAAAGTCGCGGGCGCCCATCGCGGCGCCCGTTGTGCATCTCGCGCCATAGCCGCCGCATCGGCCATCCGCATTGGCTCTCGTCTATAATGGCAGAGTCGCATCGAGCGAGAATTGTGCATCCGTAGACGCTGGCGCGGCAGGCTCCGCGCTGCCGGATTCATCCGCGCCCGAATCTGCGTAAAAAGTCGAAGGCGAAAATCCATCCATGATTCGTTTCCTGCAAACTGAAAGCCGCGCCGTCAAGGCGCTAATCGTTCTCATCATCGGCGCCGCCTCCGTGACCATGGTGCTCTACCTGATTCCAGGACTGAGCGGCGTCGGCTCTTCATCGCCCAACGCGTACGCAGTGGTTTACCCGCACTGGTACAGTCGCTTCCTCTCCTCAGGCGACGAGATCAGCCAATCGCGTGTCGACCAGCTGGCTGAAAGCCAATTGCGCCAGCGCGGTCCTCAGTACGCCAACAACCCCACGCTGGTGCAGTTTTTCGCGCAGCAGGTGGGCCCGCAGCTGGTGCAACGGCAAGTGCTTATCGACGAGGCGCACAATCTCGGCATCCACGCCACCAACGACGATGTTCGCCAGTTTCTGCGCACCGGCCCCACCGGCCAAGTCCTTTACCCTGGAGGCAACTTCATCGGTTACGATGCTTACCGGCAACTGATCGACGAGAGGCTGCACGAGTCGGTCGACCAGTTTGAGGATGAAATTAAGGACGAAGTTACCATTTCCCGCTTGCGGGCTCTTATCACCAGCGGGATTACCGTCAGCGACCAGGAAGTCCGCGAATCCTATCGCAAGAAGAACATCGAGATCAAGTTCGATTACGCCGTCATCTCCTCCGACGACCTGCGCAAGTCGATCAATCCCTCCGGCAGCGATCTTGAGGCATTCTTCAAGAAGAACTCGGCGCGCTATGCCCACGCCGCGCCCGAAGAGCGAAAGATTACTTACTTTGCATTCACCGCAAACGAAGTTCCGGGCGGCGTTCCGCAGCCCAGCCAGCAGGCCATTCAGCAGTACTACAACGAGCACATCGGCGACTATGCGGTTCCAGAACAGTCTCGTTCACGCCACATCCTGATCAGCGTCCCTGCGAAAACCGATTCAAAGACCGATGCGGCAGCCAAGGCCAAGGCAGAGTCCGTTCTGAAGCAACTCCAAGCCGGCGGAAATTGGAATGACGTGGCTAAGAAATACTCCGACGATCCGGGCAGCAAGAACGCCGGCGGCGAGCTCGGACCCGCGCAGCGCGGCAAAATGGTGCCTCCGTTCGACAAGGCTATCTTTACGCAAAAAATCGGCGACATTGCAATCGTCAAGAGCACCTTTGGATATCACGTCGTGCAAGTTGAGGAGCGCCAGTCCGCGCACACCAAGCCGCTCAGCGACGTGCTGCCGGATATTCAGGCTGCGCTGGTCCGCGAAGACTCGGCCCAGGCGCAGCAGAACTATGCCTCGGCGCTCACCGCTGAGGCCGCCAAAAACGGACTGGAGAAAACCGCCGCGGCACACCATCTCGAGCTGGTCACCACCCCGCTGGTCGAGCGCCAAGGAGTGATCGCTGCGCTGCCCGATAGTTCGCAGCTCCTCGGCAAGGCCTTCGATGCCAAGCAGGGCGATGCGCCCCAGTCCGCGCCCACGGGCGAGGGTTACGCCGTCTTCCAGGTCACCGGCATCGCTCCGGCTCACGCTCCCGCATTTGCCGACTGGAAGTCCCACGTCCTCGACGACTATCGCAATGACCAGGTTCCGCTTCTGCTGGCCCAAAAGACCAAAGAGCTGGCCGACAAGGCTAAAGCCGAAAACGATCTCGCCAAAGCCGCCAAGCAAGTGAACGCGACGGTCAAGACCAGCGGTCTCGTCGCTTCCTCCGATCAGGTTCCCGATTTCGGCGAAGTGGGCCAGACCGCCCCCCAGCTATTCGATTTGAATGTCGGAGCGCTCAGCGGCCCGATCGAAACCGGCCGCACCGGCGTGGTCGTAAAGATCCTTGATAAGCAGGAACCCACCGCCGGCGAAATCGCCAAGAACTTCGACCGCACGCGCGACGAAATTCGCGGTCAGCGCCAAGACGAAGCCTTTAACGTATTCGTAAGCACGGTGTGGGACGACTACAAGAAGCACAATCTGGTCCGTATCAACGCCAAGCCTGCCGCCTTGCCAGGGATGTGATCGCTGCCCTCGCTGCCCCTTCCCATACGAAACGGCCCGCAATCGAATCGATTGCGGGCCGTTTCGTTTCCAAACAATCATCCTACTGATCGTTGCCTTGGGTCAGATCGGCCGATACCGGCGAAATATATCCAAGCAGTCCCGCGGTTCCACCATTCGGGCCGGCGGTGAAGTAAACCTCGCCAGCCGGGGCGCCGGCAGCGTCATAATTGTTCGCGCTGGCAGGATTGCCCGGGCTCAAAGACCAAACGCCGTTGATTGTCAGCGGACTTCCGGTCGCGTTTTCCAGCAGTCCCTTGAACGTGCCCGTGGCCAGATCGTAGGCGGCAATCCATCCGCTGGACTGCGTTGATCCGCCGCCCGCGAATTGACCAATCAGCAGATCGTGGCTGAACGTGCCAAAATCGAGCGGAGCGAGGGCGACTCCCCAAGGAGCATTCAGCCAATCGCCATGTTCCAGCCGGTTTAACAATCTGCCGTCCGCCGAGAAGATATCCACAAATCCGAGCCCCGGTCCGTCGGTTTCTTTCGCGTTGCCCTCCAGGTGCAGCGCATACGTCACGACAATGTCGTCGCCAATCGCCTGAACGTTGAACGGCACAAAACCCCACGGCAAAAAGAAATCCTCGAAACGCGGTTGATCGAAACCGAACACGCCACCGAATGCGTTGAAATCCACGCGCTGAAACGCGCTGTTATACACATCCACGCGGCCCTTGCTGAAGTTGGCCGCGTACAAGTACTGCTGCCCGTTGGCGGTCGCGCTGGTCAAGCCTGTGTACTCCGAACCGTCGGTCGTCTTTACCGTAACCGTCGCCCCTGCGGTCCCATTCCATCCCACAATCAATCCATCGATCGTGCTGAAAAGAAAGAGAGCGTTTCCACCGCTAGGGAGCAGGAAAGCTGCCTTGTTGTCGTTGTAGATTGTGCCTGTGGGCGAGCCGGTTGCGCCGGTTTTGGCGGCCGGAATGGTCACTACCAGCCCCTCCTTCGTTCCTACGCCGCTGTAAAGCGTCGAAAGTCCGGTAGCGTTGTCTGAAACCCACCAGGGAGTGCCCGAACCCCGCGAAATTCCCCAGGGATTCACCAGCGACGCATCGGTGGTTGCCGCGACTCCCGAGGTGTTTGCCACCAGGTTAGTCTGAGTGTAGTTTTGCCCGAACGCGGGCGATCCAATCAAGGCTAGAGCCAGCGCTGGCATTGCTGCATGGCGCAGAAATGTCCTCATCTTTTAACCTCCATGTTCGTGTTGTGAATGGTGAGCTTCGAGCGACCTCCCGCGGGCAGAAGCGAATCTGCTCGACGGGGCGTGGAATGGCGTTGGAGAAAAGAAACTCCGACCTTTCGATTCACGACCGCGAAAAAGGATAGCGTAAGTGACAATCTATTTACATTTGCGCTGGGCCGGCTCTTGCGCCCCCAAGTCGGCTCTTCGGCCCAAGCTCAAAATTGGACCCGGTATGGCCGCACATTTTTCCCATTGCCGCTCACTCGACCCATCGGTCATTACCCATCCGGTAATAATGGATCATGGAATTTCAGCGCTCCGCCGGAGTCCTGCTGCACGTCACCTCGCTCGCGTCGCACGGACCCATCGGCGACCTCGGCCCCGCCGCGCACCAGTTCGTCAACTTCCTGGCTGGCGCCAAGCAGCATATCTGGCAAGTTCTTCCGCTCTCGCCCACCGGCTACGGAAACTCGCCCTATTCCGCCTCCTCCGCCTTCGCCGGCAATCCCGCTCTGATCAGCCTTGAGCTTCTCGCCGAGTGGGGATGGATCGAAAGCGATCGCATTCGAGGGCACGCGGCTTCCACCTCCGCTGTCGATTTTGCCCAAGTAGAGGCCCGCAAGCTGCCGTTGCTTTTGGAGGCCGCAGGCAACTTCCTCGATCGCGCCCTCGACGACCCCATGCTTTCCAGCCAGTGGGGGGACTTCGAGGATTTCCGCGTCGCCGAGGCCCCTTGGCTCGACGACTACGCTCTCTACGCCGTTCTCGCTCACGAATTCAAAACCGCCGCGTGGACCGAGTGGCCCGAACCGCTGCGCGTCCGCGATCCCCAAGCCGTCGCCAACGCCGCCGCGGACCATGCGCGCGCAGTTGCGCTGGAGCGCGTGCTGCAGTTTGCCTTCTCGCGGCAGTGGAATCAACTCCGCGACCTCGCCGCTGGGAACAATATTCGCATCCTCGGCGATGTGGCTATTTTCGTGAACATGGACTCGGCCGACGTTTGGGTCCACCCTGAAATCTTCGAACTCGATGAAGATTTGAAACCCATTCGGGTCGCCGGCGTTCCTCCCGACTATTTTTCCCGAACCGGCCAGCGCTGGGGCAATCCGCTCTACCGCTGGGATGTGCTGGCCGCGCCGGGCCCCGGCGGCCAAAAATTTGTTTGGTGGATCGATCGCATCCAGCGCTCCATGCGCCTCTACGACATCGTGCGGCTCGACCACTTCCGCGGCTTTGAGGCCTACTGGGCCATTCCCGCCGAAGAAGAAACTGCTGTCAAGGGAAAATGGGTCAAAGCTCCCGGCCTCGAGCTCTTTCGCGCGCTCGAAGCCGCGCTCGGTCCACTGCCGTTGGTTGCCGAAGATCTGGGAATGATCACTCCCGAAGTCATCGCGCTGCGCCAGCAGCTTGGGCTGGCGGGCATGAAAGTCCTGCAATTCGGTTTCGGCAGCAGGGGCGCTCGCACCCACCTGCCCCACAAATTCGTCCCGGGGTCCGTCGCTTACACCGGCACGCACGACAACGACACCACGCTCGGATGGTGGCAGACAGCGAGTGAGGCGGAACACCAGGCATTCGAGGCGCTCCTTGGTCCCGTCGCCGATCGGCCCGTGTGGCCGCTTATTCGCGCCGCTCAGGCTAGTGTCGCCGAGATCGCCGTTATTCCCGCGCAGGACCTGCTTGAGCTTGGCGCCGAAGCGCGCATGAACACGCCCGCCGTCGCTTCAGGCAACTGGACTTGGCGCGCACCCGAAAACTGTTGGACAGATGAATTAGCGGCTCGCCTGGCCGCTCTGGCCGAAGTCACCGACCGCGATAACGACCCCCTGGCTCCCAAAGAAGAACAGTTAGCCGGCGGCACGGAGTAACACCGTTCTCGCAATGAGGAATCGCGTATGGCGGAGACAACAATGTGCTTGCCTCGCCGTGGCCTACGTGCGCCTTTCGGTACCCTCGTTCCTTCACGCGCTGTCAGAACGGTATATCCTCGTCTGAAATCTCAGCCGACTGTGCGAAGTCGTCCTGGCCGGCCGGAGCCCTCTGGTCTTCATTGACGGCTGTGTTCTGCGCGCCCGCTGGCCGGTTGTAAGCGCCGCCATCGTCGCGCGCCGACAACAGCGACAAATCGCTCCCAATAATCTCGGTGCGATAAACTTTTCTGCCCTGATGCTCCTTGTCGTCCCAGCTTCGCGTTTGCAGTCGCCCCTCGACAAACAGTTTCGACCCTTTCTTTACGTAGTCGCGAACAATCTCCGCCAAGCGCCCAAACATCACAATGTTGTGCCATTCTGTGCGGTCTTGCCAGTTCCCCTGCGCATCCTTCGTGCGTTCGCTCGTGGCAAGTCCAAAGTTGGCTACCACCGTGCCGGTGGGCGTCGAACGAATCTCCGGGTCCTTGCCCACGTTGCCTAGAAGAAATACCCTGTTCACGCTCTTTGGCATCTTCGTGCTTCCTGTTCACTGCCAATTTTTCGTGTCCCTGCGCCGAAACTTCATGTCCGGCACGGGCCAACATTTCGCGTCTTGCCAAAATCCCATGTTCTCGCCCTTCTAAATCCTGGCGACACAGGAGCTTATGGCCAAATCGGTCAGGAACAGATTCTCCTTTCTCCCTGAATGTGAAAAGTATATGTGACTGGTCAGAGCCCTAGCAAAGATTGCGGGGCCTGCGCTCGCTCAACCGAGTTGATCTCGTCGCAGTCGTGGCTGATAGTCGGAGCAGTTGTTACGAAATTCCCTGCCGGTGCCCTATCGTTATGGTCGGCAAAGCATCGGCAATTCTTGAGACTTCGTTTCACCTGTGAGCCTGCCAATCGAAAAGCAACCGCAAGCCAACGCGAAGCACGGAAGGGAGCGACAAATGCCGATTAAACAGTCACCACCAACGAAGATCATGATCATCCGGCACGGCGAGAAGCCCCCCAAGCATCCGGGAAAGGCAGGGCCGTTCGATGTGAAGGAGGATGGATCGCCGGGCGGGGGAAAGTCACTGATTGTGCCGGGCTGGCAGAGGGCGGGAGCATTGAACGCGTTCTTCGCCCCGTATAAGTCGACGCCGGCGAACCCGCTGGTCGCGAGGCCGGACTATATTTATGCGGCGAGCCCGAAAGGCGAGTCGCAGCGGCCCTACGAAACGGTAACGCCGCTGGCGGCGTGGCTCGGCTACCAAAGGGGCTCACCGCAATTCAACGTGGACTACACGATCGGCGGGGAGGAAGCGAAGATGGCGGCAAGCGTGCTTTCGCTCGGCGGAACCGTACTGATTGCCTGGGAGCACGACAACATCATGCCCAACATCATGAAAGCCATCAACGACCAGGTGACCATCGCGAACTATGCGAAGATTACCAATCCTTTCCCCGACGTGTTTTACCTGGTGTGGGTGCTCGATTTGAACGGCGGCAAGTACACGTGGACGTCGACGAATCAGAACCTGATGGCCGGAGACGTGCAGAAATAGGTTCCGGATCCATGCGCGACTACTTAAGCAGAAGCGCTTCGACGCTGCTATGCTTCCTCTGCGGCGTTTGCCGGCCGCAAGGGTTGTTCCGCCGCTTTGGGCGCGAGCGGATGCGCGCGCGGAAGCAAGTGGCGGGGAAGGAAGAATGCATTGGCGATCATGGTGGGAACGACGGCGCTGGAGATGACGGCGGCGACGAGGAACGAATATTGAACCTGGGTTATGACGTGGTGGTTGAGGCCGAACAGAGCCGAGATGGTTCCGAAGGTCAAGCCGGTTGACATCATCAACGTGTAATAAGCGCCGGAGGAGCCGTCGTACTTGTGAACGCGGACCGCGGGATAGACGGCGATGGCTTTGCATGACGATTTGGCGAGGAAGAGAATGAGGAGGCCCGCCGGGGCGGCCAGGATGGCGGGTACGGAGACGAACGATCCGGCACGGATGAAATAGAACGGCGTGAGCAGGCCGAAGGTGAGCGTGCGCAACCGGCGGATGAGCGCGTGGTCTTTGCCGACGGTTCCGGCAAGAACCATGCCGATGATGTAAGCGGGAAGAACCGCCTCACTGCCGGCCCAGGCGGCGAGAGCACCAAGCGCGAACAAGAGGAAGAGAAGATACTTGGCTTCCAGCTCGGAGACCCGGCCGCCGAATTTTTTGAAAAAACGCGAAGTGAGAAACGGGAGGATAGCGAAAGCCGCCACGGACACCGCGACGAAGACAAGCGTTTTGACGGTGAACGGAGAGAAGATGAGGCCCAGGGCAATGACCGTTCCGAGGTCGTTGATGAAGCAGGCGGCGAGGATGGATTTGCCGTACTCGGTGACGTTGAAGCCGAGTTCGAGCATCACGGCATAGACAACTGCCACGGAAGTGGTGGAAAGAGCCACTCCGCAAAGCCAGCTCGACATGATGGACCAGTGAAGAAGGTAGTACGCGATGCCCGTGCAGCCTAGAAACGGGCCGAAGAAGCCCGCGAGGCCGACGACTGTGGCTTCGCGCCATTTGGTCTTGAAGATTGCAGGATCGAGCTCGGCGCCGGCTAGAAAAGTGAGGACAATGGCGCCGGTGCCGGCGAGGAAGGCGATCCATTGCGTGCTGCCCTGGAGGCCCGCGGGTCCGACGATGAGGGCGACAACGAGTTGGGCGATGGTGCCGACAATGATTTCGGAGAGCGCGGTCGAGACCTTGAACCAGATGGCGAGAAGCGTGGCAACGAGCGCCAATCCCACCCACAAAGACGCGAGAGCCCATGTAGTGGCCATGGAACAATGCTCCTTTAGTTGTGTTCAGGGATCGTGCGGGAAATGACTCCGCGACAGCATGCCCTGTCAGGAGTCATCATCTGTCCGGCCGATCTTCCGCTTCAGCGAGTTAGATGCGCCGAGAAGAATGGATGGGACAGCGGTTAAGGGTGAACTCCTTCACCACTGCCTTCATCGTAGGATTGGGCGGGAATCGTGTCAAGGCGATGGGAACAACACCGGAAGCCGTGAATAGGTTGCACCGTTTTGATTTACTCTGTAACCTAGACGGGTCCTGCCACATCTTGTTAGTGACGAGGTCAGGATGATCTTCCTCACGCGGAGGGCGACGTTTTCCGCATCGCACTTCTACTGGGTCGAGGCCTGGAGTGCGGAAAAGAACCAGCAAATGTTTGGGCGTTGCGCCAATCGCAACGGGCACGGCCACAATTACACGCTCGAGGTGACCGTAGCGGGCGAGCCCGATCCGGTTACGGGATTCGTTGTCGATCTGAAGTGGCTGAAAGACATAATGGAGCGGGAAGTTTTGTCCGCCTGGGACCACAAGCACCTGAACCTCGATGCGCTGGAATTCAGGTACGCTATCCCGACGACGGAGAACATCGCCATTGCCGCATGGAAGCGATTGGAATCCGCGATAACAGCAGCAAACGGCGCGCGCCTCAGCCGGATTCGTGTGTATGAAACGCCCGAGATCTTCGCCGAGTTTAGGGGCGAACGATGAAAGCCTATTTCGGCCGCCGATACATGCTCAGTGCGAGCCATCGGCTGCACGCGTTTGCCCTTTCGGAACGGCAGAACCAGGCCACCTATGGAAAGTGCAACAACGAGCACGGCCACGGACATAACTACTCGGTCGAGGTGTTGGTTGGCGGGCCTGTTGACGCGGAATCCGGCATGGTCGTCGATCTCGTCGCGCTCGATCGGACCGTGCACAAGCAAGTGTTGCATCGCTTCGACCACGCCAACCTGAACCTCGATCCGTTGTTTGCCGAATGCGTGCCCACAACGGAAAATTTCTGTAGGGCGATCTTTGAGTTGTTGCGCAATGCGGTCCCGGCGGGCCAGCTCGAGCATGTCCGCGTGGAAGAGACGGAAAACAATTTCTTCGAGTGCTTTCGGGAGAGGTAGAAAAAATGGCTCGTCCGATGATTGTGAGCAAGACGGTGCGGCGTGCGGCCGATCGCGAGGGGTTGAGCGGTTTCACCACGCAGGAGATGTACCGCGAGATCTTGAGCCGCCTGGGCGAAGATCCCGATCGCGACGGCTTGCGCTTGACGCCGGAGCGCGTGGAGAAGGCTTTGGCCTTCCTCACGAAAGGCTATGAGCAGGATCCGGCGCAAATTCTCCACGGTGCGCTGTTCGATGTGGACTATGACGAAATGGTCATCGTCAAGGACATCGAGATGTTCTCGCTCTGCGAGCACCACATCCTGCCTTTCTTCGGCAAGGTGCACGTCTCCTACATTCCCAAAGGAAAGGTAATCGGTTTGAGCAAGATTCCCCGCCTCGTCGAGGTGTTTGCGCGCCGGCTGCAGGTGCAGGAGCGGCTGACGCGGCAGGTCGCCGATGCCATTCAGGAGGCCGTTGCGCCGCTAGGCGTGGGCGTGGTGATCGAGGCTCGCCATCTGTGCATGATGATGCGCGGCATTGAAAAACAGCATTCATCCACGGTCACTAGCGCGATGGTAGGATGCTTCCGGCAGAAGGAAACGCGGTCGGAGTTCTTGACGTTGCTACGCCAGCCGCCCAACGGCGCGCCGTAAGATTCGGGCGGCACGGCAATCGAATGTTTTTCAGATCCCTTGCACGAAAGGTGCGGTCAGATACTTTCCGCGTAGGGCATTCGCCGAGGATAGCGCGCGGTCAAACCTGCGCTTGGCAGTCTGGTCGATGCGGGCTACGAGCGTGCGGTCCTGTTCGGGATGAAGCATCTCGTGCGCGATTTCGGACAGCTCGTGCCAGTCGTGCCAGTCGCCGATTCGTCGTTGCACCTCACCCAGCGCGTCCACAAAGGCTGAGTCTGCCTCTGCGTAAAGCTGCAGAGTGTATCGCAGTTCCTTCACCTTGAGGCGAAACTCGTGGATGTTACTTTCTTCGAGAGGGAGCCACGCGCCGAGCTCACGGGCTAACCGCGCTGCCGCAGCCTGCAGGTCGTCATGAGGGCGGCCGTTGAAGGTGGCCGCGGAGTCTGGCTTCCCCAGAACCTCTTTGGCCACCCGCGTGTACTGCTTGAGATTCTGCTGCGCGGATTTGCGCCGGCGGACAATCGCATGATCGAGCTCAGCGGCATTCTGCCGGCGGGCACTCTCGAGAATATCGAGCAGACGCGCCAGGGAATCGCCTGCAACATAGCGGCGCAACTTGCGCGCGTTGGCCGTCAGCACATCCATGTCGCGCACGCCGCCGGCCGCTTTGCGCACCGGTGCAATGGATTTGAGGAGGCGCCGCGATTTCTTTCCGTCGCTCGCCGCCAGTGCACCGGCAATCGCTTCAACCCGCCGGGTGGCCGTACGCAGCTTGTGAACGTCTTTGGGCGGGGGATCGCCGGGCAGGCTTTTGAGCGATTTATCGAGCTCGCGCAGCGCCTTTCGCACATGTTCGAGTTCGCCTGCCATCTTTCTCAATATAGATTGGAGCCGCAACCCCCCGGTTGGCAAGCTTCAATCCGGGGGCTAAATTGATGGTGTGAACGGGCTCCTTGTTATCGACAAACCCGCCGGCATGACCAGCCACGACGCTGTGAATTCTCTGCGCCGAATTACCGGCGAACAATCGATCGGCCACCTTGGTACTCTAGACCCGATGGCAACAGGCGTTCTGCCGCTTCTAATGGGCAAATTTACGCGGCTCGCGCAATACTTTCGATCGGCAGAGAAGAGCTACTGCGGAGCCATCCGCTTCGGATTCGCCACAGATACGTATGACGCCGATGGCGTCCCTTCCGGCCCCGATCTGTGGCTCGATGCGGCAAGAACAGTGACGCTCGAACGGGTCCGCGCGGCAACCGAGCACTTCCGCGGAGAGATCGACCAGATGCCGCCTCCGTTTTCTGCGAAGAAAGTTGAGGGCAAGCCCGCGTATAAATTGGCGCGCCAAGGCAAGCCCGTTGAATTAAAGCCGTCCCGGATCGTCATCGACGCCTTTGAGATCGCGTCCATGGACGGCGCTGAGGCGATTTTCGCCATCACCATCAGCTCCGGCGGCTACGTGCGATCGGTGGCGCACGAGTTGGGACAAGTCTTCGGCTGCGGAGCGCACTTGAGCAGGCTGCGGCGCACGCGTGCCGGCGCTTTCACACTGGCCGACGCGCACACGCTGGACGAACTCGCGGCACTGCCGAGCAATGCCGGCGCGCTCGAGAACCTATGCGTGCATCCGCGCAATCTGCTCCCGGAAATGCCCTCTGTCACCGGCGACGAACTGGCGCTGGGCCGCTTGCGCAACGGCGCCCAAGCCAACTTGCCCGAGTTTTCCCCCGCGCCCCTGGTAAAAGTCTTCGCCGGGCGCCGAGATCTCGTGGGCATTGCCAAGCGCGTGGCGGGAACGCTGTTTCGGCCCGTGGTGGTCATGGGATGACTGCTTTTCCTCACTGCACCTGAACCCGCGCATCTTAGACTGTAGATTCGCCGGGTTTTCGTGAAGGAGCAGATTCGTCATGCCCTATCCCAAGGACTACCGCTATACTCGCGAGCACGAATGGATCGCCGTCGAGGGTGCCGTCGGCTCAATCGGCATCACCGACTACGCGCAAAATTCGCTGGGCGACATCGTGTACGTGGACGCGCCTAAGGTGGGCGACACGGTTACAGCCGGCAAGCCATTCGGTTCGGTCGAAAGCGTGAAGGCCGTCAGCGATCTCTTTTCGCCTGTCACCGGCAAAGTCACCGCCGTGAACGAAGAGCTAAAAACCGCACCCGACAAGATCAACCAGGACGCACACGCCGCCTGGATCATCCAAGTTGAGCTCGCGAACACAAGCGAGCTCGGCGGATTGCTCGATGCCGCGGCCTACGAGGCGTTCATTGCAGAGGAGAGCGGAAGCTAGTCGATGCGCTATCTCCCCAAGTCCGACGAGGAACGCCGCCAGATGCTCACTGAGATCGGCGCAAAATCTATCGACGATCTCTTCGCCGTCATCCCCCCCGAGTACCGGCTCGGCCGCGACCTCGAGGTTCCGCGCCAGCAGGCGGAAAGCGAGATCGTCGCCTACTTCCGCGCCGCCGGCCAGAAGAACGCCATCGACTACGCGAGCTTTCTGGGCGCGGGCGCCTATCGCCACTACCGCCCGGTCATCATCGACGCGCTCGTGCAGCGCGGCGAGTTCCTCACCAGTTACACGCCCTACCAGGCCGAGCTCGCGCAAGGAACTCTGCAGGCCATCTTCGAATTCCAGACCATGATCGCCGAGCTCACCGGCATGGACGTGGCCAACGCCAGCATGTACGACGGTTCGACCGGCGCGGCAGAAGCGGTGCTGATGGCCATGCGCGTCACAGGCCGGCACAAGGCCGTCGTCGCCGCTGCCGTTCATCCCGAGTATCGCGAAGTGCTCCACACCTACCTGCAGCACCGCGAAATGCCCACGGCGCTCGTCGGCTACAACACCAAAACCGGCCGCGTCGATCTCGAAGCACTCGAAGCTGCGGTCACCGATGAGACCGCCGCCGTCCTCGTCCAAAGCCCGAATTTCTTCGGTGTAATCGAAGACATTCACACCATCGCGGCCATCGCTCACGCCAAAGGCGCGCTGCTCATCGTCTCGATTGCCGAGGCGGTCTCGCTGGGTATCGTGCGCCCGCCAGTCGAAGCCGACGTCGTTTCCATGGAGGCGCAGTCCTTTGGCGTGGCGCTCAGCTATGGCGGGCCGTTCTGTGGAGTCATTGCGGCCAAAGAGCAATATGTGCGCCAGATGCCTGGCCGCCTCGCCGGTCAAACCGTCGACGCGGCAGGGAATCGCGGATTCGTTCTCACGCTCGCCACGCGCGAGCAGCACATACGCCGCGAAAAAGCGACCTCGAACATCTGCACCAATCAAGCGCTGGTTGCGCTCATGGCGACGATTTTTCTCGCCGTCTACGGCAAAGAAGGCATCCGCGAGCTCGCAGAGCACAACCTCGCCAAAGCCGATTATGCGGCGAAAGCACTCAGCTCGCACCCCGGCGCAAAGTTGCGTTTTACCGGCGCGCCGCGTTTTCACGAATTCGTCTTGCAAACCGAGGAAGCGCCGCCGGCCTGGAGCCGCCGGCTTCTCGACAACAAAATCGTCGGCGGCATCGAGCTGAACCGCTGGTATCCCGAGCTCGCCAACTGCACCCTCTGGTGCACCACTGAAGTCGTTACGCGTGAACAGATCGACACCGCTGCAAAGGTGCTGGCCGCGCAGACGGTGGAGGCGTAGCATCGGCCCGACCAAAGGGCGGAGGAGCCGAAATGTTCGGCAAGAAGGAACCACCGGCATCTGAACAGCACTTTCGCAAGTGGGAGCAAACACGAAGTCATGGAAAGGTGCGCTTTGTGCTCACCAGAGTTCTCATTGCTGCGGGATGCGAGATCCTGACCTTCTTTCTTGTTCATGCTTGGAAGCACGAACGCTTTGACGGCTTTTGGAAATTCGTTCTTGGCAAAGGCATAGTTTGGCTCATCGGAGGGTACTTTGCGGGACTGAGTGAATGGGGATCGAATGAAAAGCGCTACCAACGGGAGCGGACCCAATTCTCGTCTCCCACTTACGACACACCGGAACAAACCCTCAAACAATTGCAACGAGGCATTGAAAATGGCAGGTAGTTCCCAGACGCCCAGTCCCCGCACCACAGCCAAGGTCCGCCCGCATCCCACGCAGAACGAAGCCCTGCTCTTCGAGAAATCCTCGCCCGGCAAGCACGCCTACAAATTGCCTCCGCTCGACGTGCCCGCTGTGAACGCCGCGGAGCTACTCCAAGACCAGTGCCGGACGCAGTACGCGGAGCTGCCGGAGCTCTCCGAGATCGAACTCATCCGCCACTTCACGCGCCTCTCCACCTGGAACTACGCCATCGATCTCGGCATGTACCCGCTCGGCTCCTGCACCATGAAGTACAACCCCCGCGTCAACGAGTTCGTCGCGCGCATCGACGGGCTGGCCGAGGCGCATCCCTACCGGCCCGAGTCGCTGGCGCAAGGCATCCTCGAAATCTTCGATCTGCTGCAGCGCTGCCTGCTCGAAATCACCGGCATGGATGCGATCACCCTGCAACCGGCTGCGGGCGCACACGGCGAGTTCACGGGCATCCTGCTCACGCGCGCGTGGCACCAGTCGCAGGGCAATCCGCGCAGAAAGATTCTCATTCCCGATTCCGCGCACGGAACCAATCCCGCCACCGCCGCCATCTGCGGCTACACGGTTGAAAACCTCAAATCGAACTTGGACGGCGGCATCGATCTTGAAGCGCTCGCGCGCCAAGTCAACGAAGAAACAGCCGCGCTCATGCTCACCAACCCCTCCACACTCGGCGTCTTCGAAAACGAAGTTCACAAAGTTGCCGATATTCTCCACGCCAAAGGCGCGCTGCTCTACATAGACGGCGCGAACATGAATGCGCTCATGGGCAAGGTCCGTCCGGGCGACTTCGGCGCGGACGTAATGCACCTGAACCTGCACAAAACCTTCTCCACACCGCACGGCGGCGGCGGCCCCGGCTCGGGTCCTGTGGCGTGCAAGAAGTTTTTGGAGCCATTCCTACCCACCCCCGTACTGGTCCGAGACAAAAAGGGCGAGCAGCCCTGCCCCGATGCCGGCGATTGGGAGGACACCAACGCCGAGCCAACCGCCGACGGCTGCCCGCCGCTGTTTCGTGCGCCGATGCCCACTCTTCAAGGCCAGCGTATCTGCGAAACGGGCGGTCCATCCCTGCACCCTCAGGGCGGCGCGCTCCATTGGAACTACAACCGCCCGCAATCGGTCGGCCGCGTCCGCGCGTTCTACGGCAACACCGGTATGTTCATCCGCGCGCTGGCCTTCATCCTTGCCAACGGTCCCGATGGCCTGCGCCAAACCACGGAAGACGCCGTGCTCAACGCCAACTACATCCGCAAAAAGCTTGAAGACGTCTACGACCTGCCTTACCAGACGCCCTCGATGCACGAAGTGGTCTTTAGTGATAAAAGGCAGGCCGCGCACGGCGTCAAAACCGGCGACATCGCCAAGCGGCTGATCGATTACGGCTTCCATCCCTACACGGTCAGCTTTCCGCTCATCGTGCACGGCGCGCTGATGATCGAGCCGACGGAGAGCGAGTCGCGCGAAGAGCTGGACCTGTTCATCGATGCCATGCGCTTGATCGCACGAGAAGCCGAGGAGAACCCCGAGCTCGTCAAAACCGCGCCGCACTCCACGCGCGTCTCGCGCCTCGATGAAGTGCAGGCCGCGCGCAAGCCCGTCCTGCGTTGGCGGCCAAAGGACAGTGTTTAGTGATCAGTTGTCAGTGATCAGCAAGAATCTCCCAGCCGACGCTGCCATATGCCTTGCCGCGCTTCCTCACCTACACTCGTCTTCAGAATGTCCAGCACCCCCTCG
>Ga0187782_10001395_pt1 | contig 17485 bp, 17 predicted proteins | sample 0715_SJ02_MP15_2_FD_132454 | JGI IMG/M metagenome (GOLD analysis project Ga0187782, IMG submission 132454) | Tropical peat soil microbial communities from peatlands in Department of Meta, Colombia - 0715_SJ02_MP15_20_MG | ecosystem: Environmental > Terrestrial > Soil > Wetlands > Peat | place...
ACCGCGCAGCACAAGCCTGCGCGGCGGCCCTAGTCACAAGTTTCGGGCGAGCGGCTAGAGCAAGAGCCGCATTCCCGAATCGCCGGCCAAAACCCCTGTGGGTGGCACGGTCCGCGTCACGGAAAGGAGAAGACCATGAGCAGGAAGACAAGCACCGCCGCGCTTGACTCTTTCAGCCCGGACTTTCTCCGCGTTCCGTGCCGCGTTCCGCGCCACCCGGCCGGTCTGAGTCGCTACTTTCTTGCGAAAGCCGCCCGCCTCGGAAGGCGGCCGCTGCAAAAGCTCCGGTTGAGGATGCCATGCGCTCGATCTATCGCAAGCCCATCGTAAGTATTCGAATATTGCCAACTGTGATGCTTCGCATCAGCTTCGGATTGGTCCTCTGGACCCTCGGCGCCTCGATGCGTGTCTCCGGCCCGGAGTTCCGGTTGCCCTGAATAGAGGAGACGCAGCTGCTTTCGAGTTCCACCAACGACCAAACAAACACAACCCTCTGACCATCCGGGCGGCACCGACCACGCCGCCCGGCATCGTTCGTTGCTGCCCCGGAGGGCACGGCTCTAGCCGTGCCGCCAAGCATACAAACAGGAATGGGCTTCAGCCCCTGAGGGCCGGTTTTAGCAAACACCAGAACCAGTGTTAGCATTTTCATTGTTTCGGAGAGGTGACGATTGCGTCGAATCGTTTTGTTGGTGATCTTCCTTTTAACAATAGGTGGCAATGCGGCCTATGGTGTTCCCCGAACGGATTCGTCGCCCGCCTGCGACGCCCTGCGCACAGCCAAGGCCAAAGTTTATGGCTACCACATCGCGCAACTCACTGAGGAGCAGATCGACGCCAAAAGTAAGGAACTCGATGCGTTTTGGAAGCAGGTTCAGTCCGCCGGGCCGCAGGGAGTCACCTGCATCCGTGATCTTCTCGCCGAAGAAAAAACCGACCACGTTTTCCAGTTCGATGCTGCCTCCATGCTTTTCCCCGCCGATCACTCGCCGGAGACTCTCGTTCTGATTCGTGATTCCCTCGCCCAAGCCGATTTTCAGGACTCCGATCCGGCCAACTATCTCTCTCTTGCGATGGACCTCGGCCAAGCTGGCGCCGATATTCGCCCGCTTGCTGCGAAGTTGCTCCTCTTTCCCAATGCTACGATCCATATCTCCGAACACTCACTGGATCTCGATTCCGACACCGCCGCGCTCTTCCTCTACGGCAGCATCGATCCCACGCAAGCCACGACGGCTCTGATCGGCCTGTTACAGGCCTCGCAGGCGTTCGTGCGTGCCGCGGCTGCGCATCTGCTTGCGGAACAAATGACGGAAGATAGCTTCCGAGCCCTGAGCGAGTGGGATGGTATTTCAAAAATCGAGGAGGATTTTCGCCGTAACGATATTCAGGCGATCATGAAATTCGAACCCGTCAATCCTGCCGATTACGGCAGCCCGAAATTCACCCGCGAACAAATTCTGCAAACCATCGCGGGCCTGCCGCACACGCGCCAGGAATTTGACGACGTCATGGCCACCAAAGGCGCTGCTTTCGACCAGCAGATGCGCGACAAGAAAGCCACGCAGCAAAAGGTTGCTGACGCCGTCGCCAACAGTCTTCCCATTTACGGCATCGCCGATCACACGGCTTTCCTTAACAGCGCCGTCATGACCCTGCAGCCCGGTGATTTCGAAACCATCCGCGAAGCCCGCCGCAAATCCCTGTACAACGTCTCTGACGAAAGCCTCGCCGAGTACCTGGCCTACACGCAGATAATGATCGGCATGGTCAACCACCTCGACGTCTTCAAGGAGTATCGCGTCCACTAATGCAGCGCCGCAGGCCCGACACGAAAGCCACTCCCACTCGTTCACAACGGCCTTTTCTCCGCCGTGCTATCATCACGTGAGAAACGCCGTGCGATTACTTCTGTCCCGTCCCCTCGTTTGTTCTTGTTCCCTCCTTGTGTGGCTGTTGCTCGCGTTTTTCCCCTGCGCCGCGCAATCCACTTCGCAAGAATCCGTTTCTCTCGACGATGCTCTCCATCAGCTCGCGGACCGTATTTCTGCGATTCCAAACTTTCACGGTCCTTGCCGCCTGCAGTTCCTTCAAGATTCCAATTTCGCCGCCGAAACCGCCAAGGACTGGCAAGAATTGTTCCGCAAAGATCTTGAGAGCCGTCATGTTTCCGTGACCGAGGATCCCGCCGCGCCGGTCCTGCGTATCGGTGTTGCGGAGACCCCCACGCAAGTCGTGCTGTCCGCCAGCGCGCGGGTTGCGGAAAAAGACGAAGTCCGCCTGGTGACGGCTTCGCGCACGAGTTTTCGCGCTGCCAATCTCCCTGTCGCGCCTGTGCGTTTGGAAAAGCAACTTGTCTATCAAAGCCCAGAGCGCCTGCTCGACGCTTCCTCGCTTTGGAACGGCAGTTCTCTCGGGCTAGCGTTGCTCCTTGACCGCGAAGGTGAACTCGAGGTTCTTCGCATCGATTCCGCTGGCGCGATTCAGCAATCTGTTCCCTTGAGCGCTGCCGGTGCGCTGCTCTCGCGCGACCCCCGTGCCGAACTCTCCCTGCAAGCCGAGGCCGTTTCGGTGCTTCTCCCCGGAAAAAGTTGTCAATTCACCTGGGCGGCGCCGGCCGAAACCAAATGCCATGTCGTAAAATCCTCTTGGCGTGGCATCACGGTTCTCACACCTTCCTGCGATCCGGGAGGCTGGAAACTGCAGGCCGACGGTTCGGACTGGACCACGCTCGACCTTCTTCAAGCAGTGCCGGAAAACGCGATGCAAAGGGGAAGTGCGGCCATCCTCAGCGATTTTCCGGGGCCGATCCTCAGTATCAATGGCGAGCAGAATCCTTCGAGCGCCCTGGTGGTCACGCGCAACCTTCGGACAGGGAATTATGAGGTCTACAAAATCACTCTGGCTTGCGGCAATTAGCGCCGCGTTCGTGCTGTTGGGTCCCACAACGACTCGTGCCACCAAGCACCCGAAGTACGGCGGGACACTACGTGTGGAACTATCGGTTGCGTCGGTTTCGCTCGACCCGCGAACCTGGAAGCCTGGCTCCGTCGCTGCCGCCGACTACGAGAAGCTTAGCGCGCTTATCTACGAGAGGCTTGTGACCCTTGATGACTATGGCCGCTTCCAACCCGCGCTCGCCATCGAATGGTCCCACGACGCCTCTTTCAGAAATTGGCAATTCCGGCTTCGCCCGGGCGTCAAATTTTCCGACGGCTCGCTCCTCACGCCTAAAGAAGTAACCGCAGCCCTGGAGCCGCTGCTCCCGAGCGGCCTGCAAATCGCCGCGAACGAAACCGGCGTGCAGATTCATGCCGCACATCCCGCCCCGGATCTTCTCGAGCAACTCGCCTCCGGCCGCTACTTCATCTTCCGCGTTGAGCCGGACAACTCGCTCCTCGGCACCGGCGCTTTTGTTCTTGCAGAGAGCGCTCCGCCGGCGCCTTCGGATGCCAATCCTTCGGTGCTTAGACCCGCACACCTGAAATTTCGCGCCCGCGAGGATGCATGGTCCGGCCGCCCGTTCGTTGACGCCATCGACGTGACTCTCGGCAATCCTCCTCTTCGTCAGATCCTCAATCTGCAAGTGGGCCGCGCCGATATCATCGACATTCCGCCCGACCTGGTGCGCAAAGCGCGCCAGGAAAATCTCCGGGTGTGGAGCTCTCCACCGGATACGTTGCTTGCCTTGCGCTTGGACGATGCACAGTCCGGCACTGCCGATCCGCAATTTCGCGAAGCCCTGGACCTGGCGCTGGATCGCGATACCATGGCCAATGTGTTGCTTCAAAGGCAAGCCTTCCCCGCAGTCGCCCTTTTGCCGCAGTGGCTCTCGGGATATGCTTTCCTCTTCGGGAATCCTATGAACCTAGACCGCGCCAAGAGTCTTCAGGCCGCGCTTCCCGCCAATGCCGCGGGCGGCGCCGAACCCATACGCCTGCGCGTGGACGCTGTCGGCGACTTGATGAAGTTGCTCGGCGAGCGCGTGGCCGTGAACGCGAGGCAAGCGAACATTTCCGTTCAGATCGTCCCCCGCTCCGGCTCTTCGACGAGCGGTAACACGACCGCCGCGCCGAGTCCCATCGGTCTGCACCTTTTCGCCTGGCATTACAGCTCGCTTTCGCCGCGCGTCGAGTTGCAAGCTCTTGCGCAGCATCTTCATTCCGAATCTGGCGCCGAATCGGAATCTGTCGAAGAACCCTTCAACCCCGAAAAGTTGTACGCCCAGGAGCGCCGCCTTCTCGACGAGCGGCAGGCGCTGCCTCTGCTTCTGCTTCCGGAATATGTCGGCATTGCTCCGAACGTGCGGAACTGGTCAGCGGAGCCCTCTGGCACATGGCGTCTCGCTGACGTGTGGCTCGAGCCAGCGGGTTCCGCATCCTCTAGCCCGGAAGCCGCGAGCGACCGGAGTGTCGCACCGGGAGTGCATCCATGAGTTTTCGCACCAAAGTTTTCCTGATCTTTCTTATCACGGTGTTGGCTTCGGTTTCCCTTGTGGCCTACGCCGTCACCTACTACACTGAACGGTCTTTCGAGCAAATGGACGCCCAGCGCACACAAACACTGCTCGCTCAATCCCAAAAAGAATTTGAACAGCGCGGCGACATTGTCGTGCAACAAGTCGACAACGTTACCAACTCTTCGGAGACCGTTCGCATGGCTATTGATCTTGCCAGGCCGAATACGGATACCTCCATCTTTGTGCACGATGCCAACGGCGCCGCACAAACCTACAACCTGGACTTCATGGAATTTGTGAATTCTGATGGCGCGCTCATCTCCTCCAAGCAGTATCCGGCTCGCGTCGGGTACAAGAACGATTGGGTTACCGCCACGCAGAACTGGGACGGCACCAAGGCTTTCTTCAAGCGTGAGGAAATGGCCGATGGTGTGGCACTCTCTCTTACCGCTGTGCGCACTTATTTCGCCAGCGACAAGCCGCTCTACATCATTGGTGGCCGCCGCCTCGACCAAAATTTTCTGGCCTCCCTTGTCCTGCCCGCGGGCATGCATGCGCTGCTCTACCGCAACCTCGAACCCGGTTTTGTCTCAACCGCATTGACTGACGCTGCCGGTCCCGTCACGCAGGCCGATCAGTTTCAGCCACTCATCGAGGAGTTTCAGAAACAGTCGAGTCCCGAAATGATCGTCAAAACCATTCAGTGGAGCAGCGACCCCGCCAGCGCGGAAACGTTTCACGCCATGCCGCTTTCCGGACGCGACGATGAATTGCTCGGCGTACTGCTTCTCGGGAGCCCGCAGCGCGAACTTGTGCTGCTTCGCCGGCAAATTTTGAAAACCGCGGGTCTCGTGGCGCTGGCCGCGATCTGCATCGGCCTGCTGCTGAGTTGGTGGGTTTCTAGGCGCATCACCCGTCCGGTCGAAGAACTGGCCAACGGCGCGCGCGATGTTGCTTCCGGGCGATGGGAAACGCAGATTGACGTGCACGGAAGCGATGAAGTCGGGCAGCTCGCCGATGCCTTCAATCACATGACGCGCACTCTCGCTTCGCAAAAGGAAAAGCTGGTGCAGACGGAACGTGTCGCGGCCTGGCGCGAACTCGCTCGCCGGCTTGCTCACGAATTGCGCAATCCACTCTTTCCTTTGCAAATCACCGTGGAGAATCTGCAGCGCGCCCGTCAACTCGGCCCGAAGCAATTTCAGGAAGTTTTCAACGAGGCGACCGCCACGTTGAAAGCCGAGCTGTCCAATCTCAACACTATCGTCGGACGCTTCAGCGATTTCTCCAAAATGCCCGCGCCGCATTTCATGCGCGTCAACGTGAACGAAACGCTGCGCAACGCCGTGCGTCTCTTCGAGCCGCAGTTCACCGCCGTGGGAAAGCCCGCCATTACGACCGAATACTTCCTGAACGAATCGCTCCCGGAAATCGACGCCGATCCCGATCTTCTCCACCGCGCGTTCCAGAATCTCGTGCTCAACGCGCTCGACGCCATGCCTGCGGGCGGCACGCTTACCCTGCGGACGGCGGATGGCCAGGACAGTATTCGAGTCGAAGTCGCCGACACCGGCAAGGGCCTAACGCCCGAAGAATGCTCGCGCCTTTTTACGCCGTACTACACCACCAAGCAACTCGGGACAGGTCTCGGTTTGGCCATTGTGCAATCCATCGTCGCCGACCACCACGGCACCATCTCCGTCTCCAGCGAGGAAGGCCGCGGCGCCAACTTCCGCATCGATTTTCCGAAGCGTCAAGAGGGAGCGTCACCCAAGCCGAAGCCCGGCCCCGCTCCCGGCGTCACCGAATCGGAACGCACCACCGCCGCTTCGGACTAGTCTTTGTGGCGGATTCGTGATTCCGAGCGGAGTCCGCGGAGCGAGGAATCTCTCTTTGAAGGGCTGTTTGGAGTTTTCAGTCTAGAAAAAGGATTCGATTGCCACGCAAAGCTCATCTCCTTTTGATCGACGACGACGCCAACACCTTGGCGTCCCTTTCGCGCGCCTTCCGCCTTGCCGGGCACGAGGCCACCGTCTGCGACAACGCCCTGCGCGCGGCCGAACTCATCCGCAACGAGCGCTTCGACCTGATCCTTTCCGACGTGGTCATGCCCGGCAAGACCGGCATGGAACTGCTCGAAGAACTGAAGCAATCTGGCCTCAAAACGCCGATTGTTCTCATCTCCGGCCAAGCCAACATCGAAATGGCCGTGAAAGCCACGCGTCTCGGCGCGTTGGATTTCCTGGAAAAGCCGCTCACCACCGACAAGCTGCTCCTCACCGTCGAAAACGCGCTAAAGCTCGTGCGCCTCGAGGACGAAAACCGCGAACTTCGCCACCGCCTCGGCAAACACGAACTCGTCGGCTCCGGCCCGGCTATGTCAAAGCTTCTCGCGCAAATCGATCGCGTCGCGCCCAGCGAAACGCGCATCTGCATCCTCGGGGAAACCGGAACCGGCAAAGAACTCGTCGCCCGCGCCATCCACGAAAAATCCGCGCGCCACGAGAGCGCCTTCGTCACGCTGAACTGCGCTGCCGTTCCCGCCGAGCTTATCGAGTCCGAACTCTTCGGCCACGAAAAAGGCGCCTTCACCGGAGCCGCCGGGCGTCATATCGGCAAATTCGAACAAGCCGAAGGCGGCACGCTCTTCCTCGACGAGATTGGAGATATGCCGTTGGCCATGCAGGCTAAACTGCTCCGCGTCCTCGAAGAAGGCGAAGTGGAACGCGTCGGCGGCGACAAGCCCATCAAGGTCAACGTGCGGGTCATCGTCGCCACGCACCGCAATCTCGAAGAGCTCGTAAAGAAAAACGAATTTCGCGCCGACCTTTTCCACCGTGTCTACGTTTTCCCCCTTGCGCTCCCTCCGCTTCGCGAGCGCCCCGAAGATTTCGCGGTTCTTGCCTCGCATTTCGCCTGTCAAGTCGCGAAACAAAACGGCTGGAAGGAAAAACCCTTCTCCGAGGACGCAATCACGGAACTTCGCCGCTATAATTGGCCAGGGAATGTCCGCGAACTGCGCAACGTAGTGGAGCGCCTCGTGCTTCTCTCTAGCGGTGATAGCGTCACCGCCGAAGATGTGCGCCTTGTGTTGCCAGCCCCCGAAACCGCCGCGATGGTCGGCTCTACAGGGGGCGTGCCCGCAGCGGGGCAGGGAACCCTCGAGCAACGCACCGAAGCCTTCGAACGCGAAGTGCTGCTCGCCGAAATGCGTCGCCACAACTTCCACATGACCAACGTCGCCCGCGCCCTCGGCCTCGAGCGCAGCCACCTCTACAAGAAGTGCCAGCAACTTGGCATCGACCTCCACACCCTCCGCAAACCGGAGTAATACGCGTCCACTCACCGACGGATCCTTCCACCTCCAACAAAGCGACGCCCTTTGAATCCCCATAATCCTACGTAATTCATTGTTGTATAATGGCTTACGATTTAATGTCAATTTAACTTGACAAATTACATATCGCAATATAGAGTTTGCATATCGCAATAAGCACCAAGGCAAACCCCATGACACTCGGCGACAAACTCCGCTCCCTTCGCTCCATCGAGGGTTCACTTCGCGGACTCAACCGCTCGATGACGCAGTCCGAAGTGGTCGCGTCCATGAAGCGCGAATTGGGCCGCGGCCTCAGCCAAGCGTATCTTTCGCAGATCGAGAACGGCTCGCGCCCGCACATGACCGGCACGTCGCGAGAACTGCTGGCGCGTTTCTTCCGCGTTTATCCGGGATTCCTGGTGGATGATCCTCCGCGTTATTCCCGCGAACTACAATCCGAACTTCGTATGGCCGACCCCACGGTCGACGCGTGGCTCTACGCCGGTGCAGAACAGTTCAATCCGGATCCCGAGCTCGCGCACGCCATTCGCGCCATCGCTCAGGACAACGACTCCCGCGCCGCGCTTTTGCTCCTTGGAGAGATTCTTCGCACGCCCGGCCTCGCCGAGCGCCTCAGCGAAGTGTTGAACCCCAAACCGCTGGTAGGGGCAGGTCATCCCCCGCCAGCCCGTCACAACTAGCGCTCCCTAGCTATCGGCCATCGCAACGAACCACAGCGACAGGGGTGTCGCTCTCGGAGGTGTCGTATGTCCTGGTCTGATTTCTATCTGTTCTGCTTCCTGGTCGGTGTGACGCTCAGCGTTCTGTCGTTCCTGGCGGGCGTTGGACACCTGCATCTCCCGATGAAGATGCATCTTCATTTGCATTTGCACCTGCCGCACGCACACGGGGGGGGCCATGTGGGCGGGGGTACGCAAATCTCCTGGTTCAACGCCTCGACACTTCTGGCGTTTCTGGCATGGTTCGGCGGCGTGGGCTATCTGATGACCAAGTACTCGCACTTCGAAACGCTTTTTATCGTGGGTGCCGCCACGATGGCCGGGCTTATCGCGGGTTGGGTAATGCTGCGGTTTTTGGTCAAGCTCGTCGGCCCGTCCGATGAACCATTGCGCGAAAGCGACCGCCGCATCGTCGGCGCCCTGGGCACCATCAGCATGAGCATCCGCGAGGGCGGCACCGGCGAAATCATTTTTCCGGTTGGCGGCTCGCGGCGGTGTTCCGGCGCCCGCAGCACGGACGGCTCCGCGATTGAAAAAGGCGCCGAAGTCGTAATCGAAAAGTACGAAAAGGGTATCGCGTACGTAAGGCGTTGGGACGAGCTAGTCAAATCTTGAGTTTCTGAACCGGCAATCGGCGGAGCTGCCGCGCGGTTCGAAAAAAGGAGGGGGTCATGTTTGGGTTGCCGATGAATGTGGTGATCGGTGCGGGGATCTTAGTGGCCGTCACTTTGATGCTCATGACCGTGATCGCCAAAATGTATCGCAAGGCAGGGCCGCACGAAGCGCTGATTGTCTACGGCCTCGGCGGAACCAACGTCTACACCGGGAGAGGCACGGTCATCTTCCCGATGGTGCAGACGTGCAAGGATCTGTCGCTGGAGTTGATGTCTTTCGACGTCGCGCCGCAACAGAACCTCTACACCAAGCAGGGCGTTGCCGTCACGGTCGAAGCCGTAGCCCAAATCAAAGTGAAGAATGACAAGGAGTCCATTCTCACTTCTGCCGAACAGTTCCTCACGAAAACGCCGGAAGAGCGCGAAGGGCTGATCCGCCTGGTGATGGAAGGCCATCTCCGCGGCATCATTGGCCAGCTCACCGTCGAGCAGATCGTCAAGGAACCCGAAATGGTCGGCGATCGCATGCGTTCCACTTGCGCGGACGACATGAGCAAGATGGGCCTCGAGGTCGTCAGCTTCACGCTGAAGGAAGTTCGCGACAAAAATGAGTACATCACCAACATGGGCCGCCCGGATATCGCGCGCATCAAGCGCGACGCCGAAGTAGCCGCCGCCGAAGCCGACCGCGACATCGCCATCAAGCGCGCTGAAGCTACTCGCGCCTCTGCTATTGCCAAAGCGCAGGCCGACCAGGAACGCGTCGCTGCCGAAACCGCCTCGCTGGCCAAGCAAGCCGAAGCCGAGCGCGATCTCGACATCAAGAAGGCCAGCTTTGTGGAGACCACCAAGAAAGCCCAGGCGCAAGCCGACAAAGCTTACGAAATCGAAACCAATCGCCAGCAACAGACCGTGGTGGCCGAACAAGTCCGCGTGCAGCAAGTCGAGCGTGAGGCTCAGGTGAAGGTGCAGGAAGCCGAAATCGCCCGCCGCGAACGCGAACTCATCGCCACTGTTCTGAAGCAGGCCGAAATCGAACGCCAGCGTATTGAGACACTCGCCGCCGCCGAGCGCCAGCGCTTGATGACCGAAGCCGAGGGCAAGGCTACTTCCATTCGCGCCCAAGGTGAGGCGGAAGCCGACATCATCTTCAAGAAGGGTGAAGCGGAAGCCAAGGCCATGAACGTGAAGGCCGAGGCCTTCCAGGAATACAACCAGGCTGCGGTCATCGACAAACTGCTCACCGGCTTGCCGGAAGTGGTCCGCGCGCTCAGTGAGCCGCTCAGCAAAGTCGACAAGGTCACCATCGTCTCGACCGGCAATGGCGAGGCTGCGGGAACCTACAAGCTCACCGGGGATATCGCCAAGATCGCCGCGCAGGTCCCGGCGCTCTTCGAAGCGCTCAGCGGCATGCACATTTCCGATCTGCTGAGCAAGGTCCGCGTGATCGGCGACAAAGCGCCGAAGCCGCAACCGCCAACGAATAAGTCCTAACCGTATTCCGCCGGGGCGGGTTCACCTCCCGCCCTTGGCGCTTCGACTCGATGGGGGGACGTCATGGCCGTCACACTGCAGCAAAAGCGGGCAATCATCTGGGGGCTGGGAATCCTCGCGGTGCTGATCCTGGTCAACGTCGCGTGGGCCCAGATCGCCACCTCGCTCTCGCAATGCTTCTCACCGTAAGCCTGCGTGGGCGCGATTGATCGTGCCCTCGTGTGGTGTAGGTCGGACCTTTAGGTCCGACGTTCGTTAGTTCGATTCGGCTGGGGCTTTAGCCCCTGAGGAATTGCTTTTAGGGGTTGCAGAAGGAATTGAGAAAGGAGAATCACCATGGGACTTCTAGAACGCGTCAGTACTCTCATTCGCGCCAATCTGAATGACATGATCGACCGTGCCGAGGATCCGGAAGTCATGATCAAGCAGGTCATCCTCGACATGGAAAACCAATACCTGCAAGTCAAAACGCAGGTCGCGGTTTCCATCGCCGATCAACACATCCTGGAGAAGAAACTCCACGAACAGGGGGACCTTTCCAAGGACTGGATGCGCAAAGCGGAGATCGCCGTGGACAAAGGTCAGGACGATCTCGCGCGCTCCGCCCTCGACCGCCACCAGACCGCGCAGCGCTTGGCGCAGAGTTTCCAGGACCAGGTCAACGACCAGAAAGCGCAGGTGGACACCTTGAAATCCGCACTCTTCAAGCTGGAGCAAAAACTCGAAGAAGCCAAATCCAAACGGGAAGTACTGCTCGCCCGCCATCGCCGCAGCATCGCGCTGGACAAAGCCGCCAAAGCCCAGGTTGCGCTCGGTGACAATTCACACAGCGCGTCCTTTGATCGCCTGAAGGACCGCGTGCAGCTCACCGAAGCCACCGCCTCCGCCGAAGTCGAACTGCTCAACGACGACGTCGCCGAAAAACTCAACCGCCTCGACCGCGAAGCCGAAGTCGAGCGCCTGCTAACCGAAATCAAGGCTCGCCGCCTTCCCGAAAAGGTCGGCTAAGCCGCAAAGGCTGTCCCGCAAGTGTGAGGAGGCTCGCACGATGGTCGCAATTGTTTCGTGGAAGAGCTACTACTGGGACTTTTTCAAGGAATTCGGCAAGGAATGCTATCGAACGTGGCGAGGGGAAATGTTCGCCTCCGTACTTGTAATCGCCTTTATTTTTCTAATTAACCGCGCATCCATTGATTTGAGAGTGGGGCTTTTGGCGAGCGGGTACACTCTGGCAACTCTGGCCTCGTTGCACTTCTTGCGTACCCCTTGGCTGCTGCAAAGACGTGAAGAACGACTGCCTGCGGCGTGGGGAATTCTGGGCATGGCTGTGGGATTAGCTTCGGTCGTGCTTTGGTTATATTCGGCTGCCTGGTTCTACACTTCGCAGCCGAGAGTTGTCATCTATCCAAAAACCCCCGATTCCAGGGACATTGAGATCTACGGTTTGCGACAGCAGCTTGCGAGCTTGCGCGAACCAGAAGCACCTGACTCGTTGCGGCGACGAACGATGAAGTTAGCAGATGAGTGGACAGCCTACTTAATGAAAAAGCTGTCTGACAAGGACAAGCCTCCAGACGCTTTCCCCAATTCTGCCAATCCGAACCCGTCCGAGGAACAGCAAAAAGCGATTCAAAAATCCCAAGAGTTCTATCGCGGTATCGACCAGTATTACGTCGCACACTTCCGGGGACGCTTCATTGGAATAGTTGAAGAGTACAAGAATGTAGGAGTCGATGTACATTTTCTGGACTCCGCGTTTGCCCAATTTACTCCGTATCTTCCGCCAGTCGGTTCGGTTGGTGAAGACAACAGTATTCTGCATCTGTTCCGGGAGCTTGCATACCATGTGGATGCAAAAGGCCATCTGATAGTTCTGTAAGCCACGGTCATCGGCATCCTTGAGGCGTCGGCCAGCTCAACAAGTGCCCACAACGGTTTGTCAGTCGGTGCCGCAAAAAGGAGAAAGCCATGAAGCTCATAGCCTCGTTGCTCTGTGTAGTTCTAATGTTGATGTTTGTACCTAGGGCTGTAACCACTCACGCGCAACAGAAACCCGAAGACCTCGCGCAAAAATCCGCCGAGGCCTGGCTCGCTCTCGCCGATGCCGGCAAGTACGCAGAAACCTGGGACGAAGCCGCCCAAATCTTCAAAGGCGCTGTGACGAAGGATACCTGGATCGCTGCCGTGAAAGGCGTTCGCACCCCGCTCGGCGCCGTCCAATCGCGAAAGCTCAAGGCCGCCACTTACACCAAAACTCTCCCCGGCGCTCCTGACGGTGAGTACGTCGTCATTCAGTACGACACCAGCTTTGCCAACAAAAAGTCAGCCGTCGAAACCATTACGCCCATGCTCGACAAGGACGGCAAGTGGCGTGTTTCCGGCTACTTTATCAAGTGAACCTGGTGGCCTACGCTCTCTACCGCCGGCACTCCTAACTCTGAGTGGCACAGACACTCCTGTCTGTGCCCTCGCTCATGGCAAAATAGCCCAGAATGAATCCCTGGCTCATTGCAGGCGGCGCTGTAACCGTGGGCGCTGCACTCACTGCCTTTGCTGCAGTTGCCCCCGGGGCCCAGATTTTCGGCCCCACGTTGCGTCACACCACGCCGCCAAACAGATTGGCGCTCACCTTTGATGACGGCCCCAATCCGGCAATCACTCCGCAGCTTCTCGATCTTCACTATCGTTACAGCGCCAAGGCCACATTTTTCGTCATCGGCAAATACGTCCGCCAATCGCCCGCCCTGGTGAAAGAAATCGCCGCGCGGGGCCATCTTCTCGGCAATCACACCGATTCGCACCCGAATCTCTTCTTTTGCGCTCCGGCGGAGACGCGCGACGAATTGCTGCGCTGCACAGAGGCGATTGAGCAAGCAGCCTCGCTCGAGCCTCGCTGGTTTCGTCCGCCGTTCGGCTTTCGCAGCCCGTGGCTCGGCGAAATCGTCCATAGCCAGGGCATGCGTACCGTAATGTGGAGCCTGCTCCCCGGCGACTGGCGCAATAAGTCCGCGGACTGGCTGATCGCCCGCATGCAACCCATCGCCGACCACGCCCGCAAGAAACTCCCGCCCGGCTCCGGCTATGGCGGAGGACTGCTCGGCGACATTCTGTGTCTTCACGATGGCTACCACGCCGCGCAAAACGCCGACCGCACCCGCACGCTCGCCGCTCTCGAATTTTGGCTGCCGCGCTGGCGTGACCTGGGCCTCGAGTTTGTTACAATCAGCCAAGCAGCAGGGAAGGCGGTCGAGGGCTGATGGACGAGCGCAGTTTTTATACCGAGAAGGAAGAAACCCGCAAGGTCAAGCTGGTTTGCCCCAGTTGCAAGGGTGAGTTCGAAGCTCCGGTGCGCTGGAAGGTTTGCCGCAAAAAAAGGGAACTCCCCCGCGGTGCCAACGAAGAAGACCGCAAGAAATTCGCCAAAGCTACTTCCTACATGGTTCGCCTCGACGACCTCGTGGCCTGCTACAAGTGCCGCAAGCGCTTCGAGCTGACCGGCCAGTCCACGGTCCTCATCAACGACAATCTCGGGGATCCCAACGCGGACCCCGAAAATTTCGGCAATCGGTGAGAAGAACGTAATCAGATATCAGTAATCAACCAGAGTGACTACTATCCTTAGTTGCGGCTTGCGCTGGCTTTTCCGCGATTGCCTTCTCTCATGACCTGCTAGTGTCATTCTTTTAAACTAACGATTCTCGATCGCTGTTCGCTCGTTGCGGATCGCTTCTTGCTGATTAGTGATATCTGATTACTGATTACCTTCCACTTCAAGCAAGGTTGCCAATTCAAATCTCCGGATACATCTCGAAGAACGCGTCAATCGACTGCCGGAACGTATCTTCAATCTCTTCCTTAGACCCTTCAATCAAATGCATCGCCAATCGAGCGGTCTTTCCATTCTTCAGCACCACCGTTGCTTCCTTCACTTCTTCCAAATCATCCACCGGTAGCAGCCTCATCCCATAGATCAACGCCAGCTTTGCCATGCCCGCCTCCCGTGCACCGTCAGCCTACAGGTCCCCTCCGGCCCGGTCAAATTTAGAACAGGCTGGCGCCTCTCGTGCCCTTCTACTTGTCTCGAGATCGCCTTCCTACTGATATCTGATTACCGTTCCCATATCCCGCTCTCCGAGCGGCCGTCAATTAGGAACTCCCCACAAGAGCATCTCTGTGCGAAAATCAGGCATCGCAGTAAGTGCACGGAGAAGCCTTATGAGACTACTGAGCCAGCATCCCTCGCGCATGCTCGTATTCCTTGCCGCGTTTTTCCTTTGTGTCTCGCTCCACGCCCAGGCTCCCGAAGGTCCGCAAACCGAAGCGCCAGCCCCGCCCGCTGCGCCCGCCGCTCCTGCCGCCCGCCCGGCAAGCACCGGCCAAATCATCACTGTGCCCACCGGCACGCGCATCGGCGTGATTCTCGAGAGCGGCATTTCCACGGCTACCGCCAAAGAAGGCGATTCCATTTATTTCCGCACCTCTTTTCCCATCACCATCGACAACAAAGTGGTCATCCCCGTGGGTTCGTATATGCGCGGCGAAGTTTTGGAATCGAAGCGCCCCGGCCATGTAAAAGGCAAAGGCCAGCTGCGCATTCGGCTCGCTAGCCTCGTGTTCCCAAATGGCTACACCGTGGACATGAACGCCGAACCACACAGCACCGATGCTGGCAAGGTGAAGACCGACGATGAGGGCAAGATGACGGGTCCCGGTGGCAAGGGGAAGGACCCTGTTTCCGATGTCACCACCGTGGCGACGACCACCGGAGCGGGCGCCATCATCGGAGGGCTCAGCTCGGGTGCGAAGGGCGCCGGCATCGGCGCAGGCATTGGTGGTGCCGCTGGCCTGGCGGCGATACTTTTGTCCCGCGGCCCGGACGCACAACTCCCGCGGGGTTCCTCGATGGACCTGATGCTCGAGCGTGATCTTCATCTCGACGCCGACCAGATTCGGTACCCCACCATCGGCCAGCCCAGCACGACGGTTGTCATTCAACCGCCGGCCAACTGACTCTTTGTAGGGACCGCCTTCGGCTTACCCTGAGCGGCGAAGGGCCTGCCCTGACCCAGGAAGGGAGGCGGTCCGCCAAGTTCACTTCAAGGGGCATCGATCGGCTTATCTCGGCGAAGCGAAGGTGCGGTTTGCACGCAGCCTCGTTCCGAAACTAAAACTTAAAACTGTGTACTGAAAGCTTTCCGCCCCTTCGCTTCCAAAAACCGCAGGGGACTCACGCGCTCCCAATCGACACTTACGCGCTGCGCCGTCACCCACTCGCGAATCAGGCGCGCAGTGATCGGCGCCAGCAAGACCCCGCTGCGAAAATGTCCCGTAGCGATCAATAATCCGTCCACGTCGGTTGGCCCGATGATCGGCAGATGATCCGGCGAATCCGGCCGCAATCCCGCCCAAGTCTCTTCGATCCTCGCTTTTTCCAATGCAGGCACGATTTTCATCACTTCGCTCAAAATCGCGTGTATTCCCCCGGCGGTTACGTCGTGATCAAACCCGGTGCGTTCAATCGTCGAGCCCGCAATGATTCTTCCACCGTTGCGAGGCACCAGGTACTTGTGTTCGAGCCACAGGATTCGTTTAATCTCCACCGCTTCGCAGCGCAGCGCCAGCATCTGCCCTTTGGCCGGGAACACCGGCGCATACGGCTCCGCACCTTCAATCCGCGCGGAAAAACAGCCCGCCGCGACAATCGTCCATTTCGCTTGCGCCTCTCCTTTTTCCAAAACGAAGCCGCGGCATCGCATTCCCTCTTTCTTCAGCGCCTTCGCACCATTCCCCGCGAAAATCTCCACGCCGCGTTGCCGTGCCGCTTGCAAAACTGCCTCGGTGAAAGCCCGCGCGTCCAGCGACGCCTCATCTGCCCGAAATATCGCGGCCAGCGTTTCTTCGGTGAGTGCCGGCTCCATCTCCCGCGCCCTCTCCGCGCTCATCGCCTCGGCGTGCAGCCCAACGCCACGTTGCAGCGCAATGATGGTGCTCAACTCCTCCTGCACATCTTTCGCCGCGCCGTCCAGAATGATGTCCAGCGCGCCGTCTTTCCGGTAGCCCACGTCCTTCCCCGTCAACTCCTCCACATTGCGGATAAACGCCGGATAAAGCGCCACGCTGGCGAGGCCCATCGGCATGAAAGGAATCATTCCCGGATTTTCCGGCGCCGGCGAAATCATTCCCGCGCTGGCCCAAGACGCTTCCCGCCCCGGCTCGCGTGCGTCGTACAAGCCGACTCTCAATCCTGCTTCAGCTAATTCCAACGCGATGCACGCGCCAATCAGCCCGCCGCCCGCAATCACTGCGTCATAGGTTTTCATGGCTTGATTCTAGTCCAAAGCGCGCTTCCGGGGCCGTGTTTACAGCTGCCCCACAGGCTTGCCTGAGTCTCGAAGGGCCGTTCTTGCATGTGAGGTGTTTGGCGTCCTGCGGCGCTTCCTATTCCCCGATCACTGGTCGCCGCTTTACAAGCTATCCACCAATTCTTCCGAGAGCACTTCCGCTTTTTTCGACAGGTTCTTCGCGCGCACCCAGTCGCCGCTGCGCATTGCCTCGCGCGCGTTCTTCGCAAATCAGCGAACCTTGGAGATGAGATCCTGCTGCGAGGCATTCAGAGGTTTTCCCGACGCCAGTGCCAGGTTCTTCTGCATCGTGTCCAGATTGCTCCGTGTCTCTGCCCGTGCCGCGTCTACCTCCGCGGTGCTGATTTCCGGCGCGATGCGCGGCTCCGGCTCCGCTTCAGGTTTTGTGGGTTCGGCTGCGGGCGCGAGCACGACATGCGGCCTCGACGGCGCGCTGCGCATGATCACCAATTCCGGCAGCGCGACTACCTCTACAGGTATCTCGGGGGGCGCATCTA
>Ga0187782_10001396_pt1 | contig 17484 bp, 11 predicted proteins | sample 0715_SJ02_MP15_2_FD_132454 | JGI IMG/M metagenome (GOLD analysis project Ga0187782, IMG submission 132454) | Tropical peat soil microbial communities from peatlands in Department of Meta, Colombia - 0715_SJ02_MP15_20_MG | ecosystem: Environmental > Terrestrial > Soil > Wetlands > Peat | place...
ACAACGTGCTCATCGGCGATATGTCTCTCGTAGGACCACGGCCTCCTATTCCGTACGAGGTGCAAGCCTACGAAATCTGGCATCGGCGCCGTGTGCTCGAGGCTAAGCCTGGAATCACGGGGTTATGGCAAGTCCACGGCCGTAGTCGGGTTAAGTTCGACGACATGGTCCGGCTTGACCTTCGCTATGCCATGGCGGCTTCGCTTTGGCTGGACATCAAGATACTCATCCGAACGCCGCGTGCCGTCTTGATGGGGAATGGCGCGTATTAGCGTTTTCTACCCACGGTTTTCAATAAAACTCTCAACTCCGCCTTCTTCTATGGACAAATCAAAGTTTGGGACGCATCAACACTAATATGAGGATCATGCAATGACCAATCATGACAACATAAGTCAAGGCAACGCCATACCCTTCCTGGACCTTGTGACCCCCCACGTCCAACTGAAAGACGCACTGACAGAGGTATTTCAGAACGCGCTAACGACCGCCAGTTTCATCGGAGGTCCGGCCGTCGAAGCCTTCGAGAACGCGTTCGCAGAGTTTTGCGATACTCGTCATTGCGTCGGCGTGGCAAGTGGCACCGATGCATTACGATTTGCGCTTATGGCTTCGGGCGTCGCGGTCGGGGACGTCGTCATCACCGTACCGAATACCTTCATCGCGACCGCAGAAGCGATTACCCAGGTGGGAGCACATCCGGAGTTTGTTGACGTGGATGAGCGTACTTCCACCATGGACACAGAGGAACTGCGGATTTTCCTCGAGGCTCGCTGCGAGTGGGATGAAGCTACCGAGCGGTTGATTTCGAAGTCAAATGGACGCCCTGTCGCCGCCATCGTTCCTGTTCATTTGTATGGTCATGCGGCCGACATGGATCCGATTATGGAACTGGCAGAGCGCTACAAGTTAGTTGTGGTAGAGGATGCCTGCCAAGCACACGGTGCTGAGTATTTTTCTTCACGAAACAACCGCTGGATGAGGACTGGTTCTATTGGTAGAGCCGCAGCGTTCAGCTTCTATCCTGGCAAGAATCTCGGTGCGTGCGGTGAGGCAGGCGCGATCACCACAAATGACGAGGAAATCGCACGCCGGTGCCGGATGATTCGTGACCACGGCCAAGCCAAGAAGTACTACCACGATTTTGAGGGCTACAATGGTCGTCTGGATGCGATGCAAGCCGCTTTTCTGAGCATAAAGCTCAGACATCTGCCCGACTGGAATGAGCAGCGCCGCCTGCGAGCGCAAGTTTACGGTAGGTTGCTCAACGAACTCAGCGAAACCACGATTCTCCCCACTGAAGCTCCCTGGGCGAAGGCGATCTACCATCTGTATGTGATTCGGGTTAAGGATCGCGACGATCTCATCGCGCAACTGGCTGCGAACAGAATCGGCACCGGTGTCCATTATCCAATACCGCTGCATCTGCAAATGGCCTACCGTCATTTGGGATATAAGGAAGGTGACTTTCCGATCTCAGAACGTCTCGCCAAAGAGATCGTTTCGTTGCCGATGTATCCCAACCTCACGCTAGACCAACAGAAGCGAGTTTGTGAGAGGGTAAGGCAGATACTCGCTGAGCGGTCTCCGGTAGAAAGCGGACGTTCGGTTCTGATGGCGTCGTAATTGATCTTTTCGGCCCCGCCCTCCTACTCATTGATCCGACCTGATCGCCGAGGAGGAAAAATTTTTCTCAAAACTTACCTCCGGCGGTGTCCCTAGTCATAAACGAAAAGACGGAGATGACGGAATCTCAATTCACCTGCGGGAGCACTTTCGTGCCTGATAAAGATCAGGCGGGCGATGCACCCATCCTGACCGTGCCGCAGCAGGTGCCGACCACCTCCGCAGAGGGAAGCTACGGGCAGATCCTGAAGTCCTCCGCGCTGATCGGCGGATCCTCTGTGCTGAATATCGGCATCGGGATTGTTCGCACCAAGGCCATGGCGATTCTCCTCGGTCCAGCGGGATTCGGATTGTTTGGCCTCTATGGATCTGTGGCAGACATTACGGCAAGCATTGCTGGCATGGGCATCAACAATAGTGGGGTTCGCCAGATTGCTGAGGCAGTTGGTTCCGGCGACGGACAGCGGATCGCACAGACCACAGCAGTACTGCGCCGGACATCGATTGCCTTGGGGGTGCTGGGAGCGTCCTTGCTGCTGCTGTTTTCGAGACCTATCTCGAGGCTGACATTTGGCACCTCGGAACGAGCTGCCGCGGTCTCCCTGTTGTCGATTGCCGTGTTGTTTCGTCTGTTGTCCGGCGGTCAGGCTGCATTAATTCAGGGCACGCGGCGCATCGCTGATCTAGCCAAGATGAATGTGCTCGGGGCACTTTTCGGCGTGTGCACTAGCATTCCGTTGGTTTATCTCTTCCGGGAAAAGGGCGTTGTGCCCTCATTGGTCAGTGTCGCCGCCATGACGATTCTTACGTCCTGGTGGTACAGCCGAAAGATCGGCATCCAAACCCTGGCGGTGACGTTCTCCCAAGTTCGGCAAGAGGCGTCTGCGCTTCTGAAGCTGGGGTCCGCATTTATGGCCAGTGGATTCTTGACAATGGGAGCCGCGTATGCAGTCCGGATCACGGTCCTGCACAAAATCGGCTTTGAAGCAACCGGGTTGTATCAGTCTGCCTGGATGCTAGGGGGGTTTTACGTCGGCATCATTCTACAAGCCATGGGCGCGGATTTTTATCCACGTTTGACAGCTACTGTTAACACGCACCCGGAGTGTAACCGGCTGGTGAATGAGCAGACCCTCGTCGGCCTGTTGTTAGCCGGGCCAGGTGTCCTCGCCACCCTCACGTTTGCTCCGCTTGTCATCTCGATGTTTTACTCTGCGAAGTTCGGCGCTGCAGTGGGAGTCCTTCGTTGGATATGCCTCGGAGCCACCTTGCAGGTGGTTACTTGGCCGATGGGCTTCATCGTCGTAGCAAAAGGCCGGCAGGGCCTCTTCTTCGGCAGTGAGTTGGCTTGGACCATAGTTGCGGTGGGTATGGCATGGTTCTGCATCAAATTTTTCGGTTTAAACGGTGCTGGGATTGCCTTTCTTGGATCCTATATTTTTCACGGCTTTTTGACCTATCCGATTGCACGATGGCTGACCGGCTTTCGTTGGTCCACCGAGAATAAGCGAATCGGTCTGATTTATCTCTCCTTGATCTGCATCGGCTTTTGTGGCTTCTATGTATTACCTCTTCTGGCGGCGACTTGTGTCGCCGCAATGACTCTGGTTGTCGGCAGTGCTTACTCGGTTCGCGCCCTCTTGAAAATGGTCTCCTTGCACCGAATTCCTCTTCCGGTGCAACGATTGCTTGTATGGTTACGCCTCGTAACCTTGGATTCGTCTAGGGTGTGTACCGCAGGTGGAGTGGAAGAGGTTACCTAGTCCAAAAACTGCTCTGAACTATCAACTGAGGACAGGGACCAAACATGAAAATATCGGTCATTGGTGCGGGCTATGTGGGATTGACTACGGCCGCCTGTTTGGCGGAACTTGGCCATCATGTGTTCTGCGCGGAAGCGGATGTGCAGAAGCTTGCGAAGCTCAATGCAGGAGAGCTGCCCCTTTTTGAGCCTTACCTCGATCAGGTTGTCGCTCGCAACGGAGCCGCGAAACGACTGGCATTTGGGAGCACCGAGGATGCAATTGATTGGGGCCTTGCAATATTTATTTGCGTAGGAACTCCGCCTTTGGAAAACGGTGAAGCCGATCTATCGGCCATCGAAACGGTCGCTCGCACTATTGCACGACGCGCGTACGGATACCGATTGGTGATCGAGAAGAGTACCGTGCCTGTGCAAACCGGCCGGCAGTTGCGGAAGCATCTCTCGTTCCATAATGCAAACGGACTCACTTACGATATCGTGTCGAACCCAGAGTTCCTTCGCGAGGGATCAGCAATTGAGGATTTCTTCCATCCCGACCGTATTGTGGTGGGAGTAGAGAGCCAGCGCGCAGCTGAGCAAATGCGTGAAATCTATGAGCACGTGCTGGAGGGTTCGGTAGTGTGTCCTGTTCATGCCAATTGTAGTCGCCCGAAGGGCACGCGCTTCATAGTCACGGACACTAACAGCGCAGAGCTGATCAAGCATGCGTCGAATTCCTTCCTGGCGATGAAGATCTCGTTCGTCAATATGGTTGCCGATCTGTGTGAGGCAGCGGGCGCAAACATAAGGCAGGTTGCCGAAGGCGTTGGGTTAGATCCCCGCATTGGTTCTGCCTTCCTTCAACCCGGAATCGGTTTCGGCGGTTTCTGCTTCCCGAAGGACTTGCAAGCCTTCGTCAGGATTGCCGAGAAGTTCGGGTGCGATTTTAGTCTTCTCAAAGAAGTCGAGCGCATCAACCAGCTTCGCGTTGCCAGGTTTGTCGAGAAGATCGAGCGAGAGCTTTGGGTACTGCGCGGGAAAAAGATCTGCGCATGGGGGTTGGCGTTTAAACCGGATACCGACGATGTTCGGTTTGCGCCTGCCATTTCGATAATTCGCGAACTCCTGGCAGAGGGTGCAATCGTGCAGGCCTACGACCCCGCGGCCATGGAAAAGGCCAAGAACGAATTGCCAGGCGTGGCTTACTGCCGGGATGTCTATGAGGCCGCGCAGGGCGCAGACGCAATCGTTCTTCTCACCGAGTGGCAGGAGTTTCGCAACGTTGACTGGGCCCGGCTTGGTGCACTCGTTGAAAGACCATTGGTCATTGATGGGAGAAATCTGTTTTCTTGCGAAGAGGTCACCTCCCACGGCTTCCAGTATCTGGGCATCGGTGGAATTTCTGGCATGCCCACGCAAATAGGCACGCTTGCCAGCGTTTAGGTCCCTTTCTACACAAGAATCCTGTGGATCTCTCTATCATTATCATCAACTGGAACTCAGTCGCATTTACCCGCAGATGCCTGACCAGCATTTATGAGAATGCCGCGGGGCTAAGCTGTGAAGTCATCGTCGTCGACAATGCGTCCTACGACGGCTGTGAGGAAATGGTAAAGGCAGAATTCCCGCAGGTCATCTTTCACCAGAGCGACCGCAATCTCGGTTTCGCCGGGGCCAATAACTTAGCTTTTGCTCGGTCTCGGGGACGCAACGTATTGTTCCTGAATCCAGACACTGAAATTCAGGGGGCAGCGCTTCAGAATCTTGTCTCGAGCCTGGAGTCTCTCCCGCAAGCTGGCATGGTGGGCGCGCGACTGCTGAATTCGGACTTCTCGTTGCAAACAACCTGCGTGGTTGCTCTCCCTTCTATTCTGAACCAGGCTCTTAGTTCGAACTATCTGCGGAAGACATTTCCCAAGTGGAAAATCTGGGGGATGCAGTCCCTATTTGCCGAAGGGAATACTCCAGTGCCAGTGGAGGCTATCTCCGGCGCTTGCATGCTAGGCAAGAGAGAAGTGCTCGAGCAAGTCGGCGCGTTCACCAGCGAGTACTTCATGTACTCCGAGGATATGGACCTCTGCGTTAAGATCGCAAAGGCTATGTGGAGGATCTACTACGTTCCCGAGGCCAGGATTGTCCATCACGCGGCAGGCAGCAGCGCCTTGCGTGAGGAAAGCAATTTCAGCAGCATCATGCTTCGGGAATCTTTGACTCGATTCCTGGAATTGCATCGCGGGCGTCTGTATGCAAGCTTTTACAGGCTCAGCACGGCGTTCATCGCCGTGTGCAGACTCTTCCTGCTGGCCGCGGGCCTTCTGATGGCGATTCATCCTCGTGGTTATCGTTTTCTGTCTTGCGCCTTCAGCAAGTGGTGTGCTGTATTGGCGTGGTCTGTTGGCCTGACGCCATGGGTAAGCGAGCAGAAAGCGCCCTTTTACCCACCTTCTCAACCAATCCCCAAAGTGGAGCACGGCTACGGGACGGAAAAGGCCTAAGTGTCGGACGCTGAATGACAGTCGTTCTCCTCATAGACGCTATCGTGGTGATCAGCCTTGTTGTGGCGAGTCGCCGTCGCCTCGAGGACGCTTTACCCGTGTTCTGTTTCTTCCTGGTGCTGATGCCGCTTGAGTCAAGGATCGTAATCCCCGGACTGTTTGACCTCGGCACCGACAGAGTCGCGATTCTTACCTTGCTGGTATTGTTCTTTCTGCGCGGGAAGCGTGGGAACAGCGGCGCGATTCCGCTGAAGCGCCTGATGTACTTACACATCGCCTGGGCGATCTGTTCGACCTTGTATTCGCTTTCTGTCGCGACCAGCATGAAGCAACTGATCGGACAAGTGATCGAATATTACTTGCTTTACTACATATTATTCAGGGTCATCTCGGATACGCGCACCGTTTACAAGATCTTGTACGCGATGATGATTGCCATGGGCCTCTGTTCCATTTTAGGTCTGCTTGAGGCCTATGCCTCGTGGAGCGTTCTGACGATTTTTCCCTCGAATCTATGGAATACGTACGGTCGTGTCGATCCCCTGTACATCGAGTGGGGACGAGGCTTGAGAATCCGTTCTACTTTTCCTCATCCAATTCTGTTCGGTGACGCACTGGCCATGGGCATCCCCATCGCACTCTACCTACTCAGCACACGGAAACAGGCTTGGCCGAAGTTTGTGCTTTGGGTAACCCTCCTCCTCATGTTTTGGGCAATTTATAAGACCTCCAGTCGGGGCCCCTGGCTCGCGGTTGGAGTGTCGTCTGTATTTCTCTTTCTGCTCGTACGTAACCGGGTAAGAAGATATTTGACCGTGATTGGTTTGTTTGTCGTAATGGTACTCGTCACGCGGCCCGGAGTGTGGCAAACGATCGCAAACCTCTACGAGTCAACTCAGGACAAAGCGAGTCCTATAGGGTCGTCTTACGAGTATAGACACGCATTAACTCACGCTATTACACGCGCCGTTGCAAAGGACCCCGGTCGCTTTATGTTGGGATACGGATTGGGAACATTTCGAGAAAAAGGGTTGGATATCGACTTTCTGGGCGACGTGAGGCACTGGTATACGTGTGACAACAATTGGGACGTGTTTCTGTATGAGACTGGCTACGGCGGCCTTTTGATTGTCGGTGCTTTGCTCATCAGCCCACTGCTAATGACGCTACGAAACTACCAACGATTGCCACGACCGGAAAAGTATCTTAGCGGTGTATTTTTTATTTCGCTTGCAGGATTTTACTTCATGCTCTTGAGCGTGGCAGGCTACAGCTGGGGGCAGCAGGGATTTATGGCATGGATTTTCATCTCGTTGTCAGTGGTTTATCCAAGGATTGCGGCGCGAGAGCGGCGCGCGAGTGCAACGTTGAAAACGCCTCTTGAAGTTGCTTTAGCGGTTCCTGCACCTCAAATACCTGCCGTTCAATTCTTGTGAGACGAGGTAGGTTGAAGGGCCAGAAAAGAGACTTCCGTTATTGGCCTGCGCTTAACTGTGTGCTGAGACGAGGAGAGTTGAGGAAGGAGAAGAAAGCTGGCTTCCACATTGTCTGAAGTCGCAGAGAACGGTGTTTCGACGAGAGATCTTCCTGTGCCACGAGAGCGACGTGGACTGCGGGTGTGCATGCTGGCCTATGCGTTTTACGAAAGCGACACACGTATTTTGCAGTACGCTGCCGCCTTGGCGAATCGGGGCGACACGGTGGATGTGATTGCCCTACGACGTGACGCCAGTGTGCCTGAATTCGAAATTCTGAATCGCGTGAATGTCTACCGGATTCAGGCTCGGACCGTGAACGAAAAGGGATTGTTCACCTATGCGAGCCGAATCCTTCGCTTCTTGCTGCGCTCCACGTTATTCCTGCGCGGGCAGCACCGTCGGCATCCATATGATCTGATACATGTACACAATGTGCCGGATTTCCTCGTGTTCTCCGCCTTGTTTCCGAAGAAGGATGGAGTACCTGTCGTCCTGGACATTCACGATTTGCTGCCTGAGTTCTACGCTAGCAAGTTTAAGGTCAGACACGATTCCTTTCTGTTCAAAGTGTTAACATATGTGGAGCGCTGCTCGACGGCTTTCGCCAACCACGTCATTGTCGCCAATCATCTCTGGCGAGATCGCTTGGTGGCCCGATCTTCTCGAGCGGACAAGTGCAGCGTTGTCCGAAATCATCCCGATTTGGATATCTTCGTCGCACAATCGAGGCAGGAGCCACAAGAAAACGAGAAATTCCTGCTTACATATCCCGGTTCACTGAATTGGCATCAAGGTCTGGATGTTGCCATCCGCGCTTTTGCAAGCGTTGCGGAGCAAATGCCGGACGCCGAATTTCACATTTACGGGGAAGGGCCCGCCAAGCCGTCTTTAATTGACCTGGCGAACAAGTTGGGAATGCAAACCCGAGTCATCTTTCATGACTTTCTGCCCAGTCGCGCGATCGCCCGTGTGATGGCTAGTACGGACTTGGCGATTGAGCCGAAGCGCGCGACGTCCGCCTTCGGCAATGAGGCCCTGAGTACAAAAATTCTCGAGTTTATGGCTTTGGGCGTTCCGATAATCGCCTCCAAAACTAAGATTCACGCATATTACTATGACGATTCTGTCGTCCAGTACTACGAAAATGACGATGCAGCTCAATTGTCCGAGCAAATGCTCCGGCTTAAGAGCGATCCCAGGCTGCGCAGCCGCTTAATTGATAACGCCAAGAAGTATGTTCAGGAGAACAACTGGGACGCTCGCAAGCACGAGTACCTGCATGTTGTGGACATGCTGGTGCACTCTGCCACAAGGGCCGCCGTTCCTCAGTAATTTCTAGTTATGACAAAGTACGTGATCATTACTCCGGCACGCGACGAAGAATCTCATATAAAAAAGACGATTCTTGCCGTCAGTGAGCAGACGGTGCGGCCCGTGCAGTGGGTCATCGTTGACGACGGCTCGTGCGACAGGACTGGGGAGATCGTGGACCGCGCGGCCACGATGTATCCATGGATCACGGCGCTGCATCGGTCCAACCGCGGATTTCGTCAAGCAGGTGGAGGAGTCATTGCCGCCTTTAATGAGGGCTACGTCTCGCTCGAATCGCTCGACTGGGAGTTCCTAGTTAAGTTGGATGCGGATCTTAGTTTCGCTCCTGACTATTTCGAGCGCTGCTTTGCTGAGTTCGAAAAGGATCCGCACCTGGGAATCGGTGGAGGCGGCATTTATCATTTGGAAAACGGCAAATTGAAGATGGAGTCAAATCCAGCCTTTCACGTCCGGGGAGCCACTAAGATCTACAGGCGCGAGTGCTGGGAGAAGCTGGGCGGCCTGCTGACCGGACCGGGTTGGGACACAGTTGATGAAGTGAAAGCCAATATGCTGGGCTGGAGGACTCGCAGCTTCCCTGATGTGCAGGTTTCACATTACCGCTTTACTGGAGCGGCAGATGGAGCCTGGAAAGACTCGGTCAAAAACGGTTTTGCCAATTATGTCACCGGGTATCACCCTCTCTTCATGCTCCTCAAGTGTGTGCGGCGCCTTGTTACCAGGCCTTATTTGATCGGCGCTTTAGGGTTGGGCTGGGGTTTTGTGGGCGGCTATTTGAGGCGCGCTCCTCAGGTTCAGGACCATTCCCTCATCACTTACACGCGGGCTCAACAGATGCGCCGTGTGCTGCGTCTGGAGACTATCTGGAAGTAAATATCTCGACATTGTACTTCTCGCCGTAGACAAAACTCTCATGTGTGGCATTTGTGGAAAGCTAGAACTTAGGGATAGTACATCCCCGGTGAGTGCGGGCACGCTTCGCCGGATGCTGGATTCGATCGAGCATCGAGGTCCGGATAACGAAGGCATCTATCGTTCAGGACGGGTGGGCCTGGGGCATCGGCGGCTGAAGATCATTGACTTGACCACGGGAAACCAGCCTCTCTGCAACGAGGACGGAACGATCTGGATCATATACAACGGCGAAGTGTACAACTTCAAGGAATTAAGTTCATACCTGATTCAAAAGGGACATCGGTTTAAAAGCACAAGTGATACGGAGGTGATTGTCCATCTGTATGAGGAATTTGGAGAGGAATGCGTCAAGCAGCTACGCGGAATGTTCAGCTTCGCGCTGTGGGACGACAAGCAGAAGATCCTGTTGCTTGCACGCGACCGGGTTGGCATCAAGCCGATGTACTACTATCAGACTTCCGACAGCCTGCTGTTTGCCTCTGAGATCAAGGCCATCCTAGCCGATCCGTCGGTGGAACACGAGATTGATCGGACACAACTTGATCGCTTCCTCACCTACTTCTGTGTGCCCGGCGAGCAGACCCTTTTCAAGAATGTTAGAAAACTCGAGCCCGGCCACTACATGACCGTGAAGAACGGCAAAGTAAAAGTGACCCAATACTGGGATTTAGCCTTCAACAAAACAATCAAAAAGTTTCCTGAAGCGGTTGAGGAACTCGAACACCTGCTGTCGCGAACGGTTCGCGATCACATGATTAGTGATGTTCCGGTGGGCGTGCTATTGAGCGGGGGCGTCGATTCCAGTGGTGTGCTGAGCTTTGCCGTTGAAAACACAACGTACCCGATCAGCACCTTCACGGTCGGATTCGACAGCGGATGCACAGACGAGCGGCCCTACGCTCGAATGGCGGCCAAAGCTTTCGGAGCGCAGAATTACGACATTACGATCACGCCGCAGGCATTTTGGGATTGTCTCCCCAAGTACATATGGCATATGGAGGAGCCAGTCTGCGAGCCCCCGGCGATTGCGCTGTACTACGTATCAAAACTGGCGCGGGAATACGTGACCGTACTACTTTCGGGCGAGGGTGGGGATGAGGCATTCGCGGGCTACCAAAGTTACAGAAATTTCGTCTGGCTGGAAAAGATCAAACGTTGTCTGGGCCCGATGGCCGGACCGGTCGGACGTTTTCTGGCGGCAGCCGTTTCCGGCAACGGTGAATCACGCTACGGGAAATACGCCCGTCTCCTGCGCACTCCCCCAAGAAATTACTACTACAGTCACAGCTCCGGCCCCTACGAGTTCTTCAACAGCCACTACGGTGACCTCTATACTTCTGAATTCTTGGAAACGATTCAGAGAGACTTTCATGCTGATTTGTCAAAGAAATATTTCGACAGAGTTGCGGGACTCAATACTCTCGACCAGATGCTGTATGTGGATACCAAAACGTGGCTTCCGGACGATCTGTTGATCAAGGCAGACAAGATGACCATGGCCAATTCTCTGGAGCTACGGGTGCCACTGCTCGATCACCAGGTTTTGGAGTTTGCCGCCTCGCTGCCTGCCGGTTACAAACTAAAAGGCGCGAGCATGAAGCATATCTTGAAAAAGGCACTGTCCAAGCGGCTGCCTGCGGAGATTCTGTATCGCAAGAAGACTGGCTTCCCGGTTCCTTATGCGACATGGCTCAATAATGAGCTTCACCCAGCAGTATCCGAAATTCTGTTGGACGAAAAGACCATCGCGCGTGGCTATTTCAAAACTAGGACCATTGAGAAGATGATCGCCTCGGCGTCATCGTCGCACAACTATTCAAAGGAACTGTTCAGCCTGTTGACCCTAGAGCTATGGCATAGGACGTTCCTTAGGCAAGAAGTGGCGTGTTTGGTCTAAGCACTTGCCGAAAGCGGCTGCGCTGGATACTACGAAGGTCCTAGATGCTTCGCAACTGAAAAATAACCATTAATAACGTGCTGTGATGTTATCGAACGAACAGACTGTACGCACACTGGATCCACTTGCCGACCAGCGCTGGCCGGAGTTCCTTTCGCGGCATCCGCAAGCCAGCGTTTTTCACACCTCGGAATGGTTGCAGTCCCTCCAAAGCACATACGGTTACAAACCCGTGGTTTTCACCACCTCCGAACGCGAGTTGTCGAATGGCATGGTTTTTTGCCGCATCCAAAGCTGGTTAACTGGAAATCGGTTGGTATCCCTCCCTTTCTCCGATCATTGTCAGCCGCTGTGGGTAAACGACGACCTGAAAGCCATCCTCCGATTCCTTCACGGTCACAGCGTTGCTGACGGCTGCAGATATGCCGAAATCAGGCCTCTTTCCGTGGGAGGCCTGTTCGAAGACCAGCCCGATTTCGGGGTCTCCGAAGAGTTCCGTTTTCATTCAATTGATCTCCGCACTGACCTGCAGACAATTTATCGGAAATTCCACGACAGCTGTGTGCGCAGAAAGATCAAACGGGCCGAACGCGAGAAGCTGAGTTTAGAATCGGGAAATTCACAAGAGTTGTTGCGGAAGTTCGGCCATCTACTATTGCTCACTCGACGTCGACATAGACTCCCACCACAACCGATGACCTGGTTCAACAACTTGGTGCGACATTTTGGTGACAAACTGACAATTCACTTACTTTCAAAAGATGGTGTACCGGCAGCCAGCATACTCACCCTTTCTTACAAGAATTCCCTTGTATACAAGTACGGGTGCTCCGATGCTAGGTTTCACCATTTGGGCGGAATGCCTCTACTGTTTTGGAAGACGATTCAGCTCGCCAAGGAAATGGGCATAGAGTGGTTCGATCTAGGGCGGTCATCGACCGATGACCCAGGGTTGGTTGTTTTCAAGGAGCATCTCGGAGCAGCTGCTGCGGAGCTGAAGTATTATCGCGACCCAAGTCCGCGTAGCACGAAGGAATCGCTACTGCACAAAATGCAATGGGTACGGCAAGCAGTAGCTTGTCTTCCGAAGCCGATGTTGGTGGGCGTCGGAAATCTGCTGTACCGACACTTGGGTTAGTACGGTTTCGGCGTTGATCAGCACAATGAATCAGGCGTTCCTCGAATACTATCGTTGCCCCGAACACTTTGCGGATTTCAGATCCACAGATGGGTATTCGGGCCAACCGTGTTCAGGATATTTTCGTCTAGGCCCCGATTTGATCTGTTACGGAAAAACCATCGTCGAGGGCCAACCTCGGGTGAACAGCTCGCTCCTGGATATTTATGAACACGTTCGAATCGATGGATCGACCTGCGTTTTGCCATTTAATCCTACGGAGGTTGCCAACAACCTTCGATACGAACGCTACGTCGATGAGATTCGGAAGCCAGGCTGGAAGAAACTGATCCGCAATGCTTATTATTGCATTCGCCCCACGTTACCAGTTTCTGTACGACGACGTTTGCAACGAACTTGGCTGAGGGGTTGGGATAAGAAAGCTTTTCCTGAGTGGCCCTTAGACCGAACCGTCGACCGCATGTTCGAAAGGTTAATGTCTTTTTGCGTCACAATGCACCAAGGAGTCGATGTCCCCTTCATATGGTTTTGGCCGGAGGGAATGTCCAGTTGCGCGATCATGACCCACGACGTGGAGACTGTCTCGGGACTCGAGTTCGCAGGTGAGCTCATGGACATCAACGACTCTTTCGGTATCAAAAGCTCATTTCAGATCATTCCGGAGGACAGATATTCCGCTACTGAGAGCACCCTAGCGGCAATTCGCTCGCGGGGATTCGAGATTAACGTACACGATCTGAAGCACGACGGGCATCTGTTTGACAATCGCCAGCAGTTTCTAGAATCAGCGGCACAGATCAACCAACACGCAAGACGATTGGGCGCCAAGGGGTTCAGATCGGGAGTCTTATATCGCAATTTGGATTGGTACGGCGCGTTTTCGTTTTCCTACGACATGTCGGTACCCAACGTAGGGCATCTTGATCCCCAGCCAGGTGGATGTTGCACTGTGATGCCATATTTCGTTGGTAAGCTTCTTGAACTGCCCTTGACAACGACCCAAGACTATTCTCTGTTCAACATTCTGGGTAGCTATTCACTCGACCTATGGCGAGAGCAGATCGCCCGGATCATGGAACAGCACGGGTTGGTCAGCTTTATCGTCCATCCCGACTACCTAAATACTCAGAAGGCTAGAGACAGTTATTGCAGCCTGCTCAGCCATTTGGCCTCGCTGCGGTCAAACGAGGGACTTTGGGTCACTCTCCCCGGACAGGTAGATACCTGGTGGCGGCAGAGGAGCCGGATGAAATTAGTGCCGGACGCCGGCGAGTGGCGAATCGAGGGTCCCGGTGCGGAGCGCGCGAGAGTGGCCTACGCGACGCTTGCAGAAAATAAGGTTATCTGCCGCATCAGTTGAACTCGCGAAACTAATTATCAGCTGTTCATGACCACCAGAGCTTTCCGGAATCGGACTACCTTGCTCGTCGTCTGGCTCCTAGCGGCAACCTGCTTGAACAGCCATGCCGCTGACGTGGTTTACGTGGCCAAGGCGGGTGAGTCGTCCCCTGTGCAGCAGCAGACAAAGACTACCGCCGATTTCTATGGCTTAAAAGACAATGTCATATTATTGACCGGCGATGGTGAGCTGGACACCGTCGTCAACGCAATTCGGGATGCCAAAACCATTGCGGTGGTGCTAACCACAGACGTCCTTCCTTCTCTCGACAAGCCGAAGATTCTAGCTTCGCTGCGCCGTGAGGACGCTGCCAGTGTGCCCTTGCTAATCGCCGGCATCGACGAACACACTGATGCAGAACTGCTCAAGCGCTGGTCCGGGGGAACCATCACGAACTGCAAAGCGTCGACGATTGCGGAAGGAACGGGGACTTACCAGTTTGCGAGTATGAAAGGCGTCACGTCCGAACTAGGCGGCAATACGTTGCCGATGAGCCCGCGGGAAGTGCCCTATCTGACGCTGGATGGCGCGGGAGCTGAATGGATTATGGCGGTCACCGCCAGCAGCCTTTCTTTGCCGGTTTTCGCCCGAGTGAAAATCGAATCGCAAGAGATTTTCTTCGCAACAGCGAGCGGGCCTGTGGAGACGCCATCAGGAGCCAGCCCATATCAGGAGCCTCGTGTCTTCGCAAGTCTTGCGCCGCAAATGATATTTTTGCGCTACGCGGGAGGAGAACATGCCTGGCACAGTCCGGGACGCTATGCAAATCTGACCATTGATGATGCGTGGCTGCGCGAGCCCTATGGTTATGTGAACTACGAAGCGCTTCTGGGAGAGATGGAGCGACACAACTTTCACAGCACAATTGCATTCGTGCCATGGAATTTTGACCGTAGCCAATCGGCAGTTGTCTCGCTGTTTCGGAAGTACGGCGATAGATTCTCCATCTGCATCCACGGGAACAATCACGATCACCAAGAATTTGGCTCCTACGACAACAAGCCTCTTAGTGTTCAAACCAATGATGTCAAGCAAGCCCTCGCTCGTATGGCCAAATTCGAGAAGCTCACCCAGATCCCCTACGACCCGGTAATGGTGTTCCCGCACTCGATTTCGCCGGAACAGACTTTTGCTGTACTCAAACGGTACAACTTCTGGGCGACCTCTAATTCCTTGAATGTGCCAATGGGAGCGGAGGCTCCCGCGGATGCGGAGTTTGCTTTACGAACGGCAACGCTGGCGTTTGCTAATTTCCCCAGCTTGCGGCGTTACTCGGTCGAGGCACCGGGGCCAGACTCGCAACTGGTTGTGGATGCATTTCTCGGCAATCCCATGCTGTTCTACGTTCACCAGAGTTTTTTCGCGCCGGGAATTGATGCCTTCAACAAGACCGCAGACACCGTGAACCGACTTCGACCTGGTACTCAATGGCGGAGTCTGGGCTATATAGCGCAGCATCTGTACCTGGAAAAACTGCGTGACGATGGCAATTATGACGTCCGGGCATATGCCGGGATAATCCATCTTGAAAATGTTCACCGGCACGACGCCACGTTCTTCATTGAGAAGGATGAAGATTTTGCTTTACCGCTCACGCTGAGTGTGGACGGACAAGCGTATCCATATCAGAGGGCGGGAACGCAGCTGCGCATTGAGTTGCCGGTTCGTGCGGGGATGAGCCGGGAGATCACGATCAAGTATGAGAATGATCTCAACCTTCCTGCAGTCGATGTGTCCAAAACTTCGCTCCGTATTAATGCCATTCGCCAGCTCTCCGATTTTCGCGATGACGTGGTGTCCCAAACAACTTTGGGCCGCTGGTTCATCCGTATTTATAGTCAAAACGAAGCCAGCTGGAACGAGGTGTTTCGCGATGTCGCGGTGTTGCTGATCGCAGTGGCGGTCGCGTGGTTTGTGCGAGGAGGCAAGAGGCGGTCGATGAGGTCACAAACCTCCTCGTCCCCGCCGGCTTGCTCAACTGTCGGGCGCGGCGATTGAGCAGAAGGGCCGTCTCGATGGGTTCGGTACACTTCCCCAGTAGCAACCTTGCTGGCTTGTGGCGAGAAAACAAGAAAGCTTTTGTTTTGTATGATCTACGGTCATATCGGACCTGCGATGGCTGTCGACAAGGTCAATATCATACCCTGGCATGCACTTCCGTGATCTAGCGGCAGCAATCTTGAAGGGCGATTCTTGAGGGAGAGAGAAGACGGCCTGATGCCCCTAAGGGTCCACCCGGCAGGTCTCCCCGACAATTGCTGGATGGAATCTATGCGAAAATGCGTTTTGTTTGGCTGCCTCCTCCTGATGTTCGCAGCTACGGCGGCGGAAAGTTTCGCCGCCAACTGGTACGTCGCCAAGGGTTCATCGGGTTCTAATAACGGCACCAGTTGGACGAACGCTTGGAACGAGATGAATCAGATCAACTTTTCGAGCGTTTCCTGCGGAGATACGATCTGGATCGGCGGTGGAGTCACTTACACAACGGGATTTGCGGTCAACGAAAGTTGCACCAGCGGCAGTCCGCTTCTGATTCAGACTGTGCTTTCTACCGATTCTGTCCCTACGTCAGCACCGGGATATACGAGCTCGCTTCTGAACCAAGCGGTCGTGAGCAATGCCACGTTGGACGTGAGTGGAGGCTCCTATATCACGATCAGCGGGCGGCATGGAACACCCCAAGGCAATAATTTCGGACTGAGCATCCAATGCACTTCATCCAGTGGTTGCATTGGCATTAGCGGGGCAGAATCCGCGAACATCAGTAATATCACTTTAACCTACATCGAAGTCTATGGTCCGTCATGCATAGTGGAGACGAATGAAACCGGAACCTGCTCAGGCTCAACCGATGGCGTCAACATTGCTCCCGGCACCTACACGGTGACCTCCTTGCTGCTCGATCACCTATGGGTACACCGATGGGCAGAGAATATTCGGACGGCTAGTTGGACGAACTGCACACTGCAATACAGCGATGTAGACACCAACGGGGTAGATCAAGTGGAGCATGACGACCTGATTTACAACTACCCAAACGTGAATTTTACCGTCCGCTACAACATCTTTTGGGGATCATGGAATGATGGCATCTTCTTCGACTTCGGCGGCTCTAGCCCCGTGTTCTACGGCAACGTGTTTTTCCACAACGGCGGGGGAGTGATCGAGTTTAAGCAAGGCTACTCAAATGGCGAAGTCATCATGTACAACAACACGTTCTCTAGCGATGAAACCGGATTTGGCGACTACTATTGCCCATCGAATTGCCCGTGGATACTCTGGTCAGGCACGCCCAGCTCAAACTATGTTGAAAACAACATCTTCGATCACGTTGGTTTCAGCGGATCACCATCGTCGACCGGCACCGTGGATTACAACGCCTATTCGAGCGATATCGGCGTAGAGGACAGCGGTGCGCATTCCTTCTCCTACACATCTGCGTTCGCCGCCAGCAACACGC
>Ga0187782_10001397_pt1 | contig 17479 bp, 15 predicted proteins | sample 0715_SJ02_MP15_2_FD_132454 | JGI IMG/M metagenome (GOLD analysis project Ga0187782, IMG submission 132454) | Tropical peat soil microbial communities from peatlands in Department of Meta, Colombia - 0715_SJ02_MP15_20_MG | ecosystem: Environmental > Terrestrial > Soil > Wetlands > Peat | place...
GCCTGGCACGGGATGCTGATGGACAGGTCGGTGGCCACGTAGCCGATCAGCGGCGCTTCGACGCTTCCGAGCACGCCGTTTTGCGGCCAGTTCAGTTGGGCGGTGGTCTGTTTGACCGGCAGTAGCGGGGTTGCGATCGCCAGTAGGGCCCCAAGCAAACCGGCGACGACAGCCACCACTCGGCCGACCCGGTAGTTTCCTCCCGTGTCCGTCGATGCGCGCCGCACTTCCGCATCGCTTCGCTCTACATCGTCGACGGCGCGGCCCACGGAGGTAGATGGTAATTGCCCGACATGTGTCGTTTCTGAAGCCATTAGACGCCCGGTCCGGGCCTGCGGATGGCCAACACGAACGGACCGATGGTGGCGACGGTGAACCGGGGGTCGGCGAACAACGACGCGTCGAACTCGACCGTGTAGCGGCGAACGTTGGGCTGGTTGGGGTAGACGTCTTCGGCCAGCCGCAGCGTGTAGGCGCTCGTCGCGCCGGCCGAGCCGCCGTGTCGCATCAAGAACACCGTCGGCGGCGCCCAGGGCAGCGTGTCCAGTGCGTGGATGAACTGATCGGGGGCTTTCATCTTGGACCAGCTTTTGATCGCGGCTGCCCGCTTGTCGAACTGCGCGAGCGGGTTGGCGTAGTGCGACGTCAGTCCCTGAAACCCCCAATAGGGGTAGTAGGACAAGAAGCTGTAGTCGGCCGTCAACACCACGGTTTGGTCTCGAGGCTTTCCGGTTGCCCGGGTGATCGCGGCGTCGATGAACGGGTAGAACTTCTCGGAGCTGGGCGGACGGCGGTCACCGCGCTGACCGTGGCCGTCGGTGTCGGTGTAGGCGATGGTGAGGTCCGGTCGCAGCACTTCGGGGATGTCTTGACTGAACGCGATCGCGCCGGCCAGTCCGATCGCGGCCGCCACCGGTAGCACGCTACGCCCCCAGGCATGGTCTCGCCCGCGGGCCGCCAGGGCGAGGGTGAGTTCGATAAAGCCGAAGACGCCGGCGGTGGCCAGCAACACCGTCAGCGTCGGCTGCAGCCGGAACGACAGCAGCGTGGTGCGCGCCAGGGTGGCGAGCATCGACAGCAGCGACCATAAGTAGACGGCGAGCACACCGATGGCCAGGCCGGCCGCCCGTACTGAGGAGCGGGCCCGCACCACCAGCCACAGCGTGCCGAGCATGCACAGCGCACCGAGCAGGGTGAACTTCAGCATCGGGAAGGTCAACTCGGCGCCGTCTGCCGGCAGGTAGTGGAAGGCGCTGCCGGTGTTGCTGACCGGGTCGCGGGTCGCCCGCAGCAGGAACGGCACCCAGGTCGTCGCCGCGATGGCCGCCGCGATAACGCCGATGACGGCCAGCCGGGCCAGCGGGTCCAAAGCCGCGCGGATCCCCTGACGCCAGCGGGAGGCCGCTAGCAGCAGGGCCATCAGCACCACAGTGAATGCGCTAACGGCCGGCAGCAGGGTGTAGAAGGTCGCCGCGACGCCCAGGAATATCCCGGCCCCGACCACCGCGGCCCACCCGCCTGATCTGGTCCCGCTGCGCAGACCCGACCAGGTCAGGATCAGCACCGGCGGCAGCAGCATGGTGATCATCGCGGAATATGGCTCCGGGGAGCTGTAGGCCAGCGTCACCGCAGCGGTGGCGGTGGTGACCATCAATGCGTACTGGAACCGGATCATCCGCCACCACAACACCAACGCCAGTGCGACCGCGATCGTGATCGAGGTGATCGCCCACGGTTTGTACATCTCCCAGGCCGGCATGCCGGTCCACGCCGCGACGCGCCCGCCGAGCCAGAACCAGCCCGGCGGATAGAACGGCGGTAGCCCGAGGTAGGTCATGTCGTGCAGGGCGGCGCTGTTGGTGAGCCGGGTCAGGTATTCGGTGCGGAACTGCTGGTCGACGGAGACACCGAACAGGTAGAGCTTGGTGGCGCCCAGCGGCATCGCGAGTGTGACCACCGAGAACGCGGACACGAAAACCAGGCCCGCCAGTTGAGCGAGCCACCGTAACCGACCACGCCGCCACTGCCAGCCGGCGGCCAGCAATCCGACGATGCAGCCGACCTGGCCGACCGTGGTCAGCGCGTGCAGCTGATTCGACGACGGGTAGGCGGGCCATTCGACCCGTGCGATGGCGATCAGCGAGATTATCGACACCACCGCGGCAATCGCGATCGCGAATGCCATGTGGCCGACAGTGGCCAGCGCGTTCCGCATCTAGATGGGCAACTTGCGGAAGATCGGCCGCGGGATGTGCCGCAGCACCATCATCACGTAGCGGAAAGCGCCGGGCGCCCAGACGAGCTCCTTACCCTTCGCCGCCGCGGTCACCGCCAGGTTCGCGACGTACTCCTTGTCGACGGTCAGCGGCGCTTCCTTGATGTGCGCGCTCATCCGGGTCCGCACCTGGCCGGGCCGGATGACCAGGACGCGAACGCCGCTCGGCTGCAACGCCTCACCGAGGCCGAGGTAAAAACCATCCAGGCCGGCCTTGGTCGAGCCGTAGACGAAGTTGGATCGCCGGACCCGCTCACCGGCGGCCGAGCTCATCGCGATGATCTGGCCGAAACCCTGCGCGCGCATCTTCTCACCCAGCAGCACCCCCACGGAAACCGCCGCGGTGTAGTTGATTTCGGCGATCTGGACCGCTTTACGCTGGTTCTGCCACAGCTCCTCGGCGTCGCCGAGCAAGCCGAACGCCACGATCGCGACGTCGACGTCCCCGCCGGCGAAGGCCTGCTCGATCATTTTGGGATGGCTGTCGGTGTCGGTGGCTTCGAAGTCGATCAGCTCCACCGACCTTGCGCCCGCGGCCTTCATTTGCGTGACGGCGTCGTCACGGCCCGGGTCGTCGGGCATGGCGGCCAGCAGGATGCGTGCATGCGCGTTCTTCAGGTAGCGCTCGCAGATCGCCAGCCCGATCTCAGAGGTGCCGCCGAGCAGCAGGATGGTCTGGGGATTACCCACGGCGTCGAGCACCATTTAGAGCAGCTCCAAACGTCGGGCCATGTCCGAGACGAAGACGCGCAAAGGATCGACCTTGCGCCGCACCCCGATCCATTCGTCGATGCGCGGATACATGGCGTGAAAGTTATCGGCACTGACCCGCGAGTCCTTTGCGGTGTAGAGCCGGCCGCCGAACTCCAGCACTCTGCGGTCAAGCTCGTTGAGAAATTCGTTGAGTCCGGGCTTGATCGGAAAGTCGACGCACACGTTCCAGCCCGGGATCGGGAAGCTCAGCGGTGCTTGGTTTCCCGGACCGAACAGCTTGAATACGTTGAGGAATGAGTAGTGCCCGGAGCGCTGTATGTCGTACATGATGCCCTTGAATTCCTCCACCGCCTCGGTGGGCACCACGAATTGGTACTGGCCGAAACCCGCGGATCCGTAGGCGCGGTTCCACTCGCCGATCATATCCAGCGGGTGATAGAACTGCGTCAGGTTCTGCGCCTTGCCGCGGTAAGACCCCGACTTGCGATACCAGAGCTCGGTCATTGTGCCGAAGGTCAGCTTGTTGGCCAAGCCGTTGGGAAAGATATCGGGCGTCGTAAAGAATTGCGGGGCATCGAATTTCAGCGGATCCTTCTGTAACTTCTTCGGCAGCTGGTCGACCGTCGCCAGCGAACCTCGTGAGATCGCGGCGCGGCCCAGCTTCGGTGGCGCGCTGATCGCGTCGAACCAGGCCGATGAGTAGGTGTAGTTGGCTTCGCTGCCGTCGCTGTGGAAGGCGATGGTTTCGTCCAGTGTGTGGGTGATGTCGCCGTCGGCAATGAAATACGCCGTCTCCGTCGGGGTCATCTCGACAGTCGCGCGCAGGACGATCCCGGTCAGCCCGTTACCCCCGACGGTGGCCCAGAACAGCTCGGCCTCTTCGCCGTCCGGGGTGAGGTGACGGATCTGCCCGTCGGCCGTCAGCAGCTCCATCGACCGGACGTGATTGCCGAAGCTGCCCGCGCTGTGGTGGTTCTTGCCGTGAATGTCGGAGGCGATGGCGCCACCGATGGTGACCTGCCGGGTGCCGGGGAGCACCGGCACCCACAGTCCAAACGGCAGCGCGGCCCGCATCAGCTGATCGAGGTTGACCCCGGGGTCGAGGTCGGCGACGTGGGTGTCGGCGTCGATCGAATGGATCCGGTTCAGCGGCGTCATGTCAATGACCAGCCCGCCCCCGTTTTGCGCATTGTCACCGTAGGAGCGACCCAGCCCACGGGCGATGACGCCACGGCCGCCGGCGTCGGCTGCGCAGGCGACCGCCTTGGCGATCACCTCGGGGTCCGGTGTGGAGAGCACCTGGGCTACCGATGGCGCGGTGCGGCTCCACCCGGTCAGCCGCTTCATGGTCGTGGGAAACATCAGCACAGAGGGTACCTGCTGAAGTCGCGGGTTCAGCGCAGCCGGAAGATCACCGAGCGCTGCACGACGAAGTTGATCACCGAGGCAGTGCCCTGTGCGATGACAAACGCGACCGGCACTGCCCAGGTGCGGTAGTCCAGCAATGCCAGGCACAGGTGATTGAGCCCGACCTGCACTGCGAAGGTGAGCCCGTAGAGCGCCATGACGACCAGAAACCGGGCGGTGCTCGGCGGCGCCTGAAATGTCCACCTGCGGTTGATCAGGTACGCGGTGATCGTGCCGACGACGAAGCTGGTCGATTTGGCCAGGTCCACCTGCACGCCCGCGGCTTTGTACAGCAGCACATAAAGACCGAAGTCGACGACCGCCGACAAACCGCCGGTGACGACGAAACGCCACACCTGTGTCTTCAGCGGCAGCTGCCCACTCGCCGCGATCTCGGCCATCGGCCGAAGTCTACGGGGGGCTACGACGGGTATTTCATATCCAGCAGCTCGACCTGGTTCTCGCCTTGGGGCGTCGTGTAGGTGACCGTGTCGCCGGCTTTCCGTCCAGCCAGCGCCAGGCCCAACGGGCTGCCCGCGGTCAACGCCTCGGCTTCGCCACCTACCGGGGTCTCTTCGATCACCGAGATCACCTGCATCTTGACGACCGCACCGTCGGAAAACCGCAACGTCACCTCGGTGCCGAAGGGCAGGGTGTCGGCCCCGTTCGACGGCAACGGTCCGGCGCGCAGCAATCGGTCGAGTTCGGCGATCCGCTCGTCGAGGCTGGCCAATTCATCAGCGCGCTGAATGGCATCGGCGGCGTCGGCGTGGTCGCTGACGGCGCCTCGGTCGCCTCTGACCTCGGCCTCCAGGCGATCGCGTCGTTCGCGTATCCGAGCCAACTCTGCGGCGATCCGCTCGCGTGCTTCATCCGAAAGCTTCGTGGGCTCGACTTGTTCGCTCACCTTCGCCGACCTGTCTTCCGAGGGCATTGACGTTATGGGTGTCCGCCATTATTACTGCGAGATTGCCGCCACGGTCGTGCTTCGTGTCAGAACCACAGCCATAGCGGTAATTTCAGGCAACCGGCCCGCCTCGTCGCCGGGCTAAACCCAGTACGGAACGCGGGCGCGGTATTGGCGCATCGCGAAAGCCGCCAGCAGCCAGCCCAGCGCCGTCAGCCCCACCACGACCGCCCAGTGCCGCAGCTCTTGGTGCGAGCCGAGCAGCGGGGCGCGCACGATGTCCAAATAGTGCAGCAGCGGGTTGAGCTCGACGATCTTCGACCACTGTCCGGCGCCCTGCTGCCGCAGCGTGTCGTCGTTCCAGATGATCGGTGTCATGAAGAACAGCAACTGCACGATGGAAAACAGCAGCGGGCCGATGTCCCGAAAGCGCGTCGCCAGGATGCCGAAACACAGTGACACCCATAGGCAGTTGAGCACGATCAGCCCCAGCGCCGGGATCACCGAGAGGTCGGCCCACGACCACGGTTTGGGGTAGATGATCGCGATGACGACGTAGATGACGATGTTGTGCGCGAACAAGATCATCTGCCGCCACACCAGCCGGTAGACGTGCACGCTCAGCGGCGTCGGCAATTGCTTGATCAATCCCTCGTTGGCGACGAACACCTCGGCGCCCTCCAGGATGGAGGCGTTGATCAGATTCCAGATGATCAGGCCGAGCGTGACGTACGGCAGGTGCACCGACAGCTGGAGATGGAACAGCTTGGAATACAGGCCGCCCATCGCGACGGCCGTGGTGCCGGTCGCGATGGTGATCCAGAACGGCCCCAGCACCGAGCGGCGGTACCGCTGCTTGATGTCCTGCCAACCCAGGTGCAGCCACAACTCGCGGCGGCGATAGCCGTCGACCAGATCACCCCAAGCGCGGGTCAGTGTTTTGGACTGAGCCGCGGCATCAACAATGGTCATCGCTGCCGCTCCTCCCGATCGCTTCGCTCCGCACCGGCGTCGGCGCGAGTCACGATGAGCCCTCAGGTCTTCCGAACTGTTCCCGACGTCCCAACCGGCGCAGCCGCAGCCACTCCAGCAGTCCCTTCGGGTCACGACGGGACACCAGGAAAAACCAGCCAAACCGCAGCCATTCCTGGACCAGCAGTTTGCGCAGACCCGGCTGCGCCAACAGGTAGCCGCGATTGCGGTAGGTGAAGTACCGCTTGGTCGGATCGTCGGGATATTGCGTGTGCATCCGCCCCGCAAGAATCGGCTTGAACTCGGCCGACCCACAGGGGTGCAGATAGACCGCGTTCAAACAGGTTCCGAACGCCAGACCGGACCGGACCAGCCGACGGTGCATCTCCACCTCGTCGCCGCGGACGAACAGCCGCAGATCGGGCACACCGATCGACTCGAACGTCGCTGCCCGAAACAGTGCACCGTTGAACAGCGATGCGATACCCGGCAGCAGTTCCTGGTTCGCGGCGGTGCGCAACTCGCTGACCCGCCTGCGCCAGACCAGGCCGCGGCGCAACGGAAACGCCAGGCGTTGCGGGTCATCGGCGATGCACACCATCGGCGAGACCTCGGCCAGCCGATGTGTCTCGGCGCACGTCAGCAGCGTCGCCAGTACTTCGCTGTCTTGCGGGTGGCCGTCGTCGTCGGCCAGCCACACCCAGTCGGCGCCGGCGGCCAGCGCGTGAAGGATTCCGAGCGCGAAACCGCCTGCGCCGCCAAGGTTTCGGCGTGACGGCAGATACGTCGTCGGGATGGGTTGGCCACCCACCAGATCGCGAACGCGATCGGCGCCGTCTTCCGAAAAGTCATTGTCGACGACGATCAGCTGATCAGGCAGCCGGCTCTGGGTGGTCAACACATCCAGCGACTTGGCCAGTTCGTCGGGGCGCCGATGGGTCACCACGACGGCGCACACCATAGTCATGCGCCGCTCCTCCTCATCGCTGCCTCTGTATTGCCCGACTCCTCCTCATTCCGCTTTGCGGACTGCATCGTCGTCGGGCGCTGCATCGTCGCCGGCGGGTCACTCATCTGCGTGGGCTTTACTGGCGAGCTGCCGGTTGGGTGCGGTCTCGGCAAGCACCTCACGCACATGCCGCGCGGCGTCTTCGCCTTCGTAGGCGCGCACGACGTCCTCGATGCTGCCGGTCAGCTTGATGACGCCGTGGTCGATCCACATCGCGGTCTTGCACAGCCTGGCCAGGAATTCGTTGGAATGGCTGGCGAACACCAGGATTCCCGACCGCTCGACCAGGCTTTGCAGTCGGGACTGAGCCTTCTTGAGGAAGTCGGCGTCGACGGCGCCGATACCTTCGTCGAGCAGCAGGATTTCCGGGTCGATGCTGGTGACCACACCCATCGCCAGCCGCACCCGCATACCGGTCGAATAGGTGCGCAGCGGCATCGCCAAGTAGTCGCCCAGCTCGGTGAATTCGGCGATCTCGTCGACCTTGGCCAGCATCTGTCGCCGCGTCTGTCCGAGAAACAGGCCGCGGATGACGATGTTCTCGTAGCCGGAGATCTCGGGGTCCATGCCGATGCCCAGATCGAACACCGGTGCCACCCGGCCGCTCACCGTGGCCGAGCCGCGCGTCGGCTCATAAATGCCCGAAAGCAGCCGCAGCAGCGTCGATTTCCCGGCACCGTTGTGGCCCACCAGCCCGACGCGGTCGCCCAGGTTCAACGACATCGTGATGTCCCGCAACGCCTCGATGACCACCACATTGGACGCGGTGCGCCCGATCGTGCCGCCCAGGAAGGTCTTTTTCAGCGAGCGCGATTTGGCGTCGAAGATGGGAAACTCCACCCACGCGTTATGCGTCTCAATATGAGGGCGCCGGGGACTCGTCACAGGTTGCCGCTTAGAGGTATTGCCCGGTGCCCGAACCGTGGCCACCGGGCCCGCCGGACCTGCCGATCCCGGGGGGCAGGGCGCCCTGGCGCATCTGCTCCAGCTGCGCGCGGGCGGCCATCTGCTGGGCGAACAGCGCGGTCTGGATCCCGTGGAACAGCCCTTCCAGCCAGCCGACCAGCTGCGCCTGGGCGATGCGCAGCTCGGCATCCGACGGGACGGCGCCCTCACTGAACGGCAGGGTGAGACGGTCGAGTTCGTCACGCAGTTCGGGCGCCAGCCCGTCTTCGAGTTCCCGGATGCTGGTGGCGTGGATCTCGCGCAACCGGTTGCGGCTGGCGTCGTCGAGCGGCGCCGCCCGTACTTCCTCGAGCAGCTGTTTGATCATGGTGCCGATCCGCATCACCTTGGCCGGCTGCTCGACTAGGTCGGTCAGCGACCGGTCATCGGAGTCGTCATCTTTCGCGGCCGCCATCAGCTGCGGGTCGAGGCCACCGATGATTTCGATGTTGTCGTCGTCGTTGCCGTTACTCAAAGCAGTCACTCTCCTTGCCGCTGGCATCTGTTCACGTTTTGGGTGTCGGGGTGCCATGCCATTCGTAAATCCAGGCCTCACCGTTGTCGTAGATTTTCGCCCACGACTTCGATTGGTCTATTGACACTAGTCCGTCGGGCACCTTGAACCCGCGAACCGTCGGGACGCTGGTCAGGATGTAGCGAATGTTGAGCGCCCGTACCGCCTCCGATACCCGCGGATCATTGTCACGATCGGCGTACGCCCAGAAAATGAAACGGTAATAGCCCGGGCCGGTTTGCTGCGGGAAGTCGTAGTGGGTCCACAGCGGGTGCAGATCGGCCACTGCATACATCCAGGCGGTGCCGTCGACGTTGGAGTCGCCGATCAGGGTGTTCCGGGCTCCCGGCAGGGTCGCCAGGTAAGCAAAAGCGTCGAGGTCTTTCTGGTTGATGATCACCGAGTCGTATTTGTCGCCGAACAACACCAGATGCCGGTAGAGGTAGTGGCGCGCGGTCAGCACGGTGGTGATCAACAGCAGGACCACCGTGGCTGAAACCCACCCGGGTGCGGGAAGTTGGGTGAAGCGCCCGGTGAGCCGTTTGGCCGCGCCGATCACTCCCAAGACCATCGCGAACACCGCGATCCCCGCCATCGGCGTCGCGAGCATCGTGACCACGGCGGAGAGCCGTCGCGGATCGTTGTAGAAGAACTGGCTGAATTCTTCGATAGCGGCGCCGAGCGGGTTGCGAAACGGCGCTCCCGAGTAGATGGTCGCCACGGTCAGCACCAGCCAGAGCACCGGCGGCCACCAGACTCGCTTGTACAGCAGGATCGCCATGCCGATCGCGCTCAGCACGATCAGGCCGTATTGGGTCGGGAAATCGTTGAGGTGGCGGGTGTGCAAGAGCAGCGCGTCGATGACGCCCTGCTTGACGCTCTTGAAGCTGGGGAACGCGTGGCCGGCGATGATGTCGGCCTGGTGGGCCACCCCGATGAACTGCGGCGCCAGTATCAGCGCTGCCGGCACGGCTACCGCAGCCAGGATCAGGAGGTCGGCGAGCCGTCCGCGTACCGGATGCCGCCGCACGTCGAAAAGCCACCAGGCCAATAGGAACAAGATGACGACGAACCCGCCGGTCAGGTGCACCGACAGGACGCCCACCAGCGCCAGCACCGCCGCCGGGATGCGGTCGCGATGCCGCGGGGTCGAGGTGATCAACACGAACGTCGGGATCGCGACCCCGTATGCCGCGAGGTTGGGCATCGCGGCGACGCCGAACTCGACGTACGGCACCGACGTGAACGACGCCGACATCGCGGCTGACGTCGCCGCCGTGCCCGCGGTGCGCCACTCGCTGGTGATGGGCCTGAGCAGAAACCAGGTGAGCATCGCTGCGCTGGACGGGAACAGCCAGATCGACGCCGCGACCGAGCTCAAGGTGTAGCCGGTGGTGGGCGCCGCCCCGGTGAGTTGACAGAACACCGCGGTCAGGGCGTGAAACACCGACGGGTAGTACAGCGGTTGGTGGGTCTCGACGTTGCGCAGCTCGCCCATATGGGTGGACGACGCCTGGCCGGTGTCGAGGATGAAGCGCACCTCGTTGGCGTGCCAGACCGCGTCCCAGGTGCTGGGAATGGACTGCCAATGCGTGATCCCGCGGTAGGCCGCCCACATGATCAGCAATGCACCCAGCAGCACACCCGCGGCTACCGTCAGCGCGGGCCAGCCACCGATACCGCGGGCTTCGGCCTCGGTGTCGCGGTAGCGGGCGAGTAGCCGCTGCAAACCCGTCATCAGCAAGCAGACCGCGGCCAGCGTGATCAGCGCTGTCCAACCGTTCCAAGGGATTCCGAGCGCGCCGAATGGGATTATCGCCAGAGCCACCACGCCGTAAGTCAGCGCCGGGCCAACTGCGACGGCGACCGGCCAAGTTAGCTGAGTGATTCGTGCGACGATTGCCCCCGGCGCGATCAGCAAAAACAATGCGATCAGCGTTCCGAACCACAGCCCCACTGGACTAGTATGGCTGGCCGGGTGACCTGGCTCGGGACGGCAGGGACGCATCTGGGCACCCGCTACCGTCATGGTTTAGCTGAATCTGCGGAACTCTAAGGTGGCTGGCATGGCATACGACGTCGCCCGGGTGCGGGGATTACACCCGTCGCTCGGGGACGGTTGGGTGCACTTCGACGCGCCGTCGGGGATGCTGATTCCCGACTCGGTGGCGACTACCGTATCGACCGCGTTCCGCGGATCGTTCCCTAGCACTGCCGGTCCGCATCCGGCGGCCAAGCGCAGCGCCGCGGTGCTGGAGGCGGCCCGTCAGGCGGCCGCAGACCTGGTCAACGCCGACCCGCGCGGCGTGGTGCTCGGCGCCGATCGCGCGGTTTTGCTGTCGTCGTTGGCCGACGCCTCGTCGACCCGCGCCGGTCTGGGCTACGAGATGATCGTCACCCGGCTAGACGACGAAGCGAACATCGCGCCGTGGCTGCGCGCAGCAAACCGGTTCGGCGCGAAGGTGAAATGGGCCGAGGTCGATATCGAGACCGGTGACCTGCCGACCTGGCAGTGGGAGGGCCTGATCGGGCAGCCGACGCGTCTGGTCGCCGCGACATCAGCGTCGGGGACGCTGGGCACCATCACCGATCTGCGCCCGGTGACCAAGCTGATCCATGACGTCGGCGGGTTTGTGGTCGTCGACCATTCCGCCGCCGCGCCCTATCGTCTGATCGACATCGACGAAATCGACGCCGACGTGGTGGCCGTGAACGCCGTCGGGTGGGGCGGCCCACCCATTGGCGCGTTGGTGTTTCGCGACCCGGCGATGATCAACACCTTCGCTTCGGTGTCGACGAATCCGTATGCCACCGGGCCGGCGCGTCTCGAAGTCGGCGTGCACCAATTCGGCCTGCTGGCCGGCTTCGTTGCCAGTATCGAATACCTTGCCGCACTGGATGAGTCAGCACGCGGAACGCGACGCGAAAGACTCGCTACCTCAATGCAATCGGCGATGTCCTACATGGACGGGATATTCGATTACCTGATGAGCTCACTGCGATCGCTGCCGTTGGTGGTGGTAATCGCTCGGCCCGAGGCCCGGATACCTGTGGTGAGTTTCGCGGTCCACGAGGTGCCTGCCGAGCGGGTGGTGCAGCGGTTGGCGGACAACGGCATTCTGGCGATTTCCAACGCCAGCTCGCGAGTGCTCGACGTGATCGGTGTCAACGACGTCGGCGGCGCGGTCACCGTCGGGCTGTCGCACTACTCGACGATGGCCGAGGTCGACCAATTGGTGCGTGCCCTGGCGTCGCTGGGGTAAGGCCTCGCGCTGATATCGCGCCGCTACTCGGGGACCGTCAGCACGATCTTTCCGGTCACCTGCCCCGACGACAGCAAGCGATGGGCGTCAGCGGCCTGCTGGATCGGCATGCGCGCCCCGATGACAGGGCGGACGCGCCCGTTGGCAAACATCGGCCAGACCGAGGTCGTCACCGCCTCGACGATGGCGCTCTTGCCACTGGGACCGGTCACCGGTCGGCCCCGCAGCGCGGTCCCGATGACCCGTGCCCGTTTGCCGATCAGCTTGCCGAAATTGAGTTCGCCCTTGACGCCGCCCTGCATCCCGATCACGATCAATTGACCGTCGTTGGCCAGTGCATCGAGGTTGCGGTCCAGATACGCGGCTCCCATGATGTCCAGAATCACGTCGGCGCCTGCGCCGTCGGTGGCCTCATGTACCCGCGCGACGAAGTCCTCGTCGTGGTAGGCGATGGTGACTTCGGCGCCCAGTTCGCGGCACAGTTCAAGCTTGGCCGCGGATCCCGCGGTGACCGCCACCCGGGCACCCAGTGCCCAGGCGACCTGAATGGCGTGAGTCCCCACCCCACTGGCGCCGCCGTGAATCAGGACCAGCTGGCCCTCGCGTAGGTGAGCTGTCAGCACCAGATTCGACCACACCGTGCAGGCCACTTCCGGCAGGCCGGCGGCGTCCTGCAGGTCAACGCCGCCCGGAATTGGCAGCAGTTGACCGGCGGGAACAGCGACATATTCGGCATATCCGCCGCCCGCCAGCAAAGCGCAGACTTCTTGCCCGGGCGACCATTCGCGGACGTCGTCGCCCACCGCCGCGACAACGCCGGAGACCTCCATGCCGAGCAACTCACTGGCGCCCGGTGGCGGCGGATAGTAGCCGGCGGCCTGCAACAGGTCGGCGCGGTTAACGCCGGCGGCGCGGACTTTGACCAGCGCTTCGCCGTGGTCCGGCACCACATCGGGCACTTGCTGCCAGACGAGTTCATCGGCGGATTCAGCGACGATGGCATGCATGATCGTCACGCTACTACCTGGGGATACCGACTGTTCCAAAGGCCATGTGTCGCATAGCATGACGTCATGGCCGCCCCCATTGCCGGCCGGACAGCCGGTGAGATGCCCGGGCTGGATATCGCCGAGCAGAAGTCGTGGCAGCACTTCCTGGACTCCACTCTGCGTTTGTATTCGACGCTCAACCGTCGACTCACCGATGCCCACCAGCTGTCGCTGTTCGACGTCCGGGTGCTGGACATCTTGGACAACGCCCCGACCGGCTGTGCCCGGATGGGCGATCTGGCCGAGGCGCTGCCGTCGCTGCCCAGCCGCCTGACCCGTCAGATCCGTCGCCTGGAGGGGCAAGGGCTGGTGCGCCGGGAAGCCAGCCAGGATGACCGGCGCGGGGTGGTGGCTGCCATCACCGACGACGGCCGGGCCGCGGCGAGGCAGGCCATGGTCACCTACGCCCAGGGTGTGCGGACCTATTTCCTGGGCCAGCTGTCGCGCACGCAGATCGCCGCGATGGGGGAGAGCTGCCGACGGATCAGCGCTGCGGTCAAGCTCTCCGACCGGGCTTTGAAGACCGGCGGAGCCTGACACCGTTACCCTTGTCGGCGGTGGCGTGGCAGAGCGGCCTAATGCACTCGCCTTGAAAGCGAGAGACGGCTAAAACCGTCCGGGGGTTCAAATCCCTCCGCCACCGCCATTGTGTTGCTTGGTCAGCGTGAATTGGCCGACGTCGGTGATGCCGCGGCGGAAGAAATCCGCGCATCCGGTCAGGTAACGCAGGAAGCGGTCGTAATTGACCTCTGACGTCAGTGCGATCGCCTCTTCGCGGCGGGCAACAAGATTGGCCGCCCACATATCCAGCGTCCTCGCGTAGTGCGGTCGCAGCAGATGGACCCGCTCGACACCGAAACCTGCCTCGGTCGAGAACTTGACCACGTCGTCCTCAGAGGGCAGTTCCCCGCCGGGGAAGATCTCCTGCCCGATGAACCGCATGAACCGCAGATCGCTCATCGTGATCGCGATGCCATGCGGTGCCCAGTAGCTGGGCGGATGCGTGAGGATCGTGTGCAGCAGCATTCGGCCGTCCGCGGGCAACAGGCGGTACGCCGATTCGAAGAACGCGCCGTAGCGCTTCTTTGTGAAGGCTTCGAAGGCGCCGATGCTGACGATGCGGTCCACCGGGTCGTCGAACTCTTCCCAGCCCTGCAGCCGCACCTCGACAGATCGCGACGTCGGCACTTTGGCCAGCCGCTCCATCGCGTATTGATGCTGGTAGCGGCTCAGGGTGATGCCGATGACGTTGACGTCGTACTTCTGCAGGGCCAGTTCCAGCGCGCCGCCCCACCCGCATCCGACGTCCAGCAACGTCATGCCGGGCTCAAGGGCCAGCTTGCCCAGCGCCAAGTCGAATTTGGCCACCTGAGCTTCGTCGAGGGTCATGTCGTCGCGCTCGAAATAAGCGCAGGTGTAGCCCATCGTGGGACCTAAGAACAGTGCGAAGAAGTCGTCGTTGAGGTCGTAGATCGACTGCGACTGCTCGTAAAACGGTTTCAAACCGCTCGTTTCTCCGGACATCGAAAGCTACCCATCTGATTCATAAGTCGGGCAGTCAATCGATAACGCGGGGCAAGTGCGCCATCGCTGACGGTCCCCCGACCACAGCCAAACGTGCAAGTGCACATATTAGACGGACGCAGATTAGCCGATGATCGGATAAATCACCAACGGCGGGCTATCTGCCGACTGTCAGCCCCGCGGTACGCGGGATCTCGGCTGCGATGCGGTCCATGAGCGCGGTGTAGCGCCCGGCTTCCGGGTCTTTGCCCGGTTTGCCGCTGCTCACCAGGCCCGCCGCCAGCCCACGCTCGGGATCGGCCCAGATCGCGACGTTGACGAGTCCTAGGTGACCGAACGCCGCCGGCGCGTTGCGGCCGAACGGCCCGAACCTGTTCGTCCCCAGCATGAAGCCCGTGCCCCAGCGTGCAGGGGCGAGGCCGATCGCGACATCCGGCCGCAGGCGTCGACTTTCGCGCACCGCACCGAGCAGTGTTTCCGGTCGCATCACCTGGACACCGTCGAGTTCACCTCCACGGCACCATATTTCGGCAAACCGCGACATCTCATCGGCATTCGAGACAGTGTTGGACGACGGGACCACGGTGGTGAGGAACATCGGGGTGTTGGTGAGCGGAATAGTCTGGTAGAGCGTCCCGCCGATCGCCTTGCGGAATGCTGCTGCGATCGGGGCGGATAACTGTTTACCGGTGGCGTGGCTAGGCGCAACCAGCGGGATATCCTGTTCTGCGACACCGAAATTGGTCCAGCGGAAGCCCAGCGGGTCGAGGATATCGGTGGCAAGAATTTCACGGATGTCCTTGCCGGTCGCGGCCGAAACGATTTCGCGCATCAACAGGCCCCACGTCACCGCGTGGTAGATGTGAATAAGTCCGGGCCGGTACAGCGGTTTTAATTTCCCTAGCTGTTCGCGGGCATATTCGCTGTCGTCCGCGCGCTTGAGATCCGGCCGGGGTCCGGTTGGGAATGGGACTCCGGCGCTGTGGGTCATCACGTGCCGGATCGTTGTGCGGTGCTTGCCATGGCTGGTGTAGGTGGGCAAGTACTCGCAAACGTGATCGTCGAGCGAGAACTGCCCGCGTTCGACGAGCCTGTGCACGACGGTCGCGGTGATCGCTTTGGCGGACGAGTACACGCAGAACGGCGTATCCGTCTTGACCGGGACTTTCTCGGCGTCCGGTGGATCGGTGGGGGCGTTACCCCAGCCGTGCCCGATCGCGCGGTTGAGGACCACCTTCCCGTTGTGGCGCAGGCACAGCTGGATCGCCGGGTGCATTCCCGCGGCATACCAGTGGCGGGCGGCCTGCCAGATCCGTTCGACGGCCGCCGGGTCGATATCAGAGTGATCTTCATCGCCGACCGCCGTGACGGCGTCCAGGTTGGCTGGGACGCGGATCCTGCCCTGCAAGTCAACCTGGCCGGTCATGCGCACCCTTCCGCAGCGGAATCGGTCGAAACCCACCCGCGAGGGTACGTGGAGCTGCCATCGGTGTATCCACAGCTCGACGTTTATCCACAGGCGTGGAGTTCAGATCTCCTCCTGAAGAGCGGCGGCGCTCGTATTCGAACGTGGGTTCGAGTAGCGGGCCTAGAACGACGCTGGATCGGGCAGTACGGCGCCGGGCGAGTACGGCGCCGCAGGAGTCCGCCCCGGCAACACTGTGTTCGGATAGCCGGGAGACAAGGGGTATGTACTGGAACCGCTGCCGGGAAACAAGGCATTCAACAAAGGACCGAGCTCGCTGAAGATCCCGTTGACGATGTTCACAGCCGTGGCCGGGTTAGGCCCTGCAGGGGCGGGAACGGGCACTGGATCGTCGACAAGCAAAGGTTGCTGCGGACGCGCCCCAGCGATCCCGCTGCCAAACCCAATTGCGCCAATTGCGGCCAGCGCGAGCGCCATACCCAGCGTCGCTCGGGTCAGTGGCCCGCGAGCATTCGAAACCGCAAACATGTTCCGGAACAACGGGATACTCCTCAAACTCCGCTGAAGCAGCGAGTGCTTCAGACATTCAAGTCACTCCGGTAACACTGCTAACTAAGAATCACAATTGAAACACGACGCGATCACAGATCGAACTCTATAGATTTGCTTACTAACCTTGGAATTCGCTTACTTTGGGTGACCTTCGGCCGGGAAGTCGGTGCCTGCGATTCGCGGCGGAAGTCGGTTGCTCACAGGCGCCGCATAGGCATGGTAGTGGGACTTCCCGTTAAAAACGGTTCCTCAGGAGTTCGTGGTCAACCCCGCACCAACACCTACCACCACCCGGAAAAACTGCTAAGCGCCGACGAAGACGATCCGTGAGGATCGCACCGAATCGTGTTATTCCCCGGTGAACTGTGGCGAGCGTTTGGCGAAGGTTGCCGAGATCCCCTCGGACAGATCCTTGGACGGCAGGAACGCCGCATTCCATGCCGCCACATAACGCAGACTCGCAGATACCGCCGAAATCCGTTGCTGGTCAAGCACATCCTTAATGCCGCGGACGGTCAGCGGCGGATTGGCAGCGATCTCGGCGGCGGTGGCGTGCGCGGCCTGCAGGGTGGCATCGGGGTCGGCGAACACGTCGTTGACCAAGCCGATCTTCTCGGCACGGGCAGCGTCGATGTCCTTGCCGGTCAGTGCCAGTTCGCGCAGCTGCCCGTCGGACAGGATCAGCGGCAGCCGGGCCAGGCTGCCGACGTCGGCAACCATCGCCAGCTTGACCTCGCGGACCGAGAACTTGGCGTCGGCGCTCGCGTAGCGGATATCCACCGCGGAGATCAAGTCGACGCCACCGCCGACACACCAGCCGTGCACCGACGCGATCGTCGGGGTTCGGCAGTCGGCCACAGCGGTGATCGTGCCCTGCATGCGCAGCACCTCGGCGTGGAAGTCGGTGCGGGGCCTCGCCAAC
>Ga0187782_10001398_pt1 | contig 17477 bp, 18 predicted proteins | sample 0715_SJ02_MP15_2_FD_132454 | JGI IMG/M metagenome (GOLD analysis project Ga0187782, IMG submission 132454) | Tropical peat soil microbial communities from peatlands in Department of Meta, Colombia - 0715_SJ02_MP15_20_MG | ecosystem: Environmental > Terrestrial > Soil > Wetlands > Peat | place...
ACGCTGAGTCCCGGGCCGGATGCCGCCCTGGCGTTGCTGTCACGACCTCATTTCACGACGCTGCGCAGGGCGCTCGGAACGGATCCCGCGTCGCCCGCGACCTTGGGCTGGAGCAGGGTGAACCCAGTATCCTTGAGGATACGCGTTCCATCTGTGCCCAGTAAGAATCGCACGAACGCGACGGCGCCGTCCATGTTGGGCGCGTGTTGCACGACGGTTACCGTGTACTCCGCGTTCAACGTGATCGCGGCCGGCGGAGTGATGTACGGAATGTGCGCCGACACCGCTTCGATCGAGTAGAAGAAGCCCGCGTCCAGTTGGCCGGCCTCCAGCCGGCCGACGAGAGTCTCCTCGGGGAACACCTGGGCCGGATTCTCGTCGGGGCCAAGTATGTCAGCCGCGAGTGTTGGACGCTGGTAGTACTGGGCCGCCTTCTGCATGAACTGGATCGTCAGGGCGCCCTTCGGGTCGAGTTTGGGGTCGGTCCGTCCGAGACGGAATCCCGGACGCACCATCACCCCGTACCAGGCGCTCGATTTCAAGTCCGCCGCAAACCGGCTCTGGGGATTGTACCCGATCACGAGCAGCGAAGTCGCGAAGCTCGTGTACCAGCGGACCCAGTCTCCATTCTGCGGGCCCATCAGCTGGGCGTTGACCGACGGCACGGCGCTGATGAATACATCTGCCTGCCGGAGTTTGTCCTTGATCTGATTGGCGAGCGCGACTGATCCCGCCGCGAAGCCCCGGAACTGCGCGCCGGTTGCCTGGTTGAACGCCGGGCCGATGCGATTCTCCATGACGTTGACGAGCGATCCGGCATACAGGACCGATACCGGCCCGATGTCGGCGCCAAGCGCCGCTGTCGTTCCCACACCCGCCGCAGAAGCGACTGCAACCAATGCCGCGAACGCCAATATCAAGCGTATCCGATGCACGCATCCACCTCCCGGGTCGCTGAGAGCGGCCCGCGTCGTCTGCCGTGATCTCATTCCAAATGACAAGTATACTTGACTACATGCCCCGGCCATTCCTCCTGTGCTCACGGTGCCTGCACGGAGGTTCCTCGGCGACACTTCCGCCGTCCCTGAGGGCGCGCGACGCGGCCGGCGTCAGGGTACGGCCGCTACTCGATCGTCACGGCGTCGTCATCGGCCACAATTCGGGCCACCCCGGGCGGGATCTCGACGCCCACCTCCGTTCCGGCCGGCGGCGCGGGGCCCTGGACCGCCGCCTCGATCACGGTATCGCCGAGCGCGAGGAGGATGCTTGTCGTGACGTTACGAGGGAGCACACGAGTCACCCGCGCGACCGCGTGGGCGCCGCCTGGCGCGGTGAGCCGGATGTCCGTTGGCCGCAGGCAGAACGTCGCGCGACGACCGTTGGAGGATGCACCGCCAACCGCCCGCACGCGGAGCGGTCCCGCCTCAACCACAACGGCGTCCCCGGATCGCCCCAGCACCTCGCCCGTCAACACGTTCGACGCGCCGACGAGCTGCGCGACCAGCGCGGTCCTGGGCTCAGCGGCCACCTCGGCGGGAGCGCCGGTCTGAATGACGCGTCCGCCGGCGAGAATCACTATGACCTCGGCGAGCAGATACGCCTCACCGAAGTCGTGGGTCACGAACACCAGCGGCACCGGGAACGCGTCCAGGAGCCCGAGGAGGTCACGTCGGAGCCGCTCCCGCACGGGCGCGTCGACCGCGGAGAACGGCTCATCAAGCAACAACAGCCGCGGATCGCTGGCAAGCACCTGGGCTAGCGCCACGCGCTGGCGCTGGCCTCCCGAGAGCTGCCCGGGCCGGCGATCCGCGTATCCGCCGAGACCCACCGCCGCGAGCAAGGTCTCGACCCTCACCCGCTCTCGCCCGCGCCAGATCGGGGCCAGGCCGTACGCCACGTTCCCGCCGACCGACAGGTGCGGCAGTAGCGTGAACGACTGCAACATCAAACCCGCCCGGCGGCGCCACGGCGGCAGGTTCACGCGCCGCCGGTCGTCGTACAAGACGGTCTCTCCCACCGCGATCCGGCCGCGCTCGGGTTCGAGCAGCCCCGCGAGGCATCGCAGCGTCATCGTCTTGCCCGCCCCCGACGGGCCAAACAGCACCACACGTTGATGCGACGTCGCGAATGCCACGTTGAGATTGAAGCTCCCGCGCCGCGCGACGAGGGCCACCTCCAGCATCAGGAGACCCCCCCGCGGTATCCTCGAAGCCCGGCCGCGTGCGAGACGGCAATGACGATCGCGCCGAGCACGACGAGGACGACGGCAACCGGCAGGGCCGCGCGCAAGCCCTGCGCCCCAAACTGGACGAACAGATACACCGGCAGCGTGAACGGGTGGTACGCGACCATGATCGTCGCGCCGAACTCGCCGAGGGCGCGCAGCCACGCCAGTGGGATGCCGGCCACGATCCCCGGCCATGCCAGCGGAAGGGCGACGCGGAAGAACGTCACGAGCGGCGTCTTCCCGAGCGTGTACGACACCTGCTCGAACGATGGCTCGACCGCCTCGAAGGCGACGCGCGCGGCCACGATCACGTACGGCGCCGCGACGAACACCTGCGAGAGCACGATACCCGGGAGCGCATCGGTGATCTGGATTCCCCGGTCGCCCAGCCACGCGCCGAACGGAGTGTATGGGCCGAACGTCACCAGCAGCAGCACGCCTCCGACGAGCGGCGGGATGACGAGCGGGAGGTACACAAACGCCGTGACCAGACCCTTCCCGGGAAACTCCGCCCGCGCGAGCACATACGCGAGCGGCACCCCGAGGACGACCACGATCAGCGTGGCGATCGTCGCGGTCAGAATTGACGTCCAGATCGCTCCCGCCGATGCCGCACTCCGGAGCGAGTCGAAGAACGTCCTCCCGTCGAGCGACGCGGCGCCGAACAGGAATGGCACGACGAGATAGGCGAGGAGCACCACCCCTGCCGCTCCGAGCGGCCACGGGACGACCGGGCCGCGGTGGGCGCCAGCGCGAGACGCCAGCTCCTGAGCACTCACGGGAGACAGGCCAGCGTGGTCCCGAGGCGGGTCATGTCGTAATCTCCCACCGCCCCGAGCTCGGCCCGCACGGCCGCACGGCCGATCGTCTCGAGAAGCGCGTGCACGGCCGGCTGCGATGCGACATCCGGCGTCATCACGAGATCGTAACGTTCTTGCTGCAGAGGCACAAACTCCAGCCCAAATGCGCGCGCCGCGGCACGCACGCCGACGCCAACGTCCACGAGTCCGAGAGCAACCGCCTGCGCAACGGCAAGATGGGAGGGCGCGAGCCGGGCGTACCCGCGGACCTTGGCCGGCGACACCCCGTGCGCCGAGAGCGCGGCGTCGAGCACCGCCCTCGCGCCGCTGCCGGGTTCCCGGTTGATGATGGTGACGTCGTCGCGGCCAAGATCGCCGGCGTTGTGCACGCCGCGCGGGTTCCCGGGCGCAAGGATGAACCCCTGCTCCCAGGTCGCGAACGCGAGGACGACGACGCGCCGATCTCCCAGCGTGCGCCGCACAAGGGGAACATTGTCCTGGCCGGTCCGCGCGTCCCGAAGATGCACGCCGGCAATGGAGGCCGTTCCGTCGCGCAGCCACTCGAGCGCGCGCAGGCTCCCGGCCGGCAACCAGGCGAGGCGGTACTGCGGATGTCGGCGCTCGAAATGCGCCGCGATCAACGGCAGCGCCGGGTCGCACCCTGCGACGACCACGGTCTCCCCGAGCCGTCCGGCGGATTCGAACAACCGCACGCGCACCCTCTGCCCGCGCCGCGCGCACACGACCCCGTCCGCGCCGCCCGGCCACGCCGCCGTGGCCCATTCTCCCGTCAGCGGCACCGCGGTGGTCCGCGCACCTGAGGCTGCCAGCCTGACCCTGACGGGGGCGTCGCCCAAGGGCACCGCCCACGCCAGCCTTGCGGACACCTCGGGCGCCGTCTCGGGGAGATGAAAGAGATCCTCCACCCTGGCGCCGAGCACGGAGGCGAGCCGGAGCGCGAGCGCGGTTCCGGGCACGGTCCGCCCCGACTCGATGGCATTGAGGGTCTGCCGCGACGTTGTCGCGCGAACCGCCAGTTCGCGCTGCGAGAAGCCCGCCCGCTGGCGCCACCGCCGTACGGCATTGTCGACCCGCTCGCGACTCATTGCACCGGCTCCTTCGCGGAACCCACCGCTGACGATTAGTAGCGATAGCAGTCAAGTATTCTTTCCATCGCGCTCCGTCCCTCCGGGCGGCCTCTGGGAACCCGCAGCACTCACGGCGTGGCTTTGCGAAGGACCATACCGAGGGACGATGACGCAAAGACACCGGGGACTCTCTGCTCCGAACAGCGCGAAGGGGAGGGTGTCGACCCTCCCCTTCGCGCATCCCGCTACGACGGCGCCCTACTGACCCTTTTGTTGCTGGACCACCCGGTTGGCTTCCTGATACGTGAGCCACTGTCCCGATTGCTGGTTCACCAGATAGCGAAGATACCCGGGCAACGACATGTAGTTCGTCTGGGCGCCAAACGCCTGAAGATTGGCGACGCTTGGATACTGCTGAGCCGAAGCCACTCCGCTGAGCGCTGCGGAGGCCAGGAGCACGCCCACAGCCACGAGTGCCAACTTGCGCATTTGTTCTCCTCCCTTCTCTGAGTGTCCCGCGCGCGTCTCGGGTCTCCGGTCTTATCCCCAGAGAGGACCAGGTTCAAACCATCGGTCTCGCCGGCGCAGGCACGGGCCCAGCAGCAGGATCAACGGACTCAATACACTGGGCCCGGCGGGTTCAGCGGCGGGAGGCGTCCGCCCGCGAGGGAGGCTCCGGTAAGGGGAGCGATACTGGCTTCCCGTCCCGCGCCGCCCGGTAGCATGCTTCCACGAGCTCGGTCGCCCCATAGCCGTCGTCCGCGGTCACCGCGGGCGGCCGCTCGCCGAGCGCCGCCTCCACGAAGAGGCGGTCCTCCACGACATATCCCCACTTCTGCTCGAACGGCATCGCCGCGCAATCGATCCCTTCCGCCTGTTCGCGAGGACCTGAGCTGAAGGCCGCGCGTTCCATCTCCTCGGTGACCACCGCGCAGTGAGCGCCGTACACCTCGATCCGCTCGGACGGAAACAGCCACGTCGCGTGGGCCACGCTCGTCAAGGTGGCGATCACGCCGCTGCGGCACGCGAGGACCATCGTAAACCCGTCGAGTTCCGCGTACACGCTCCGTCTCGCAAAGCCTTGGATCACCGCGACGTCACCGAACAAGAACCGCGTCATGTCGAACAGGTGCACGGGCGTCTCGTACAGATAGCCACCGGTCACTCGTGCGTCCGCGGTCCACGCAGGCTGCTGGAGTTCCCCGCGATTGTGCTTGAGTTGTGCGGCGCGCGGTGCGAGCCGACCCTCGTCGATCAGGCGCCTCGCAAACAGGTACACGTTTGCGAACCGCCGGTTGAACCCGATCTGGTAGACGCCCTTCGCACGACGAGCCGCCTCCCGAATCGTCCACGCGCCCTCGAGCGACGTGGCCATTGGCTTCTCGGAGAAGACGTGCACCCCGTGCTCCAACGCGCGCACCACGGGCTCAACGTGGTGTGTGTTGGGCGTCGCCACGTAAACCGCCTCGACGCCGGCGTCCAGAAGGCCGTCGAGGCTCGAGAACGGGACGGTTCCGACCTCCGCGGCAAGCCGGGCCGCGGCCTCGGGCACGGAGTCCGCGACCCCCACAAGCGCCACCCGGTCGTCGCGCCGCAGGTTGAGCGCGTGGATCCGACCGATGAACCCCGCACCGAGCACGCCAACCTTGAGCGCCATCACACGACCTCCGCAGCCCGCAGCCACACGGTCCAGTGCGCGCACCGGGACGCCACTAGCGGAATCACGGACAGGCAGTCGGGACACTCCTTCGTCGCCGGGGCCGGAGGCTCGGGCCGACGCAACCGGGTCGGTTCGCGAAGGACGAAAAAGATCACGAACGGGACGATGAGAAAGTCGATGATCGTCACGATCACGCCGTTCACGAGCGACGTCACGATCCGGCCGAACGTCGTTCCGATGACGATGCCCGCCGCCGTATCGATCACGTTGCCACGCATGACGAAGTCACGAAATCTTAACATGGAGATCCTCCCCCACGGGGCGTCACATCCGGTCGTCAAGGTATTCGGGCGCGGATGCGGACACCTCCTTTGGCACGGCTTCCGTGCCCCCGCAGCGCGGCGAACCCCGCCTGGAATTCTCGTGGGCTGCTCGCGCGGAGACCGTTGCTCATTCTGTGGACAAATGAGTCGCCCATGCTGCCCCAGGCAGCGCCACACACCATGAAACGACGGTTCACGTGCCGGGATCCCACCGGCAGCGGGCGAGCTGATCACACGCCGGGCCGAACGAATACACGTTTGCCACTATTTGGTCCCAAATGAGTGAACTGTTGGCAACCCTTGCCGAGCGCACACCGCCGGAGAGGGAGTCACGCCGGTGCGGCGCGACGGAACGCCTTGCTCTACGAGTGCGCGCGGAGATCGGATCCGCCGGCAGTCGCCTGGCGTTGCTCACGGGGATACCCGCAACGAGCCGTGTTGCGAAATCGAGACGGCAAACGTGGAGCGCGGGACGCGACCCACATGAGGATCGCGCCCTTCAGGATACCCGTCCGACGTGGACGTCCTATGCCGGATACCCGGCGCTCACGCCCAGCACCGCAAGCAGACTCGCGCCTTCGGCGACTTGAGTCGCCACGTGACAGACGAGCTCGTGCGGGAGCCTGCGCTTCATACGAGCCAGACGCCGATAGTACTCCACGTCGGTGGGCGAAAGACCCAGCGCACGGAGCATGTCCAAAGACTCGTCGAACCGCTTGCGACGGACGCGACCTTGAGGACTCAAGTCGCGCCTCTCGATCTCCGCTGCGAGCTTGCACTTCGGCATGTCCCAACCCTCCGTACGCGATGCAACGGCACGTCCCGACAGCGGCCCGGCCCCTCCGCCCTCGCGTTTTCGAGAACCATGCCCGCCGGAGACCGTGCGCTTCGTTGCTCCGCCGCAATCGTCTCGGGGCGCGGACACGGCTCATTCCACGAACTCGGTGCATTCGTTCCATCGGTGGTGCGGGAACCCGGCTCAATTCGGCCGGGCGCCTCCCGCCCCTCCGGACCTGCGCCCGCGGCCGCCCGCGCGACGCACGAGTGAGCCGATGATCCCGCACCGTATCCGAGGACAGTCGGCCACCGGTCGGAAGTCTCCCCTGGTGATTAAGACGGAGCGAGATCGAGGTTGTCTCAGGCCCTACCTGCGGATGGGGAACTCCAGGATCTGAGCGGCCCCAGGCAAGGCCCCGCGCGCGGTCGTCGCACGACGCGGGCGCGTCGGCTTCGGCTTCGCCCGGAGTTCTCCGGTGCAGAACTGCAGAAACCGCTCCGCGAGTTGGGGATCGAACTGGTGCCCCGCGCTTCTCCAGATGAGGTGTAGCACACGCTCGGGATCCAGGGCCCGCTCGTTCCAGCGAGGGGTGGTCATCGCGTCATATGAGTCCACGAGGGACGCGATCCGTGCGAGGCGCGGGTTGTTGTCCTTGGTCAACCCCAGCGGATATCCGCCGCCATCCCAATGCTCGGTGTGCCCGCGAACGATGTCCACGACTTCCTGCGGCGCCTGCACCTCCTCGAGGACCCGCGCCCCGTAGAGGGGATACTCCCGCAGGATCGCGCGCTCATCGCGCGTCAGCGCCGAGGTTTTCTCGACCACCGCAGGCGGGATCGCCATCAGGCCTATGTCGTGGAGCTCCATTCCCCACCAAAGGTGCTCGAGATCCATCTCCAAGAGCCCCATGCTCCTGCCAAACGCCTCCACGATGTCGCCCGCCCGCGAGTGGAGGCGCGAGAGCACGGGATTCAAGGAGCGCGCCGCCCGGAGTGCCCTGAGCGCCGCGTGGACCGTCGCGTCGAGCAGGGTTCTTTGGAGCCGGTCGTGCGAGGACAACTGCATTGCGTGACCACTCTAGCACGTCCCATCAAGAATGCAAGATCCGTCCCTTGCTCCGCCGTCGGGCGTCGACGGCGGAAGTCTCATGAGACGGCCGACCTCCCGCGCCGTCTAAAGGCACAGAGGCGGTCGCGACCGCCCGGAGGAGTGTGACATGGATCGCATCAACCCGTTGGCATCGGGAGAGATTCCCGAACCGACACTGACCGCGACCTCGCCTACGAAGCAGCCGGTGGCCACGCCTGACCAGCACGAAACCGCCGAGACCCAGGGTATCAACATCGAAGTCGGGACCGGCGAGACGGCGGCGCCGGCCCCGGCTGCTTCACCCGAACGCTTGGCCGCGCTTTCGGCCGCCGTGGCCGCGGGCCAGCTCCCTCCGGATCCGCGGGCGATCGCCACGTCCATCGTCCGGGCCTTCGGCGGGCGGCAGTCTTGACCATGGGACTCGAGCACCCATCCGCGGATTTGACGTCCGCCGTGCTGGCGATCAAGGCGATCGCGCACCGGCAGCAGCGCGGCATCGTGCGGCTCGAACGCGACACCGTCGAGACCACGACCGAGCAACTCGCCGAACTCATCGCCGCCCTCCAGAACCCAACCGCGCCCGGCACCGAGGCTCGCAGGATCATCTTGGAGACGCTGTCCGTCGTCGACACGAATCTCGAGTTGCTCCGCGTGATCGAGGCGGCGCGCGAACGGCTCCTCGCCCACTTCGGCGGCCCTGCTATGGCCATGGGGCTGCTGGTCAACCGGAGCGTCTAGGCCGATGGTCACCCCCCTGTCTCTCAACGGGGCTCTCGCCGCGGCACGCACGGCGATCGACGCTGCCTCCACCGGAGCCGCGGTCGCAAGCCAGAACATCGCGAACGCCGCCACCCCGGAATACGCCCAGGAGCGCGCCGACCTCACCGCCCTGACAGACGACGCGGGCGTCGGGATCGGCACGATCGAGCGCCTCGTCTCCCCTTTGATTCGGTCGTCCCTGACGCAGGCGCAGGGCGCCCAGAGCGGCGCGACAGAGTCGTCGCAGCTCCTCTCGCAGATCCAGGCCGTCTTCGGCGAACCGAGCAACGGCTTGAGCTCGTTGTTCGGGACCTTCTGGAACGCGTGGCAAGAGGTCGCGAACTCGCCCTCGGACCCCGGTGCTCGCGATGCGCTGATCAGCGCCACGACACAGCTCACGGCGCAATTCCACAGCATCAGCTCCGGCCTCACGGAGATGCAGCAGTCGCTCCTCCCGACCATCTCCCAACAGGTCGACCAGGTCAACACCCTTGCCCAGCAGGTTGCCACGCTCAACGGCCAGATCGCGGCCGGAACCGCTGCGGGGCAAGACACCAACGGACTCCAGGACCAGCGAGACCAGCTGCTCACCCAGCTCGCACAGCTCGTCGGAGCGTCGTCGTCGGCCCTGGACATGGCTCAGCCGACCGTAGTCGTGAACGGCCAACCGCTGGTCGTCGGCCAGCAAGTGTACAAACTCCAGGCCACGCAGACGGGATCGACCGTCACGGTCACATGGGCGGCCGACGGCCAGCCGGCGACGCTGACGGGGGGACAGCTGGGCGCTGAGGTGCAGGTTGCGACGAACACGATTCCGAGCGTCCAGGGGCAGATCGACGACGTCGCCAACGCGCTCATCCAGGCCGTCAATACGGAGCACGCCGCGGGCTACACGTTGGACGCTCAGCCGGCAACCGGGATCCAGTTCTTCCAGGGCACCGGGGCGGCAGGCATCGCGATCAACCCGGCGATCGCGGCGGATCCGAACGAGATCGCGGCGTCTGCGAGCGGCGCGCCGGACGACGGGACGAATGCCCAGGCCATCGCCGATCTGGCCACGACCACCGGGACGAGCGGGACGACCATCGTGCAGCAGTACAACAGCCTCGTCGTCCAGGTCGGGACGCTGGTCTCCACGGCCAGCCAGGCGCAGACGACGGCAGCGAACCAGGTCACTCAGTTCCAGCAGCTCGATCAGTCGGTGTCGGGCGTGTCGACGTCAGACGAGCAGACGGCTCTCGTGCTCGATCAATCCCAGTCCCAGGCGGCCTCGGCCGTGCTGCAGGCGGTGCAGACGATGCTCACGTCCCTGCTGACGGCCGTGGAAGCGTAGAGGAGACGGCGATGCGGGTCACGGACCTCGGTCTCAGCCTCACGCTCTCCAGCATCCTCGAAGCGGATCAGAGCCGGATCGCAACCCTGAGTGTCGAGTCCGCGGCCCAGAAGGCGGTCACGCAACCGTCGGACGATCCGGCCGCGATGGCGCTCATCCTCGAGGATCAGGAGCAGCTCTCCCAAGACTCCCAGGGAGAACAAACGAGCGCGGTGGAGACCGCCTTCCTGTCGCAGACGGACACCGTCCTCCAGTCGGTCTCGCAGGCGCTTCTGCAGGCCCGGACGCTGCTCGTCCAGGCGGAGAACGGAACACTCACGGCCAGCGACCGTCAGGAACTCGCCAGCCAGATGCAAGGCATTCTCGGCACGCTGGTAGGCCTCGCCAACACCGAGAGCGGCGACAGCTATCTGTTCAACGGCACCGCCTCCGTCACCCCGTTTACGCAGACCGGGAACACGGTCTCCTACGACGGGAACGAATCCACGTCCACAGTCGCGCTGAGCCCCGGGACCGAGATCGCCGTTGGAGAGCCCGGGACGGCGATTTTCCTCGCCCAAACCGACATGGCGACCGGCAGTCCCCAGTCGGCGGGGGCCCTGGGGCTCAGCGGCTCCTTCACCGTCAACGGGCAGTCCGTGACCGTGACGAGCGGGATGACACTTTCCGAGATTGCCTCGGCGATCAACGCGGCCGACGCGGGAGCGCGTGCCACCGTCGTTTCCTCGGGCTCGCAACAGGCGCTCCAAATCAGCAGCCTCTCCACCAACTCGCTGACCCTCGTAGACGGCGGGGCCGGGATCCTCCAGACCCTCGGCATCCTGACCGCCGGAGGCGCCATCGCGAACGAGACCCAACCCAGCAACTTGTTCGACGCCATCACGGGAGCGCTCGACGACCTCCAGACGAACAACACCACCGACCTGGCCAACCGGCTCAGCGAGCTCGATGCGGCCCAAACGACCGTGGGCGCCGCGGATGCGTTCGTGGGGAGTCAGGAAGCCCTCGCCAAGAACACGCAGGCGCGGCTCGAGACCCAGGACGCGGCCGTCACGACCTCGCTCGATCAGGTCTCCGGGGCCTCGGCGGTCGCCACGATTCTTTCCGAGTATCAAGACGCGACCACGGCGTACAGCGCGGCGGTCGCGGCTGCGCAGACGGCGTTTTCAGTCGCGAAGACCAGCTCTACTACGCTCGGCTAGGAGGGTAACGCCGATGCCGGGACACGTACCGATCGGGAGGTGGGACCGCCACGGACTCGTCCGCCGCATGCCAGACCCGGGCAATCCACGCCAAGGAGACGTCCTACCATGTTGAGCATCAACTCCAACTCAGGGGCCGTGCAAGACCTGTTCTACTTGGGACAGGCGCAAGGGGACCTCAGCACCGCGATGCAGCGGCTCAGCTCAGGCCTGCAGATCAACAGCGCGGCGGACAACCCGGCCGGGCTCGCGATCAGCGCCAAGATGGAGAACCAGGTGAGCGGTCTGAACCAGGCGGTGGCCAATGCCCAGACCGGCATCTCCCTCCTGCAAACGGCCGACGGCGCTCTCAGCCAGAGCCAGTCCATCGTCCAGCAGATGCGCACGCTGGCCGTGCAGGCGGCGAACGGGACCCTGACGCCGACGGACCGCGCCACGATCCAGGATGAGATCAACCAGCTCGCCAACCAGCTGACCTCGATTGCGCAACAGACCCAGTTCAACACCAAGAACCTGCTCGACGGCTCGCTGCAGAACATCAACCTTCAGGTCGGCGCGAACGCGAACCAGACGATCAGCTTCTCCATCGGTGCGATGGACGCCAAGACGCTCGGATTGCAGACCTTCCAGGCGTCGCTCGCGAGCGGATCCAGCGCCGCCACCGACTTCGTCGGCGGCACCGCCCCGAACGGCTCGGCCCTCGCCACCGGCACCACATACACCCTGACGTTTGCGGCCAGCACCGTCGCCGTCACCAGCACCACGCTCAGCGCACCGACCGTACCGACCGGGAGCGCCCTCGCCGGCGGCACGTACTCCATCGTCCTGTCGTCCGACAGCTATGCGTACCTCATCGACGCGAACGGGAACACCGTCGCTCAGTCGACGGCCCAGGTCGCGGGTGATGCGCAGAACACCGTGATCACGTTCGCCGACGTGAGCAACTCCAGCCAAGACGACCTGGTTGTGAAGGCGGCCATCACCCTCGGCAACGCCCCGAGCTCCGGCACCAGCTCGCTCGGCACCGTGGCCTCCACGGTCGTGCTGACCGTCATGAACGGAGCCACCACCGTCGCCAGCGTGACCAACCCGACCGCGTCCGCGAACGGCGCAATCACCTTCATGGACGCCACCACGGCCACCCAGGCCGACCTGGTCCTGCAGGTCGGCTCCTCGGGCCTCGTGATGGACTCCGGCGCGAGCATCGGATCGCTCTCGCTTCAGGCGGGCGGCCCGAACGTCCTCGACAGCGGCGACGCGCAGAGCGCCGTGACGTCGCTCGACAACGCGCTCACCAGCATCACGAACCAGCGGGCCCTGATCGGCGCTACGCAGAACCGGCTCCAGGCCACGATCGGCGATCTCCAGGTGACGTCGCAGAACCTGCAAAACGCGAACGGCGTCATCGCGGACGCCAACATCCCGCAGGAGATGATGAACTTCACGCAGGCGCAGGTCAAGTTCCAGGCCGGCGTGTCGATGCTCTTGCAGGCGAACGCGGAGCCGCAGTTGCTCCTCAAGATCATCACCGGGTAACATCCGGCGACACCCCGAGGTGGACGGGGGCCGCAAGCTCCCGTCCACCTCGAGCGGGGAGGATGAGAGACAATGTCGCTCAGTGTCACGTCGACCAGCGGGGCTGCGGTGTCGTTCACCGGGATCGCCAGTGGCATCAATGCGAACGAGATCATCGAGGCGGAGCAGGCACCGGAGACGGCCGTCCTGGACGAGTACCAGAGCCAAATCGGACAGCTCACCGACGCCAACACGGCGTGGCAAACCATCCTCGCGGACCTGCAGGCGATCGGGACGCAGGTGCAAACGCTGCAGAACCCGCTCTCGTTCAAGGCCATGACCGCGGAGTCCAGCAATTCCTCCGCCGTGACCGCGTCCGCGTCCTCGGGCACGCCGGCGGGGAGCTACGCGCTCACGGTCACGCAGCTCGCCCAGGGGCAAGAGTCTATCAGCGAGGGCAGTGTCAGCGACCCGACGGCGCTCGACTTCGGGACGGGTACGCTCCAGATCCAGATCGGGTCCAGCCAGGCCGTCTCCGTTTCCATCGGCACGGGTCAGAACAGCGTCGACGGCATCGCCAGCGCGATCAATGCCGCCGGGCTTGGAGTGACGGCCCAGGTTGCGCAGACTTCGTCCGGAACCTATCAGCTGTTCCTCACGAGCAATGCCACGGGAACGACGAACGCCTTCACGGTGACGGACAAGCTCTCGGGAGGCTCGGTTGCGCTCGGATCGTTCAGCACCGTCCAGGCGGCGCAGGACGCGTCCCTGACCCTTGGCAGTGGTTCCGGGGCCGTCACTGTCACATCCCCGTCCAACACAGTGAGCTCGGTCCTGCCAGGGATCACCTTGTCCCTGCTCGAGACCGGATCCTCCACCGTCACTGTCTCGCCGGACGCCACGACCGAAGCGACCACGGTGCAGAACTTCGTCACAGCCTACAACCAGCTCGTCAAGGACATCAACACCCAAAACACGTTCAACACAAGCACCGAGGAGCCGGGCGGGGCGCTCTTCGGCAATCCGCTTCTGGATCTCATCTCCGGCACGCTGGCCGACGCGGTCATGAACCCTGTGGCGGCAGCGCCGGCCGCCGTAGACAGCCTCTCCATGATCGGCGTCACCATGAACAGCGACGGGACGCTGTCGGTCGATACGGGGACCTTGGACACAGCGCTGCAGCAGAACCCCCAGGGCGTGGTGACGCTGATGCAGGGCGTCACGCAAGCCGTCAGCACCGCCCTCACGAGTTTTGACGCGCCGAGCACGGGTGCCGTACCGGAGCAAATGACCGCGAACACGAGCCAGATCAACACGCTGACCACGACCATCAACACGCTGCAGACGCAGATGCAGCAAGAAGCACTGATCATGCAGCAGGAGTTCACCGCCATGGAGCAGGTGGTCAACGAGGACCAGGGATTGCTCAGCCTCCTCGAGGGCAATTCAAGTTCCAGCGGTACCAGCAGCATCAGCGGCACCAGCAGCGCCGGCAGCACCAGCAGCGGCACCTCGAGCACGACCGGCTCCGAGACCACACAATCCACCACGGGGTAACAGGCCATGTCGACGACGGATCCGTCAGCAGCAGCGGCGCAGGCCTACCGATCGGTTCAGGTCCTGACCGCCTCTCCCGCGGAGGCGCTCCTTCTGTCCTTCGACACGGCGATCGATCAATGCGCGCGCGCTGGGGAGGCGGCCGGCGTCGGCGATCGGGACAGCGCTCGGGCTTCGGAAGCCAAGGTGACCCAGGTCATCCTCCTCTTGATGACCGCAATCAACCCGACACCGGATCCCATCCTGGCGGAGCGCCTCTTCACGCTCTACCGGTGGTGTCTCGCCCGGCTGGCTGAGAGCCGCCAGTCCGACGGTGACGTCTACGCGAGGGTCCGAGCCGTCCTCTCGGGCCTCCGTCACGCGTTCGCCGAAGCCGCTTGTGCGGCAAAGGAGTCCTCCCATGCCTAAACTTTCGGCCTGTCTCATCACCAAGGACGAAGCCACGAACCTAGCGCGGTGCCTGCGCAGCGTCCGCCGCGTGGCCGACGAGATCGTCGTGGTCGACACCGGCAGCACCGACGACACGGTGGAGGTGGCACGGACCCACGGAGCCCAGGTCGCCATCATCCCGTGGCAAGGGGACTTCGCCCTGGCGCGGAACGCTGCGCTCGGTTTGGCGACCGGAGACTGGGTGCTGGTGATAGACGCGGACGAGGAGCTCGACGACGCCTCCGTCCCTTCCCTGCGGGCCGCGATCGGCGAGGCCGGGGCCGAGGCCTACTGGGTCCGAATCGTCAGCTACCTGGGAGACACTCCGGACGAAGGGCTGACGGTCGAGAATCTCTATCCTCGGCTGTTCCGCCGCCGTCCCCGCTACCGATTCGCCGGCCGCATCCACGAGCAGGTCCTGCCCGCCCTTATCGCCGGCGGTGGGGAGGTGCGGTCGAGCGAGGTCGCCCTGCTCCATTACGGCTACCTCAATCCCGCGGTCACGCAGAAGGGGAAGATCGCGCGGAACACGGCGATGATCGAGCAGGCCCTAAAGACGGCACCGGCCGACCCGTACCACTGGTTCAACCTCGGCACGGAACATTTGCGCGACCGGCGCCCGGCCGACGCGGAGACGGCGTTCCGCCGGGCGCTGTCTGCGCTCGGCACGGCCGAACCGCGATACCTCTCCGTCGTCGTCCGCAACCTGACCCTCGCGCTGCGGGACCAGGGCAAGAGTCACGAAGCGCTTCGAGTGCTTCGCACGTACCAGTCGCATTTCCCGGACTACACCGACCTCGTGTACTTCGAGGGGCTCGTCCGGTCCGACCTATTCGACTGGGACGGCGTCGAGGCAGCGATGCTCCGCGCCCTCGCCATGGGTGACGCGCCCGCGGACCGGTATCTGGTCCTCCGCGGCGCGGGAACCACGCTGCCGCTGGTCTGGATCGCCATCGCGAAGATGGAGCGAGGCGAGGAGGCCCTTCCCGCGCTCCAGACCGCGGTGGACGCCCTCCCGCACGATCCGCAGGCGCTCGAACGCCTCGTCCAGCGGTCCTGCAGCTCCGAGGGGATCGACGCGGCGCTCGCGCGTGTCCGGCCGGTCGCCGCGACGGGGCGGCTTGCCGCACGCCGGGTCGCGCGCGCCCTCGCCAAGGCGGGCGCGTACAAGGCGGCGATCGAGATCCTCTCTCCCGACGACGCGGACGACCCGCTGGTGATGCTCTTCCGAGGAGAGTGCCTGTTCCGTCTCGGGCGTCTCGAAGACGCGATGTGGGTGTTCGGATCCATTCCGAGGAACGACCCCGCCGCGCTTCCGGCGGCGTTGAACCGGGTGCAAACCGCCCTCGTGGCCGGCGACATTGAGCGGGCCCGGGCCGCGTTTGCAGAGGCGCAATCCCTCAACCCCCACGGCGTCGACGCGATTCTCCGCACGTTGGACGCGATCATCGCCGTCGTCGAGGAGTCCGCACACCCGGTCGAGATCCCCGAGACCGATCGTCCACTCGCGATCCCGCTCATCCGAAACGTGATGCGCTCCGCGCTCGCGCACGAGGCGACGGGGCTCGTCGCCCGGCTCTCCCTGCTCCTCCGCCTGGCGGGCCTGACCGACGGAGCGGCGCTCTGCCTGATCGGCAAGTTGGCCTACCTCGAGCGCCGGTATTCCCTCGCCGGACAGTACCTCGCCCGCGCATTCGCGATGCGCGGGCTCGACGCGGAGGGGTGTGCGATCGCGGCCGGACTCCACCGCATGGCGCAGAACTACCGGGACGCCCTCGCCCTCTATCAGGCCTTTCTCAAGACCGGGACGCGCGGCGCCTTGGGCGTGTACATCGAAGCGGCTGAAGTGGCGCTCAAGCTGCGGCGGCTCGACGAGGCGGTCGCCTGCCTCGATGCCGGGCTCGTCGCCTACCCCTCGTCAACGCTCCTCGGGAGAGCCCGGGCCGCGATCGCCACCGTAAGGGGCAAGGCCCGAGAGGTGGAACCGTCAGATCAGGTGCTGGCGCAAGCGTGAGTTCGCCGGCCCGAACTGAACGATGTGCACAGGGTCCTACGCCGGAGATGGGAATGGGGGCTTACCGGCGCCAGGCGGGAATCCTGTCATACTGGGGATCTCGGGCGAAAGCGTGCCCGGCGTCCGCATTCGCCCGACGACTGAAGTTGGATGTCCCTGCCGAACACAGCCGCATGTGCTCGTGACACGGTCGGCCAAGGGGGGCTTCATGGCGTTGAAGTTTTCGCACTGGCACGACGATGAAGCGCCCATTGTGATACCGGAAATCGGCCTCCAACTCCGGGTCCGACTGCCCGGTTCGGCCACGGACGGGGCGGTGACGGTGCTCGAAACGAACAATGCTCCCGGCTTTGGCCCTCCGCTGCACCGGCACCCGCAAGTGGAGGTCTTTCGGGTGTTGGCGGGACGCTATCTGTTTGAGGTCGATGGTGGCCGCTTCACGGCCGAGACGGGCGATGTCGTCAGCGTCCCCGGCGGTGCGGCCCACGCGTCCCTCAACATCACCACGGCGCCCGCGAAGCAGCTGGTCTTGGTACTTCCCGCCCTCGACGCTGCGGCATTCCTCGCCGGTCTGGTTGCGGCGATAAAGGACGCGCTCCGGCGCGGCGTCACTTGTCCGAGGAAGACTCCGGTCCTTTGGGGGGATGCGCGTCGGCACCGCCAGTCCCGCGGGAAAGAGACTCTATGAGCATCCGGGCCAGGC
>Ga0187782_10001399_pt1 | contig 17477 bp, 16 predicted proteins | sample 0715_SJ02_MP15_2_FD_132454 | JGI IMG/M metagenome (GOLD analysis project Ga0187782, IMG submission 132454) | Tropical peat soil microbial communities from peatlands in Department of Meta, Colombia - 0715_SJ02_MP15_20_MG | ecosystem: Environmental > Terrestrial > Soil > Wetlands > Peat | place...
CCCAACTGGGAGCATCGCGACTACGACAAGTTCGTCGCATACGGCGCATCCAAGACAGCAAACATCTTGCACGCTGTCGAGGCCGACCGACGGCTGTGCGAGTTGGGAATTCGCGCCTACGCCGTTCACCCCGGCACGGTGGCCACCTCGCTGGCGCGGTACATGTCGCGATCCGACTTCTCCCAACTACGCAAATATGCCGTCGCCAATAGCGCCGCACGCGGGGAATCAACCAACGGCTACCTGGATTTCACCACGCCCGAGCACGGCGCGGCCACCCAGGTGTGGGCCGCGGTGAGCCCGGAACTGACCGACCGGGGTGGGCTCTACCTCGAGGACTGCGGCATCAGCCAAACCGTCGCACCCTACGCACGCGACGCCGGGCGCGCTGCGGAGCTGTGGACGCTGTCCGAGAAAATGTGTGCGGCATCGTGAATAGGCACGAACGGCGAAAACTCGAGGTGCGGGAGAAGATCCTCACCGCTGCCTTCGATCTGTTTCTCGCCCACGGCGTTGCGGCCACCACCATCGAGGAGATCTGCGAGCGCGCCGATGTGGCCAATCGAACGTTCTTCAACCACTTCGCCACCCGTCAGGACATGATCCGCGCCTTGGCGGAGCGGCGCCTGGTCAACCTGCACGATGTCTTCTTCGACCGCGGCGACGAGGCGATACCGGTGCGTCTTGTCGGTGTGTTCGACGACATCGCCGCGGCGCTGGTCAAATCAGGTGACACCTACCGCGAGCTGATCGGGGAAATGCTGGCCGCCACTGGCTACGGCATCCAGCGTGGATTCAACCTGCACGACACCTTCGTCGAACTCGTCAAAGAGGGCGTCGCCCGCGGCGAGGTCAGCACGCGACACGGCGCGGAGACGTTGGCCGACATCATCGTTGGCGCGCTGTCCGGCGGCATCGTCAACTGGACCGTCGATCGGACCTATTCCTTGGAGACCAATCTGCACGACCTCGGCGTCGCGTTGGCAGAGTTACTCACGGCATGAGCCGGACTGCCTCGGCGTCGCCGCTGTCAAACCGAATTCGCAGCAGTGCCTGGCTTTGCGCAGCGGTGACGAATAGTTCGTCGGAGCCTTCGCCGCCGATGCAGACGTTGGTGGCCAGCGATCCAGTCGGCAACCCGACCTCACCAATGCGCCGGCCCGCGGCGTTGACGACGCCGATCCGGTCGGCGGCGGTCAGCGCGACCCAGTAGTCGCCGCGGGCACTCACCGCCATCCCGTCGGGCCAGCCGTCGGCGAAAGTGTGCACGAGCTCCGGCGGATCGAATGCGCCAGCGTCATAGGACAGCAATTGCGACGACAGTGTCGCTGTCACAAGTAATCTCGAACCGTCGCGATCGAAACCCAGTCCGTTGATGAACACCGGCCCGTTGTCGACGACCAGTTGGGTGTCACCCGAGCCGACATCGGTCGCATACACATGGCCGGGTAGCCCCGCATCGGATGTGCTGATGTCAAACTCTCCGCGGGTGTCGGTGATCCACAGCCGTCCGTCCGGACCGAACGTCAGATCGTTCGGGGCGCCGAGTCCTTCGACCAGGTAGTCGACGTGTGTGCCGGTGATCACTTGAACGCCAGGCTCGGCGGAACCGCTTGCGCCCCAAGCACCGCCGTTTTGTGCCACGTACAGAGTGCCGTCGGCGCCGCAGGCCAGGCCGTTGGGCCCACCGCCGGTGTCGATTCGTTCCAGTGGACCACCGGACGGGTCGACAATGTAGACGCAGCCATGGCTGATGGACGTCAGCGCCACACGTCCATCGGGAAGCCACACCGGCCCCTCGGTGAAGCCGAGCCCGTCGGCGAGCACGTCGATGTGCATGCTCACGGCTCCGGCTCAGGCTCTGGCAGGGGCGTCCAGTCGGCCGAAAGCCGCGAGTTGAACCGCGGCGACCGCCGATCGAGGAAAGCGGCGACTCCTTCACGGGCGTCGTCGGTGCCCATTACCCGATGGTGCAATTGCGTTTCCAGCGACGCGACCTGTCGCGGGGTGTAGCCGTTGATCGCGCTGTCCCACAGCAGTCGTTTGCACAACGCCGCCGACATCGGCGCCACGTTGGTCACGATGTCACGGGCCATCTCCAGGGCATGGTCGAGTACCTGCGCGGCGGGTAGCGCTTCGTTGGCAATTCCGAGCGCGACGGCCTCGGCCCCACCGAAGGTGCGCCCGGTGAGTAGTACCTCGGCAGCCACACCCAGGTTTGTCAGGTGTGCAAGTGTCCAGTGCGACATGCAGTCGGGTATCACTCCCCGGCGGACCTGCACCACACCGTATTTCGCGTCATCGGCAACGATGCGGACATCTGCCTGTAGCGCGATGGTCAGGCCGATGCCAATCGCGTGGCCGTTGACTGCGGCGATCACCGGCTTGCGCAATTCGAAGGCGGCGGGGTCGATCGGCGATGCGGAGAACACGGTGGCGTCCGTCGGAGCGTCGAACGGCGACCCGCGGCCCGAGAAATCCGCTCCGGCGCAGAACGCCCGGTCCGCGCCGGTGACCACGATGGCCCGAACCTCGTCGTCTTCGTCGCAGTCCCGGTATGCCCGGCTCAATAGCGCGCCCATGTCAGCGGTATAGGCGTTGAGATGCTCAGGTCGATTGAGTGTAAGCACCGCCACACCCGTGTCGACGTCAACCAGCACATCGCTGCCCACGCGTCGAAGTACACCACGCCACCTTGCGCTGAGCGCGGTTTCCAACTTCATTAGCCCGGTTTCATGGCCCGGACTGACGATGACAGCTGGGACATCACCGAGAGCGTCGGCACGACGGCGCTCGGTGTGGCCATGGTGCGCGCCGCTGAATCCGATTGTGACTGCCCCCTGTTCACCGACCGCTATGCGCCGTTCTCCATCGACGCTGCCACCAGGCGCGGCAGGGATTACTCGGAGAGCTGGAATTCGATCACCGCGGCAAGGGAATCCACCGACTCGCTCAGCGCCGCAAGTCGTTCGGCGGCCGACGGCGCGGCCAACACGGCGTAGCGGTCGGCCGCGCCGATCGGGGTGCGGGCCGCCAGCGCATACAGCCGCACACCGGGATCGGCGCTATCAGGGGCGGTACCTAGCACCACATCCCGATCAGGCAACGAAAAATTGCGGGCCACCGCGATCCGCTCGAACAACGCCATCACCCGGTCTTCGAGCTCTTCCAGCTGGCCGGCGGTCACCGGTTCGCCCGGCTCGTCCGGCCAGGCCTGGACCATCGCCCGCGGGTAGGGATCGTCAGGCAACCAGTCGCACACCCGGATCCGTTCGCCCGTCCGGCAACGCAGCACGAACCGGCCCGTGCCGGCGAGGTCCACACATTCGGTGATCCTGGCGATCGTCCCGACGTCACAACGCACGTCGCCGCCGCCGACTTCGCGGCCGTGCGAGATCAGTACGACACCGAAACGAGGATCGTCGTCGCGCATGCAGTCCCGTACCAGCGTGGTATAGCGAGGCTCGAAGATTTGCATCGGCAGATCCTCGTCGGGCAGCAGCGCCGACTGCAGTGGGAACATCGCCATCCGAACGGCTGTCTCCACTAGATATCCAGCTCACCGATCAGCGCATCGACAACCGCGCGCAGATCACCGTCGTGCTCCTCGGCGACCCGCCGCTGCCGCTGATACGACGCGCCCCGCCGCCAGATATCGGCCACCGAGGCCAACTCGTCGACGCAGTGCAGTGACTTCGCGACCGGTTCCAAGCGGTCCAACAGGTCGGGCAGGTCATCGGTGACCAGCCGTTCATTGCTTTCGGCGTCGAGGATGATCACCGCATCCAGCCCGTAACGGGCGGCGCGCCATTTGTTTTCCTGCACGTGCCAGGGCGGCATAGTCGGCAGCGGCTCACCGGCATCGAGCCGACGGTCGAGGTCGACGATCAGGCAATGCGTCAACGCCACCAGCGCGCCCAGCTCACGCAGGTTGGACACACCATCGCAGATTCGCACCTCGAGAGTGCCGAGATGCGGAGAAGGCCTGATGTCCCAACGGATTTCGTCCATATGATCGATGATGCCGGTCTTCTTCTGGTCGTAGACGAAACCTTCGAACTGCGCCCAGGACTGAAAGTGAAAAGGCAACCCGGCGGTGGGCAACTGCTGAAACATCATCGCCCGATTGCTGGCGTACCCGGTGTCCTCCCCTCCCCACCATGGCGACGACGCCGACAACGCCAGCAGGTGCGGGTAGTAGTTGAGCAGTGCCGTCATGATCGGCATCACCTTGTGCGCGGAAGAGATCCCGACATGGACGTGCACGCCCCAGATCAGCATCTGCCGGCCCCACCATTGGGTCCGTTTGATGAGTTCGGCGTAACGCGGCGCGTCGGTCAGCTTCTGGGCGGACCACCGCGCGAACGGGTGCGTGCCGGCGCAGAACAGCTCCATGCCTCGGTCTCGGACAATCTGGCGCGCGGGTGTCAGGGTCTCGCGCAGATCCTCCATCGCCTGCGCGGTGCAGTCGGAGACACCGCTGACGATCTCCACGGTGTTGCGCAGCAATTCCTTGTGCACACGGGGGTTTTCGCCGATCTCGGCGATGACAGTGGTGGCCTCGTTGCTCAGGTCGCGCGTCTGCGCGTCGACGAGCGCGAACTCCCACTCCACCCCGATCGTCGGCCGGGGTGAGCCGTCGAAGTCGATATGGGCACTTGCCCGGCTGGTCGGCCTGCTAGCCGGCACCAATGACACCGCACGCCACCCGCTTGCCGGCGTCACCGGTGGACATCGTGGTCTGGTCGGGGCCTGGTGTCCCATTGGCCTGGGTGTAGCGTTCCGCCGGGATATTGCCGAAGTTGTCGGCCCCGGCGTGAATGACGATCGCGGTCCCCTGGCCAGCCGTCAGATCGTCCTTGGTGAACGCATCGGTCGTCGTCACCAACAACGCTCCGCCGTCTTTGCGGACCTCCAGCGAGGTCAGGTCGCCGCTCTGGGGGTCGCCGGTATGCCCCGGCGCCTGGTAATGCCCGCCGGCAGACAAGAAGTCGCCCGGCGCACCGCCGGTCGGTGGGACGGAGTTGGCCTCGCACTTGCCCACCGAATGGATATGTACGCCATGGAATCCGGACGTCAGCACGCCCTGCCCCGTCGTCTCAACGGTGATCGTCACGTAACCATCGGCGAATTCGAACTTGGCCGTCGCCACCTTGGCGCCGTCCGGCGCGATCAGGTGGGTGGTCAGGCTCTCCGGAGCCGCCGGCCCGCCCTTCTGTTGCGTCTCCGATGGCGACGGCGACCCGGTCCAGATCGACGGCGTGGTCCCGGGGGCGGTCGCCGGGGGCTGATTCGGCTTGCATGCGCTCGACAGCGCAACCGAAGCGACGAGCGGGACCGATACGGCGACGGCGGCGACTTTGCGACCCATGCGCTTAACCATGGGAAGAGCCTATCCCCCAATCTGAAAACACACGACGGGCGTGACTCTTAGTCCTTTGGCTCCACACGGATTGTCTTGTGTCGGTATTTCTCGGGAGGAAGCGCGGAAATGGTGGCGTCGTCGTACGCCCGGGCGCGATGCAGTCGATACGGTACCGCTAGCGCCCGGCCGCAGTACGCTCATGCCATGGCGGAAACGTCATACGCCAAGTGCGGCGATCTCAGCCTGGCGTATCAGGTTTTCGGCGACGGCCCGTCGAACTCGTTTTCGTCGGGCCGATAGTCACCCACGTCGAGTTGTTCTGGGCCATGCCCGAATTCAAGGCCTTCTTCGATCAGCTCGCCACCTTCTGTCGGGTCCTCTTGTTCGACAAGGCTGGGGTTGGGCTGTCGGACCCGGTCCCGAAAGTTCGCACGCTGGATGATCGAGCGGCCGAGATCGAGGCCGTCATGGACGCCGTTGGTTTCGGAAAGCCCGTTCTCTTCGGTATGAGCGAGGGCGGCCCACAGTCCATTGTGTTTGCGGCAAAACGGCCCGAGCGGACGCGGGCGCTGATCCTCTACGGCGCGTACTCGGCCCTGCTGGCCGACAGCTGGGACGACTTGGCGCGCGGCTTGGAGTACGACCCGGCCAAGCTGCGGGCGCGCTTTTTAACGGAGTTCGGTGAGAAGTACACGCCGTCGATAAAGCAGCTCATCCGCTTCCAGGAATTCGCCCGCGCCGTCGCCACCAACTCGGCGTGGGGCAGCGGTGTAATGGCCAAGATGATGTTCCCGTCGGTCCGCTCAACACGCCAGCTCGCCATGTTCGAGCGGATGAGCGCCAGTCCGGGGATGTTCCGAGCGACACTGGAAGCGAACTTCCGGACCGACGTGCGGCCGATCCTGCCGACGCTCACCACGCCCACCCTGGTCATCCATGCCCGCGAGGACACCATGCCGGTTCAGGACGGCAGGTATCTCGCCGACCATATTCCCGGCGCGCGGTACCTCGAGGTCGAGGGTGTCGACCACGCGCCCTGGTTTACCGACCCCGACGCGATCCTGACTCAGATCGAGGAGTTCCTCACCGGCAGCCATGCCGCACCGTCTCAGGCACATCGCGCCCTGCGCAGCGTGTTGTTCACCGATATCGTCGCCTCGACGCAACGTGCCGCAGCGACGGGCGATGAGCGGTGGCGCGCGGTGCTGCACCGCTTCGGGGAGATCACCGCCGAACTCACGGGCCGGTTCGGCGGCACCGTGGTGAAGAGCACCGGCGACGGCCACCTCGCCACGTTCGATGGGCCGACGCAGGCCATCCGCTGCGCCGAGGCCTTGCGCGCCGAGGCTGAGACACTGGGTATCGAGATCCGCGCCGGCATCCACACCGGGGAGTGCGAACTGCTGGACGCCGACATCGGGGGCCTCGCCGTACACATCGCCGCGCGGATCTGCGGCCAGGCCGCCGCGGGCGACATCCTTGTCTCCCGCACCGTGCGCGACCTGGTCGTCGGCTCGGGCACCGGCTTCGAGGATCGCGGCAGCGTCGAGCTGCGTGGCGTGCCCGGCACCTGGCAACTCTTGGCGGTGGATCGCCACGGCGCGCGGGCGGGATCGCTCGAGGCAGAGCTGGCATCAATCCCTACCCCCGGGCCTCGGACGGTGATGCGCCGCTCGGACCGCGCCGTGGAGGTGATGGCCAGGCGGACACCGTGGATCCTGCGCGGGATGGGCCGCCTCGCCCCGGCCGCCTACGGCCGCAGATGAGCAGAAATACGTTGAGCCACAACGCGGTTTACGCCCTCACACCGTGCGGAATAGCGACCGTTGCAACGTAAAAGCCGGGTGCCAGACTGGCCTCGGTCTCGGAAGCGCTGAAATGTCCTTCGCGTAATCGGTGCTACCACCAATCAATTACCTTCGAGCTTGCCGAAACGCGGCTAGTCGAAACGTATTGCTGCATGCCCGGCGGCAGGATTACCCACCCGAACAGCCCCACGCAACGTGTGAACCGGTGCGCCTGACCACAAAGACACGCAGCGGATCAGGATGCGGTGGACTCCATTTCGCGGAGGCGCTTGAGCGCTACCTTTGCAAATCGCATCGACAACGCTGGCGAGAGCCGCTCCAGGTACCACCATGCCTTCCACCATGCCGGCACCACAATGATTGCGTCTCCACGCAACACGGCACGAAGGGCGCGCTCGGCGAACTTTTCGGGTGCCATCGGCCGGAACCGCTCAAAAGATTTGAGGAGTTCCTCATCGCTGACGCCGGTTATCTTGATCCGTCCGTACTGGCCGCCGGTGATGATCGGGGTCCGGATCACGCCCGGACAAAACACCGACACCTGCACGCCGTGGCGCTCGGCCTCCACCCGCAACGCCTTCGAGATCCCGACGACGGCGTGTTTAGTGGCGGTGTAGCTCCCCAGGCCCGGACTGGTGACAAGACCGGCCATCGAAGCTGTATTCACGATGTGTCCGGAGTGCTGGCGGATCATGATCGGATAGACCGCCTGGATGCCGTGTGCCACACCGCGCAGGTTCACGTCGAAGACGTCGTTCCAGTCATCGAGCGTGTAGGAGTCGATCTCACCGCTGACCCCAATGCCGGCATTGTTGAACAGGTAGTCGATCCGCCCGGATTGCTGCACCGCCTCGGTGACGGCGCCCTCAAACGACGGAAAGCTGCGCACATCGAGCTCGATCGCGTGCGCCTTTGCGCCACCACTGTTGAGGCGTTGCGCCAGCTCCTGCGCCGCGCCGATCTGACGATCGGCGATCCAGACCTCGGCACCCCCGTCGACCAACTTGGCCGCCAACGCGGCGCCGATGCCGGACGCGCCGCCGGTAACGAATGCAATCTTCCCCGACACGCTCGATGCCATTGGGGAAGGATATCGCTCGCCCTCGCAGGTCACAGGGGATTCTGGCGGCAGGCGGCCAAGATGCGTGGCGAAATGTCCTTCGGCGATTCGGTGCCACCACTTGGTGAAGACGTTCTGGGGATGGCCGCTCGACTACTGCGGCGACCGGACCACGATTATGCCCAGACGCACCGGACACCGACGACGACCCACCGCCGTTCTAGGCCAGGCTCGCGCCGTTCAGCTCGCGACCACCACGATGACGCCGGGCGGTTGGTCAGCGACCGCAGGAGTCCGCGGTTGAACGGGCGCTTTCAATAGCTGGCCCACGGCGTCGGCGGTTTCGCGTTCACCGGGCGCGTTGCCGAAGTACACCGTGGTGGCCGAGACATCGGGCAACGACAGGTTGCCGACCTCGGTGACGTTGTACCCGCCCTGCTTCAGCTGGTCAGCGGTGCGCCCGGCAATACCCTGTTGACTGGAAATGTTGTAGATCCGTACATCGGCTTTTGCCGCAGGTTTCGCCGAGGTTTTCGGCGCCATTGTGCTCGTCGTCACAGTTGATCCCGACGAGTCCTCGTCGGTGTTGGCGCCCGATCCCATGGCCTGGAAGCCGACCAGCAAAAAAATGACACCGAGAAACAGCAGCACCATCACCATGGCCCGCAGGGGCAGCCCGGTCGAGTCGGGAACACGCTCATTCATTGACGTCACTGTATCTAGCAGTGCGCCCAAACCCGCACCGACGCTCAGCGGGCGGGTAATACCTCAGGTGACTTCGAAGCCCAGCCGTCGTGCAGCCCGCGCCTTCTGCCGACTGGCACGCAACCGTCGTAGCCGTTTGACCAGCATCGGGTCGGCCGCCAATGCTTCGGGCCGGTCGACCAAAGCATTCAGCACCTGGTAGTAACGCGTGGCCGACATTGCAAACAACTCTTTGATGGCTTCTTCTTTGGCGCCGGCATATTTCCACCATTGGCGCTCGAACGCCAAAATGTCGTGTTCGCGGCGGGTCAACCCATCGGCGAGTTCAGAGTCGTCCCCCGATCGATTAGCCTGCGGCATAGCGCCGTCCATATCGCTTCCTCGACCCTTTCGGCGAATCCTCGAATGCTCGCTGCTCCGGCGAATATTCAACCACGCTCACAACTGTTGACCCGGAACCCAAGCCCGCGAGTCGGCTGACTAGGTGAGATTGCCTGCCCCAGCCTCCGTCCGCAACCGGAGCGCATCCCGACTGCGGACAAGCGCGGGCTCGATTGGATTGCCCGCCTTGCCCCCGCAAGCGGAAGGAACCCCCACCTCACGCCCCAGGCGGCGTGCACCGTCGGCGGGCTTAAGCTTGCCGGTCATGGCAGTCGTACCCATTCGCATCGTGGGAGATCCGGTCCTAGACACCCCGACCAAGCCGGTACCGGTCGGCGCGGACGGTTCACTGCCGACCGAATTGGCCGATGTGATCGCCACGCTGTACGACACCATGGACGCCGCGTACGGGGTTGGCCTGGCCGCCAACCAGATCGGCGTCGACTTGCGGGTATTCGTCTACGACTGCGCCGATGAGCGTGGGCAATCGGCGCGGCGCCGCGGTGTAGTCGTCAACCCGGTGCTGGAAACCTCGGAGATTCCCGAGACCATGCCCGACCCGGAAAACGACGAGGAGGGTTGCCTATCGGTGCCGGGTGAGTCGTTTCCGACCGGGCGGGCCAAGTGGGCCCGCGTCACCGGACTCGACGCCGACGGCAGCCCGATCACGGTCGAGGGCGACGGGTTGTTCGCTCGCATGCTCCAGCATGAGACGGGACATCTGGATGGATTCCTGTACCTGGACCGCCTGATCGGACGACACGCCCGCGCCGCAAAACGTGCGGTTAAATCCCACGGCTGGGGCGTCCCCGGGTTGTCGTGGACACCGGGCGAGGGGCCGGACCCGTTCGGTCACTGATGGTTTCGTGGCCTCAACCCGGCAGCAGGGTGACAGTGCGTTACCGTCGGCCCGCCGGGTCCATCCCGCCGCTGACCGACGCGGTGGGCCACCTACTCAGCATCGAGCCGCTGGTGCGGGTGCAGACCAAAACCGGGGCGGTGGTGCAATTTGCACCCGCGGATGTGGTTGCGGTACGGGCGCTCAGCGATGCGCCGGTACGCACTTCACAGATCCGCGCGCTCGAGCACGCCGCCGCGTTCGCCTGGCCGGGCGTGGAGCAGCAGTGGCTGGACGGCTGGCTGCTGCGCGCCGGGCGCGGCGTTACGTATCGCGCGAACTCCGCTGTACCGCTGCAGCTTTCCGCCAGCCCAGCATCGCTACCGGCGATCGCTGACTGGTACGCCCGACGCGGGTTGACCCCACGGCTGGCGGTCGCCGACCGCCTGCTGCGGCTGCCCGGCGTGGGCGAACAGGCCAACGTCGTGCTGGTACGCGACGTGTGCACCGCCGGGCCGGACCCGTCGGTCCGGCTCTCGGCCCGCCCGAACGATGCCTGGCTGAGGCTCTACCGCCGCGAAGTCCCCACCGACGTCCTGACCGCCGTCGTCGACGGCGAGCTGGCCTTCGGAATGCTTGCCGACCTGGCAGCGGCACGGGCTTCGGTGACCAACGCGCCGGACGGCACCCGCTGGGTGGGGCTAGCGGCGATGCGGGTAGCAGACCAGGGCGCCGGCCGGGTGCTGTGCGAAGCCCTGTTGGCGTGGGGGGCCGCTCGGGGTGCGACCCGTGGCTACGTCCGGGTTCTCGACGACGATCACGCCGCCGCCGGCCTGGCCCAGTCGCTGGGCTTCGTGCTGCACCACCGCGCGTGCTACTTCGCGGCAACCCCGGTGCTCGCCGAGACCACGTAGGGTCGGGCCATGCCCGACGGCGTGATTGACGGCGGCGACCCGCTGCGCCCGGCTTCGCCGCGCTTGCGATCGCCGCTCCTTCGGCTGGCCACCTGGAACGTGAATTCGATTCGCACCCGGCTGGGCCGGGTGCTCGACTGGCTGGAGCGTGCCGAGGTCGACGTGCTGGCCATGCAAGAGACCAAGTGCGCCGACGACCAGTTTCCGGCGTTGCCGTTCTTGGAGCTCGGCTACGAAGTCGCGCATTGCGGGTTCAACCAGTGGAACGGTGTGGCGATCGCATCGCGAGTCGGCCTCGACCAGGTCGAGGTCGGTTTCGACGGCCAGCCGAACTGGAGCAGCAAGCCGGATGTGGCGGCCGCCGCTGAAGCCCGCGCCCTGGCCGCCACCTGCGCCGGGGTTCGGGTATGGAGTCTCTATGTGCCCAACGGCCGCGCCCTGGCTGACCCGCATTACACATACAAGCTGAATTGGCTTGCCGCACTCCGCGATGCAGCCGAAAGCTGGCTACGCGACGATCCTGCTGCGCAGATCGCATTAGTCGGGGACTGGAATATCGCCCCGACCGACGAAGACGTCTGGAGCGTCGAATTCTTCCAAGGCGCCACGCATGTCTCGGAACCGGAGCGCAAGGCGTTCGACGCTATCGTCAACGCTCAATTTTCGGACGTCGTAAGGCCTTTCACTCCCGGTCCCGGGGTGTACACGTATTGGGATTACACCCAGCTACGGTTCCCGAAGAGACAGGGAATGCGCATCGACTTCATCCTCGCCTCCCCCGCGCTGGCCGGCCGGGTCGCCGACGCGCAGATCGTCCGGGAGGAACGTAAAGGCAAGGCGCCCAGCGACCACGCGCCCGTCGTGGTGGATCTGCGCGCAAATTGATGCATATAAATCCGGCTCGCGGGTATTCATTTGCTGTTCATTCGCCGGACAAGGTCATAGGATTGCAAGATGCTGCGCAGTATCGTGACGGTTTCATGAACTTTGCGAGTTTGCGCGTATGCAACCGCCAGTGTGGCGTGCAGCGGGTATCAGGTTCACGGCCTCAACAACAAATCATCAGGGAGTCATCATGGGTGTCGTTAACGGCGCCGTACGCACCGTAACTCGAACGGCGGGCCGCGCCGCGGCAGCCACCACCGCGGCCGCGGGTGCAGTGGGCGGTGCCGCGGTCAGCGGCGTCGTCGGCGCCGTGACCGGAGCTGCAGCCGGCGTGCAGCGCGGCATCGGCAGCGGTAGCCATTCGGTGCCGGCAGCCGCACTGACGTTGGGTGCGCTCGGTGTCACCGGGCTCCTCGAGTGGCCGGTGGTGTTGGCCATTGGCGGCGGCGCCTTGGTGTTGCGCCAGCTGAATAAAAACGGGCGTTCCGACGGCTCGCACATAGCGTCGGTCACACCGGTGAAGGCGGTTCCGACGAAGTCGACCAGTTCGCCTAGGTCGTCAGGGCCCCGCAAATCGCCGGCCAAGCGGGCACCGGCCCGTTCGCGCGGCACACAGCCGCGCACCCGCCGCTAACTCTCCGGTTGGGTACCGTCGGAACAGTGCGAGCATCCCCGCTCCGCGCGGTCGCGCTGAGCATCCAGGCAACGTCCGCGCTAGTCGGCGCCACCGTACAAACCGCGGCGACCGCCGCAGGATCACTGGGCACAGTCGCCTCAACCGGTCTGACCATGGCCGCGATCCCGGTTCGAGAAGGTGTCAAAGCGCTGTCGGACGGACTGCCCGCGCCCACGTTCACTCGACATAGTTGGCGCGGCAAAGGACGTGCGTGGATCGAGGTCCGCGGCCTCGACGGGCCGGGCGGCGCCGAGCTTGGGAGCGTCGTCGTCGACGCCGTCCTCGCGCGCCCCGGTGTCACTTCGGCCAGCCTGAACCGCCCGCTGTCGCGGGTCGTCGTGAGCCTCGCCGGCGATCAGACCTCTCTTCGTGAGTTGTGCCGAGCAGTGGACAACGCTGAAAAGCATTGCCGCTCAACCGATAACGCCGTGCGCTCGAAACCGTTGCCCGGCGACGGTCTGCTGCTGGCCACCAAGGCGGTGGGGGTCGGCGCCACAGCTGTCGGGGTAGGCGCCGCGGTCGCGGGCCGGGTGTTGCGGTGGCCGCGCCTGACCTACGGTTTCGAGGCGGCGGTGGTGGCCGTCGATTACCAGCCGCGGGTGCGCCGCCTGCTCGAGGAGAGCATCGGCCAATCCGCGACGGACACGCTGCTGAGCCTGGCTACGACGGCCGCACACGTCATTGAGCTCTCGCCCGCGGCGCTGGCCGTGGACTTGATGATGGAGACCCTGAAAGCCGCCGAAGTGCGCGCCGAGGCGCAGGCCTGGAGCCGCCACGAACCGAGGCTGGCCCGCCACGCCGAGCACGCGGAGATCCACCCGCCGTCCCGCCCGGTGTCGCTGCCCGAGGGGCCGGTCGAGCGGCACTCGCGTCGCAGCGCATTACTACAAGCGATCACTGTCGCAGCCGTCGGCGCCACCACCCGCAACCTCAACATCGCCTCGACCGCGGCGCTGGTTACCACGCCGAAAGCCACCCGCACCGCGCGCGAATCGTTCGCCGCGGCGCTTGGCCAAGGGTTGGCCGACCAGCACGCCGTCTTGCCATTGCACCCGCAAAGCCTGCGCCGGCTCGACCGGGTCGACGCGCTGCTGATCGATCCCAGAGTGTTGTGTACCGACACGCTGCGGGTGGTGCGGGTGCGTGGTACCGACGACGACGAGCTGTCCGCGGCATGGAACCGCGCCCAGTTGCTGGTGGAGAATCGAAGTCTGCGTGCCGGCTGGCACCCGGTTCCCGGGGTGCCGGCCCGTGGGTCCGATGTAAAAGTCGAGGCACTGGTCGGCCCCACACACGATCCGCTGGCCTCGGCTGTACTGGCCGAGGCGCGCCGCGCGAGCCTGGATTTGATCTCTGTCGACGTTGATGAGCTCGGCGAGCTGCGGCCCGCATTCGATGAGCTGCGGCCGCCGGAGAACGGATCCGTCGATGATGCGCTCGTCGCGGCACTGACCGATCTGCAACAGTCGGGTCACACCGTCGCGGTGCTGTCTTCGGCTGGTGCACAAGCACTTTCGTCGGCCGACGTCGGGCTTGGTGTGATGCCCCACTCCGACGCCGAGGCGCCGCCCTGGACGGCGGATCTGATCCTGAGCGACCTCGCCGGCGCCTGGCGGCTGCTGCATGCGGTCCCCGCGGCCAGGAGAGCAAGCCGGCGTGGGATCGAGATATCGACCGGCGCGACGGCGTTGGGTGCGCTGCTGATGGTGCCCGGCGTGCGCGGCCGAGGGCCCGGCCCGGTGACCACGGGTGCGGCGGCAGGTCTGCTGTCCGGCTATTTGATGGCCCGCCGGGTGGTTGGCGCACCGACTCCGCTGCCGGCCCCGATCCGCGACTGGCACGCGATGTCGGTCGAGCAGGTCCGAAAGATGTTGCCGCCGCCGGACGCCACCGAATCGGCGGAGCCCCGCCATGGCCTGCTGGCCACCCGGGCAATCGACACGGCCCACCGCGGCGCCGAACTGACCGGACGACCGCGGCGAGCGGTCTGGCAGTTCCTCAAGGCAGTGCAAGCCGAATTGTCCGACCCGCTGACCCCGGTACTGGCTCTCGGCTCGGCAGCCAGCGCCATACTGGGTTCGCCGGTCGACGCGGTCCTGGTCGGTTCGGTGCTCACCGGAAACTCCGTGCTCGCAGCCAGCCAGCGCCTGCGTGCCGAAAACCGACTGAACGAACTGCTGGCCCAACAGATTCCACCGGCCCGCAAGGTGACAACCGGTCCCGACGGTGCGCCGGTGTACACCGACGTCGTTGCGGAGCAACTACGGCCCGGCGACGTCATCGAAATACGCACCCACGAGGTGATCCCCGCCGACGCCCGGCTGATCGAAGAAGACGACCTCGAGGTCGACGAATCGACGCTCACCGGTGAATCGCTGCCGGTGGAGAAGCAGATCGAGGCCACACCGGGCGCCGAATTGGCCGACCGTCGCTGCATGCTGTTCGCCGGCACCACGATCGTCGCGGGCACCGCAGTGGCGCTGGTGACCGCCGTCGGCGCCGACACCCAGGCGCGTCGCGCCGCCGAACTCGCGTCCGGTGAGCTGCCGGAGATCGGGCTGCAGCACCAGCTCAGCAAGCTCACCAACCAGGCATTCCCGGTCAGCACGGCCGGCGGCACCCTCGTCGGCCTGCTGGGCTTGTTGCGCCGTCGAGGGTTGCGGGAAGCGGTGGCCAGTGGGATCGCGATCACCGTGGCCGCGGTCCCGGAAGGCATGCCGCTGGTGGCGACCCTCGCGCAAGCCGCGTCGGCCAGACGCCTGACCGAATACGGCGCTCTGGTGCGCATCCCTCGGTCGGTCGAGGCGCTCGGCCGCGTCGACGTGGTGTGCTTCGACAAGACCGGGACGCTGTCCGAAAATCGTCTGCGGGTCTCGCAGGTGCATCCGGTGGCCGATTATTCGCGCGAGGACGTGTTGCGCTTTGCGGCGCACGCTGCGCCGGCGGCGAACGGCGGCCCGCAGGTGCACGCTACCGACCGGGCCATCATCGAGGCGGCGTTGGCGGTTGATGCCTCCAATGGCTTCCATCCCGACGCGGAAGCAGACGCTCATTTGCCGTTCCGGTCCGGCAGGTCGTTCTCGGCGTCGGTGTCCGACGACGAGCTGACCGTCAAAGGCGCACCCGAGGTGGTGATCGCGGCGTGCCAGAACGTCGGTCCGGACATCGAGGGCACGGTGCGTCAGCTGGCCGCCGAAGGGCTGCGGGTGATCGCCGTCGCGCGGCGCCGGCTCAGCCCGCAGCAGGCCAAGCTGGTAGCCGATGACGAAGACGCCATCGCTGACCTGGCCGACGGCGAGTTGTCGCTGGCCGGGTTCCTCGGGCTATCCGACACTCCGCGAGCCGAAGCACCCGCACTGCTCAAGGCCCTGTCCGAGCGCGAGATCGGCATCCGGTTGATAACCGGCGACCACCCGATCACGGCGACCGCTATCGCACAGGAGATGGGCTTGCCGGTGACCGTGGAGCAGGTCATCAGCGGGGCGGAGTGGGACGCTTTGTCGCGTAAAGACCAGGAACGGGCCGTCACCGACCGGGTGATCTTCGCCCGGATGTCACCGGAGAACAAGGTGCAGGTCGTCCAGACCCTGGAACGCGCCGGCAAGGTGTGTGCGATGGTCGGCGACGGCTCCAACGACGCCGCCGCGATCCGGTCCGCCACCGTCGGCCTCGCCGTTGTCGCACGCGGCAGCGATCCGGCCAGCATTGCGGCCGACGTGGTGCTGGTCGACGGCCGGATCGAGGCACTGCTCAATGCCGTCGACGAGGGACGCCAGCTCTGGCAGCGGGTGCACGCCGCGGTGTCGGTGCTGTTGGGCGGCAACGCCGGCGAGGTGGGTTTCGCGATCATCGGCAGCGCGGTCAGCGGAATCTCGCCGCTCAACACGCGCCAGCTGCTGCTGGTGAACATGATGACCGACGCGTTCCCCGCCGCCGCGCTTGCGGTGAGCCCACCGAGTGGTCCGGTGCAGACCGGCCGTCGCGGTCCCGATCAGCGGGCCTTGTGGCGCTCCGTCGCCATACGTGGGACGACCACCGCGGCGGCGGCAACCGCGGCCTGGGTGATGGCCGGCGTGACCGGACGGCCGCGACGCGCGTCGACGGTGGCGCTGGTCGCATTGGTGAGCACGCAGCTGGGTCAGACGCTGCTCGATTCGCGCGCCCCGCTGGTCGTATTGACCGCCGGAGGATCGCTGGTCGCGTTGGGGACGCTGATCAGCATCCCGGGAGTCAGCCAGCTGCTTGGCTGTACGCCGCTCGGCCCGGTCGGGTGGGCGCAGGCGCTGGGCTCAGCCGGGGCGGCGACCGCCGCGGTTGCCGTCGCAACCCGCGTGCTCGATAGTAGACGTCCATTGGAGCTGGAAGCCGCCGAGCGGCCGTCCGGTCGGCCTGAACCTCCACAAGGCCGAACCGCCACAGCACGGCGTACAACTCGATCAGCGGGATCGCCAGAAGAACAGCGGCCCCTGAGGCTAGTGGGTCGGCGAGAGCGTCCGTCGTCGACGTCATATGTTCGACGGTGACGAAAGCATTCGGCTCAACGGCGAACCTTTAGTTACCGAAAGGCAAATGATGGTCGAAAAGAAGACGCGCCGCGCGACCTCTCAGCGCGAGGCGGTCGAACATATCCGCGAAGGCGAAACGTTCTTCGTGAATGCGCCGGTACTCGGACGGCTGGAGATCCCGCGGCCCGAACAGCTCGCCTACTACGGCGGTTTGGCGGCGTTGGCCGCATTCGAGCTCATCGACTGGCCGGTCGCGTTAGTCATTGCCGCTGGCCACATTTTGGCCAGTAACCACCACAATCGCATCCTCGAAGAGCTCGGTGAGGCCATAGAAGACGTC
>Ga0187782_10001401_pt1 | contig 17454 bp, 16 predicted proteins | sample 0715_SJ02_MP15_2_FD_132454 | JGI IMG/M metagenome (GOLD analysis project Ga0187782, IMG submission 132454) | Tropical peat soil microbial communities from peatlands in Department of Meta, Colombia - 0715_SJ02_MP15_20_MG | ecosystem: Environmental > Terrestrial > Soil > Wetlands > Peat | place...
CTGGATGATCGACACGCGCGGTTCGAACTGGAGCGTCGTTACAGATTATTACTACTTTCGCTGGGACGACTTCGTCAGCGGCGATATGCGGGAGAGCGATTGGTGGCGTTTCCCGCTCGGGATCGCCGCCTTTTTCGAGTTCATTCTGACCGGTACGGCGCTCAGATATTTCATGACGGCGTGGCGTTACGGCGTCTTCTTCGTTCTTCCGCTCCTTTACATATTCGGCATGGCGTGGCTGTCGATTGCAGTCACCAACAGCATCGATGAGCACAGCGATCTGCCCTACGTCGCGGCTTGGGCGCCGCTGCTGGTGTCGGGCGTTTTCGTCGTCTTGCGTTCGACGTTCGGGCGGATGCTGTACATCCGTTATGCGCTTGATGATTGGTATTTCGCACGTGATTTCGTCCATCAGGCGCGGCCGAACGTCGTGGAAAGGCTCGAATGCTTTGCCCGCGAGCTAGTGCGTCTTGTGCGCGAAACCGACGCCGACGAGATCATCATCAACGGTCACAGCCTGGGTGCGCCGCTTGCGCTCGTCGTCATCGATCGGGCGCTGGCACTTGACCCGCAGCTGGGCCAGCGGGGCAAGCCGTTGCATCTTGCCACCAGCGGCTCCTCACTGCTCAAGCTTGCGCTGCATCCGGCGGCTGCCTGGCTGCGCGAGACCGTTGGAAGAATTGCGAATTCACCGGCAATCTACTGGGTGGATTTCCAGGCGCGCGCCGACATCATCAACGCATACGATGTCGACCCGGTTGTCGCGCTCGGCCTTCCGGCAACCGGCAAGCCGATCATTTCCATCATCGGCATACGCGAGATGATGGGGAGGGCAGCTTATCGGCGCTTTCATCTTAATTTTCTGCGCATTCATCGCCAGGCAACGATGGGCAACGAGCGGCGCTATTTTTATGATTACTACATGCTGTGCTGCGGTCCGATCCTGCTGCGCCAGCGGGTCGCTGATGCCGATTCGGCGGTAGCCGCGTTCGCCGCCGAGGGTGCTTTGACCGGCGCCTGGTCGGCGGGTTGACCGGCTCTGCTGCGCCTGTTGCCTGACCATAGTTCGGCATAGTGCTATTCGCCGGCCATACTCGTACCGACGAAAGCCACACGGATCATATTGGTAGCGCCGGGGGTACCAAGCGGAAGACCAGCCACTACGATGATGCGTTGGCCGGTCTGGGCGAAGCCCTCCTTGAACGCGATCTGACAGGCCCGTTCTACCATGTCGTCCTGGTCGCGCGCATCCTCGGCGACGACGCAATGAATGCCCCAGGCCAGCGACAATTTGCGGCCGGCGGCGACGATCGGCGAGATTGCGATGATCGGCGGCTTCGGCCGTTCGCGCGAGACCCGCAGTCCGGTCGAGCCGGAGCGCGTCCAGCAGATGATTGCAGAAAGGTCGAGCGTTTCAGCGACCTGTCGTGCCGCCGCTGCGATGGCGTCGGCGGCGGTCGCCTCAGGCTCGGTGCGCAGCACGTGCAGCGACGGCAAGTACATCGCCTCGTTCTCGACCTCTTCGGCAATGCGGTTCATCGTCTTGACGGCTTCAACCGGATACTCTCCGGACGCGGACTCCGCCGACAGCATCACCGCATCGGCGCCGTCAAAGATCGCCGTGGCGACGTCGGAGACTTCGGCGCGCGTCGGCACCGGACTGGTGATCATCGACTCCAGCATCTGCGTGGCGACCACGACCGGCTTGCCGGCGCGGCGGCAGGCGCGGGTCATTTCCTTTTGCACGCCCGGAACTTTTTCCAGCGGCATTTCGACGCCGAGATCGCCGCGCGCCACCATCAGCGCGTCGGCAAGATCGAGGATTTCGCCGAGCCGCATCACCGCCTGCGGCTTTTCGATCTTGGCCATCACCGCGGCGCGCCCGCGCGTGATCTTTTTGGCTTCGGCAACGTCTTCCGGACGCTGAATGAAAGACAGCGCCACCCAGTCGACGCCGGCGTCGAGCGCCGCCTCCAGGTCGGCGAGATCCTTCGCGGCCAGTGCAGCCACCGGAACGACAGTCTCGGGAAGGCTGACACCCTTGCGGTTCGACACTTTGCCGCCGACCTCGACACGTGCGACGATGCGTTGCGGGCCGATCTCTTTAGCAACGAGACGAAGCTTGCCGTCGTCGATGAGGAGCGCATCGCCGGTCTTGATCGCGGCGAAAATTTCCGGATGGGGCAGGTTCACGCGCGTCGCGTCGCCCGGGGCCGGATCGATGTCCAGGATGAAGTCCTGGCCGCTGTTGATCTCAGCCGAGTCGTTCTTGAAAGTCCCGAGCCTGAGCTTCGGCCCCTGCAGATCGACCAGAATGCCAATCGGGCGGCCGCATTCGGCCTCGACGGCGCGGATGGTCGTCACCAGCTCCCGCATTTTCTCGTGCGGAGTGTGACTCATGTTGATGCGAAACACGTCGGCGCCGGCTGCGAATAAGTGGGCGATCACAGACTGATCGGAAGAAGCTGGGCCGAGCGTCGCCACGACTTTGATGCGCCGCCGTCGCCTCATCGGCTCGAGCTTCCGGGTCCCGTCGGAACAGCGGCGCCAGGCGCGCCGCGAGCAGGCGGCGGCGCGAGTGGGTTGCCCGGCGGCAATGGCTTTTGCGGCGACTGCTCGCTTGATTCAGTGAGCTGCACGGTCCAGGCGCGTTGCTCGCCGGTGTCGACTTCGAAAAAGCCGGTGCGGTCGTAACCGCGTGCGAGACAATCGCTGATTCCGCGGATGGTGAACTCCTTGTCGCGGGTACACATGTAGGCCTGTCCCATCCATTCGCCGCCGCGGTCGTAATCGATCGCATAAATATAATAATAACGCGCGACGAGGTTCCCCTTGAGCAGCGTCTCGCAGGTGTGGGAGGGCAGGTTCCACCAGCCTTCCGTGGTCCAGCCTCCAGCGTCCTTGTAGCCGACGGCAACGCCCACGCGACTCGGTGTGTTGTTGCACAGTCGAAAATCGGCCGCGGCCGGCCGCACGGAGGCGGCAAGTGCGAGCGTCGCAACGATGCCGAGCGCCCAGCCGCCCCCTGCCACTCTCGCGCCCAGCATTTCGGCAAATTTGCCTTCGCTCACGTCCTAGCCCGGGGGTTCGCCCACGCTCATTTGCCGCCAACAGGGGATCTGTCAACGACGATGGCGCGAAAATCGGTCACGTTGGTGAAGGTTGGACCGGGTATGAAAAGGTCGCCGATGCCGTTGAAAAAGCCCGTAGAATCGTTGTCCGCGAGAAACGCGGCGGGATCGAGGCCAGCCGAGCGGGCGCGCGCGACCGTCGTGGGGTCGACAAAGGCGCCGGCCGGATCGTCGGGGCGCCCGCCACCGCCATCGGTCCCGTCGGTATCGGCCGCCAGTGCGGCAATCCCGGGGGCGCTGTCGAGCTGGTGAGCGAGTGCCAGCGCATATTCCTGGTTGGGACCCCCGCGCCCCTTACCGCGCAATGTGACTGTCAGTTCGCCGCCCGAGAGGATGACCACGCGGCGGTGTTGGGCGCTCAGTTCGCCTGCCAGCCGCGCATGCTCAGCGGCGACTTCATGGGCCTCGCCTTGCACACGGTCCCCGAGCATAACGCACTCATACCCGGCCGCGCGGGCGCGATCTGCGGCGGCGCGCAACGCATCCGCCGGCCGGGCCAGGATCCGGTAGCTTGATCCGGAAAACACCTTGTCTCCAGGCTTGGGGGTTTCGTTGCCGGGCTCCTTGAGCGCCCGCGTTACCGCATCCGGCAGGCCGAGACGGTAGCGGCTGACGATTGCGCGCGCGTCGAAAAGTGTTGTCGGGTCCGGCACGGTCGGCCCCGAACCGATCACGGCCGGGTCGTCACCAGGCACGTCGGAAATCGCCAATGTCACTACTGTGGCCGGATACGCGCGCGCCGCGAGACGGCCACCCTTGATGCGTGAAAGATGCTTGCGGACGGTATTCATTTCACCGATAGCGGCGCCACTGCGCAAAAGCGCCCGTGTCACCGTCTGCTTTTCTTCAAGGCTCAAGCCGGGCGCCGGCGCTATCCAGTTTGCCGACGCGCCGCCCGATAGCAAGACGAGCACGAGATCGTTGGCGTCGACCGCCTCTGCCATTCTCAGCACACGTCTGGTCGCAGAGATGCCGGCTTTGTCCGGCACGGGATGACCGGCCTCGATCACGGGGATATGCCGCGTCTTGCGCCCGTAACCATGCCGCGTGACCGCAAGTCCGGCGAGCCGCTCCGGCGGCAATTTCTCAACATAATGCGCTTCCGCGACCTCGGTCATCGATCCTGCCGCCTTGCCGGCGGCCAGGATGACGAGGCGACCGCGCGTTGGCGGTTCGGGCAGGTTCGAGGGCAGAACCGTGGCGGGGTGGGCGGCCCTGACGGCACTGAAGAATAGAGATTCGAGCAATTCGCGCGCTGGCGTATTCGTTCGATCCATCACGATCTCTGTCCACGTATGGAAAGACGCCTGCGTCGCGTCTATCTTTCTCATAACTAATCCGCGGAGGAGATCATGGCTACTGACGAGAAAAGCCGCGTGGAACTCGAAGCCGCTGTGTTTCGCCGCCTGGTCGAGCACCTGCGCTCGCGCACCGACGTGCAGAACATCGATTTGATGAATCTGGCCGGCTTCTGCCGCAACTGTCTTTCCAATTGGATGAAGGAGGCGGCGGACGCTCGAGGCATGGCGATGAGCAAGCAGGAGAGCCGGGAGATCGTATACGGCATGCCCTACGATCAGTGGCGCGCCAAATATCAGAAGGACGCGTCTCCCGAGCAAAAGGCCGCGTTCGAAAAAGCAAGCCAAAAACATTGACGCCGGTCACACGCCACAATCACCCTGTGCAGTGCTGTGGATGAGGGCGCCGATGCCTTGACCTGAGGGCGCGCGCTTTCGAAAACCTTTCGATCCCGTCATCGAGAGGAGTGCCCGATGGCTACCGCTGCGGCAGTCAACGACGACCAGACCGTCCACCGATTCGCCAAGGATCAGCTCAAGGCCTTCGTCGAACGTGTCGAGCGTCTCGAAGAAGAAAAGAAAGCGATCGCCGACGACATCCGCGACGTCTATGGCGAAGCCAAAGCCAATGGCTTCGATACCAAAGCGCTGCGCACCGTGGTGCGCCTGCGCAAGCAGGACGTCAACGAGCGTAGGGAGCAGGAGGCCGTGCTCGAGACCTACATGCACGCGCTCGGAATGCTGGATTGAGGAATGGCCCGTCAATCAGGGCAGCGCTGCCGTATGCGTCGGGTAAGTAACCGTCGGTACGAAGACGACGGCGCCGCCGCTGAAACGATCATGCGTCAGCCCGAGCTGCGGGTCGGCGGAGAACGTCATCATCACCGAGCTGGCCGGCTTCACCATCAGCGCAGCCAGAGAACGAAGCTCACGTGCCCCGAGCGCCATAGTCGTGAGGAAGCGGTGAACGCTCGGCGATAGAACGACCGCGCGCAACCACGGATCGTCTTGGCGGATTTTCGCTGCAATGGCGGTTGCCACCTTGCTCGTGGCGGTGAGGATCGCGGAGGCTGGGCGGCTGCCGACACGCTTCACGGCGATTGTCGTATCCTTGTCGCCAGGCCCGGCGGGCGACAAGTTCTGCACAGCCAAAGCTTCCGAACTTGCGGCAGCCGTGATCGGGAGCGCGCGAGACGCTTCGCGTTCGGATTGCTCGGCATAGGAAAGCGCAAGTTCCGGCGGTACATGATCGTCGCCGGCGGACGACGGACTGAGCGTTCCGGTAGCGTTGGTATCGGCGGTTGCAACTTCGACGTCGCGCGGCCTTGCGACAGCCGCCACGGCTTTGGCGGCCGCCGGCTGCGTGACGCTGTCCGGCGAGCCTTGCCAATACCCGCGCGCGGCGATCACATCTTTTGGATTCGGCGTAGCTGCCGCCACCGGGGTAGCCGCTGAGGCCGGCTGCGTAGCTGCCGGAAGCGGCGCCGCCTCGGCTCTGGTGATCACGTGAGCCTTGGCGGCGACCTGAGCAATCTTGGCCTTCTCGGCCGCGATTTTGCTCTCGGCGTGCTCGATGGCCGCAACGACGGCGGCTTTCGCGCGCGCACGGAGCGGTTCGGCGGGCGCGGCCGCAGGCTCGTTTGGCGTGGCCGCCGCGGAGGCGTCGCCCTCTTCCTCATCCTCATTCTTGGCGAGCCCAAGAAGCTTCAGAAATGGGTTCGACTTGTGCGGCTCGATGCCCGCGGCGCTGACATCAACACCGGCGTTGCGGGCTGCTTCGATCGACATTTCCGACGGGCTGCTGCCGCGGCCCCTGACGTCGGCGAGTGCGAGAGCGTATCCGGCCAGAGGCCGGCCGTCGCTCGGAATGTGGACAGTGCGTCCATCGGGGAAGACGCGGGCGAGCTGCTCGTGCGTCATGCGCGGCCAGTGCCGTACGCTGCCCGTGTCTATGTGCACGAACGGCGAACCGGAGGTCGGGTAGAAACCGACACCGCCGCGCTGCAGGCGCAGCCCGATGACGCGAAGTTGCTCGAGCGGCACGCCGGGGATGTAGAAGTCCATGGCGTGGCCAAGCATGTGCTGACTGAAGCGCGCGACGCCCTTGCTGCGACGGCGCAGCATCGCATTCGTTTCGGGCGAACGGTAACCACACACGACCGTCACCGGTTCGGTCGAGCCCGCTTCACGCTGCACCTCCCAGATCAGATCGATCAGGTGCGGGTCCATGCGCGTTTCTTGCTGGCGCCGCCAATCGCGCAGAAACCAGTTGAGCTTCTCCAGCGCGGCTTCGTCGTAACGGCCGTCACGCTTGAACGTGATCGTGATGCTTTCGTCGGTGTGAACGTGATGCAGCGAAATGGTGCGGGTATCGCCCTCGGCGACCGCGGTCTGCAGCCCCTTTGAGCCGACCACGACCAGCAATGCGGCAAGACCGCACACTGAGCCGGCGCGGCTCACGGCAAGAAGACGACAGGTTTTCAGGCGCGCCCCACCACCAAGCACTGGCGATCTCGCGTTGACGTTGACTGACGCCAATCCGCCACGGCCCCACGCCGCGACGAATAACCCTAACGAACCATTAACTTGGGAGGGTTAACGCGAACCTAATGCAACCCCACCCCCGACCGTGAAATTCGTAGCGCCGCAGTGTGGCAAAAAATGGCCCTTGGTTTGGTTTGTGAAGTTTGCGGTGGATACGGGTACGAAGGCAGAACGCGGTTACGTATTGGGTTGATTTTCGTCAACGATCCCGCGGAGCGCCCGTGTTCCTTAAAGGGAGGGACGACGACAGAGCGGGTCCTTGAGCGCCTTTATTCCGCACCATTTGCTGCCAAAGCGTGTGCGCAAGCGACCTTCGCAGCTTTGGGCTGTAACTGCCAAGAGGTCCGCATTGGTGTCCGGTGACGGCACCGGTGGAGGAATAATATGTGGAAACTTGCACGACACGTTACCGCGGCTGGTGCGGCAATCTGCTTGGCGGGCGCGACTGCGTTCGCCGCGTCGAAGAGCGGCGGTGGTCATCCTTCGTTTCATGCGGGAGGCGGCGGTGGCGTTGCGCATTTCAACGTCGGGCACGTGTCGCATTTCAACGTCGGGCATGTGTCGCACTTCAACATCGGACGTCACGTCTCCCATTATAATTTGGGCCATCGGTATCGCGGCACGCGGCTGGGGAGCCGGCATATAAATCGAATCAATGTGGGACACGCGCACGTGCCCGCGACCACGCTCGGCGCGCACGCGGCGACCACGCAACTTGCTACAAGCGCGGCCGGGCAGCCGACGGCCAACAGGACCGATCGACACAACTATGAGGACCACCGGCGCTTAGCCGGCGACCCCGCCTTGCACCATTTCCTCGATCATGACTGGTGGTATCACCACCACCGTCATCTCGGTTGGGTCGGGCCGGTGTTCTGGCCATACGCTTATGGCGACTTTTTCTATTACGTGCTGTGGCCTTACGATTACTACTACTTCGATCCCTTCTGGGCCTACGGCTACGATGATCTCTATGCGGGGATCTTCTCGCCTTACAGCTATGAGCCCTATGTCCGGGGGCGGGGTGCCTCGGCGCGAATGACGGCCCTTAAGGAGGGCATCGCGCAGGCCTGTGACAACGAAGCGGCCGAAGTGACTGGCTGGCCGATCGATCAGATCCAGGAGGCGGTGCAACCGACCGATCAGCAAAAAGCTTTGCTTGATGACCTCGGCAATGCCGTCATCAAAGCCAGTGACGCGATCAAATCGCAATGTCCGACCAATGTATCGTTCACGCCAACCGGACGGCTCGCCGACATGCAACAGCGCTTGCAAGGGATGATCGCGGCCTTAGATATCGTCACCCCGCCGCTCACCAAGTTTTACGACTCGTTGAGCGATGAACAGAAGGCGCGTTTCGACCAGATTGGCGCGCCGGGCGGGAGAGAGAACGCGCAAAACAAGCAAGCGACGAACGCTGCAAATCCGCAGGCCGAGTGCGGCGGCAACGTGATCGCCTGGCCGGCCGATAAAATCGAGCACGCGGTGCAGCCGACCGACGCACAGCGTACAAAGCTTGAGGCCTTACAGGCAGCCGCCGATCAGGCCGCGGACATCATCAGGGCTGCGTGCCCAAGCGAGCCGCCGGCTACGCCGCCAGCTCGTCTTGAGGCAATCGGCAAGCGTTTGCGGGCCATGCTGCAAGCCGTGCAGACGGTGCGGCCCGCCCTGCAGGACTTGTACGACTCGCTGAGCGACGATCAGAAGGCGCGATTCAACATGCTGGGTCGACAGATCGTTGTCTCCGGGCAGTAACAGACCATAGGGCTTTACCCTGCCGGCAGGCGGCTTCTTGGGCTGATGCGGGCCTGTTTGGTGCAGGCGTTCGATGCTAGATTGTTGTAAACTGGCCTGCCCGTGAGATCCGGCCGGGAAAATGGAAATCGAACGCCCATGACGTTTGAGCTGCAGGAGGGGCCGACGGCACCAGGTGCCGTCGTCACGGCCGAGCCGGCCTGGTTCGCGTCTTATCCGCCGGGCATTCCGAGGACCATCGACGCCGATTCCCATTCGTCGCTGCCGTCGATGCTTATCGACGCCTGCGCGCGCCACGCTGGGCGGCCGGCCTTCGAGTGCCTGGGCACGCACATGAGTTACGCCGAATGGGAGCGCGTCAGCCGAGCCTTCGCCGCTTTCCTGGTCGAGGAAGTCAAATGCCGGCCCGGCGACCGTATCGCCCTGATGCTGCCGAATCTGCTGGCCTATCCGGTCGCGTTCCTTGGAGCGCTGCGCGCCGGCCTCATCGTGGTCAATGTCAATCCGCTCTACACGCCGCGTGAGCTGAAAGAACAGCTTGCCGACGCGGGCGCGACCGTGATCGTGATCATGGAGAATTTCGCGCACAAACTGGAAGCGGTCTTGGCGGAGACGCAAATCCGTCACGTGGTGGTGGGACGCCTCGGCGATTTCATGCCGGCGCTTAAGCGCGGCCTGTTCAATTTCGCCAACGCCTATATCCGGCGCGCAGTGCCGGCGTGGCGCTTTGCCAGTTTCACGACGCTGCACGACGCCTGCCGCCACCACAGCAAGGGCTATGTTGACGCGCACGTCACGCCGACCGCGCCGGCCTTGCTGCAATATACCGGCGGAACCACGGGGGTGGCGAAGGGAGCGATCCTGACCAACCGCAATCTCATCGCCAATGCGCTGCAGTGCCGCGCCTGGATCGCGCCGAACCTTCCGGAAGAACAGGGGCGCGTGCTTACGCCGCTGCCGCTCTATCACATCTTCTCGCTGACCGCGAACCTTCTCGCCTTTGCGGTGATGGGCGGGTTGAGCGTTTTTGTGCCCGATCCGCGCGATCTCAAGGGTCTCATCAAAACGATGCGCAAGGCGCGGGTGACGACGATGACCGGCGTTAACACGTTGTTCAATGCGCTGATCAATGCGCCGGAGTTCGCGACCCTGGATTTCAGCGCCTTCGGGTTCGCTATCGGCGGCGGCGCCGCCGTGCAAAGCGCGGTAGCGCAGCGCTGGCGGGAGATTACCGGTACTCCGCTCGTTGAAGGCTACGGTCTCACCGAAGCGTCGCCGGTGGTGTGTATCAATCCGATCCGCAATCCGAAGCTCGGCACGGTCGGCCTGCCGATCTCTTCGACTGAAGTGACGATCCGCGACGACGAGGGCAACGATCTGCCGATTGGCGAGGCGGGCGAAATATGCGTGCGCGGGCCGCAGGTCATGCAGGGCTATTGGCATCGCCACGAAGAAACGAAATTGGTACTGACTGACGATGGCTGGTTGCGCACGGGCGATATCGGCGCGCTCGACGCACAGGGATTTTTGAAAATCCTCGACCGCAAGAAGGATATGGTCAACGTCTCCGGCTTCAAGGTGTTTCCCAACGAGGTGGAAGACGTGATCGCCCAGCACCCGGGAGTGCTCGAAGCCGCGGTGATCGGGGTGCCGGATCAACACACCGGCCAGGGGGTCAAACTGTTTGTCGTCAAGCGCGATCCTGACTTGACGACGACGGAGCTAACGCAGTTCGCGCGCGAGCGGCTCGCGGCCTACAAGGTTCCGCGAGTCATTGAATTCATCGATAGCCTGCCGAAAAGCAATATCGGCAAGATCATCCGCAAGAATTTGCAATAAGCCGGCCGGTCGCGGCTCAATGCGCCATCAGCACCGGCAGCTTCGCCTTGGCCAGAATATGCCGCGTAGTGCCGCCGAAGATCATCTGGCGCAGGCGGCTTTGCGTGTAGGCACCCTTGACGATCAGGTCGCAGCCAAGCTCCCCGGCCTTGGCCAGGATGACCTCGCCGGCGTTCATCTTGCCGGGCGCCAGCGTTAGAGGTGCGGCGCTGATGCCGTTGATCTCGAGCGCGCGCGCCAATTGCTCGCCGCTCGGCCCCGCAACGGTCGCTCCCTCGACCGTCAGGATGGTGATGCGCTCGGCAAGCCGCAACAGCGGCATAGCAAAAGCCGTGGTGCGTGCCTGCTCAGTGCTGCGGTTCCAGGCGATCAACACGTTGGTCGCGAGCGAACGCGGTGAAGCGGGCGGCGCAATAAGCACCGGACGTCCGCTTTCGAACAAGGCGGACTCCAGCGTCACCATCGCCGGGCTCTGCCATTCCTCGCTCGGCCGCGCCAGCACGATAATATCGAACACGCGGCCGTAGCTGCCGACGAAATCGTTGCCGCTTGGCGCCGAACTGAGCCAGCTCCAGGTCACAGTTGACGCCGCCGGCGCGGTACCCGTGCGTTGCGACACTCCATGGCGCTCCATGAACGCGCGGAACAGCTCCTCGGCTTGCCGCACCAGTTCAGCGTCGTTTTCCTTTACGGCCACCATGGTCAACCCGGCATCGGGGTCCATGGCCACCATGTCGGCGACCGCCGGACGCAGCGGGAAACCTTCGATGCAGCCGCCAAACTTCTGCGCCAGCAACAGCGCCGTATCCAGAGCCGACTGCATTGCCGCGTGTTGTTCGGTCGGAACGAGGATGGTCTTCATGCGCGCCCCGCGTGCGGCAAAGAAGTCAACGATCCGCGCTGACTGCGCCGCGGCTTCATTTTTGCGTCTAAGCCGTCGATCATACTGCCGCGCGGCCGCGAGCCGGACAAGCGTCGGCGGCAGGACGGCCTCTATTGGCCACGGCCGGTAATGTCCGGCGCAGCGCCAGGGGCGAAATCGTCCAGCACATTGGCCAACGCGTGCGGTTCGACCCTGACCGGGCCGGAAAACGGCCGATCGATCGTAACAATGGCTTCCAGCTCCGAAAAGATGATGATCGACAGTACCGCCGTCATGGCTGTCTGCGCGCGCAGATTTTCCGTCCCAAAGAAGAACGTGAACGCCACGGTCAGAATGGCGCCGCCGAACAGCACGAGCCAGATGACGTTGGGGACGACGCCTTGCGCAACAATCAACCGTGCCGGCGCGCCTGAGTGAGAACATCAAGCTGGTGGAGGATTTCAGACACGATGGGCACATCGGCCAGCGTCGGCTCGACCGCTACAACGTAGGCATAAAGCGCATCGAGCGCCCGCCGCGAGGCTTGCCCCGCGTGCTCGACACCGCGATTCATGGCGGGCCAGTCATCGTTGATGGCGGCCCTGAGATAGAGGGTAAGCGCGCCGCGAACCTCGGCTTTGGATTTTTCGGCGATGCCCTCTGACAGACGGTAAATGGCCTCGGCGGCGCCCGCTTCCTGTGCGACGGTGGCGTCCGCATCGCTGAACTTCTGCCAGACCAGAATGATGGCAAACGCAAGCAGCACGGCGTACAGCACGGAGATGGCGGCAAACTTGAAGCCGGCGATATCGTTGTGGGTGGTCAGTTGCTCGACCGCCACGTAGCGCCGGACAAGCCAGGGGCCAAGCATCGCGAGGACTGTGGTGAGCCCGACAAGGATCGCGCCCGACAGCCAGAGCGGTTGCGTGGTGAGAAAAAACAGCATGGTGAAAAAGCTTCGGCCCGGATGTGATGCCCGCGCAGCATCATACGGCGGAGCCGCGCGATCGGACTACTGCGTTGGCGCTGGGAAAAATGGCATCTTGGCCCGCCATCTTGACGGCGGCGCGCGCGCCGGGCTAGCGCCGGAGGAACTGGAGACCTTTTTATGGCGGTTTATACTGATGTCGCGGCGGAAGACCTCGCGCCCTTCCTCGCCGGCTACGACATCGGCGAACTGCTCGCCTATAAGGGCATCGCGGAGGGCGTCGAAAACTCCAACTTCCTCGTGCACACCAGCCAGGGATATTACATCCTGACGCTCTACGAGCGGCGGGTCGCCGAGCGCGATTTGCCGTTTTTCCTCGCGCTCATGGAGCATCTGGCCAAACGCGGCATCACGTGCCCGCAACCCGTCAGGAACAGGTCTGGCAAGACACTTGGCAGGTTGGCCGGGCGTCCTGCGGCTATCGTCACCTTCCTTGACGGCATGTGGATTCGCCGCCCGAGCGCGACGCATTGCGCCGCGCTCGGCGAGGCGCTGGCGCGGCTGCATCTCGCCGGTGGCGATTTTTCAATGCGGCGCGAGAACGCGCTTTCGGTCGCCGGCTGGCGCCAGCTCTACCAGGGATGCAAGGAGCGCGCCCACGAGGTGAAGCGCGATCTGGCAGACGTGATCGCCGCCGAACTCGACGTGCTGGAACGCGACTGGCCACGTGGACTGCCGGAGGGCGTAATCCACGCCGACCTTTTTCCCGACAATGTTTTCTTCCTGGGCAGCAAACTTTCGGGGCTGATCGATTTCTATTTCGCCTGCAGGGACACGCTGGTCTACGACGTCGCCATCTGCCTCAACGCCTGGTGCTTCGAGCCGGATCATTCGTACAACGTCACGAAGGGACGTGCCCTGCTGGCCAACTATGCCAAGACGCGGCCATTGTCGCCGCAGGAGTGGGAGAAGCTGCCGCTGTTGGCGCGCGGCGCCGCCGTGCGCTTTTTGCTCACACGCCTGGTCGATTGGCTCGACGTGCCGCCGGGCGCGCTGGTGCGGCCCAAAGATCCGCTCGAATATGCGCGCAAACTCCGCTTTCATCAAAAGGTGACGAGCGCACGCGACTATGGAGTGACGGAACCATGACCGCCACTCTCCCGCACGTCGTTATTCATACCGACGGTGCCTGCTCCGGGAATCCGGGCCCTGGCGGCTGGGGCGCCATTCTCTCCTTCGGGGATCGTGAAAAGGAAATCAAAGGCGGTGAGCCGAACACCACCAATAACCGCATGGAGCTGATGGCGGCGATCTCCGCGCTTGAGACACTCAAGCGGCCGTGCCGCGTCGACCTGCATACCGACAGCCAGTATCTGCGCAACGGCATCATGACCTGGATCGCCAACTGGAAGCGCAATGGCTGGCGGACTTCCGATAAGAAGCCGGTGAAGAACGTCGATCTCTGGCAACGGCTTGACGCCGCGCTTGGCCCGCATCTGGTGCGCTGGCACTGGGTGCGCGGCCACGCCGGGCATGATCTGAACGAACGGGCGGACACGCTGGCGCGCGAGGCCATCGCCGAAATCCGCGCGGCGGGCCGGCCGTCGGCGCATGCATGATGACCGGTACGGACTGTGAGAATTTTTCTGCAATGAAAATCCGCTGCCGTCCATGCCTTCGATCGCTGGCCTAAGGACTTCCAGCAAGCGCGTTTATCCGGCGGCTGGCGCGGCCATCCTGGTGGCGATGTTCGTTGCCGCGCATCTGGCGCTGCTCAACCTGCCGTCGGTTAATCTCGAGTTTGCCTTCAGCGATGCCGCGAGATTCTTTTCGACCGGTGAGCCTCAATATCTGCAACAATATTTCCATTACGAGGCGAACACGCTGGCGGTTCCGTGGCTGGCGTTTGCGATCGGATTGCTGTTCCCGGCCGTCCCCGTTGATTACATTCCCAGGCTGTTGTCCGTCGTCGGCATTCCCTTCCTCGCGGTTGGCTTGCTGCGCATAAACCGGCGGCTTCAGGACAAGACCGATCCCTGCCGTCTGATTTCCATCGTGCTGCTCAACCCGCTGGTGTGGACGTTCAGCGGCCGCGGGACTGCCGATTTTCTTCCAGCTGCTCTCGCCATGTTTTCTCTGTCGCTCTTTCCGCACGCCAACGGGCAACCCGGTATCGGCTTATCGCGGCGAATGTTCGCGAGCGCGGTGCTGGGCGTCGCTGCTGTGCTCAAGTACCACGCACTGCTTCTGCTGGTAGCCGCCCTTGTCGAAACGCTGATCGTGTACCGGCACCGATATAGGGCTATACTTCTTGCGCTCGCCACCGCTGCGGTCCCTGCGGTGCTGATCGTGACGCTTTATTTGGTCGCTGTCAGGACCGCATTCGGCTTTTGGGTGGTGCCGCCAAGTTTACGGCCGGCCCTGAGCATCAATTTAGGCGCGGGATTGGACAATCTCGTCAGCTATTCAGGATATCTGGTTTTGCTCACGGTCCCGCTGTCGCTTACCGCACCGTGGCGAAGGCTGACTAGCGCGCCTGCCAGATTGACTGCGGTTGTGCTTTTCCTTCCGGCGGTTTTTATCATTGGCTATTTCTTCTTGTCGGATAACGGAGAGATGAATTTTGGTCCCTTGGATCCGTACGTCGACAAGCGCGTTGCGAACGGAGTTCTCGCCATGCTCGGTGGCGTTATGTTCGTTCGCCTTGCGATGGTCTGGCGAGAGGTAAGATGGACGCAGACGGTAGCGGTCGCTGGCGTGGCCGCGATTGCCTTCTTCTTGCTGATGCTGTCCGTCACGACACCGGCCCAGCGTTATCTACTGTTCGTCCTTCCATTTTTCTATCTGTTCGCAGTACCGCGAAGGGATCATCGCCTTGCGGTCGCGGCGGCGCTCCTGCTGAGCGTCGCGCTCGACGCCTACATCACCCTCAATCAGGTTGCATCCGGCGTTGCTTCAGTCGAGATGGCTCGCCGCATCACCGACCTGGGCCTCCTCAGCAAGACCCTGCCGCAAGCGATCGAGGCCAATGTCGGGAATCGTTTCTTTCCCTACAGAGACGAAAAGAAGTCGTTTGTCGTTGTTGCAGGGGATGTCGACGGAAAGATTGCGGGTGTTCACTACAGTCCCGTCCCACTCATGCCGTTCATCGGCAAAACTTACTCGCTTGTTCGGCTTGGACCGGATGGGCGCCTTTGAAGCTCCAATACCGAGGGGGCGGTCGCCGCGCGGCGATGCGATATCAGCGGCCGCAAGTTGCCGGAATCGTCACATCTGTTTCAGCAGAGCGTCCGCGCTCGAGGCCTCGGCCTTGCCGGGCGCGTCCTCGATATTGAGTTTCTTCACCACGCCGTCTTCCACCAGCATGGCGTAGCGCTTGGAGCGAATGCCCAGGCCCGCGCCCGAGCCATCGAGCGAGAGATCGAGCGCCTTGGCAAATTCACCGTTGCCGTCGGACAGGAACTCGATCTTGCCGCCGGCGCCGGTCGACTTCTTCCAGGCGTCGAATACGAAGACGTCGTTGACGCCGGTCACCGCGATGGTGTCGATGCCCTTCGCTTTGAACATGTCGGCATTCTTGAGGAAGCCGGGCAGGTGATTGTTGTTGCAAGTCGGCGTAAACGCGCCGGGCACGGCGAACAAGACAACCTTCTTGCCCTTGAACACGTCGCTGGTCGACTTCACGACCGGACCTTCGGGACCCATCACGCGGAATTTGGCTTCGGGGAGGCGATCGCCAACCTTAATCGTCATGGTCGTATCCTCTCTGGGTTCGCAATAGAGATCGGGCTGCTGTGCCCCCGCCTAAGGGTTCAATGGCTAAGGTAGCGGGTTGGGCGAATTAGTCGAGTTGGGCGCGCACCTCTATGGCATCGGCGGGCGAGACCGCAGTGACGGTGAGCGTTGCGCCGTCGGCCTTTGCCCCGGGCGGCAGTCTGTCGAGATCGAAGACGAAACGCCGCACGTGCGGCGAGCCGGCGGCTGGAGCATTGTCTGGTTCGGGCACTGGTAACGCCCAATCGGGCGTTGGTCCTTCGACAAACAGATCGACCGGCGTTCCATCCGCTGCCGCCACTTCAACCAAGACGCGGGCGCTGCCGTCTTCACGGCGCACCGAGCGGATCGCGAGCCCGCCGGCGGCGCCGAGTGCCACGCGCCGGGGCACGCGCGCCTCCGCCGCGGTGAGCGCCGGCTGATTGGAACCGTCTTTGCCGGACAGCACGAGGTCCAATTCGGCCTCGGCCGGTACGCAAAGCTTGCCGCAGATGGCGTAACCAAACTTTACGTGCAGCTGAGAGGGTTTTGCAGGGTCCTCGGCCGTCACACGCAATGGCAACACCACGTCGCCGCGGTAACCGATGGAGTGCCCGCCCGTCCCGTCGGAAAATCGTTCCGGTGCCGGCCACTCCACGGTCACGGCTTTGACGTTCTTGGAGCCGACGAAATCGAATGTCGGCGGCATGCCGGAGTCGCCGGGATACCGCCAATAAGTGTCCCACCCCGGATCAAGCCGAATTTCCAATCCGGCCAGCCGCTGCGCCGTATCGGTCGATTGAGCGGGCGCGCCGCCGATGAGTCGCGCCGCCGCATGACTCTCCGCCTTCCAGGCCGATGCATCCTGCGCGCGCGCGATCGAGGCGGCCGCCGGAATTGCGAGGAGCGCCATTGTCGCAGCAGTGATTCGCCAAAGCATTGCCAAAGCCATCATCGCCGCCTGTCTAGGGCGAGGCCGCGCACACGCGCCACTGACATGATCGTGACCTCGGGGCCGTTGGAACCGGGGGCTTGGGTGTATCATTAATTTCGGCACGCCCATTCATTTGCAAATACGGATCGATCGGTTACCCTTCGGGATATGAAACTGCAACGCGGCGCTTCGGGAAAGAACCGGGATCGGGGCCGGGGATATCTGGACGGCCAGATGCTGATCGCCATGCCGGCGATGCTGGATGAGCGCTTTGCACGCTCCCTCATTTATGTGTGCGCGCACTCGTCCGATGGCGCCATGGGAATCGTTGTGAACCATCCGGCGCCGAACATCAACTTTCCAGACCAGTTGGTGAAGCTTGATGTTATACCAGACGCCGACGTCATTCA
>Ga0187782_10001402_pt1 | contig 17453 bp, 13 predicted proteins | sample 0715_SJ02_MP15_2_FD_132454 | JGI IMG/M metagenome (GOLD analysis project Ga0187782, IMG submission 132454) | Tropical peat soil microbial communities from peatlands in Department of Meta, Colombia - 0715_SJ02_MP15_20_MG | ecosystem: Environmental > Terrestrial > Soil > Wetlands > Peat | place...
ATTCCAGGCATTTTGGTTCAGCTGGAACTGGAGTTTTCCGTCCTTGTCAATGGCTAATTGCGCCGCCGGATAGAGAGTGCCGGTGCTCTTATGCTTTTCTTGGTCGTTGAGATCGAACTCTCCGGCGGTCAGGTTAAAGGCAGTTGTCTGTGAATCGAAATAGACTTCACCAAAGCGAAGCTGACGATTGGTGATGAAGCGGATTTTGCGGCCGGTGGGCGTAGGGATCATTCGAATGAAGCTGACGTCATAGCCCAAAGTTCCGGTAATCGAACAGTGACCGACAGCGCGCATCTTGGTCAGCGCGTTGACCAGTCCTTGATTCTGCCCCTTTTCAAAGGCCTGAAGGAGAACCTGATAGTCCTCAGGAGTCGAGTATTCGTAGATTTCGAGCGAGACGCCAATGACTTGGCCCAATTGCGACCCTGTACCCATCGCGCTGGCTTCAATTGTTTCCGGTTTTACATGATCCCGAGAGAAAAATGGCAAAACACCAACGGTAAGCAATGCGAGGACGGTTGAGCCGCCAATAAGGAGGCGATTCAACTTCTTACTCGACCCAATTATCTTTGACATTTAGAACCTCCGAACTCCCGTCACAGTGAGAAGCCATCCTCTGCATTCCAAAAAGGGTGGCGGATGAAGTTGGAAAAATCGAAGATGGCAGACCTGTTTCGAGAAGTGATTTGAATAAACTAAAGACTACATCCTAGGGAACGACGAATCGGAAAAATCGTACTACGTCTTCAGGCCAGCAACAACAGCTTCGGTCTGGCCAAGTTCAGGGGCAATCCCGCACGCACACATGAATTTTCGCACCTTCGGTGGTCAGAACGAAATACGGCAGAAATCGCGTGCAGCCCGTGAACCATACTAATACGCTTTGTCTTGCCAAATGTATCTATATTAATCTACAGCTGTCTGCGACAGAAGCGTTAGCAATTCAGTCGGGCGGACTGAATTGTTGAAAGTTGAAGTCGCAATTAGGGCTCCTCTCCAAAGGAGCCATCCTTTCTTTTGGGAGAGAAAACTAGAACACGTGCTCGAATCGTTTTACGACTACGCAACCGCGTAGCCACAGGAGGGCTAGCATCGCCATAATTCGTACCAATGAACATTCGGCCTGCCAATTAAGATGCAGATGCACCTTACGATCACGAATACCGGACAATTCAACAGGGGGATCAACGCTGATCTGCTCGAAGTCAAAGCCTGATCGCTTTGCCTCTATCATTTTTTGCCGGATACGTTCTAGAAAATCATCATACGGTTCTTTAATGGTTGTTTTCGGCATCGCAACCGCTGCTCATGCGGTTCCGACAATCGTGCCGATAAATTTATTCTCGCCGCCTTGAACGATGATTTCGTTCCGCTGATGCAGTTTCGCGTTTCTCGAACCAGTGTGAAAGACGAAAGCATCCTAATAGCGAAGCTCCGCCGCATAGAGAAACTCCCGGAGCCAGGGGCGGTGCGAACGCGCCTCCTTTCGCTCGATGAAGAGGATGACCTGGTGCAGAATCCCGGGAGGAGGTTGCTGAACGGCAAGAGCTGGCACGATCCGGTTATGGAAAATTCGGTCCTCAACTCCACGGAAATCTGGTCTTTCATCAATCCGACCGATGACTCCCATCCCATCCACCTGCACCTAGCAAGATTCCGGATTGGGGGCCGGCGGAAGATCGAAAACCTTGCCTACCTCAGCCGCAGGAGTTGCGATTCACGGGCCCTCCGGTTCCGCCCGATCCCGACGAAGCTGGCTGGAAGGACACGGTGCGCGCACCCGGGAATGATGACAAGGATCATTGCGCGATTCGAAGGCTATACCGGGCGCTACGTCCGGCACTGCCACATTCTGGAAGTGCTTCCGCCAAAATGAGGCGACCCACGCAGGCGATGCTCACGGGCTCCACCGGCCGCAGCGTGTGTTTTACTGGAAACTACCTGCTCACTTGTGGATAATGGCATCAGTCTCCGCAAAGCGCCGCCCAGAAAAGGCCAATCCTTGATCCTTCAACAGACCGATCCGATCATTGCCATCCGGCAGACGGACCACGCCTTCCTTTCCGGTTTTTTTGCGCGCGAGTGGGGCAATGACGAATTCTCGCGCCCTGAGCCGTTTGATTCCTTTTGCCTCGCCGCAGCGGAGCACGACAATGGCTGGCAAGAATGGGAACTTGCTCCGGGCGTCGATCCAAAAACCTTCATGCCGTACAGTTTCATGACCATTCCCACGGAAGAGCACATCTTCCTCTATCAGCGCGGAATTGATCGCATTCTGAAGGTGGATCTCTATTCAGGCTTGCTGGTCGTCTCTCATTGCATGGCACTGTACGACCGCTCCCGCGCCACGATTCCCGGCTATTCCGCGAAATATGTCAAGACCCAGGAGCAGCACCTGGCCAACGACTTTATCCAGCGCCTGCGTCTTCAGCAGATTCGCTTGAAGGTCGATTTGCGTAACGATCCCGCCACCAAGCCTTTCACGGACGAAAAACTGATCAAGGCGAACATCCAGCGCTTGGAAGCGCTCGACCGCCTTTCCCTCTATTTTTGCCTGGGCAATGAGGAAGACGCATCCATCGAAGCCGTGCCTGTCAACGACGACGGCAAGGAAGTCGACTGGGAGGTACGCCCGCTCGGGCAGGGCCACTTCAGCGTTCATCCCTATCCTTTCCGTCGCGATCCGCTGGATTTTGCCATTTTGGCACGGCGGATTCCCAAGAGGCGGTATACCGATGACATGGACCTCCACGTCGTAGTTTCCAGCGTCCCTTTCTTCAACATCCGATACAGCCTGCGCTCCCGCTCCGCTTTGAATTCCATTCGAGCCACCGGCCTGTAGATGCGTCCCCTCCCACACACTTTCTTCCCGTCTGGTATCATCATGTCCTGGGACACATGCGGCCCGATCGCATTTCGCTCTTCCCTCTGAACGTCGTTCTATTCCCCGGCGAACTGCTTCCCTTGCACATTTTTGAACCCCGATACCGCCGCATGGTCCGCGAGTGCCTGGACGAGAAGACGCCTTTCGGAATGCTCCTCGCGCTCCCAAACGGGGTGGCGCATGTTGGCTGCAGCGCGGAGATTCTGGAAGTGACCAAACGTTACGAAGACGGGCGCATGGACATTATAACGGTGGGCCGCCATCCGTACCGGGTGATGGACCTTTTCACCGACGATCCGCTCCTCGAAGGCACAATCGATTATCTAGACGACGAGGATTCCCTGCTCGATGCGCAAACACGGGAAAAGCTCATCGAACTCTACGAGGTCTGCTTTACGCTGATTTACTCGGGCATGCCCGCGAGTCTGGAGCAATCTCCTTCGCCGTCTTTGTCCTATGCCATCGCCGCAGCGCTCCCGCTGGATCTTCTGTGGAAGCAGCAGATTCTGGAGTTGCGTTCGGAAGCGGAACGCCAGGATCGCCTCCTGAGGTATCTCCGGGAATGGGCATTGCATCTACAGAAAAGAGGCAGTGTGCGACTGAGTGCAGGTGGCAACGGCCGCGGTTTGAATTAGGGAAGGGCGGGTTCCCAGTGAAGCACCCGCGGATAGAGGTTTCATGACAGCAACCAACACACCGCATTCGGCAGGTCATCTTAGGCCACGCACTATTGGCGAGCTGAAGCGCATTCCTGATTTCGATGCGCATTCCAGCGCCTTGCCAGTAAAGCAGGAGATCCGGCGCAACCTTCTTCGCGCCATCGAACGCGGTGAGCCTCTGTTTCCCGGCGTGCACGGCTACGAAGACAGCGTGATTCCGCAGATCGCGAATGCGGTGCTCTCTCGTCACAATTTCATCCTGCTCGGATTGCGCGGGCAGGCGAAGAGCCGGATTCTTCGCGGCTTGATCCAGCTGCTCGATCCGGAAATTCCTGTGATGGCCGGCTGCGAAATAAATGACAACCCTTTGCGGCCCATCTGTCGCTCCTGCCGCGAACGGCTGGCGGCCGAGGGCGACAGCACGCCGATTGCCTGGCTCCCACGGGACCAGCGCTACGTGGAAAAGCTGGCCACGCCCGATGTGACCATTGCCGACATTATTGGCGACGTCGATCCCATCCGCGCGGCCCGCGGCGGGCGCGATCTTTCCGACGAACTGACGATTCACTATGGCCTGCTTCCGCGCGCAAATCGTGGGATTTTTGCGATCAACGAACTGCCCGACCTGGCCGGGAAGATTCAAGTAGGTCTGTTCAACATCATGCAGGAAGGGGACATTCAGATTAAGGGCTATCCCCTGCGCCTACCTCTGGATGTGCTACTGGTTTTCACAGCCAACCCAGAGGACTATACGGCCCGCGGCAAAATCATTACCCCGCTGAAAGATCGCATCGGCGCCGAGATCCGCACGCACTACCCCACAACCATCCAGGAAGGTATGAGTATCACGAATCAGGAAGCGTGGACCAAGCGCGGCTCGCACATCAAGATCGACATTCCTGAGTACCTCCGTCAGGTCGTGGAAGAGATCGCTTTTCAGGCGCGCGAAGACAAGCGCGTCGACCGCCGCTCCGGCGTCAGCCAGCGCTTGCCCATCACGACGCTCGAGAGCGTGGTCAGCAGCGCCGAACAACGCGCGGCCCGCACAAACGAAGCGAATGGCGTAGCTCGCGTGGCCGATATTTACGCGGCGCTGCCGGCAATTACCGGAAAGCTGGAACTTGAATACGAGGGAGAACTCAAGGGCGCGGAAGTGATTGCGCGGGAACTCATTCGTACCGCAATCGGCCGCGTGTTCAGCAAGCATTTTGCGGATGTGAATTTTCAGCCGGTGGTTCAGTGGTTCGAGGCCGGGGGCGAACTGAAGATCCCGGACAATACTCCGACCAGCCACCGTTTCCAGCAGCTCAGCCAGGTAAACACGCTGATGGACCACATCAGCAAACTTGGCGTGACGAACCGGAAAGACGAAGCCGCTGCCGCATCCGCCGCAGAGATGATCCTCGAAGGTCTTTGGGCGCATCGCCGCGTAGGACGCAGCGAGGAACGCGGCTTCTACGCGGAAAAACCGCAACGCGTGCCGGAGTCGCGCGAGCGCGACAATCCGAACCGGCCGCGCCGCTCGTACAACTGAGTTCAGGCGTCGTAGTTTCCCGGGTTTCAGAGGTTACGCGATGAAGATCGTCAAATACCGTAAGTACACGGGCGAGCCCGCCGATGAAGTCGATCTCGACGAGTTGATGCAGCGGCTCGGCGATTTTCTGCTGCAAAGCGGCTTCGAATCGCAGTACTACGGCATGTCCGAATTTGACGCGGCGCGGTCCATGGAAGCCCTGCGCGACGCCATCCTCCGTGCCCTGCAGGAAGGAAATCTGATTCCCGAAGATCAGATGAGCGAGGAACTGCGCCAGATGCTGCAGGATCCGGGCGCGCTGAACAATCAGGATGTCCGCGATCTGATCGACAAGCTCATCCAGCGCCTGTCGCAGGAAGGTTTCATCAATCCGCAGCAGCCACCGCAGGTGACTCCACCTCCGCAGACCACGCCGGGCGGCCAGTTAACGCAACCTTACGAACGCAATCCGGAAGTGCGCTTTGAGATCACCGACAAAGCGATTGATTTCCTCGGCTTCAAAACGCTGCGCGATCTTCTCGGCTCGCTCGGGCGCAGCAGTTTCGGACGGCACGACACGCGCGACCTTGCCACGGGCGTGGAATCCGGTGGCGTTTCCCGGCCGTACGAGTTCGGCGATGTCCTGAATCTGGACATCAGTCAAACGCTCGCGAATGCCATTCGCCGTGAAGGCGCGAAAGTGCCGATCGACATGCAATATCGCGACCTGATGGTACACCAGTGCGAGTATCAGAGTTCCTGCGCCACGGTGGTTCTCCTTGATTGCAGTCACAGCATGATTCTCTATGGAGAAGACCGCTTCACGCCGGCAAAGCGCGTGGCTCTGGCGCTCTCACATCTGATTCGGACGCAGTATCCGGGAGACACACTGAGCCTTGTGCTGTTTCACGATTCCGCCGAGGAGATCCCTCTCGCACAGTTAGCGCGCGTTCAGGTCGGCCCTTACTACACCAACACACGCGAAGGTCTGCGTATGGCCCAGCGTATTTTGCTCCGCCAGCGCAAGGACATGCGCCAGATCATCATGATCACAGACGGCAAGCCTTCCGCGCTCACCTTGGAAGATGGGCGCATCTACAAAAATGCCTTCGGCCTGGATCCGTTTGTGGTCAGCGAGACACTGGAAGAAGTAAACAAGTGCAAGCGCGCCGGAATCATGATCAACACTTTCATGCTGGCCACAGACTACAGCCTGGTGCAGTTCGTTCAGAAAATTACGCAGATGTGCAAGGGAAAGGCATACTTCACCACTCCTTACACGCTTGGACAGTATCTGCTGATGGATTACATGCAGAGAAAGACGAAAACCATCCACTGACGCCAGGGTGCTTTCCGCCTAAGCACGGACTTGCGCCGTTTTTTTCCTCCGTTCGCCGTCATCCACAGATGCGACCCGGGGCCGTGTCGTTATATCAAAATACTCGCTACTTTCCATTCGCATTTTCATGATTAAAACGCGTTAATACCGTGAACTTTGCGCCCTAACCGCACGTCTAACGAAATAACAAGCGAGTGAAATCGATTCCGCGGCCCGCGCATGCCGCTTTCTGCATCGTGTGGCGGTGGATACGTAAATGAAAAGGAGTAGTTCATGAAAGTATCGAAAGTCGCAACCGCTCTCTTCGGTGCAGCGCTTCTGTTTGTTTCCGGGGCGCTCGCAGGAGAAATCAACAAGGGCACGATCAACGTGACGGACAAGGTCAACGTCGATGGCAAGACCCTCAACCCCGGGACATACAAAGTGGAATGGAATGGAACCGGACCGACAGTGCAAGTGACGCTCCGCAAGGGCAAAGATACCGTGGCCACTTTTCCGGCCCATGTGACGGAAGGAGGCAGTAAGAACGCCTCGGATGCCTATGGCGCGACGTTGCAGGCAGACGGCACCAGGGCTCTCACCGCCATCTACATCGGTGGGAAGAACACCGTTCTGCAGTTGGACCAGAACGGCTCTACCCAAGCCGCGAAGTAAAGTTGATATAGCAGCCCGCTCCTTTCCGACGCAGCTGGGAAAGGAGCGGGCCATTTTTTCCGATTACGGCTTTTGCCACCCGCAGAAGAAAATGCTCCGCCGCAAAGGGCGGTCGGTAACCAGAACAGCAGAAAGAAAAGCACAGGTCTCGAGACCCGCAACCACACAGACAAACAAAGGTAGCAGTCGCTGCGGAAATTAGAGCGATTTTGGCGAACCAGCCGGGATGCAACGTCGGAGCAACTACGACATCCAACCCTGGTATCCCCGATGGCTCGTGCGCAGCAGGGTGTTCCTTTGCGCTAAAATGGGAGCATGTCCTGGCGTCACAGATTGGCTCGAACCGTGGGGTTGGAGGCTCCTTTGACTCATATCGAAACCGGCAACAAGGCTCCTCGCTTTTCTCTGAAGGGGCTGGACGGCAACGAGTATTCGCTGGATTCCCTGCTCGCGCGCGGGCCGGTCGCGGCCGCTTTTTACAAGATCTCCTGCCCCGTTTGTCAATTCACATTCCCTTTTTTGCAGCGCATTTCCGAACGCTTTGCGGGAAACAATGCCACCGTCATTGGCATTTCACAGGACGATGCGCGCAGCACAAGAGGATTCAACGAAGAATATGGTGTTCGTTTTCTTACGCTGCTCGATGATTCGGGATATAAGGCCTCGAATGCTTATGGCCTCACCAACGTCCCGACCATTTTCCTCATGGCGCCCGACGGCACGGTGAAGGTGAGCTGTACGGGCTTTGACAAGACAGCTCTGGAGAAGATTGCCACGGAGCTTGCCCAGCATCAGAAGATTTCGGCCACGCCCCTGTTTCTTCCGAACGAATCCGTTCCCGAATACAGACCGGGGTGAGGATCGAAAAACTAGGTCCGGTCGGACCTGAAAAATCTCAAATCCCCTGCAGGTCATCGAGCAAAGTGGTTTTGTGTCTTGACGGCTTTTTCCGCTTGTCCGGGATGACCCGAGTCGCACCTGCCACAAGCCTGGATTTCCGGGCCAGCCGCCGCGCTTCCGTACCCTTATCGAGTTTCTTTTTTCTACGCCTCATGTCAGGCCTTTTTCGCAACGATCTCCTGAACCGCCCGGTATCCTTGATCGATCGCCTCGTTGGTGTAGGCAAATGCGCCCGCATCCGAATTGGCAATATGAAGGTTGCCAAAGGGCTGACGACCAATTTCGTGCGGAGCCTGCCCCGGCGCCCAGACCGGGTCGTAGAGTGAATTGTATTCGTAGGCATAGCCGTGAGGCCAGCGGTTCACGGTAATGGCTTCGATGTCCTCCGCGGAATCGAATCCACCGCTGCCGAGCATGCGCGATAATTGGTCGCGGATATTTCTTTCAAAGTCGGCAAAAGACATGGTCAAGAGTTTCATGCGGCCTGTCCGCTGCATTTCGCGAGCCGTCGTTCCCGGCCCCACCGGCACGTATTGCATATGGATGACGCACGATTCCTCCGGCTTTTGCGTGAAGTGATAATCGCCGATGCTCACCGGGAAATCCATATCCACCGACGAGAAGAACGCACCCGGGCAATGCACGCTATGGACCTTCAGTTTATCGAAGGCCTTCCAGTTCTTCAGCTGCACATTTGTATAGACCAGTGGAACTTTCACATTGTAGGCGAGCGCCTGCTTCTGCACCTCCGGCATTTCGGGACACAAGTAGGGGATGAGCATGTTCCAGCAGGCGAGAATGCAAGCTTCGCCGTGGGCAGCATAGGGTTTCCCACCTCGCACGTACTTCACGCGTACGCCGCCTGAAGGGTCTTTGCCGGTCGTCACGTTCACAGCGGTGGAGTTCAATCGAATTCGCACGCGCGAGCCGGGTTCGTCGAGTTTCGCATAATCGAACTTTGCGAGGACGACGTCTTCCATCGTATCGCCCGGCGCGATTCCGGGAATCATGGAACGCACAAGCAGGCGCGGCACTGATCCGATGCCATCCGGAAAGTGATAGATGTACGGTTCGTGATCCTGGCGCGTCACTTCGAGCCCCATTCCCGGCCCGTCCGTATCCTTGATTCCCAGGCCCTGAAACCCGGGCAGGTAGCCAAGCCCGGCCATGTCCCCGGCCGGAACTGCGTCGATTCCCACGCCGTACAAACCGTACATGGAACTATGGAAGAGCCGGGCGGTTTCGGGACCGACCTTCACGTTTCTTAGCAGGTAGTCTCGGTAGCTCGTCTTTGCGAGATAGTTTTTCTTCTCCTCGGCCTTCATGCCCCTCAGGTAATCCACTTTCTCCGTGAAGAGCCGCAGCAAATCCCTCTGTCCTTCCGCGGAGAGCGGCCAGTTCCTCAAAAGTTCAGCCGACGGATTCAGAAAGTTTCCCTGGACGAGTCTGTCCGTGCCAAACGTCTCTTTGTCAAAGAAGATCGCCTGACCCATGCCGCGCGACTTGTAGAACTTCAGGTCATAGTATCTTTCGAACCTTTGCACCTGGACGCCGAGATCCTTCAGCAGCTGTTTTGCCTGCGGACTGTATAGATTCGGTCCGGTAATGGTCTGCGTTCCCCCGTAACCAATAATCAGGCGCTCGCCGCTGCGGAATTCATTTCGTTTGGCGTGACCGCCGAAATCGTCGTGGTTGTCGAGAATCAATATCTTTGCGTCCGGCCGGGCCTGCCGATAAAAGTAGGCTGCAGAAAGCCCGCTGATTCCTCCCCCTACTACAATAAGGTTGTAGGCCTCGGGTTCCTCGGCCGGATTGTTCCACCTCTCACCGTCGCGCAACTCGTGCGCCACTTCCCAAGAGCCATCGTGGCTGCCGCGCATACCCGTTTTTGCCGGGGGATAATATCCAGGCTCCTTTTCCGGAGCGAAGGGTTTGTCGGATTGGGACAAGACACGCGTCCAGAAGCTGCCCTGCTCGACCACCGATGCCCCAATCGCAACGCTCATACCGTTCAGGAAGTCGCGCCGGGGTATCGGCCGATCCATGTCCAGTCGGCGATCATTCTTGTCTTTTTCCTCACTCATGTCCGGCTCCCGCCCTGGCCATGTCTAACCGCACAAGGCACTTAGGGGTCTCAAAGGCAAAGAATTTACGCAAGGAGCTTAGTCCACTTTTGCCGGATTCCCAAACGCAGGTGCGGGAATTTTGCGAAAGAAGTCCTCAGATGCCGACGATCGCCCGTTGAAGGTGTGGATGCGGAGTTGGCTACTTCAATCCCGCCTGAGCCAACATTTCGAGGAATTGCCGCTTTGTCCGCATATCGATCGATTGTGCGACCAGTTTTCCGTCGCGGTTATACACAAAGCTCTTGGGAATTCCTTCGATGTTGAACTCTTCATTCACCTTCCGGCCAGGGTCCAACAAGATCGGATACGTGTATTGATGCTCCGCCACGTACGGCTTCACTTTGTCGGCTTCTTCATCGGAAATCGCCAGCACCACGAAACCCTGATCCTTAAACTGCTCGTACAAGGCATCCAAATCTGGCATCTCGCTACGGCACGGCGGACACCAGGTCGCCCAGAAATTCACCAACACCACTTTGCCGCGAAGATCCGCCAGCGTCCACGTGTGTCCTAGCAGATCCGTCAGTGTGAAATTCGCTTGCTGGTGGCGAAGCTCGTCCGCCTGGAGTTTGGCCACCGCCGCGGCATATTGCGGGTCGTCGAGTTTCCCTTCCACGTGCTCGTAGCAGACCAGTGCGGCGAGTTCGACATACGGCGCAGGAGGCCCCTTTGGCGTCGCCGGTAAGGGATGTTCACGCAACGCCGTACCTAATGTGGTGGCCACCTCCTGCAAGGCGTCGTGCCCGAAATCGCCCTCGGTCGAGAGATTGGCGAGGTTATTGGCCAGTCGCACCTTGTTCATTCCGGCGGGTAGGTCCCGGATCTGCAGCGCCAGTTGCCTTGTGGTGCGCGCCCGGTCGTCATCGGGCAGCTTTCGCAGAGTGCGAATCTTGTCGAGGATGGGCCTTTCCTGTTCCGTCCAGACAATTTCCGGCTGCTGAGCGAGAACTCGCTCGCTGCGCCCTACCAGCACTGCTAAGGCACAGAGGAAAATCGTGAAGGCCAGTGCTCTCGAGTGAATTGCGAAAAAACGAGCATATTGTAGATCCATGAATTCACGCTATCAATTTTCGAACCGCGTGTCAGTGACTCTGCACTGCAATGTTTAGAAGCTGAAGGTCACTTGCAGGTCGATGCGGCGATTGGAACTGGGGTCACTGTAAGGTCGCCCAATCAAGCCGTTCGATTCCCCAAAAAGGGGAGAGCCCAGATTGCCGATGGGCGTCAGTACGTTTACGTTGTTAAACACGTTCCTGGCCATCACACCGAAGGTCAGGGCGTAGCGCCGATTCGTGGCGCCAGCGTCCCAACCGCCCCGGCCGCGTGGACCTCCGCCAGGCCGGCCAAAGGTTCCTCCCATTGGGCCGCTCGGTCCGCCTCCCGCACCTTCAACGACCGGCCCGAAACCAAACGTCTTGCTCAGGCGAAGCATCAACGCGAAACGTCCTGGCCCTTCGCCAAAGTAGGCGGGGATGGGCGTATACGATGGGAATTCCGAGTTTGGCGGAATGACGAAGCAACCAAACTTCGTATCGATTACTCCGGCGGCGGCGCAGGAGCCAAGCGCAGGCCTTACGTTGTAGGCGCTGTCGCCATAGGGGTCGGTGCCCGTTGTGATGTTAAAGGGAATGCCCGACTGGGCGATCATGAACGGGCTGAGGCGAAACCCGTAAGGCATGCCCATGGTGCCGCCCAGGAAAACACGGTTGCGGACGTCATAACTTGAGCGCCCATAGTCTCTCCACGGTTCGCCCGGTATGGAGGGCATGCTGGTTGGCCCGGAGGTGTCGCTATTGGCGTAGTTAAGGGTGTAGTAGCCCCACAGCGAAAGCTTGGCACCCATTCGGATGCTGCCGTTCACGATGAACTGATTCTGCTTGAAGATCCCTTCCGATTGGTATTCGAAGAGCGGGTTCGGGGGAGGTGTCGTCGAGGGCGACGCGCCCGGCTCAAAACCGATCGCGTTGATATTGTCCGTATAGAATTGGTGAACACCGCGCGAATTAAGATACGTGAACGCAATGTTCGCGACTTTCGTAAGTTGCCGTTCCAGCGTCAGGCCGGTCTGCATCGTATATGGAGCGTGCAGGTTCGGGTTGGTCTGGTAATCGATCGTCGTACTGCTCGAGACAGTCCCGCCGGCACAGGCAGGAGGAATCGGCACGGGCAAAGGCGGCAGGCAGTTCGGTGCACCAGTCAAAAAGAAAGTGGGGTTTTGTATCTGAAACTGCTGCTGAGCCGGGGCAACGATATTAAACCGCTCCTGCGTCAAGAGCAGGTTGTCGGTAAACCGGTCGTAGAAGATGCCGAAGCCTCCGCGAAGGACGGTCTTCGGCGGATTCTTTGCACTACCGCCAATTCCCCAGGCAAATCCCAAACGCGGTGCCCAGTCAGCCTTGTTCGCCAGGTTGTTCTGCGTCTCGAAGCGCAGGCCGTAACTGATCGTCAGATTCTGACGAACCCGCCAGTCATCCTGAAAGAAGAGTCCCACGTCCGTTACATTGACGGAAGTGGCCGGCGTGCCGGCGACCTGAGTATAGTAGCTGGCGCCACCGAAACCGTACTTCTGCTGGATCTCAGGAATAGTCAACCCCAGACTCAGTCCCTCTACAGTGTCCTGATAGACCTGAATGGGTGTGGCCGTCGGGCAGGGGATCTGCGGGGTGGAAGTACATCCAAATTGCGACTCTGTGCCAAACGTAAACGTGCCGTTGAAGGTGGCCAGGGTGGAGTTGTTGTCTGTGAAAGATCGAACCCGCCCGCCAAATTTCAAGGAGTGCTTGGTGAAAGTCTTATACAGAATGTCTTGCACCTCGTAGTGGTTTTGAATGTCGGACACCGCTCCGCCACCGCTGCCGACGCCATTGAATGCACCGCCCACATTCACATTTGTAGTCGTAACAACCGGAGTCGTCAGCGTGTTGTCGTGAATGTATTGAAAACGAATTTCGTTGATGGTGGTGGGGTTGACGGTCTGCGTGTCGGTAATTTGGACGGTGTTCTCGCTCTCTGAAGTATTGTTCCCCGCTTGAGCCAGATTGAATTGTCCGACGTTATTATTGGTTTCGGAATCCCGCCAGTATTGATAGCGTCCCGTCAGCGTGTTGTTTGGCGTCAGCTGATAGTCGATGCGCGGGCTCAGGTTGGTTCGCGTCTGAGGGTTCGTGACCGCCTGGTTGAAGGGAATCTGGCTGAATTGGCTCTGTCCGGCAGCGCAGGGAATATTCAGGAACTGATCGCCACAAATGACATTGGCGCTGACAATGCCCAAGGCGCCGATGTTTCGCTGGTCGATATTGAAGAAGAAGGAAGTTTTTGCGTTGAGTGGCCCGCCGACGTTGCCGCTGTATTGTTCGGAATTGTAGCTGGGCTGCTCCGTTCCGACCGAGAACGGGTTTCGGGCATTGAAAGCGCTGGTGTTCCCGTCGACCAGGATCTGCCCGTGCCACTTGTCGGTGCCGGGCTTGGTAAAGATCTCTATGCGCCCATAACCCAGTTTGTCGTATTCGGTGGAAAACGGATTCTGGTTGATGCGAATCTCGCGAATCGATGCTTTGGGCGGCAGCTGTCCGGCGGTGAACCCGTCGATGTAAATCTGGCCACCATTCGGCCCGGCGGAAGGGCCGGCCAGGGCCTGCAATTCAGACTGCAACTCGTCCGGATCATCCGAGAGTGCTTCCAGATCCTTACCGGACATCACAACCGTGTTGGCGTTGTTGGCGGGATTGACGTCTACCTGAGTGGTGGAGGCGTTGACCTGAACCTTCTCCTGCTGGACTTCGATTTCCAGGGGAATGTTGAGGCGGACCGTTTGCCCGGCCGTCACCACGACATCCGTCTTGGTAAACATGGCAAAGCCTTGGGCCACGGCCTTGAGCTGATACTTCCCAGCAGGCAGGTCCTTGAATTCGTAAACCCCGTCTTTATTGGTAGTGGTATCCATCGACGCGCCGGAAGGCGTCGTCAGCAGCACGCTCGCGCCGACCACGGCCGCACCCGAGGGATCCGTCACTTGACCGCGCAGGACTCCCCCGCTGTTTTGTGTGCTTTGCGCCACCGCAAGGCTCGCCGAAAGCAGAACCAGCAGGGACGCGACACACAACCTGCGCCATAAGACTTTCCTGTTCCTTATGCCCATTAACGATTCTCTTCCCATCTCCGAGGGGGGATTTGGTGTTGTCCTGACTTCACGGCGTACCCACATCGCCACCGCCGCCCTGATTAAGGCTCCACGGGCTCAAAATAGACGCTGCCTGCCCTTGAGATGTGGCCTGCAGGATCGGTTCCACGCCACCTAAAAGTGTAATGATAGTGGGGGGGCCATCGCCTTCACTAGATGTTGCAACCACCATGACTGCATCACCTTTTTGAAAATCGGTCAGCGGGCTCGCCGGCAGGCGGCTGAGCATCTGCTGCAGATCCCCGTTGCTGCCACGCCCAGGTCCGCCGGGTCCGCCATTCCCGCTGGCTGCGGGCGTGCCCTGCGCGGCACCCGCCGGAGGAGCAGCGCCGCCCGGCTGGCCACCACCGGTCTTCCCGGCAGGCGCAACCGCACCACTCCCGGCCCCCATGCCCTTTAGACGCGCGGCGATGCCTTGTGCCATCATGTCTGGCAGTTTTTTCATTTGGGAGTCGGTCGTGACCCTGAGCTCTACCGGCTTCTTCGCGGCCAGATCATTGACGGTGAGAGTGCCTGCGCCGGCGTTTACTGCCGAAACGATGCCTGCAATGTTCCGGAAGGAACCGGAAACTATCTCCGCAGCCGTGAACTCTGCGCCGTCGGCGCTTCGCGTGCCGCGTGCACGCAGTTGATCACCCAGCTTGATTTCCGTGATGGGGGCAACTTTGGCGGCGTCGAAATCAATCGACCCGGGCGCATAGCGCCGCAAAATCGTATTTGGGTCCGCGTGAATCACAACATCTTTGGCCCCCGCGGCGCTCATCGTCTTGATAGTGATCGCGTTCTGTGCAGGATCGATGCTGCTCACCAGCCCGCCAATTCCGCGGCGTTGCCACTCCTCTCGGTCTTTTTGGTGCTTCACCGCGATATCGGTTTTTTTCATGGCCACAATCATGGCGGCTGCAAACGAGGAGGCATCGCTCCCAGGCTTCGATCTGACCAGAACACGGTCGCCGGGCTGGAGATCGCTCAATTGGAGCGGCACAGCTTCTTTCAGGTCTTTGGAACCCGGGGGCACACGAACGACCTTCACGTCGGCGGAAAGCTGTACTTTCAGTTCCGTACCGCTGTCCAATCCGAGCGTAAGGCTATCGGGGGTAATGGACTTGATGGTGCCAAGGGCGGATGGGGTCCTTGGAGGGGGCGCCGTCTGGGGACTTGCCTGAGAACACGTGATTGGACCAGCAAAAGAGAGCAGAATTCCACAGATCGCTGCAGAGGCCGCGCGATGGCAGAACCTTTTCCGTTGATGAAAATACATCTTGTTCTCCGACCATCCCCGTATGCAACAGCGTAAGCTGCCAATGGTGGGAAACGCAATTCCGGCAAGTTGACCCGGGCACCGTTTGCGCTGGAGCGGACGTCCCCCCTTCGCTTAGACGCAGCGCATCGGACAAACCGTTACAGGATATTTTGACCGAAGGTTCCCGCGCGGGCCTCCGTAAGCTATTCAGAGAATGCGATTAAGGCACGGGAAAAGTGGCAGACCAGAAGAAAACCGAACTTGCGGAATTGTCTCGTGCCTTGCTCAGTGGCCGGAGACCTGCTGGCGCGTCATGCGGGCCGCAATTTCATCCTTAGCGACTTGTAACGCCTCTTTAGGCGTTACGCGGGCGAACAGATCGAGGGTGCGTGCGACGAGTCCAGTCCAGCCGGTTTGATGGCTGGCGCCAAGGCCCGCGCCATTGTCGCCGTGGAAGTATTCGTAGAAGAGAATGTAGTCCTTCCAATACGGATCCTCCTGGAACTTCCTGGTCCCGCCATACACGGGACGGCGTCCATTTTCGTCGCGCAGGAAAATACTGGCGAGTCGGCGGGAAATCTCCTTGGCGACCTCGAACAGCGTCATCATCTTGCCTGAGCCGGTTGGGCATTCGACTTTGAAATCGTCCCCGTAGAATTGATACAGATTGATCAATCCCCGGATCAAAAGGCCGTTGACAGGCATCCAGACTGGTCCGCGCCAATTGGAGTTGCCGCCGAACATCCCGGTGTTGGATTCAGCCGGAAGATATTGGACTTTGTATTCGTCGTGCCCAACATGGAAGATGAGCGGATGATCGAGGTGATAACGGGAGAGAGAGCGAATCCCGTAGGGACCGAAAAACTCTTTTTCGTCAAGCATGTACTCCAAAATGCGCTGGACTTTCGATTTATTGCAAACCGCCAGCAATCGGCGGTCTGCAAAACCCGCAGACCTCTCATCGGCAGGAGCTATTTTCTCGACAACCTCCGGATGGCGCTTCATGAACAAATTGAGCAGTTCGAAAAGACGGGGATGACGCGCCACGACCCCGGGTTCGAAAACAGTTGAAGCGCAGAGCGGGAGCAAACCCACCATGGAACGAACTTTTATGCGAACAGCATCGCCGTTTGGGAAGTGGAGCAAATCGTAGAAGAATCCATCGGACGAATCCCACATTTCGTCGTGGTTGATCCCGATGCGGTCCATGGCATACGTAATCCACAGAAAATGTTCGAGGAATCGAAAGGCAATTTCCTCGTACATGGAGTCGGAATCCGCGAGAATCATCGCGATTTCCAGCATGTTCTGGCAATAGAAGGCCATCCAGGCCGTTCCATCGGCCTGATCCAGATGACCGCCAGTCGGCAGCTGCGCGCTGCGGTCAAATACACCGATGTTGTCGAGGCCCAGAAAACCACCGGCAAAGACATTGCGGCCTTCCGGGTCTTTGCGATTGACCCACCAGTTGAAATTCAACATGAGTCCCTGGAAGGCTCGCTCGAGGAAACGAAGATCAGCCCGGCCCAACTCCTTTTCGATATTGAAGAGGAAGAGCGTGGCCCAAGCGTGGACGGGCGGATTTACATCGCCGAAGTTCCATTCGTAGGCGGGAAGCTGCCCATTCGGATGCACGTACAAACTCCTCAGCATCAAAAGCAGTTGTTCCTTCGCGAAGTCAAAGTCAACGAGTGACAGCGCCACGGTATGAAAAGCGAGGTCCCATGCCGCGTACCACGGATATTCCCACTTGTCGGGCATGGAAATGACGTCGCTATTGAGCATGTGGAACCATTCGGCATTGCGCATATGTGGATGCCGGCCGGAGCCCATCAACGGGTGGGCGTCGTGCTCGTCGAGCCACCGATCCAAATCAAAGTAGTAATACTGCTTGGTCCACAGCATCCCTGCGAGGGCCTGGCGGTGTACGCGGCGCTCGTCTTCCGTAAAGGAGC
>Ga0187782_10001403_pt1 | contig 17452 bp, 16 predicted proteins | sample 0715_SJ02_MP15_2_FD_132454 | JGI IMG/M metagenome (GOLD analysis project Ga0187782, IMG submission 132454) | Tropical peat soil microbial communities from peatlands in Department of Meta, Colombia - 0715_SJ02_MP15_20_MG | ecosystem: Environmental > Terrestrial > Soil > Wetlands > Peat | place...
AGGTCCCGCCGACCGTATGAGCGATCCCCTCGAGCGCAGCGGCCTCGGAGAGACGCCGGCGCAGGCCTGGCGACGTCGGGTGGGCCATCGAGACATGCGCGACGCAGCCGGGCCCGAAGAAGCTCGTCGTCCGCGCGAAGGTGCGATCAACGAACTGATCGACCATCACGAAGAGGCCCGGATAAAGCTCGCGGCGAAACGAGCCGCAGGCCGAGAGCGAGATGACGTCGGTGACGCCGACGCGCTTCAGCGCGTCGATGTTGGCGCGATAGTTTATCGCGCTTGGCGACAACCGATGGCCGCGTCCGTGACGGGCGAGGAAGACGCATTCGGTCGCGCCGATCCAGCCAAGCCGCAGCGCGTCGGACGGCTCGCCCCACGGGGTTGAGACCCGCTCCTCCCGCACGCCGGCGAGACCCTCGAGGTGATAAAGACCCGAGCCCCCGATGACGCCAATGATCGCTTTGCCCATGCCGCACCGCAACGCCCACGCAAGAATAACGAGACCAACGCCTGGCGAGCAATGTCCATTTAACGAGGCGGAAAGAAATCGCTTCCCATAGTCCGCGTTCCGTAGGGTCCGGCGCGCCTCGCGGCCGCGCCGCCGAGTGAAGGTTGTGCCCACACGTGTCGATCGCGCGCCTCGTGCCTCGGTTCGCCAAGACGCCAGCCGCGCCGAGCGCGGACCACCTTCCCTCGGAGGCCCCGGCGCCGCGGGCTGACGGCGAGGGAGCGAACGAGTCGCTCATCCGTCAGCTCGAAGACGACATGCGCTTCACGATGAGCGTGATCGGCCGCGAGGCCGATCGCGCCAAGGTCAAAATCGATGAGGCCGTCGAGCAGACCGAGCGAATCCGCGACGCGAGCGACGCGCTGACCACCCTGACGGTTCGCGCAAAGACTGTCGCCGGCGCTCTCTCGCTAGGCGCGGAGCGGCTCGAGGAGGCGACGAACGACATCCGCCGTCAGGTCGCCGGCGTCGACGAATTTGCAGGCGAGGCGGGCCGGCTGACCGAGGAGGTCAGCGCGAACATGGCGCGTCTGGCTGAGGCGGTCGGACGGATCGACACCGTCGCCAATCTCATCGCAAGCATCGCCCGCCAGACAAAGATCCTTGCGCTCAACGCGGGCATCGAGGCGGCCCGCGCCGGCCCGGAGGGGCGCGGGTTCGGCATCGTCGCTCAAGAGATCAATTCGCTGGCCGCGAAGGCGCAGACGGCGACGGCCGACATCGCCAATCACATCGGCGACCTTAGGTCCGTGACCACGGCAAGCGACGTCTCGGCCCGCAAGATCGCCCGTATGGTGGGACAGATCGGCCCGGTTGCGCGCTCCGTTCGAGCTTCGATCGACGCGCAGACGGCGGAGGCGATCGAAACCGCCGCGCGCGCCGCCGACAGCGCGACGTTTGTCGAATCGGTCGCCTCAAAGGCGCAGGAGGTGAAAGGTCTCGCGGAAGTCGCGAGCGCCGCCTCGCTCATCGCCAAGACGGCCGGCGAGACGATGGTGCTCGCGATGACGCGCTACACGCGGCGGTCGACCGTCTACTTGCGCAATTCCGCGACAGGCGACCGGCGCCGCCACGAACGGGTGCCGGTGAAGGTGCCGGGGTCGTTGTCATTCCGCAGCGAGCGCGTCGGCGTGACGGCGCTGGACATCTCGGAGGGCGGCGCGCTGCTGCTCGCGGACGGCCAAGTCGAGGCCGGCGGCGAGCGCTGCACGTTGTCCTTGGAGTCGCTTGGCGACTGCTCCGGACAGATCGTTGCGGTCAGCGATCTCGGTTGTCACTACCGCTTCTACCGACCGCATGAGCAATTCCTCACGCACATCCGCAGGCTGATCGCCGCGGTCAAGCGCGACGACGCCCCGCTTTCGGAGACTGTCCGGGGCGGCGCCGAAGAAATTCAGCGAGCGTTCATCGCCGGGATCGAGGCTGGCGAAGTCGACGCCGACGCGCTGATCACCACCGATTACCGGCCGATCGAGGCCACCGACCCGGTCCAATACGAGACCGACGCGCTCCTCTTCTACGAGCGCGTCCTGCCCAAAATCCTCCACAAGTACTGGGAGTGGACGCCGGCGCCTGTCTTTGTGTTCGCGACCGACCGCAACGCCTACCTGCCGGTCCACCACGAGAAATACTCGCTTCCCCAGCGCCCCAATCAGTGGGCGTGGAACGATCTCAACTCGCGCAACAAGCGCATCATGGAGCGCTGGCAATCGCTCGTGCTGTCACGAAACTCCGAGCAGAACTTCGTGAAAGTGTTCCTGCGCCACATGGACACCGGCGCAATGACGCCGATCAAGGCCTTCTGCCATCCGATCTTTGTCGAGGATCGGCTGTGGGGCAATTTCACGATGGGCTTTTACTACTAGGGCGGACCTTCCGAACGCCAAAATCCGAGCCGCCGCCCGCAACCTGGGCGACATTTGCATATGAACTTGTCGCCCGACGGCAGAGTGAACCCGAAAGGTTCAGCAGGTCCGTCGTCGGCGCCGCTGAGAATCGGCGCCGACTCAAGGTCGTTTTAGCCGCAGGCGACCAGGCTGAACGTCTTATAGCCGGCGCGGACTTCGACGCGATCCCAGGAACCCTTGGTCTCGTCCCCGAAGATGCCCTTGTCTTCCGGCGGATAGAACTTGTTTTCAGCGTCGGCAATATGGATGTGGAACCCTTCCGGAACCACAAACCCATTAATCTTTAGCGCCGCCGCCGCCGGGTCACGTTCGAACTCGGCCAGAAGCGCCGGGTTTTCGTACACGGCCTTGGCGAGGCCCTGCATTTTAACGTAATCGGCTTTAACAAGGTCGCGCGCACGCACTGCAATGCTTTCGTGGGTCGCAGCCATTGAACCCTCCTTTCCGGGGGTTAAGGTTAACGAGACCTTTATGGTTAACAAACGTTCGGGGAGGCAAGAGGTTTCTCCGGGCGATTGTCCACGAGTTTCGAGATTTTGATGACGCGCGACTGCGAGCGCGCAATGATTTCTCAGAGTCGCGGCGTTGTTTTTGCGAATGTGCAATAGGCCGGCGCCGGCGAGCGTCGACCTCGTGGCGCTCAACGAACGGGCGCGTTAAGTTTTACCGCCTGCGTTCGGTCCCGGCGCTGATCGTCGGGAGTTTTGCTCGCCCGGAGGCTTGGCGCCTCAGGCAGCCGCGCTCAGTGTGCGCTCGCCCAGATGCGCTTCTTGGTAAAGTAGAGCGCTGTCGACAAGGCGAGCAGGAAGATCATGACGCGCAAACCGACCTTTTTGCGTTCAACCATCGTCGGGTCGGAAACCCAGAAGAGGAAGGCGGCGACGTCCTTGGCGTAGTTTTGCACGGTCGGCGGGGTGCCGTCCTTATACGCGACCGCGCCGTCGCTCAGCGGCGCCGGCATCGCGATTCTATGGCCTGGGTAGTAGAGGTTCCACTGCGGATCGTCCGGCTTCATATAGCCGGTGATGATCGCGTAGATGTAGTCGGCGCCCATTTCTTGAAATTGGAAACCGGGAATGGCGTCGAAGATGAACCACGGGAATCCACGCTCGTATTTGCGGGCTTTGGCGAGCACCCACATGTCCGGCGGGGCCTTGCCGAACGTCGCCGCCGCCGCGGCGTCGTTTGGGTAGGCGTCGGGCGGCGGGAAGATGTCGGAGGGGCGGCCTGGGCGCTTCACGAATTCGCCCTTCGCATTCGGTTCGTCGTCGGTGACCTGATAGCTTGCGGCCAGCGCTTTGACCTGCCCTTCACTGAAGTCGGGGCCCGTCGGGTCCTCAAGGCTCCGGAAGGGAATGCTCAGCCGATGGCAGCCTGAGCAAACCTCCTTGTAGACCTGGAAGCCGCGCTGAACCTGGGCTCGATCGAACGTCCCGAAGGCTCCTGCGAAACTCCAGGACTGCCTCGGAGGCTGCGGCGTCGGCTCTTCTTCGGCTCCAGCCGGCTGGTCGGCGGCCCTCGCCGGCGCCGCACAGATAAGACCGGCTAGCGCCAGCGCGAACAGGATCGAAACCTTCAGGCGCGACATCGGAAGCATTCCTTGCGGTCGGCTCGCAGTCATTTCGCGGCGCCAGCGGCTGCCTTGCCTAAGACCGAGTCGGCGATCGAGGCCGGCATGGGCTTCGTCGTCTCAAACAATCCCAAGAGGGGCAGGACGATCAGGAAGAACGCGAAGTAGCCGATGGCGAGCAGCCTCGCGACGAACGTCGTGGTGTCGTTCACCTCCTGCGATCCAAGATAGCCAAGCCCAACGCCGATCGCGACGAACACCCAGAAGAAGAAGCGATAGGCCGGGCGATATTTGGCCGACCTTACAGGCGATGTGTCGAGCCACGGGAGAAACGCCAGCAGAGCGATCGCCGAGAACAGCGCAACGACGCCGACCAGTTTGTTCGGAATGGCGCGAAGGATCGCGTAGTAAGGCAGCAGGTACCACTCGGGCACGATGTGCGCGGGCGTCACCAGCGGGTTGGCTTTGACCGAGTTGTCCGCGTCCAACAGGTAGGCAGGGATATAGAACACGAACCAGGCATAAAGAATGAGGAACACCGACAGGGCGAAGACGTCCTTGATCGTCGCATAGGGCGTGAACGGCACGGTGTCGCGCTCGACATTCTTCACCTCGACGCCGTCGGGGTTGTTTTGTCCGACGACATGTAGCGCCCAGACGTGCAGCACGACGACGCCCGCGATCATGAAGGGCAGGAGGTAATGCAGGGAGAAGAAGCGATTGAGCGTCGGATCGCCGACCGCGTACCCGCCCCATAACCAATGCGCCACGCTCGTCCCGACCAGCGGAATGGCGGTGAAGAGATTGGTGATGACCGTCGCGCCGGCAAAGCTCATCGAGCCCCAGGGAAGGACGTATCCCATGAACGCGGTCGCCATCATCAGCAGGTAGATGATGACGCCGAGAATCCACAGAACTTCGCGCGGGGACTTGTAGGACCCGTAATAGAGGCCGCGCAGCATGTGAATGTAGACGGCCAGGAAGAACATCGAGGCGCCGTTCGAGTGCAGGTAACGGACCAGCCAGCCGTAATTGACGTCGCGCATGATGTGCTCAATCGACTCGAACGCCATCGACGCGCTCGGCACATAGTGCATCGCCAAGACGACGCCCGTGACAATCTGCGCAACGAGCATGAACGCGAGGATCGCCCCGAACGCCCACCAGTAGTTGAGATTGCGCGGGGTCGGATAAGCCACGAAGGAGGAATGGACCAGCCCGACGACGGGCAGGCGCGCCTCGAACCACTTCGCGAACGCGCTCTTGGGGACGTAAGTGGCCGGACCGCTCATGATCTCAAGATCTCGACTGTGAGCAAAAGGACGGCAGACACGGCGACGGGCCCCGGGTCAACCGATCTTGACCTTGGCGTCGCTCAAGAATGTGTATTCCGGAACCGGCAGATTGGCCGGCGCAGGTCCCTGCCGGATGCGCCCCGAAGTGTCATAGACGGAGCCGTGACAGGGGCATTTCCAACCGCCGTACTGGCCTTCGTGTCCGAGCGGCACGCAACCAAGATGAGTGCAGACCCCGCTCACGATCAGCCATTCAGGCTTTGTGACACGCTCAGCGTCGGTTTGCGGGTCCTTGAGGTCCGACAGGTTCACGTTGACGGCGTCGTCAATCTCCTTCTTCGTCCGATGACGAACGAAGACCGGTCCGCCCCGCCATTTGACGGTGACGATCTGCCCTTCGGCGATCGGGGCGAGGTCGACCTCGGTCGACGACAAAGCGAGCGTCGAGGCGTCCGGATTCATCTGGTCGATCAGCGGCCATGCGACGGCGCCGACGGCGACAGTCCCTGCCGCAGCAGTCGCGATAAAAAGGAAGTCCCTGCGATTTGGATCATCGATCACCGCGCTCGACAATTCGACCCCCGTATTCGCCCCGTGCACCCCTCACACGCCGTCAGCGCGGATGATCCGGCGCTTTGAAACTCGCAGTTTGTCGCCCAGCGAAGTTTCGGCGCCGAGCCGCTCCTCTTCGAGGACGCTCATCGCGGCGGCTTTTCGCATCGTTCGCCGGCCTTGTCCATAGGGCGCGCAGACGAGGCAAATCGGGCCGAAATCCGTGGGCGTGCGGGAGAGACCTGCAGGGTGAGGGCGGGCGCTTTTGGTCGCAGCGCCCGCCCGACAGGAGAAGCCGAATGGCATTGACGTTGGCGCTTTATCAACCCGACATCGCGGGCAATGCGGGGGCGATGCTGCGAACGTGCGCATGCTTCGGCGCGGAGGCGGCGATCATCGAGCCTGCGGGTTTTTCCTTGGACGATCCGCGCTTCCGGCGAGCTGCGCTCGACTACCTGAAAGCCGTCGCGCTCACTCGGCGTCCGTCCTGGCGGAGCTTCGAAGGTTGGCTGAGCGCATGTGGGCGCCGTGCGGTTCTGCTGACCACCCGGGGCGAACGTCCGCTCTGGGATTTCGCGTTCGCTCCAAACGACGTGTTGATCGTTGGCCGCGAAACGTCCGGCGTCCCGGAAGCGGTCGCACGGCGCGCGGACGCGCGGCTGCGCATCCCGATCCGCCCGGCCATGCGCTCGCTCAACGTCGCCGTCGCCGCAGCGATCGCCCTCGCCGAGGCGTCGCGGCAATTGGAACTGGCAGGCGCGGCGCCCGGCCAAACAGCGACTTGACATTGCGGGAGGAGGCCCCACAAACGCCTTTCGCAGCCGGCGACGCCGACTTTAAAACCTGCTGGCGCGGCGAGGACGCCCATTTTGAGCGAGACTGTCCACGTGCTGATTGCGGACGACCATCCGCTCATGCTCGGCGCTTTGCGACAGGCGGTTCAAGGCGCAACGCCAGATGCGAGAATCTCCGAGGCCTCGGATTACGACACGCTGGTGCGCGCGCTATCGGACGGCGACGACATCGACCTTGTCCTGCTTGACCTGTCGATGCCCGGCGTGCGCGGCTATTCGGGCCTCATGTACATTCGAGCCGAGCGGCCCGAGCTCCCGGTGATCGTCGTGTCCGCGAACGACGAGCCCGCGGTCATGGGCCATTGCCTCGAATTCGGCGCCGCGGCCTTTATTCCGAAATCGCTTCCGGTCGAGGCGATGCGCAAGGCGATCCAAACCGTCCTCGACGGCGGCCGGTGGACCCCCGACGAGGCGGGCGTCGCCGCGCAGCGGCCGTCGAGCCTCATCGTCCGACGGCTAGCGTCATTGACGCCTCAACAGGTGCGCGTCTTGATGATGCTCTCGCAAGGGCTGCTCAACAAACAGATCGCTTACGAGCTCAGCGTCTCGGAGGCGACCGTGAAGGCGCATGTTTCGGCCATTCTCCAGAAGCTCGGCGTCGAGAGCCGCACCCAGGCCGTGATCCTGGCGGGCAAAGTCGAGAAGGCGCAGGCGCTCAGCTAACTTCGCGTCTGAGCGCCGGCCCCTTCCCGTGTGGCGCCTTTGACGGCGCGCACCAACGGCGAGGGCCTTAGGCTTTCGCGCGATTCTGCCGATTGTCGACCAGATCCTTGACAACGTTCGGATCGGCGAGCGTCGTCGTGTCGCCGAGCGAGCCGTAATCGTTGTCGGCGATCTTGCGCAAGATGCGGCGCATGATCTTGCCGGAGCGGGTCTTCGGCAGCCCCGGCGAGAATTGTATGAGATCGGGAGCCGCGATCGGCCCGATCTCCTTACGCACCCAAGCGACGAGCTCCTTGCGCAGCGTCTCGCTCGGCTCCTCGCCCTGCATGAGAGTGACGTAAGCGTAGATGCCCTGCCCCTTGATGTCGTGATGGTACCCAACGACCGCGGCCTCGGAGACCTTTGGATGGGCGACGAGCGCGCTTTCGACCTCTGCGGTGCCCATGCGGTGGCCTGCGACGTTGATGACGTCGTCGACGCGACCGGTGATCCAGTAGTCTCCGTCCTCGTCGCGCCGGCAGCCGTCGCCGGTGAAATACATGCCCTTATAGGCCGAGAAATAGGTCTTCACGAAGCGTTCGTGGTCGCCGAAAACCGTGCGCATCTGGCCGGGCCAGGAATCAAGGATGACGAGGTTGCCCTGGCACGCGCCCTCGAGAATCGTGCCTTCGGCGTCGACGACCGCCGGTTTTACGCCGAAGAAAGGTTTAGTCGCCGAGCCGGGCTTGAGCTTGGTCGCGCCGGGCAGCGGCGTGATGAGGATGCCGCCGGTCTCGGTCTGCCACCATGTGTCGACGATCGGGCACCGGCCGTCGCCGACGACGCGGTGATACCACTCCCACGCTTCCGGATTGATCGGCTCGCCGACCGAGCCGAGGAGACGCAACGAGGCGCGGCTCGTGGCCTTGACCGGCTCCTCGCCTGAGCTCATCAGCGCGCGGATCGCTGTCGGCGCCGTATAAAAGATGTTGACCTTGTGCTTGTCGATGATTTGCCAGAATCGACTGACGGTCGGATAGTTCGGCACGCCTTCGAACATCAGCGTCGTCGCCCCGTTGGCGAGCGGGCCATAGACGATGTAGCTATGTCCGGTCACCCAGCCGACGTCGGCCGTGCACCAGTAAACGTCGCCCTCGTGATAGTCGAAAACGTACTGGTGGGTCATCGTCGCAAAGACGAGGTAGCCGCCCGTGCAATGCAGCACGCCCTTCGGCGTCCCCGTCGAACCCGACGTGTAGAGGATGAATAGCGGATCCTCCGCATTCATCGGCTCCGGCGGGCAGATCGGCGAGGCTTTCTCCATCGCCTCCGCTAGCCACTTGTCGCGCCCGACCGACCAATCGATCTCGCCGCCGGTGTGGCGCACGACCAGCACATGCTCGACGCCTCCGGCCTTCTCTGCCGCGACGTCGACATTGGCTTTCAGCGGCACTTTGCGGCCGCCCCTTAAACCCTCGTCGGCCGTGATCACCACGCTCGATTTGGCGTCCGATATTCTTCCGGCGACCGAATCCGGCGAGAACCCGCCGAACACGACGGAGTGGATCGCGCCGATGCGGGCGCAGGCCAGCATCGCGAACGCCGTCTCCGGGATCATCGGCAGATAGATCGTGACGCGATCGCCCTTCTTGACGCCGACGCCCTTCAGGACATTCGCCAGGCGTCCAACCTTGTCGGCGAGCTCCCCATATGTGATGCGGCGCGATTTGGCCGGATCATCCGCCTCCCAGATGATGGCGGTCTGATCGGCGCGCTTTTGCAAGTGTCGGTCGATGCAATTGTGCGCCACGTTGGTGACGCCGTCCTCGAACCACTTGATCGAAACAGACTCCGGCGCAAACGAGGTCGCCTTCACCTTGGTGTAAGGCTTGAACCAGTCGATCCGCTTGCCATGCTCGCCCCAAAAGCCGTTTGGGTCGGAAAGCGAGCGCGCGTACATCTCGCGGTACTTCGCCTCGTCGACGAACGCGCGCTTGGCCCACTCGGTCGAAACGGCGTAAACGTGCTCGGACATCGTTTCCTCCGCGGCCTCAAGAAGCCGCCAATTTCGCCTCCGCTTATGCCCCAAACGCCGCCGCGCGATCAACCAAGACGGGGCGCCGCTTTGGTTCTACGCTAAAGGTTGAAAGCAAGGCTGACGTTAAAGCCCTCCAAGGGCGAGAATTGCCTGCCACTCGGCGTCCGCGACCTTTTGGACCGACAGACGGGAGTTCACGACGAGCTCCATCTTGGCGAGCCGCTTGTCGGCCTTGATCGTTTCAAGCGACACCGGCTTCGGCAGCGGCTCGACGGCCCGCAGGTCGACCATCCCGAACTTGCCGGTTTCGTCCGAGGGGTCTGGCCGATACTCCTTGGCGACCTCGACGATGCCGACGATCGCCTTGCCTTCGTTGGAATGGTAAAAGAACCCGGTTTCGCCGACCTTCATCGCCATCATGTTGAGCTTCGCGGCATGATTGCGAACGCCGTCCCAGGACGTTCCTTTTCGTCCCACCTTCACCTGATCGTCGAAGGACCAGGTCGACGGCTCGCTCTTGAACAACCAGTGCGCCATTTTCGCCCTCAGCCGAGTTCGACGCCGACTGCCTGGCGCCATGGCTTCACTTCGACCGTCGCAAACAGACCGGCCTTTGCGTAGGGGTCATCCGCCAGCAAGCCATGAACCTCGGCTTCGCTCTCGCCCTTGAGGATGAGCATCGAGCCGACGGCGCTTTGCCGATCCTCGGCGAGCAGCGCGCCCCCTAATCGGACCCTGTCTCCAAGGCCCTTCAGGTAAGCGAGATGCGCGGGGCGCGTCGCGAGCCGCAGGGTGAGAGAATCGGCCTTGTCGAGGCATGTCGCGACAAACAGCATGCGCCTTGTCCTTATGAGAACAAGGCTTACGCGAAAGGCTGCGCTCGCGCAAAGGCGCGCCGCCGCTCGCCTGCGGCCTGCGCAGCTCGGGGAGAGAGAGCGTGAGGCCGCCATCGGCGCGCAGCGCTTGGCCGTCGGTGACCCGGCTTCTCAGGCTCGCGAAAAACGCGACGGCGTCTGCAACTCAACGCTCGAGCCCCGTGGCGGCGTCCTTAAGGTCAATCAGGCTTTTGAAATTGCGCCGAGACGATTAGTCTTGCGCCAGTGAAAACGACAGGACCGGGGAAACGCCGATGAAGGCCGATAATAACGTCAAACTTCGCGCAGATCGGGTCTGGCTGACTTCCGACGCGTGCGACCTCGACGAATTCGTTCGGCATACCGGCCGCAAGACCACGCGTGACGACTGCCCGCTCGCGGCGGAGATCGTGTCGAACGTGCCGATCTATGACGGCGACGCGATCCGCGACTCCTCAAAGGACCCGGAGGCGCGCAGGGCCCTCATGGCTGAGTGGGCGGAAGCGATGCTGACCGGGCCGGGCATCGTCGTCTTTCGCAAAGCGTATTCGGATCCCGCGCCCGTGGATGCGGCGACCGAGATCTTCAACACGATCATCGCCGAGCAGCACGCGGGCAATTCCGGCGGCGGCGATCATTTTGCAAAGCCGGGGGCCAACGACCGCGTTTGGAACGCGCTGGAGAAGCTTTGTCTTCGCGCGCCGGAAGTCTTCGCCGCCTACTACGCCAACGTCAGCGTCGCGATGGCCTCGCAAGCATGGCTCGGAACCGGATACCAGATGACGTCGCAAATCAACGTCGTCAATCCCGGCGGCGCGGCGCAATCGGCCCACCGCGACTATCACATGGGCTTCCAGAGCGCGGAGGAAATTTCGAAGTTTCCCGCTCATGCGCACCGGCTCTCGCCCGTTATGACGCTCCAGGGCGCCATTGCGCATTGCGACATGCCCATCGAGTCTGGGCCGACGCTGTTCCTTCCCTTCTCGCAAACGTTCGAGCCCGGCTACTTCGCATACCGCCGACCGGAATTCGCCAGATATTTCGACGAGCGCCATGTCCAGCTGCCGCTCGCGAAGGGCGACGCCGTTTTCTTCAATCCCGCGCTCTTCCATGCGGCCGGGCACAACCGGACGACGAGCGTCAAACGCATGGCCAATCTTCTGCAGGTCTCATCGGCCTATGGCAGGGCCATGGAGTCGGTCGACCGCGTCAAAATGGCGAAGGCCCTTTATCCGGCGCTGCTCGAAACGCGGACGCTGTCGGCCGGGGAAAGAGCGAACGCGGTTGCCGCCTGCGCCGAAGGCTATGCATTCCCGACAAATCTTGACCGGGATCCGCCGCTTGGCGGTCTCGCGCCGCAGACGCAGCAGCAGCTCATGCTGAACGCGCTCGCCGAAAATCTCGACCCGAGCGCCTTCGGCGCGGCGTTGGACCGGCGCGCCTGGTCGCGATTGACCTAAGGGGCCGGGGAGGCCCGCTCCTCCGTCCTTAGGGACGGTCCTCCCTCCCCCGCGCTCCGCGGGGGACGGGGACCACGCGTCAGCGTGGTGGCGGGGGCCCTCGATCTGTTCGCGCTCGTTGACTTTTCGCCTCGAACCCGGAATCGACGCGTCGCGGCCGACCGGACGACCTCGGAGCGGCGGTCATCTCCCGAATGGGCAACCTGTTCATGAACTTTTTCCAGCGATTCACCTTCCTCTTCTCGGCGCCGGTCTTCGACGCCGACGATCTCGAGGGCTTGCGAGTCGGCCAGATCATCGCGGCCATCGAGCGCATGGGATTTCAGGTCGTGCGGGCGCGGCGGGTCGAGGATGCGGAGATCGCCGTGCAGACCGACGCGGCGATCGGCTGCATGGTCGTCGACTGGGGCAAGCGGGGCTTAGAGGGCAAAGCCGCGTCGCTCATCAACCTGATGCGGCGGCGGGGGCTCGACATGCCGATCGTCATTCTCGTCCGCCGCAAGCGCTTCGAGGATATCCCTGTCGAGGTGCTCGATTACATCGACGGCTACGTGTTCCTGGCCGAGGAGACCCCTGAGTTTATCGCCAAGAATCTTGTGTCGCGGCTCAAGCAATATGCCGAGACGCTGAAGACGCCGTTCTTCGGCGCGCTCGTCGACTATGCCGAAGAAGGCAACCAGCTTTGGACCTGTCCCGGCCACAATGGCGGCATCTTCTATAGCCGCAGCCCGATCGGCCGGATTTTCATGGAGCATCTCGGCGAAGCGATCTTTCGCGACGACCTCGACAATTCCGTGCTCGAGCTCGGCGATCTGTTGACCCACGAGGGTCCGGCGCTGAAGGCCCAGCAGGAAGCCGCGCAGATTTTCGGCGCCGAGAAAACTTATTTCGTGCTCAACGGCACGTCGTCTTCCAACAAGATCGTCCTGACCAATCTCGTCGCCGAAGGCGACCTCGTCCTTTTCGACCGCAACAATCACAAGGCCGCCCATCACGGAGCGTTGCTAATGGGCGGCGGCATCCCCGTTTACTTATCGGCCGGCCGCAACGCCTATGGCCTCATTGGCCCGATCGACTGGGCCGCGCTCGACGAGGCTGCGATCCGCGAGCGCATCCGCGCGCACCCGCTGATTAAGGACCCGGAGGCGTGGAAACGCGAGCGCCCGTTCCGCGTCGCCGTCATCGAGCAGTGCACTTACGACGGGACGATCTATGACGCGCAGCGCATCGTCGAGCGCATCGGCCGGCTCTGCGACTACGTCATGTTCGACGAGGCGTGGGGCGGGTTCATGAAATTCCATCCGCTCTACGAGGGCCGTTACGCGATGGGATTGAAAGGGCTCGACGCCAACTCGCCAGGCATCTTGGCGACGCAGTCGACCCACAAGCAGCTTGCAAGCTTTTCGCAGGCCTCGCAAATCCATATTCGCGATCGCCACATCAAGGGCCAGCGGCGGCGCGTCGAGCATCGACGCTTCAACGAAGGGTTCATGCAGCAGGCCTCGACTTCGCCATTTTATCCGCTCTTCGCCTCGTTGGACGTCGGCGCGCAGATGATGAAGGGCCGCTCGGGCGAAGTCCTCTGGGACGACACGATCCGCCTCGGCGTCGAGCTGCGCAAGAAACTGCGGGCGGTGAAGCGCGAATTCGAGGAAAAGGAGCGCGATCCGGCGCGGCGCTGGTTCTTCGATCCCTTCGTGCCCGACCGCGTGCAGATCCCTGACGTCGCCGGCGACGGGCGGTCGCACGCCGCGCCTTGGGAGAGCGTTTCAACCGATCTCCTGGCGCGCGATCCGCGCTTTTGGGCGCTCAGCCCCGGCCAGTCCTGGCACGGCTTTTCCGAGCTCGAGCCAGGTTTCGCGATCACCGATCCCGCCAAGCTGACGCTGCTGACGCCCGGCTTCGACCGTCAGACCGGCCAATATGAGCAACACGGCGTTCCGGCCCCGGTCGTCGCGCAGTATCTTCGCGAGAACAGGATCGTGGCGGAGAAAAACGACCTGAACTCGCTGCTGTTTCTGCTCACCCCCGGCGTCGAGGCGAGCAAGGCCGGCACGCTCGTCTCCTCGCTCGTCGCCTTCAAGCGCCTTCACGACGACAACGCGGCCTTAAGCGACATGATGCCGGAATTCGTGGCCAGGCGCCCCGCCCGCTATGGCGGCAAGCGCTTGCGCGACCTGTGCGGCGAAATGCACGGCTTCTACCGCGACGCCGGCGTCAGCGCGCTGCAGCGCGCGCAATTCAGGCCTCAACACTTGCCGGAAATCGCGATGGCGCCGCGCGAGGCGACCCGGCAATTGGTGCGCAACAATGTCGATTACCTTCCGCTCGGCGAGCTTGAAGGCCGGATCGCCACGACGCTCTGGGTCGTTTATCCTCCCGGCATCGCGACGGTCGTGCCGGGCGAGCGGCTCTCCGAGCGCGCCAAGCCGATGATCGACTATCTGAAAGCTTTTGAACGAAACGCCAACGCCTTTCCGGGGTTTGAATCGGAAATTCAGGGGCTCTATCGGGAAGTTGAAGCCTCTGGCGCAATTCGATTCTATACCTACGTCGTGCGCGAGTGAGAGCGCGAGGAGTGTTCATGGACGCGGACGCGATCGCCGGCGAAGCGAAGCCGGACCTTTTGTCCCGGCCCCTGGTGACGGTCAGGCCCTCGCGCGAGAGCGACGTCGGGGCGATGTTGGCGATCTATCTGCACCACATCCGCAAGGGCGTCGATCCGCAAACGGCCGGGGGCATCGAGACGCCCGACGCCGACGACATCAAGCGTCGGCGCAAGAACATGAACGGCCGGAAGATGCCGCATATCGTCGCCGAACAGGAAGGCGTCGTCGTCGGCTACGCCTATGCAGTGCCGTTTCGCAAGCGCCCCGCTTATCGCTACGCGATCAAGCACTCGATCTATGTGCGGCACGACCGGACGCGCCAGGGCATCGGCGGCAAGCTGATGGAGGCGCTCATCGACGCCTGCGCCGCGGCCGGCTTTCGCCAGATGATCGGCTACATCGACGCGGCCAACCAGCCGTCGCTGCGTCTCCATGAGGCCTATGGGTTTCGTCAGGTCGGCTATCTGCCTTCGATCGGCTACAAGTTCGACCGCTGGACCGACTCGGTGATGGTGCAGCGCTCGCTCGGGCTCGGGGCCACGACCCCGCCCATTCCTTGAGCCGGGAGTTGCAGCTTACCGATCGCGATCGGGCGTTGGCCGCGGGCGACGAGGGCGAGGCGCGGGCCTTCGCGTTCGAAGTGCTGGAGGCCTACGCGACGGCGCTCGGCGTCAGTTCGTTCCTCGACATCTCCCAGGCTCATGTCGACGGCTGTCTCTATCACGGACAGGCGAGCCTCGATTTCGTGGAGCGCTTGGTGCGCGACGGCGGCCGAGTCGCCGTGCCGACGAGCCTGAACGTCGGGTCCGTCGACCTCATCCATCCAGGTCTGATCCGCGATCCTGACCTCGAACAGGCCGGTCGACGGCTGATGGAAGCGCATGTCGAGCTCGGCTGCGAGCGCACATTCTCATGCGCGCCCTATCAATCGCGCCGACGGCCGCTTTTCGGCCAGCAGATCGCCTGGGGAGAGTCGAACGCCATCGTATTCGCCAATTCGGTCATTGGCGCGCGCACCGAGCGCTACGGCGACTTCCTCGACCTTTGCTGCGCAATGACCGGCCGAGCGCCGGCCTATGGACTGCACTTGGAAGAAAACCGTGGCGGCGAGGTCCTCTTTCGCCTCGGCGACGACGTCGATTTCTCCGGCGGCTCCGACGCGCCCTACGTGGCGCTCGGCGCGTTGGCGGGCGATCGCTGCGCGGGGCGCATTCCCGTCTTCGAGGGGCTGCCCGCAACGACGACCGAAGACAATATGAAGGCTCTCGGCGCCGTCGCCGCCTCGACCGGAGCGATCGCGATGCTTCATGCGATCGGCGTGACGCCTGAGGCGCCGACCTTGCGCGAGGCGTTCAAAGGCCGCGAGCCGCGCGCGATCTTCGACGTTGGCAAAGGGGAGCTCGGCCACGCGCTTGTGAAACTTTCGACGGCGCGCGACGGAGACAAGCTCGCGGCGGTGAGCCTTGGGACGCCGCATTTTTCTATGGCGGAGTTTGAGGCCCTAGCGGCGAAGCTTGTCGGCTTCCGTCCAGCGCCTGGCGTCGCTTTTTACGTCAACACCTCGCGCGAGACCTTGGCCGAGATCGCCAAGTCGAATCTTAAGGCCAAACTCGAGGCGGCGGGCGTCTTAATCGTCGCCGACACCTGCGTCTACGTGACGGCCATCCTCGACGAGGTCGAGGGCGCCGTCATGACGAATTCGGGCAAGATGGCGCATTACGCGCCGGGCAACCTCAATGTCGACATCGCCTTTGGCACGCTCGACGAGTGTCTCGCCTCGGCGACGGCTGGGCGCGTCGTGAGACTCGGCTTGTGAAACGAGAGGTTGGGGTTGCGCTCGTCGACGGCGAGGCGCAAGGCGCGCTGGCGATATGGCCGGCGCCCTTGAGCTTCTGGGGCGGTTACAACGCTCTTTTAGGCGCGGTGATCGACCGCACGCATCCCGCTTTCGGCCAATCCGCGGCCGGCCGGATCGTCGCCATGCCGAAAGGGCGCGGTTCGAGCTCATCGAGCGCCGTGCTCGCCGAGGCGATCCGGCTCGGCACCGCGCCCGCCGCGATCCTGCTCGCCGAAGCCGATCCGATCCTCGTGACCGGCGCGCTGGTCGCGCGAAGGCTTTACGCCTTAACCTGCCCGATCGCGATTCTCCCTCTCGCCGTCTCGGCGGCGTTCGGCGAAGGGGCGATGCTGAGCCTGCGTTGTCGAGCCCGCGAAGCGATCGTCGTGGCGATCTAGCCGACGCGCATACGATCTTGGCCTGCCGCGCGGCGGGGGCTAACACTGGCGAAGCCCGGAGGAGCCATCAATGAACGACACTGCAGCCAAGATGGCGCGCCGCGACATCCGCGCGCGGCTGGGGCTGCGAAAAGTCATCAATGTCTCCGGCACGATGACCGCGCTCGGGGCGTCGATCATCGTTCCCGAGGCGATCGAAGCGATGGCCGACATCGCCCCTGAATTCGTCGAGATCGACGATTTGCAACGCAAGGCGAGCCAAGTGATCGCCAAGGCCTGCGGCGCCGAGGCCGGCTTCGTCACCGCCTCGTGCTCGAGCGGCATCTCGATGGCGATCGCCGGCGCGATGACCGGCGATCGGCTCTTGGCGATCGAGAAGCTGCCCGATACGACGGGACTGAAATCGGAGGTCTTGATCCAGCTCGGCCACATGGTCAGCTACGGCGCGCCGGTCGCGCAGGCGGCCGCGCTGACCGGCGCTCGCCCCGTTCCGATCGGAACCGTCTCTGTCTCATCGACCTATCATCTCGAACAATCGATCTCCGAGAACACGGCCGCGGCGCTTTATGTGGTCTCCCACCACACCGTTCAGTACGGCATGATTCCGCTCGCGACCTTCGCCAAAATCTGCCGCGCGCGCGGCGTTCCGGTTATCGTCGACGCGGCATCGGAGTACGACTTGAAGGGCTTTCTGGCGGCTGGCGCGGACGTCGCCATCTATAGCGGCCACAAGTTTCTCGGCGGGCCGACGAGCGGCGTCGTCGCCGGCAGAAAGGACCTGATCCGCGCCGCGTACCTTCAGAACCGCGGCGTCGGGCGCGGCATGAAGGTCGGCAAGGAGAGCGTGGCGGGCTGCATGGCCGCGCTCGAGGCTTGGGAGCGTCGCGACCATATAGGCATACGCAAGCGCGAATATTCCTATCTC
>Ga0187782_10001404_pt1 | contig 17449 bp, 16 predicted proteins | sample 0715_SJ02_MP15_2_FD_132454 | JGI IMG/M metagenome (GOLD analysis project Ga0187782, IMG submission 132454) | Tropical peat soil microbial communities from peatlands in Department of Meta, Colombia - 0715_SJ02_MP15_20_MG | ecosystem: Environmental > Terrestrial > Soil > Wetlands > Peat | place...
CGAGCTCGGACTCGAGCTGGGACCTCTCCTCGGCCGGGCTCCCCTCAAGCCACGGTCGCCCGTGGGTCAGCAGTTCGACCGACCGCGGGCGGAAATGCAGGATGTCGAGCGCCGTGCGCGCGGCGAACGCGTCGTGCCCGAGGACGGCGACCGACTTCTCGGGCAGCGTGTGCCCGTCGCACAGGAGGCAGAAGTCGACGATCCCGAGATTGGCCCAGGGAAAGATGGGATCGATCTTCCCGTTCACCTCGGCGATCCGGTCCACGACGCCGAGCGCGAGGACGAGGACCCGACCGCGCGTCGAGCGCGTCTGCTTCAGCCAGTCGAACGTCGCCGTGTACTGGTCCCCCTCCCGCGACGCCGAGGTCACCCGCGCGGGCGTCACGTAGTCGATCTGCTCGGGGTGCGCGCGGACGGCGGCGATCTGTCGGTCCAGCAGCTCGTGACCCGACACGCCGTCGGGAAACCCCGGGATGTTGTCCATCCGCGGCGCGTAGTACGATCGCGAGTACTTCGGGCCCCGATCGAGGATGATCGCCGAGTAGCCGAGAAGCGCGGCCTTGAGACCGGCCTGCAGGCCGGCGTGGCCGCCGCCGAGTACGACGACGTCGTACTCCTCGCGGACCCGCGGAGGACCCGGCATCGCGCGCGCCACCCGCCCGGGGGATTTGATGGCTCGCGGGTGGGGCGGACCAGCGCGGGCCGCTCCGCGCACGTCGCGCGACGGCAAATGTTATCCCCGAACCGCCTCCTAGAACGCGTCGGGTTCTTACACGCCCGACACCGCCCGCACTCCGGACGCCGACCGGCGGGCGACCCTATTGCTCGAGGACGGTACTCGATTCGACGGGGCCGGCATGGGAGCCACGGCCCGCCGGGTCGGCGAGGTCGTGTTCACGACCGGGATGGTCGGCTATCCGGAGTCGCTGACCGACCCGTCGTTCCGGGGACAGATCCTCACGTTCACCTATCCGCTCCTCGGGAACTACGGCGTTCCCCCCGCGGGCGCCATGGATCGCGACGGACTCCCGCGACTCGAGAGCGGGGAGATCCAGGTCCGGGGGATCGTCGTCCGCGGGACGACCCGCCCGAACCACTGGTCGAGCTCGCGCTCGCTCGAAGACTGGCTCGCCGAGGAGGGCGTCCCGGGCATCCGCGGTGTCGATACTCGACGGCTGACCGAGCACCTGCGCTCGCGCGGGGTCCTGCGGGGGGTCCTCGACGTCGCGGCACCGGGCCGGGACGCACCGAGCTCCGAGGCGCTCGCGCGCGCGATCGCCTCCGCCCCCGCCTACGGGAAGGAGAACTACATGGCCGAGGTCGCCCCGAAGCGACCGAAGCTCCTCGGCCCGCCCGATCGGCCGATCGTCGCAGTGCTCGATTGCGGCGTTAAGGCGAGCATCCTGCGGGCCCTGCTCGATCGCGGCGTCGCGGTGCTCCGCCTTCCCTACGACCACACGGTCCCGGCGCGGTGGGACGGGCGTCCCGTGCGGGGTCTCCTCGTCGGGAACGGCCCGGGGGATCCGGCCGAGCTGGCGGGGACCATCGAGGAGCTCGCGCGTCCGTCGACCCGCGCGCTCCCCACGCTCGGGATCTGCCTCGGGCACCAGCTCCTCGCCCTCTCCCGCGGCGCGACAACGTTCAAGCTCAAGTACGGCCACCGGGGCCAGAACAAGACGATCTGCTTTACCGACGGGCGGGCCCTGATCGTCAGCGAGAACCACGGGTACGCGGTCACCCCGGGCTCCCTCAAGGGGACGGGCCTCGCGGCGTGGGCGACCAACCCGGACGACGCGACGCTCGAGGGGCTGCGCGATCCCCGAGGGCGGGCGTTCGCCCTCCAGGGGCATCCGGAAGGACACCCCGGGCCGCAGGAGGCGGGCTTCGTGTTCGACCAGTTCACCGCGAAGGTGAGGCGCGCGGCATGACGCGGGCCCCCGTGGTCAAGGTCCTGCTGCTCGGCAGCGGGGCGCTCAAGATCGGCGAAGCCGGCGAGTTCGACTACTCCGGCAGCCAGTGCCTCAAGGCGCTCGAGGAGGAGGGGGTCTACGCGGTCGTCGTCAACCCGAACATCGCGACGCTGCAGACCGATCCCCCGAAGAACGGGAAGGTGTACTTCCAGCCGCTCGTCCCCGAGTTCGTCGCCCCGATCCTCGACGCGGAGCGGCCGGACGGGATCCTCCTGTCGTTCGGCGGCCAGACCGCGTTGAACTGCGGCGTCCAGCTGTCGAGCCGCGGCGACCTCCGCCGCACGGGGACCCGCGTCCTGGGCACCCCGCTCGTCGGGATCCGCGCGACGGAAGATCGCGCGCGGTTCGTCGCGGCGATGAAGAAGGCCCGCGTGCCGACGCTCCCCAGCCGGGCGGTCTACTCCTACGAGGAGGCGCTCGCGGCGGCGCAGGAGCTCGGATTCCCCGTGATGCTCCGGGTCGCCTTCACCCTGGGAGGGAAGGGCGGCGGCGTCGCGCGGAATGTCGCGGAGCTGAAGGAGGCGGTCGAGCGCGGCCTGCGCTGGAGCCCGGTCGGCCAGGTGCTCCTCGAGCGGTACGTCGGGGCGTTCAAGCAGCTCGAGTACGAGGTCGTCCGCGACGCGAAGGGCAACTCGCTCACGGTCTTCAACATGGAGAACGTCCCCGGCATGCGGGTCCACACCGGGGACAACATCGTCATCGCGCCGAGCCAGACGCTCACCGACGCGGAGTACCAGATGCTGCGCCAGGCGGCGCTGCGCGCGGTCACGACGGTCGGGATCGTCGGCGAGTGCAACATCCAGTTCTGCCTCGACCCCGAGAGCGAGGAGTACTACGCGATCGAGATCAACGCCCGGCTCTCGCGTTCGAGCGCGCTCGCGAGCAAGGCGACGGGCTATCCCCTCGCCTACGTCGCCGCGAAGCTCGCCCTCGGCTACACGCTGCCCGAGCTCAAGAACCGGATCACCGGCGTCACGACGGCCTGCTTCGAGCCGTCCCTCGACTACGTGGTCGTGAAGCTTCCCCGCTGGGACCTCGACAAGTTCGAGCGCGCGGACCGCCGGCTCGGGCCGGCGATGAAGTCGGTCGGCGAGGCGATGGGGATCGGCGCGTCGTTCCCCGAGGCCGTCTCGAAGGCCGTGCGGATGGGCGACCCCCGCTCGGACCTCGTCCCCCCGACGCCGGTGCGCGCGCCGGAGGCGATCCTCGCCGACCTCGCGAGCCCGACGCCCGAGGTCCTCTACCGGGTCCTCGAGGGCCTGCGGGCCGGCATCGACCCGGCGACGATCGCCCGGGTCTCGTACATCGACCGATGGTTCGTCGACGCGCTCGGGGAGATCGAGGCGGCGCACCGCGCACTCGAGACGGCGAAGGGCCGCGCGGTCGCGCCCGAGCTCCTGCGCCGCGCGAAGGAGCTCGGGCTCTCGGACCGGGCGATCGCGCGCGCGGCCCGCCTCGACGAGGAGGTAGTGCGCCGCCGACGCCTCGCCGCCGGCATCCGGCCGCGGGTGCGGATGATCGACACCCTCGCGGGCGAATGGCCCGCGCGGACGAACTACCTCTACCTCACGTACCGCGCCGACGCGGACGACGTCCGGCCGCTCCCGTCGCACGCGATCCTCGTCGTCGGCGCGGGTCCGTACCGGATCGGCTCGAGCGTCGAGTTCGACTGGTCGACGATGAACCTCGTCGACGGGCTGCGCGCCGAGGGCGTGCCGGGGGTCGCGCTGCTCAACTCGAACCCCGAGACCGTATCGACCGATTACGACCGCTCCGACCGCCTCTACTTCGAGGAGATCACGCTCGAGCGGGTCCGCGACGTCTGCGAGTTCGAGCGCTTCGACGGCGTCGTCACCTGTGTGGGGAGCCAGCTCGCCCAGAACCTGACCCCCCTATTGCACGCGTGCGGGATCCCGATCCTCGGGACCTCCTCCGAATCGATCGACACCGCGGAGGACCGCGCCCGGTTCGCCGCGCTCCTCGAGCGGTTGCGTCTACCCCAACCGGCGTGGCGGGCGTTCCGTACGGTGGACGAGGCGAGCGCGTTCGCGGACGAGGTCGGCTACCCCGTGCTCGTGCGGCCGTCGTACGTCCTCTCGGGGCAGGCGATGCGCGTCATCCACGGTCGCGCCGACCTCGGCCGGTTCCTCTCGGAGGCGGCCCGCGTTTCGCCCGAGCACCCCGTCGTGATCACGAAGTTCGTCGAGGGGGCCGACGAGGTCGAGCTCGATGCGATCTCGGACGGCGAGCGCGTGCTGATCGCCGGCGTGCTCGAGCACGTCGAGCGGGCGGGCGTCCACTCGGGCGACGCGATCTTCTGCCTTCCGCCGCGCCACACGCCGATCGGCCTCCAGGAGCGGCTCATGGAGGCCGCCCGACAGCTCGCCCGCACCCTCGCGATCCGGGGACCGTTCAATGTCCAGTTCCTCGTCAAGGATGCGGAGTTCCAGCTGATCGAGCTCAACCTGCGGGCGAGCCGGTCGCTGCCGTTCCTCGCGAAGGCGACGGGGGTCCCGCTCCTGCGGGAAGCGGCCCGCGCGATGCTCGGCCGGCCGCTCACGCAGCACGGCCTCGCGCCGCTCCCGCCCGGTCGCTGGGGGGTCAAGGTGCCGCAGTTCTCGTTCCTGCAGCTCACCGGCTCCGACCCACTCCTCGGGGTCGAGATGCAGTCGACGGGCGAGGTGGCGTGCTTCGGCCCGACGTTCTCCGACGCGCTCGTCAAGGCGCTCGTCGCGACCGGCGTGCGGCTCGCGCCGCGCCGGGGCACGGCGTTCCTCTCCGTGGGGGGGCTGCGCCTCAAGGAGGAGCTTCTCCCCGTCGCGCGCCGCCTCGGCTCCCTCGGTCTCAAGCTCACGGCGACGGAGGACACGGGGGCGTTCCTGAGCGCGAACGGCGTCCCCGACGTCCGGATCCTCCACAAGGTCTCCGAGCCCGACCGCCACCCGAACGTCATGGAGGTGCTCGACGGCGGAGGGATCGATCTCCTGCTGGACGTCCCCGCCTCGCTCACCCAGGTCAAGCTCGAGCAGATGCTCGAGGACGAGTACGTGCTGCGCCGGCGCGCGATCGAGCTCGGGGTCCCGCTCTTCACGAGCCTCGAACCGTTCGCGGCGTACGTCGACGGCGTCGCGTGGCTCGAGGAGCACCCCCTGACCGTCGACGCGCTGTATGGGACGCCCGAACCCGGCGCGGCGGCGACGGGAAGCCCGTCCGCCCCGCAACGGATCGGTGTGGTGCCGGGGCGGACGAAGCGCCGCGCGCGGCGGCGAAAGGCCCGGTCCTAGGGGATCGGGAACTTCGTCAGCGAGTACTCGGGCACGATGGTCGAGGTGTCGAGGATCTCGGGGATCCCGCGGATCCGGTCGGTCACGAAGTCGAGGACGCGGCGCTTGTTCGACGGACCCGACTCGAAGTCGAGGACGACCAGGATGTCCCAGTCGCCGGTCAGGAAGTGGAGCTCCTTCACCTCAGGCAGGCTCTCGAGGAGCCGGCGGATCCGGTCGAGGTCGCCGCCGCGGACCTTGAGGTAGGAGAACGCCCGGACCCCCTTCAGGTCGGCCGGCATCAGCGCCGAGAGCTCCTCCTCGGTGAACGCCGCGGTCCCCTCGACCCGGGGGCCGAAGGGGGAGATCAGGACAGGGAACGTCTGGACCCCGCGCAGGTGCTCGGTGATGAACTGCTCGATGCGGCCGGCCTTCTCGACGTCGATGACCTTCACGCGGTAGCCGCGCTTCGCGGCGATCTCCTCGGTCATCGCGACGCAGCGGGCCTGGTCGTCGGGCAGGAAGAACACCGGGCTACCGACGGGGTCGGAAGAGCGGGTGCCGGCGGAGCCGGCGGCGGGGATCGGGCCGCCTGCGATGCTCGCCGGCTCGGGCGCGTGGTAGAACATCGTGACGGTCTTCTTCGACTGGACGTAGAGCGTCAGTTCCCGGGACTCTTCGGGCATAGGGCTCGGGCCGCGATGTGGGCCGGTCTACTTAGGGATTGTCGAACGCTCGGGGAAAGGGAGAGGAAGGGGTTCGCACCCGTTCGGGCCGGGTCGGCCCGGACTAGTAGCGCTTGTACGAGTCGGAGCGGTCGCGCCCCGGTCCGCCGCCACCGCCGCCGCCACCGCCGCCGTAGCGGCCTCCGCCGCCTCCGCGGTCCCGGTAGCCGCCGCCGTAGCTGCGGCGCTCGCTCTCGAACTCCTGCTGGCTCATGTCGAGCCCGGAGTTGACGTCGGTGATCCCCTCGGTCGACTTCGTCAGGTTGCCGTAGCGGCCCACGTTCAGGCGCATGTGGCCGCGCACGAGCGAGACGTAGCCGTTGTCCACGAGGATGATCTCGTCCTTCTGGATCGAGCCGATCTGCTCGTTCCACAGGGAGAGGATGATCGTGGCCGTGTCGTCGCCGACGATCGCCTCACAGACCTTCCGGGGGTCGCCGAACTTTCCCATGACCTCCTTGGCCTCTCCGATGCTGACCACCTTGGCCAGTACGTTCACTTGCTTCGAGTTCGGCGTCAGGTCTCTCACTTTTGTCAATGGCTTGTCGGGCATTTCGCTGTCGCCTCTGGTTCGCGTTTCCGCTGTGTCGGAATCAAGAGCGTATCTCGGTCGCGCGAACACTCGTCGCAAAAGTGGGACGGGCGGGCCGCTCGAATCGGGGGAAGCTCTGGGATTCCTCGGTCGGCGAGCAATCGAACGAGCATATAAGTCCGGCGGACGGCGTTCGCCGGGGTCCCGGCGTCGATCCGGGCGGCCTGCCTGTCGTGCGGCAGGCTTTTTCCCCAGTTCGGCGCTGGCCTTGCGGACCGGGTGGCGGCGGTGGGCGAAAGCTTTGACCTCGGCGTCCAGTTCTTCCTCCGCCACGAGTACTCGGACGCGACCCGATCGTTCCGAGAGGCCGTGCGCGAGGAGCCCAACCACGCCGCGGCGTGGGCCTACTACGGCATCTGCCTCGCGCACACCGGCGAGGCGGTGGAGGCCGAGGAGGCCCTCTCCCGCGCCGTCCAGCTGTCGCCGCAGAACCCGGATGCGTGGTTCCACCTCGGGGTCGCCCGTTCGCTCCGCGAGGAGTGGGGCCCCGCGGCGTCGGCGTACCGCCACGCCGTTGCCCTGACCCCCAACGACATGGTCGCCTGGCACCGCCTGGGGGTGGCGCTGGCCGAATCCGGCGAGGAGGTCGCCGCGTCCGCCGCCTTCGAACGGGCGCTCGTGCTCTCGCGCGAGCTCCCCGGGGCGCCCCCCGACGACGAGGAGGAGAAGGAACCCCTCGACTCGACCGACGACCGCATCCTCGAATCCGGGGAGCGCGAGGGCGAGCGCGAGGCGAAGAGCTGGCTCGACCTCGCGCTGTCGCTGCTGAGCCTCGGGGACGTCGACGAGGCGATCGCCGCCTACGAGCGGGCCTACACGCTGGCGCCCTACCGGGCGCAGCACTCCCTCTTCCGCCCGATGCTCCGACTGGTCACCGCGGTCGAGGGCGGCCCGGAGGCGTCGGACGGCGCGATCGCTCCTCCGCTCGATCCGTCCGCGCCCGAGCGCCGAGAGCCCCGGCGGCCCGAACCCCGCCGCGAGGTAGGTTAGCCGGATCGCTACAGGTCCTTCGGGGCCCCGGTGATGATCGCGGACTCGGCCCAGTCCATGACCTTCTCGCGCGCGATCGCGTGGTGGTCGTAGAACGCATGGATCCGCTCAAGGAGCTGCGACTTGCACTCCCCGCAGAGGAGCGCGCCCGAGCGGCAGTCCCGGGTGATCTCCTCGAACTTCTCCTCGGACTCCGCAAAGCGCGTGCGCCACTGCGCCCAGATCGAGCAGATCTCGGGCGTCGCGCCGAGCCGGCGCTGCTCCTCGACGGTCGCCCGGCCCCCGGTGAACGCGTTGCGCACCTTGCGGTCGACGACCTCCGGGGGGTCGTTGAGGAACAGGGAGTTGTCGGCCCGGTCGCCGGTCGTCGACATCGTCCCCTCGCCGAGGAGCCCCGGCAGCATCTGGCTGTGGAGGAGCGCGGGTTTCGGGTACCCGAGCCCTTCGGCGATGTCGCGCGTGACCCGGAAGTGCGGGTCCTGATCGATCCCGCAGGGGATGAGGCACGGGATCGTTCGGTCCTCCGCCCAGGACGGCCAGAAGCACGGGACGGTCTGCAGCGCGGTGTAGAAGACGAGGCCGATGTTCTGGCTCGGTTCGAAGCCGAAGACCGCCTTGACCGTGGAATACGGGATCTTCCGCGCGACCCGGATCGCGAGCGGGTACATCGCGGCGATCGAGCGGGAGTCGAAGAAGACCCGCGTCTTCTTCGGATCGAAGCCGACGGCCAGGATGTCGTAGAGGTTCTCGTACCCCCAGTGCGCCGTCTCTTCCCGCGTGAGCCCGCTGCGGGCCCAGAACTTCTCGTCGTCGGTGATCTGGATGTACATCGGTAGGTCGAGCCGACGCTGGAACCACTGGCAGAGATCGAACTGGAGGAGGTGCGAGGTGTGGAGCGGCCCGGAGGGGCCGCGGCCCGAGTAGAGGAAGAACGGCGTGCCGTGCGCGTAGCCGTCGAGGAGCGGCCCCAGGTCCCGATGGGAGTAGTAGATGCCCCGTCGGAGCGCCGGGGGGAGCTCGCCGCCCGCGAGGTGGTGGATCCGAGCGAGGAGCTCGGGCGTCAGCGACTGGGTCCCGAACTGCTCGCGCAGGCGCTCGTAGTCGATCCGACCCTTGACCTCGTACGGGGTGACGACGAACTCTTCGGGCCCCGGCACGTCTCTCCCCCGCTCCGGTCAGCCTTCGGGGAATGTGATCTTCGCGAGGATCGCCTCCCGCTCCGCGGCCGGGACCCCCGCCGCGCTCAGCGCCTCGGCGACGCACGAGCGCGAGTGCTCGAAGTGGATCGTGTGGCCGCATGCGGGGCAGCTCCCCCACCCCTCGATCAGGCGCCGCAGGCCCTCCCGCGACGACGACGAATCGCGTCGGGCGAACCGGTCGACGAGGATCTGGGCGCCCGCCGCGTTCTCGAGGTTCGTGAGCGGGACCCGGACCGGGGTGTTGCAGATCGGGCACCGGGCGGGGGACCGGCAGGTACAGGTCATCGCGTCCCGGTATCTAGCGTGGCGGACTAAAAGGCCGCGCCTCGAAGGATAGGTTCATCTCCCACTGCCCGGGTGAATCGGCCCATGGACGGCGCCTCGGCGGAGTCCGCGACCGAACTGCACAGCGAGCTGATCGAGATCCTGCGCCAATTGAACCGCGCGCAGATGGAGGAGACGCAGGTCGAGGGCCTCGAGGTGGGCGAGCTGCGACGCATCATGATGCGGGGAGAGTACCCGCACATCACGACGCCCCAGGTCTCGACGGCCGTCGAGGTCCTCGTTGGGAACGGCATGGCGCAGCAGTTGACCGACGTCGAGTACGCCTGGGACCGGGGCCGGGTCGTCGGCGAGCGCTACACGATCACGACGACCGGGAAGGCCTATCTCCTCGAGACGTTGCGACGCACGAACCGCGTCGAATAATCGCCCGTCGCGCGGGTCGCCTTTTTTAAGTAGGGGGACCCCGCGTAAATTCGCCAGCATGCACTCGGCGCCCCCGCCCGACCCGGTCCGTTCCACGCTCGTCGCGATCCTGCAGCAGCTGAACCGCGCGGAGTCGATGCACGAGGGCCGGGCCGGTGACCAGTCGCTCGAGCTCCCCGAGATCGAGCGGGCGCTCTACCATTTCTGGGCCGTCGAGCACAACGACGTGAAGGTGCCGCTCGCGCTCGGTCTCCTAGTGCGGAACAAGCTGGTCGAAGTCCAGGGAGGCGCGGCGTACCCCACCGCGAACGGCGGGCCCTCGCGCATCGCCTACCACATCACGACCGAGGGCAAGAAGTTCCTCGTTTCGGCCCTCGAGAAGTCGGACCGCATCTCCTAGGCGGCCCCCACAACGGCCTTGGCCCCGGAATCCCTCTCCGGGAGCGACGATGGCAGATACCTCCCGCCCGCGTCGCGGGTACGAGAGCGCTGCGGAAAAGACCCGAGGGCATTTCCAGCAGAGCGTCGGCATGCTCCTCTTCGGCGTCGCGATGTTGACGTGCTGGGTGTACCTGGTTGGGGTCCCGGATCTTCTGGGAGTCTCGACGGGCTCCGTGTACCCGCCGGGCGTGTCCTTTGTGCTGGGCAGCTTTCTCGCCTCGGGTCTCTTCTTCACGGTGATCGGCGGGACGTTCGCCTGGGTGAATTGGAAGTACCTGAAGCGAGAGGGACGGGCCGTCGCGACCAATATCCTCGGACCCGCTCGGTGAGGAGCACGCCCCGCCCACCCTCGTCCGGCCGTCAATACTAAGTAGCACACGAGTGTCCGCGCCAATCCATGTCCCGCATCCACTCCGGTAGGAAGGGTCGTTCCGGTTCCCACCGGCCGTACCCCCTCACGAAGCCGGAGTGGGTCAGCGTCACGACCGAGGAGCTCGTCTCCCAGGCCGTGCAGCTGTCCAAGTCCGGCCGTTCGGCCGCCCAGGTCGGCCAGCAGCTGCGCGACTCCGTGGGCGTTCCGAGCGCCCGGGCGGTCACGGGCCGACGCCTCGAAGCGCTCCTCGCCGACGCGGGCGTACGGCCCGAGATCCCGGACGATCTCCAGGCGCTCCTGAAGCGTGTGGTCCACCTCCAGCGGCACCTCGAGACCCACCCGAAGGACCTCGCGAACCGACGCGGCCTCTCGCTCATGGAATCGCGCATCCGCCGTCTCGCGCGATACTACCGCCAGCGCCGACGCATCCCCGAGACGTGGCGGTACTCCGCCCGGGGCGCAGCGCTTCAGGTGGAGTGATGCCCTCGGGTCCGGACGGGTTCGTTCCGGATCCCCGGTACACGCGAGAGTTCGAGCGGGCCCGCGCCCTCCTCTTGGGCCACCCGGGCCGATGGCGGGTCATCTACCACTACGACGCCGACGGGATCGCGAGCGCCTCCTCCGCGCTCCGCGCGCTCACCCGACTCGGGTATCCGGCTCAGGCGACGGCGCTCCAGGGCGTCGAGCGCGAGCGCATCTCGGCCCTCCTGGCCGCGAGCACTTCCCCCGTCCTCGTCGTCGACACGGGGGCGAGCTGGCTCGATGTCTTCGCGCGTCACCCGAAGCCGGTCGTCGTGCTCGACCATCACAAGTATCCCGGGGTGCCCGAGCCGCCCCCCCTCCCCGACCACGTCGCGATGGTCAATCCCCTCGACTGGGGGGTCGACGGGATGTCGGAGCTCTGCGCCTCGACCCTGACCTGGCTCTTCACCGCCTTCCTCGACCCCGTCAACTGGGACAACGCTCCGTGGGGTCTCTCGGGCGCGATCGGCGACCGGCAGCACGTGGGAGGGTTCCTCGGGCTCAACGGCCGGCTCGTCGAGGAGGCCGTGCGCCGCTCGGTCCTCGTCCGCCGGCCCGGGCTCGCCCTGTTCGGGCCGTCCCTCGAGGTGGCGATCGCGACCAGCATCGACCCGTACTTCCGGGGGCTCTCGGGCCGGCCGGACGAAGCGGCGGAGCTCCTGCGGGGGCTCGGGCTTGACCCGCACCTTGCGCCCGCCCGCCTGTCACCGGTCGATGCCGCGCGACTCTCGCAGGCGCTGAAGGCGCGGCTCGCCGAGGCCCGGGTCGCCCCCGAGCTCGCCGGCATGCTCGACGCGGACCGCTGGTACGTTCCCGCCCTCGGACAGGACGCCGAGGAACTCTCGAACCTGCAGAACGCGGCCGGTCGGGCCGGGATGCCCGGGGTCGGGGTCGCGCTCGCCCTCGGGGACGCCTCGGCGCTCGAGCGGGCCCGTGAGGCGGAGACGTCCTGGCGGGCGGGGATCCTCGCGGGCCTCCGGCGCATCGAGGACAAGGGAGTTAACTCGATGGAGTGCCTCACCTGGTTCGAGAGCCCCGAGACCACCCTCGCGGGCACTCAAGCCGGACTCGCGATGAACTACCTCCTGCCTCCCGAACGACCCGTCTTCGCCTTCTCCGAAGCTGGGCCGGCGCCGATCAAGATCAGCGCCCGGGGCACCACGGCGCAGGTCGCGCGCGGGCTCGACCTCGCGCTCGTCTGCCGCGAGGCGGCCGCCGACGTCGGCGGCGAGGGCGGAGGCCACCGTATCGCGAGCGGCGCGACGATCCCCGCGGGCCGTCGTCCGGCGTTCCTCGAATCCGCGGACCGCCGCCTCGCCGTCCAGATCGGGGCCCGGGCCGGAGGGGGCGCATGAGCTCCCCGCCGCCCGCGGCCGAGGTTCCTTCCCCGCCGCCGATCGATCGGGTGCACGACCGGCCGCTCGAGCAGGAGATGCACCATTCCTACATCGATTACGCGATGAGCGTCATCGTCGGGCGCGCCCTGCCCGACGTGCGGGACGGGCTGAAGCCCGTCCAGCGCCGCATCCTCTGGTCGATGTGGGAGTCCGGCGCGACGCACGACCGGCCCTACCGCAAGAGCGCGCGCACGGTCGGCGATGTACTGGGCAAGTACCATCCCCACGGCGACATGGCCGTCTACGACGCGCTCGTCCGGATGGCCCAGCCGTTCAGCCTGCGCTACCCGCTCATCGACGGCCAGGGGAACTTCGGGTCGATCGACGGGGACGTCCCGGCCGCGATGCGCTACACCGAGGCGCGCCTCTCGAGCCTCGCCGAAGAGCTCCTCCTCGACATCGAGAAGGACACGGTCGACTGGACCGACAACTTCGACGGGTCGCTGAAGCAGCCCGTCGTCCTGCCCTCGAAGCTTCCCGATCTCCTCGTCAACGGCTCGGCCGGGATCGCGGTCGGCATGGCGACCAACATGCCGCCGCACAACCTGGGCGAGGTCGTCGACGCGCTCCTCCTGCTCCTGCGCAAGCCCGACGCTTCGCTCGACGAGATCATGCAGATCCTCCCCGGCCCAGATTTCCCGACGGGCGGGTTCCTCTCGACGGAGGGGATCCGCGAGGCGTACGAGACCGGCCGCGGGATGATCCGCCTGCGCGGGAGCGCGGCGACGCGCGAGCGCGCCGGGAGGGACGAGATCGTGATCACCGAGGTCCCGTACGAGGTCAACAAGACCACGCTCCTCGAGATGATCGCAGACCTCGTCAAGAACAAGCGGATCGACGGGGTCACGGATCTCCGCGACGAATCGGACCGCGACGGCACGTCGGTCGTGCTCGAGCTGCGCCGCGACGCGCCGAGCGAGATCGTGCTCAACCGGCTCTACGAGCACACCCAGCTCGAGACGAGCTTCGGCGTGATCAACCTCTGCCTCGTCGACGGCGAGCCCCGCGTCGTCCCGCTGAAGGGGCTCCTCGAGCTCCACCTCGCGCACCGGCGGACGACACTGACCCGCCGGACGAAGTTCGACCTCAAGAAGGCGGAGGAGCGCCTCCACCTCCTCGAGGGGTTCCTCACCGCGATCGACCACATCGACGAGGTGATCCGGATCATCCGCCGATCGAAGGACGTCCAGGTCGCCGAGACGAGCCTGATGGGGAAGTTCCTGCTCTCGAGCGAGCAGGCGAAGGCGATCCTCGACATGCGGCTCGCCCGGCTCACCGCGCTCGAGCGCGAGGCGGTCGAGACCGAGCGCGCCGAGAAGGAATCGCTGATCAAGCGTCTCCGCGAGATCCTCGCCTCGCCGGCGCTGCTCGACCAGCTGATCGTCGACGAGCTCACCGATCTCAAGAGCCGCTTCGCCGACCCGCGGCGCACGCGGATCGTCCCGGCGTTCACCGAGCGTACGCTCGAGGACCTGATCCCCGATATGGAGGTCGTCGTCCTCGTCACGCGGGACGGATACATCAAGCGCCTGCCGCTCGAGCAGTACCGGCGCCAGCGCCGCGGCGGCCGCGGCCTCGTCCAGATGCAGACGAAGGAGGAGGACTACGTCATCCGCACGTTCCTCACGCGGACGCACGACAACGTGCTGTTCTTCACCAACCTGGGGCGCGTCTACCAGCTGAAGGCGTACGAGCTCCCCGAAGGGAGCCGCCAGTCGAAGGGCAAGGCGGTGATCAACCTCCTGCCGCGCCTCAAGGACGGCGAGCGCGTCCAGACGCTCCTCCCGCTCCACGACCTCGGCGGCACGGGGGCGCTCGTCTTCGCGACGCGGAAGGGGACCGTCAAGCGCACGCACCTCGACCAGTTCCAGAACATCCGCGTGAACGGCATCCAGGCGATCCTCCTCGAGGAGGGCGACGAGCTCGTCAACGTGACCCTCGTCCCCGACGAGGCGAACGAGATCGTGCTCGCCACCCAGGCCGGCCAGCTCGTCCGGTTCCCCGTCGCCGACGTGCGCCCGATGGGCCGCGCGACGTACGGGGTCATCGGCGTGCGCCTCTCGAGCGAGAAGGGCGACCGCGTCGTCGCGATGGCGCCCGTGAGCACCGGCTTCCCGACGCTCCTCTCGGTCACGACGACCGGATTCGGCAAGCGCAGCCCGACGGACGACTACCGGCGGACGAAGCGCGGCGCGAAGGGGGTGCGGACGATCAAGACCGGCGGACGCAACGGCTCGGTCGTCGCGGTGCTGCCTACGACCGACTCCTCCGAGGTCCTCGTCACGACGCTCCACGGCATCACGATCCGGATGGCGGTGAAGGGGATCCGCACGCAGTCGCGCAACACCCTCGGGGTCCGGGTCATCCGGCTCGACGAGGGCGATGAGGTCCGCGATGTCGTGATCCTCGAGCCGACGCTCGAGGCCCCCGGCGGGGACGTCGCGGTCGCCCCATCGGACGCCGCGCCGCCGACCGCCCCGCCGACCGAGGACGAGCCTCCCGAGGAGGACGAGGAGGAGGCTCCGCCCGAGGAAGAACCCGAGGACGACGAGCCGGCCGCGCCGGAGGACGAGCCACCGAAGCCCGAGACCCCGGACGACGAGGAAGACGACGAGGAGGACGACGACGATGCGGCGCCGCCCGAGGAAGGGTAAGACCGTCCGGCTGTGCCCGCAGTGCGGCTCGGCGCGGATCGTCCTGATCGCGGGCTCGATCCTCGGCCAGGTCTACCTCTGCGAGAAGTGCGGGTACCAGGGCTCCCTCGTCTTCGAGACCGAGGTCGACCCGGACGCGCTCGCGCCGTCGAAGTCGGCCTGAGCTAGGCGTCCGGGTCCGTCGCCGCGAGCGCCTCGCCCGTCCGCGGCGGACGGTCGGCGAGAGCCCGCGCGGCGGCGACCATCCGGAGGGCCTTCGCCGTCGGGCGGACGTCGTGGGTCCGGACGATCGCGACGCCGTGCTCCGCCGCGAGGACCGCGGCGGCGAGGCCGGCCTCGAGCCGATCGAGCGGGTCGTCCGTTCCGGTGAAATGCCCCAGGAACGACTTGCGCGACGCGCCGATCGCAACGGGATAGCCGAGGCAGCGCAGCTCGCCCGCATGCGCGAGCAGCTCGAGACTCTGATCCGCCGATTTCCCGAAGCCGAGGCCCGGGTCCACCAGGATCTTCTCCGCCGGGATGCCCTCGGCCCGGGCGGCGTCGGTCGACACCGCGAGCTCTGCGTAGACCTCGGCCCGCACGTCCGTGTAGCGAAGGTCGTCCTGCATCGTCGCCGGAGTCCCGCGCATGTGCATCACGACGACCGCGGCGCCGGTCCGGGCGACGACCGCGCGCATCGCCTCCTGGCGCAGACCCTCCACATCGTTCACGACGTCCGCGCCGGCTTCGATCGCGCGCGCGGCGACGTCGGGATGGCGCGTGTCCACGGAGAGGGGGACCGGCACCCGGCCCCGCAGCCCTTCGAGCACCGGTCGGATCCGCTCCCACTCGACGTCGGGCGCGACCTCGGTCGATCGGGGCCGCGTCGACTCTCCGCCGATGTCGAGGAGGTCCGCCCCGTCGGCGACCATCTCCTCCGCGGCGGCGATCGCGCGCGTCGGCTCGAGGAACTTCCCGCCGTCGGAGAACGAGTCGGGGGTCACGTTGAGGACCCCCATGATCCGTGGTCGGTCCCCGATCACGAACGAGCGGTGCGCGCCCGGTACCGTGCGGGACCCGTGCGCGACGTACGCCCGGAGCGCCCGATCGATCTCCTCCCCGATCTCCTTGAGACGGAACGGCTGACGCTTCAGCTTCGGGATCAGGCGTCGGTACTCCCCCCACGTGGCGAGGAGGACGACGGTCGTCGAGGCGGCGGAGTGGTCGGCGATCCCGCGGGCCTGAGCGGCATCGCCCCCGACCGAGAGCATCTCCTGCTTCAAGAGCGGGGCCGCCTTCAGCGACACCCCGGCGAGATACACCGGGTAGGTGCGCCCCTTCCGCGTCATGATCCCGACGCCCTCGGGGTCGCTCTCGGTCCGCTCGATCTCCCGGGCGATCTCCGTGAGCGAGTCGATCTCGAGCACGCGCGCCCCGAAGCGGTGCCCCTTCGCGTCGTCCCTCCCCGCGGCGCTCACGTCGGCCGGGGATGCGGCGGGCTCGTCAAAAGCTCCGCGACCCCATCCCCTCGGACCCCACGGACCCGCACGGTTTTCCGCCGTCGCGCTGTCGGTAGCCGGCGAGGAAAACCACGTGCCGGAGAGCCAGCCGCCCGCAACGTACATTTCGGACCTGCGCCCGTCGCGCGTGGCCACGGTCGAGGGAACGGTCGCCGAGCTCGAGCCGATCCGGGAGGTCGAGGTCCGGGATGGCGCGTTGAAGAAGGTCCGCAACGGGAAACTGAAGGATCGGACGGGAGAGATCTCGCTCGTCCTCTGGGGCTCGGAGGTCGAGCTCGTGGAGACCGGCGACCGGGTCCGCATCGTCGAGGGATGGGTCTCGGACCGGCGCGGCCGACCGCAGATCTCGCTCGGCCGGACCGGCCATCTCGAAAAGCTCCTCGACCGCTGAAGCGGCCCTCCGTCCTCCCCCCGCGGGACGAACAACCGCCAAGTAGCGCGACGGGATGTCGCGCCGTCCATGGCGGCCCCTCCCCCGACGTGGAACTCCGCGCAGTATCTGAGGTTCCAGCACGAGCGGACGTTGCCGTGCCGGGATCTCGCGCACCGCATCGACCTCGAGGCGCCCGAGAGCGTCGTCGACCTGGGCTGCGGAACCGGCACCAGCACCGAGGTGATCGCCGAGCGGTGGCCGATCGCCCGCCTCGTGGGCGTCGACAGCTCGGCGGAGATGCTCGAAGGCGCGCGGGCTTCGCGGACGCCGGCGGAGTGGGTCCTCGCCGACCTTCGCTCGTGGAATCCGCCCGAGCCGTTCGACCTCGTCTTCTCCAACGCGGCGCTGCAGTGGCTTCCGGACCACGCGCAACTCCTCCCGCGGCTCCTCGGCTGGGTCCGGCCGGGCGGGGCGCTGGCGTTCCAGGTACCCGCCCGGGGCGATCCGCCCGCGGCGTGGGTCACGGCGATCGACACTCTACGACGCCGGGACCGCTGGCGGGAGACCGCCGCAGCGGACGAGGCCGCTTCGAACGTGCTCGAACTTTCCGCCTACTACGACATCCTCTCCCCGCGGGTGGCGCGGATCGAGCTCTGGGACACCGAGTACCACCACGTCCTCGACGGACCGTCCGCGGTGGTCGAGTGGGTGAAGGGGACCGCGCTGCGCCGATGGCTCCCGCG